>ERZ777003.1572-NODE-1572-length-32792-cov-6.782112_pt1 | contig 32792 bp, 30 predicted proteins | sample MGYA00374956_ERZ777003 | MGnify/ENA primary metagenome ERZ777003 (study PRJEB29302, sample SAMN06268252) | bioreactor metagenome | isolation source: Joint BioEnergy Institute, California, USA | place: USA:Joint BioEnergy Institute, California, USA | collected... | reverse complement strand
CAAGCGCCTGCAGCGTGCCGAACACCCCGCCCACCGCCAGCAGGACGAAACTGATGTAAATGAAGATGCGGATGTGCAAGCTGTCCGGCCGGTAAAGCTCGGCGAGGGCCCCTTGAGCGTCGTCAGTCGGTGGCTGCGCTTGCGGGTTCAACGATGATCCTCCCCTCCATGACGTGGTGGCCGACGCCGCAGTACTCGTGGCAAAACAGCACATGCTCCCCGGGCTCGTCGAAGCGGTAGCTGATCTCGGACACTTGCCCCGGCACGATCATCTGGTTGATGGTCGTGTAGGGGATCCGGAAACCGTGGATGACGTCCAAGCTCGTCACCTGAAACGTCACGTCGGCCCCGGCGGGCACCCGCACCTCGGCCGGCTGGAACGACCACGCGCGCGCCACCATCACCACCCGGTAGCGACCCGGGCCTTCCATGTACACGCCGGGCTTGTCAAATGGGGGCCGCAGCGTCACCGACGCCGGATCAACCTGGCCTGCGTCGCCGATGAGACGGATGTCAAGCCCGTAGATGCTGTAGGTGAGCGCCAGCATGAGGCTGATGAGCACCGCGGCGCTGAGCACAATCCACATACGTTCGTAGCGGTCAATGTCCACCGAGCCCACCGCCGTAACGCAGCATGTGGTAGTACACGTACGCCCAGAGCAGCACCGTGGCTGCGGCATAGATGAGCACGATAACCATCGTTCCCTGGGGCGTCCGCACCCGGCCCGGCGGCTGTTCGCCGTCGTGCACCGCCTCCGGTTCCCCCGCCCGCTTCGGATTGCCCGCCTCGTCCATGGCCAGCCGTCACCCTTTCATGGCACACCCTGGCACGTACGGTGCACGATGCAGGCGGGCTTTATGCGTGCCGGGGAATGTCCCCGTGACGGCGCATGAACGATGACGCCGGCGGGCATGCTACGGCCGCGGCTGGCAAGCGGCGACAAGAAAACCAAGATCGGGGGGAAACGCCGTGGACGGCCGGGACGAACCCGCAGGACGTGACAAGAAGCCCACACCCAGCGCAGACGATAACGCAGCGGGCGGTGGAACGGTCCCGCGCCCCCTGTTGCCCGCGCCCGTTTGGGCGGCCATCGCAGGGGCGCTTGCGCTGCTTGCCTTGTGGCTCGTGCTTTTCATGCCGCAGGCCGCGCCGAGGCAAGACTTTGCGGGTGACGTGCCGGGTCTCGACGAAGATCTCTTTGACCAGCCGTCAGGTGCCGTCGATACAGCGGCACAGTTGGCCCGCCTGCGGGAAATGGTGCCGCCGGACCAGCGGGCGCGTCCGAATCCCCTCGAGCCGACGCCGGAGGTGCTGGCCCGGGCCCGGACCATCTTCGGCAGCCAGTGCGCCGTATGCCACGGGCCCAACGGGGATGCCAACGTAGCCGTTGCCCGCACCCTCAACCCGCCGCCGGTCAACTTCACGCACCCCGCCTTCGCGGACATGGAACCGGGGGCGACCTTCCACATCATCAAGAACGGCGTGGCCACCACCGGCATGCCCGCCTTCGGGGCGTCGCTTTCCGATGAAGACATTTGGGGCCTCGTCCACTTCCTGCGTACGAACTTCGTTTCGGTCGACCACCGCACGGACACGGTCGTTCCCCCGCCTACGCCTTAGCCGCCTTCCGTGGGCACACCATCGCAGTTCCACCCACAAGCAGAGCGCTCGCGTCCCGCCGCGGATGTGGACAACGGGCGCGTGGTGCGGGAGGGAGAGGTGCAACGGGTCAAGAATTATCCGGATGTCAAGGAGTATTGTCTCGGGCTTGCTGCACCGGGCGTATGCTGGATGGGGGGATGAGGCGTGAGCCGTACTCAGGACCGCCTGGCGGCACCGGCGAGGGGCGGCGCGGGCGAACGAAAAGCGCGGTTTCTCACCACCTCCGGCGTCGCCGTTAAAGGGCTCTACCGGCCCGAGGACGTCGCCGGGCTCGACTACGAGCGCGACTTGGGCGACCCTGGAAGCTATCCTTTCACCCGGGGCATACACGCCAACATGTACCGCGGGCGGCTGTGGACGATGCGCCAGTTCGCTGGCTTTGGCACCGCGGAGGAGACAAACGAGCGGTTTCGCTACCTCCTCAAGGAGGGCCAGACGGGATTATCCGTGGCGTTTGACCTCCCGACGCTCATGGGCTACGACTCCGATCACCCCCGGGCCGAGGGCGAAGTCGGCGTGGAAGGGGTCGCCGTGTCCAGCCTGGCCGACATGGAAACGCTCTTCGACGGCATCCCGCTGGACCAGGTCACCACGTCGATGACCATCAACGCACCGGCCATCATCATCTTCGCGATGTACCTGGCCGTTGCGGAAAAACAGGGGGTGCCCTTCGACAAGCTGTCGGGCACCATCCAGGCGGACATCCTCAAAGAGTACATCGCTCAAAATGAGTGGATCTTCCCGCCCGAGCCCAGCATGCGCTTGATCACCGACATCTTCGCCTATTGCGCGGAACACGTACCCCGGTGGAACACCATCAGCATCAGCGGCTACCACATCCGCGAAGCCGGGGCCACCGCCTTGCAGGAGCTCGCGTTCACGCTAGCCAACGGCCGCGAGTACGTTAGGGCCGGCATCGCCGCGGGACTCGACGTGGACGCCTTCGCGCCTCGCCTTTCGTTCTTCTTTAACAGCCACAACGACCTGTTCGAAGAAGTGGCCAAGTTCCGGGCGGCGCGGCGGGTATGGGCCAAGCTCATGCGGGAGCAGTTCGGCGCGAAGAACCCGCGCTCGTGGATGCTGCGGTTTCATACCCAGACGGCCGGCTGCTCCCTCACCGCCCAGCAGCCTTACAACAACGTCATCCGGACGACCATTCAGGCGCTCGCCGCCGTCTTGGGCGGGACCCAGTCGTTGCACACCAACTCGCTGGACGAGGCGCTCTCCCTGCCGACCGAAGAGGCGGTGCGGATTGCCCTGCGCACCCAGCAGATCATCGCCGAAGAAAGCGGCGTCGCCAACACCGTCGACCCGCTGGCCGGCTCGTATTTCGTGGAAGCCTTGACGAACCAGATGGAGCAAGGCGTCTGGGAGTACTTCCGCCGCATTGACGAGCTGGGAGGCGTTATTCCCGCCATCGAGCAAGGGTTTTTCCAGCGGGAGATCGCGGACGCGGCCTACGAGTACCAGCGCCGCGTCGAATCGGGCGAGCAGATCATCGTCGGCGTCAACGCCTACACCATCGACGAGGAGACCCCCATCCCGATCCTCAAGATCGGCCCCGAGATAGAGGCCAAGCAGCGGGAGCGGGTGGCAAGAGTCCGGCGGGAGCGCAACGCCGAAAGGGTCCGGGAGACCTTGGCGGCCGTCCGGGACGCAGCGGCAGGTGGTGCAAACCTGGTGCCGCCCATCCTGGACGCCGTGCGGGCGTACGCCACATTAGGCGAAATCGTGGACGAGCTGCGGGCGGTGTTTGGCGAGTATAACGAGATCCTGATCATTTGAGCTGCGGGCGCTGCCCCCCGCGGCGCCCCGTGCGATGTTGCGAGGAGGTAGTCCGGTTGACGACGGCAGCCGTTTCCCAGCGCAAGATCCGGGTGCTGGTGGCCAAGCCCGGGCTTGACGGGCACGACCGTGGTGCAAAGGTCATTGCCCGGGCGCTGCGGGACGCCGGGATGGAAGTCATCTATACCGGCCTGCGCCAGACGCCGGAGCAGATCGTCGACGCCGCGATCGAAGAGGACGTGGACGTCCTAGGCGTCAGCATCTTGTCCGGCGCCCACAACACCCTCGTGCCCAGGATCCTGGAGGGCTTGCGGGCGCAAGGAGCCGGCGACATCGCGGTAATCGTCGGGGGCATCATCCCGACCGACGATGCGGCTCGCCTCAAAGAGCTCGGCGTCGCCGGCGTCTTTGGCCCGGGCAGCTCCCTCAAGGAGATCGTCGACTTCGTCCGCGCCCACGCCCGCCCGCGCTGACGCGTCCCGGCCTGCGCCCACGCGGGCCATAGAGACGATTCCTGCGCCGGCCAAGGCCGGGTCCAGGACGCGTCAAAGGCTCTTGAGGGCCAGCTCAACCCAAAGCCGGATCTCCTCGGTGAGCGGCAAGTTGGCCAGTTCGTCCGGGCCGTACCAGCCGACATGGCTCCCCTCATCGTTAGCCCGCACTTCCACGGACCCGACAGGCCGGGCAAAGTACACGAAGTCGATGTGTTCGTGCCCGGGCGAGATCCGTTCCACCTGTACGCCCCGGGGCCGCACCAGCTGCCGTGGGTAGTCCACCGGCAGCGCCTTTTCCCCTACGAGCTCCACCCGGACACCGGTTTCCTCGTACACTTCCCGCACCGCGGCCTCATCGGGCAGTTCGTTGGGCTCGATGTGGCCGCCGGGCGGCAGCCACATGCCCAGGCGGTTATGGTAAAGCAGGAGCACCCGGCCCTCATGCACTACGAATGTGGCTACGGCAAAATCCCGCGTGATCTCCATGGTCCGGATGGTTCGGGCTGCTGGCCGGCGGTTCCTCTGTCCGCAGGCGATGCGCCGGCGGCCGGGCCGGGTTGATCGGCCCCTGGCGGCATGCTATGCTGGAAGCGAAACCGCATAGGTGACGGCAACCTTCGGGGCAGGGTGAGCCCGGGCAGGGCAATTCCCGACCGGTGGCGATGCGGGCGACTTGCGACCCGACGAGCCCACGAGCTGCGTAAGCAGCAGGATCCGGTGCGAATCCGGAGCCGACGGTACAGTCCGGATGGGAGAAGGTTGCAGCTTCCGTCTTGCACCCGCGGGGCTCGTGCGTGTCTCCACGCGCCATGTCATCCGCAGGGTGTGAAACGTGCTGCAGCAGCGACCCCGGGGATTGCCCGCCGCAACCACCGGGGTCGTTTCGTCTCTCGACCGGCCCCTGTAGGCGTGAGGTATGTTGCAGCACTTTCCCGCCCATGAGCTCCCCATGCCGGGCAGTCCGGCCGGGGACGACGCCTGGTGCATGGACCTCGCGCTCGCTCTGGCACGGCGAGGTGAAGGCACAACCGACCCTAACCCGATGGTCGGCGCCGTCGTCGTACGGGACGGCCGCATCGCCGGATTGGGCTTCCACGAGCGCCCCGGCGCCCCCCATGCCGAAGCCGTCGCCCTGGCCGCAGCGGGTCCACTGGCCCAAGGCGCAACGTTGTACGTCAACCTCGAGCCGTGCGACCACTACGGGCGGACGCCCCCCTGCACGCAGGCGATCGTGCGCTCCGGCATACGCCGGGTCGTGGCCGCCATCGAGGACCCGGATCCCCGGGTGCGCGGGCGCGGATTTGCCGCGTTGCGAGCGGCCGGCATCCAGGTGGAAGTCGGCCTGCGGGCCGATGAAGCGCGGGAACTGAACGAGCCGTTTCTCAAGTACGCCGCCACTGGCCGGCCTTTCGTGCTGCTTAAGGCGGCCGTTAGCCTTGACGGGCGGATTGCCACCAGCACCGGCTCATCCCGCTGGATCACGGGACGCCTGGCCCGTGCGGCCGTGCACCGCCTGCGGGCCCGTTATCCGGCCATTATGGTAGGCGCCGGTACGGCGCTCGCGGACGACCCTGAACTGACAGCCCGGACCGAGCCACCGGCTCCCCGCCAGCCCCTGCGGGTTGTGGTCGATTCCCGCGCCCGCCTGCCGATCTCGGCCCGCATGTTGCGGGCGCCCGGCACGACTGTTGTGGCGACGACGCCCCTCGCCCCGCCGGAGCGGGTGCGGGCGCTTGAAGAAGCCGGTGCGGAGGTGCTAACGTTGCCCTCAAGCGCCGGCCGGGTTGATCTCCCGGCGCTTCTCGATGCGCTTGGCCGCCGCGGGATTACCGGCGTTTTGCTGGAGGGCGGTAGTACCCTCAACGGCGCCATGCTGGCGCAAGGGCTCGTGGATAAGGTGATGTTTTTCGTCGCGCCCATGCTCATCGGCGGCCAACGGGCCCCCGGTGCCATCGGGGATCCGGGTGTACGGGAGCTCTCGGAGGCGGCGCGGCTTACCGGCGTGCGCTGGCAGGCTTACGGTGCGGATCTGTGCATTTCCGGCTACGTCGCCCCCGCGGGCGCGAAGGGCGCCCTGGGCGGCGGCGATTAAGGAGGCTTGGCCCGTGTTTACCGGTCTTGTGGAAGCGATGGGCGAAGTGGCGGCCCTTGAGGCACTTCCCGGCGGCGCCGGCATGCGCCTTGTTGTGCGCTCACCGGCCGTCGCCAAGGAATCGGCCATCGGGGACAGCGTGGCAGTCAACGGCTGCTGCCTGACGGTAACTGCCCGGGATGGCGACACGCTGGCCTTTGACGCGGTACCGGAGACGCTGGCACGCACCAACTTGGGCCGGCTCCACGTAGGATCCCCGGTCAACCTCGAACGGCCGCTTCGCTTAGGCGATCGGCTCGGTGGACACCTGGTGCAGGGCCACGTCGATGCCGTCGGAGAAGTGCGCTTGGTCTCCCCGGAGGGCAGCTCGGTGCGGATAGCCATCGACGCCCCGGGAAACGTCCGCCGGTACCTCGTGCCGAAAGGCTCCGTGGCGGTGGATGGCGTGAGTCTGACGGTGGCGGCCGTGACGGAGACAGGTTTCGAAGTGGTGATCATCCCGCACACTGCGGCGGTGACGACGCTCGGGCGGGTGCGCCCAGGAGACGCCGTGAACTTAGAGGCCGACGTGGTCGGCAAGTACATCGAGCGGCTGCTCGCCCCCTACACCCCCACGGCGGTGGATTCCCCCGTGGAGAGGAGCTGATGTCCCGTGGCGAACCCAGGGCGACGACCGGTGTTTGACCGCATCGAGGACGCGATCGAGGATATCCGCGCCGGTAAATTCGTCGTCGTGGTGGACGATGAAGACCGGGAAAACGAAGGCGACCTGATTATGGCCGCGGAGAAGGTGACCCCCGAGGCCATCAACTTTATGGCCCGCTACGGCCGGGGGCTCATCTGCGTGCCGATGACGGGCGAGCGCCTGGAAGAGCTCGACATCCCGCTCATGACGACCCACAACACCGAGGCCATGAAGACGGCCTTTACCATCTCGGTCGATGCGCGCCAAACCCGCACTGGCATCTCGGCTTACGAGCGGGCGTTGACGGTGCGGACGCTCATCGATCCCCACACCCGCCCGTCGGATCTGGTGCGCCCGGGCCACATTTTTCCTTTGCGGGCCGTTGAGGGGGGGGTCTTGCGCCGCGCCGGGCACACGGAGGCAGCCGTGGACCTCGCCCGGCTCGCGGGGCTATACCCTGCGGGCGTATTGTGCGAGATCATGAACGACGACGGCACGATGGCACGCGTTCCGCAACTGGTGGAATTTGCCCGGCGGCACGGCCTGCGGCTCATCACCATCGCCGACCTCATCCGCTACCGCTTCCAGCACGAGCGGCTCGTGCAGCGGGTGGCCGAGGCGGACTTGCCCACGCCCTACGGGCGGTTCCGTGTCATCGGGTACGAAAGCATGCTGGACGGCCAAACCCATGTCGCTCTCGTGCTCGGCGACGTGGCCGGCCAACAGGACGTGCTGGTGCGGGTACACTCCGAATGCCTGACCGGCGACGTCTTCGGCAGCCTGCGTTGCGACTGCGGCGACCAATTGCGCGCGGCCCTCACCCAGATCGGTGAAGCCGGCGCCGGCGTGTTCCTTTACATGCGCCAGGAAGGGCGCGGTATCGGCCTCGTCAACAAACTGCGGGCGTATGCCCTACAGGATCAGGGGCAGGACACGGTCGAAGCCAACGTGTCGCTCGGCTTCCCGCCGGACAAGCGGGACTACGGGATCGGCGCGCAGATTCTCGTCGACCTCGGACTCTCTCGCATCCGCCTGTTGACCAACAATCCGCGGAAGATCGTAGGCCTGGAGGCCTACGGGATCGAGATCGTCGAGCGGATCCCGATCCGGATCCCGGCCAACCCCTACAACGAGCGCTACCTAAGCACCAAGCAGCAGAAGCTGGGTCACTGGCTGACGGACTTGGAAGCGGCGACTCGCCCGCGCGCCGTAGAGCACCGGACCGAGGACGGTTCAGCCAGGGAGCGAAAGGAGTCGGAGCATGCCGCACATCCTTGAAGGCCATCTTAACGCGGCCGGTCTGCGTTTCGCCGTCGTCGTCTCGCGCTTTAACGAACTTATCACAAGCCAGTTGCTGCAAGGCGCCCTCGAAGCGCTGCGGCGGCACGGCGCCGCGGACGAGGACGTGACCGTGGCGTGGGTGCCGGGCGCCTTTGAGATCCCGGTCGCGGCTTCCCGCATGGCGAGAACGGGCCGCTTTGACGCCGTCATCGCCATCGGCGCCGTCATCCGCGGCGCGACGGCCCACTTTGACTACGTCGCGGGCGGGGCGGCGAGCGGCGTCTCCCAGGCCGCGCTGCAAAGCGGCGTGCCCGTTATCTTTGGCATCCTTACCACGGACACCATCGAACAGGCGCTGGAGCGAGCCGGAACGAAGGCTGGCAACAAAGGCTGGGACGCTGCCGTGGCAGCCGTCGAAATGGCGAATCTGATGAAGCGGATTGACGACGAGCTCGGCTAGACCGGGCCCTCCGGCTGCAGGCTGCTCGGGCCACGCGGGGCTAAGGCTTGCTTCAGCGTCCCGCCGGGCTACCCGGCGCGCCCCATGCCGCGGCGAGCGCCTGCCGTATCCGGCTGAAACCGACAACGGTGTCATGGGAAAAGATGACGGCGGCGTCGGCGCCGGCGGAGCGGGCAGCCGCGAGCTGCCGGGCGAGGGTCTCGGGGCTATCGGGATACAGGTGCGCCCCGAGCCCCGCGTAGACGGCGACACCAGAGCCGCGCGCCAAGGAGACCGCCTCGGCCAGCTGCCGTGCGACACGCTCGGTGTCTTGGCTGTAGGCCATGGGCACAACGGCGTCCACCAGGCCCAGGCGTATCCATGCCGGCCAATCTTGCAGCCGGTTGTCGACGGCGTCCCGGACGTCGGCGTGCACCGCCACGGAGAAGCGCACCGTAGGGCGGCGCTCCTTGATCCCGGATTGCAGGCGGGCGATGAGGGCCGTCACCTGTTCCCGGCGCCAGGCGTCCCACAACGCCAATCGTCCTTGAAACGCGGCCTGCCCCTCCCGGCGAATGAACCCGGCCGCGTCCCGCTCCATCGCGGCGGGGTCGAAACCGTGCTCGGCCGCGAAACGGGCCACGGCCTCGGGGTGGTAGCCGAACCGGCGGGACGGGTAGCGCGCGTAATCCAGGTGGACGCCGGCCACGGGATACCGCTCGATGACTTCCAGCACCGAGCGGTAGACGAAATCGTGCACCGCCGGCACGCCCGGATCGAGCATGCGGGCAGGGACGTGCACCAGCGCCTCCTCGAGGCTGTACTCCCACAGCGAGCGGCCGTCCCGATCCACCGTCACCCAGTCGGGATACCGGTTGAGCACATGCCTGGCGTCAGAAGGCGCATCCGCCAGCGAGGCGGCGGTGAAGGCATTGATCCATGCGTGCACCTCCAGACCGGCCTGGGCCGCCTTGTCCAACAGGTACGCTAAGGGATCAAGCCCCACCTCGATCTCGGGCGCCGGCGGGAGAAAGTCCGAACGGTAATAGGCTTCGGCGCGGCCGTTGACTTGAGCAAAGAGGGCTGTAGCGCCGGCCGCGCGGGCCGCTTCGACGACCTCATCGATGCGGGCGCGGCTGGTCAGGGCGTGCCGCACCACCCACACGCCGCGCACATCCGCATGGGGCAGTGCCGGACGGGCAAAAAGGAGCGCCCGCCGCGCGTCGCGGGCGCCGAGCACAAATCCCGTCCCGATGGACACGACCAGCACCGTCAATAGGAGCAGTTTCCGACGGCGGGACACGGCCGCCCTCCTTCACGCCGATGCGGCAGGCCGCCGCGCAAACCGGCCAAGCCCGCTCACGGAGCGATAGCGGCGGTAGCGTAGGCAACGACGCCCTCGCCCGCACCCACGAAGCCCATTCCCTCATTCGTCGTCGCCTTGATGTTGACCCGCTCCGGGCTTACCTCCAGGACCGCAGCGATTCGCTCCCGCATGGCCGGGACGTAAGGACCAAGGCGCGGGCGCTCGAGGACTACCGTGGCGTCCACGTTGCCCACCCGCCAGCCGGCTTCGCGCAACCTCTGCACCACGCGCCGCAGCAGCTCGAGGCTGGATGCGCCTTTGTAGGCGGGATCCGTGTCGGGGAAATGGCGGCCGATGTCACCCAGGCCGGCCGCGCCCAGCAACGCGTCCATAATCGCGTGCAAAAGCACATCGGCGTCGGAATGCCCGTCCAGCCCCATCTCATACGGGATCTCCACCCCGCCCAGCACGAGCGTCCGGCCGGGCGCGAAGCGGTGAACGTCGTAACCTATGCCAACCCTCACGGGGCACTCCTCCGGCATCCGGCCGCCCGTCGCTGCCGCCGGGGCACCGCCGGGAACGGGCCGCACGGCCACGTCCGTCGGCCGGCTTGGCAGCGCCCCCCGCAGGCGCGCGCTGAGAAGCGTCTCCGCCAGCAAGAGATCTTCGGCGGTCGTGATCTTGAGGTTGTCGTACGCGCCCTCTACGACGGCCACCCCGTGGCCCAAGCGCTCCACGAGCGCCGCGTCGTCCGTCGCCTGCCAACCGGCCGCCTGTGCCTGGCGGTGAGCCTCCACCAGCAGCGCCCGGTGAAACGCCTGCGGCGTCTGGACAAGGCGCAGGCTAGCCCGATCGGGCGTCGCCTCGACCCAGCCGTCCCGGACCTGCTTGACCGTATCCTTAACCGGCACGGCCGCCGTGGCCGCCCCGTGCCGCGCCGCAGCGGCCAGCACCGCATCGAGCAGTGCCGGCTCGAGGAGCGGCCGGACCCCATCGTGGACGGCCACGAGCGATACGTCAGCCGCCACCGCAGCTAGACCGCGCGCGACCGACTCCTGGCGTTCGGCGCCGCCCGCCACCACCTGCACAGGCTTGTCCCATGGCACGGTGAGGAGCCACTGGGTACAGGCGTCCACGTCTCCGGGCGCCACGACTAGGATGAGCTGTGCGACAGAACGGGCCGCGGCGCACGCCTCCAGCGTCCACCGGACGATGGGCTTGCCCAGGAGCGGCAAGTACTGCTTGGGCCTGCCCCCCGGCCCCATGCGATGGCCCTGTCCGGCCGCCGGAATGATGACCGCGGCCTTATGCATGCAATCCTCCTGGCGAATCACCTGGTGTTCATTCGAGTCCGGCGCCGCAAACCCTGCACGCCGGCGGGCTCAAAGTGCCCGTTCCGCGGCCTTCGGTTTGGCGAAGATCATGCGCCCCGCCGCCGTCTGCAGAACGCTGGTCACCATGACCCCGACCGACTCACCGATGTAGCGCCGCCCGCCGTCGACCACGATCATCGTGCCGTCATCCAAGTATCCGACGCCCTGGCCCTGCTCCTTGCCATCCTTGATGACATGCACGACCATTTCTTCCCCGGGCAGCACGACAGGCTTGACGGCGTTCGCCAGCTCGTTGATGTTGAGCACTTCGACCCCTTGCAGTTCCGCCACCTTGTTGAGGTTGAAGTCGTTGGTGAGCACCTTGGCGTCGAGGCGCTGCGCCAGGCGCACGAGCTTCGCGTCAACCTCGCTGATATCATCGAAGTCCCTGTCGACGATCTCGACGGCAACCTTCGACTCTTTCTGCATCCGGTTCAATATGTCCAAGCCGCGGCGGCCGCGGTTGCGTTTAAGAACGTCGGATGAATCGGCGATGTGCTGCAACTCTTGGAGGACAAAGCCGGGGATAACCAGAGTACCTTCGATAAAGCCCGTGCGGGCGATGTCGGCGATGCGGCCGTCAATGATGACGCTCGTGTCAAGAATCTTGTACTGGCCGGAAGCGGCCGCACGGCGCGAACCGCCGCGCGACGGCACGTTGAGCCACGCGGCCAGGTCGTCCCGCTTGCGCAGTCCGACCAGCGCCCCAAGGTACCCTACGGTCGCCGTCAGAACCAGCGGCCCGTATTCGCCCACTAGGGGCAACCGTTCGGGCAGGCTCAGCGCGGCCAGAACCGCCAGGACGAGCCCCCCGGCCGTCCCCAAGGCGCCCGCGACGATGTCCGCCAGGGGCGTACGCTGCACGCTGGCGGACAGAGTTCCAAGTCCGTGCACAAGCCGCGTGCCGGCCCACCAGCCGAGCAGCCACCCGGCCAGCGCGCCCGCCGTGGCACCCAGCCACGGCCAACCGGCAAAGCCCGGGGCCGCTCCGGTCAGGGCAGCGGCAATGCCGTCGAAGGAAGCCAACCTGTACCCGCCTGCCGCGCCAACGACAAATGATAAGAACCTTATGAAACGGACAAGCACGCTTGCAGGCCTCCCCCCTGTTCAGTTGTCATCACCCTGCCGCTGCTAGTTTCGACGCGTCGCCGCGCGCCTATCCCCCGCAGCGGCGGGCGTTGAATCGAGCCCACCTCCCGGTTTCCGACAGTCAGCCCGCTAGCTCAACAACTCGCTGAGCTGGCTCTCAACCTGCTCCTCAGGCACGTCCTGGGCGAGCACCAGTTCGCTGATTAAAATTTGGCGAGCGTTCTCCAGCATCTTGCGCTCGCCGGTGGAGAGGCCTTTGTCCCGCTCCCGCACCGACAAGTTGCGGACGACTTCGGCCACCTCAAAGATGTCGCCGCTCTTGATCTTTTCCATGTTCGCCCGGTAGCGGCGGTTCCAGTTTTGGGACATGGAAGTCGTCTCGCCCTGGAGCACTTGGAACACCTTGCGCACGCCCTCGGCGTCGATGACTTCTCGCAGTCCCAGTTCCTCCACGCTGCTCATGGGGATCATGACCCGCAAGTCACCGATGGGCATGCGCATGACGTAGTAACGCTCGGACCGGCCAAGGACCTCTTTCTCCTCGATGGCCTCGATGATGCCGGCCCCGTGCATCGGATAGACGACCTTGTCGCCCACCTTGAATTCCTTGCGTGACTTCAAGCCCCATCATCCTTGGCTTTAACGTAGCTAGTAGAAATTGTACCATCAAGAGCCCAAAAATGTCAATGTGAACGCCTTTATGGCCGCGCTGCACCTGTCCGCACCTTGACAGTCATTGCTGGCGGTTCTATAATAAAGGTGCTTTTACCCCCATCCCGGCTGCCGCAGCAACACCCGCCGAGAGCAGCGAGGAGCGTGACCGTTCGTGAGCACCCAAGCTCCGCAGTCCCAGCCCGTGCCGGCGACCGCTGCCGGCCAACACCAGGCGGCAACCGCGACCGAAACCAACCTCGCAGCGGATTTTCAAGCGGCCGTGTCCCAGTACCTCATTCGCCACCGCAGCATCCTCGACATCTTGGCAAAGCTGCAGGAAACGTCCGCCCGCGTCCAGCGGGCTGTTTCCCGGGCTGTCACCGAATGCGGATGCCTGGAGGTGCATGCCCAGCGGCAACAGGTGCCGCCGGGCATCTCCTATTGGGAGATGCGCTCCCACTTCAGCACCCATCTCGACGGCGCCCTGTGCGAGCAGTGCCGTGACGTGCTTGAGACGGAACTCGGCCACAACCTTTTCTATTTCACCGCCCTGTGCGAGGCGCTCAACCTTCGCAGCGACGAGATCTTACGCCAGGAGATGAAGCGGGTCACGACCCTCGGGGTCTTTAACCTCACCTAGCCGCGGCGCCTTGCCGCCCCCGCTCGGTAGGCGAAGCGGCGTTACAGGTGCCGGTCTAACAGTACCTGCTCCCGCAGCCGGCGCAAGCTCTCCTTGATGGCCCTGGCCCGCACCTCGCCGATGCCCTCCACACTGTCAAGCTCTTCTAGCGTCGCCTCATAGATGTCGCTCAGGTTAGGAAACCGCTGCACCAGGTTTTCGATGACCGGCATGGGCAAGCGCGGGACTTTGGTAAGCACCCGGAACGCCCGGGGCGTCACGGGCGTGTCGAGGTTGTTCATGTGGGACCCGTACCCGAGACGGCGAGCAATGAGCGACAAGTCGAGGAGATCTTCGGCGCTCCACTCGCTGAAGGAGTCCCATACCGCCTGGGCGCCTTCCTCCCCTTGGGGCTGGTAGTAGTCCCGCACGATGAGGAAGCCCTCGTTCTCGATGTCGCTCACGAGTTCGTCGAGCTGCATGCGCACGAGCCGTCCCTCGCTGCCGAGCTCGGCGATGTAGCGCTCGATCTCCTTGCGGATGCGGCTCACCATCTGCGCCCGCTGGACGCACGTCGCGACGTCATACAGCGTCACGAGCTCCTCAAACTCGAGCGCGGTGAGGTTCGTGAGCGCCTGCTTGTACACGGCCTTGTACTTCTCCAGCGTCTGGAGGGCCTGGTTGGCCTTGGCCAGGATGACGCTGATGTCCCGCAGCGTGTACTTGGAGTTGCCCTTGTATAGGCTGATGACGTTGCGGCGCTGAGAGATGGAGATAACCAGCTGGCCCGTTTGCTTGGCCACCCGCTCGGCGGTGCGGTGGCGGGCACCCGACTCCTGGCTCGGGATCATCGGATCCGGCGTCAAGTGGGTGTTGGCGTAGAGGATGCGGCGCCCGTCGGAGCTCATGATGATCGCGCCGTCCATCTTGGCCAGCTCGTACAGCGCCGCCGGAAACATCTCGACGTCGATCTTGAAACCGCCGTTGACCAGGTCCAGTACGGCCTGGGTGTCGCCCACCACGATGAGGGCACCCGTCCGGGCCCGGAGGATCATCTCCAGGGCGTCATAGAGCATCGTCCCGGGCGCCACCATCCGTAGAGCCTTCAGTATCTCCTCGTCCATCGGCAGGTCGTCCCGCACCTCGTCACCGCCTCTCGCCCGCGCTCGGCAAGAGCGCGTCCACGGTCCACAACGCCTCCGCCACCGTCGCTACACCCACGCACTCTATTCCGAGCTCCGCCGAGCGCCAGGTCCCGTTGCCCTTAGGCAGCACGCAGCGGCGAAAACCAAGCTTGGCCGCTTCCTGCAGGCGCCGCTCCCCGTGTCGCGTCGCCCGCACTTCCCCGGCGAGCCCGACCTCGCCGAACACGACAATCCCTGGGTCAACCGGCTGGTCCAGATGAGCCGACGCCACCGCCAGTGCAATCGCGAGGTCGACCGCCGGCTCCTCCACCCGTACGCCGCCGGCGGCATTGATATACACATCCGCCGAGTGGAGCGGAAACCCGCACCGCCGTTCGAGCACGGCCAGCACGATCACGGCCCGTTGGTAATCGATCCCGGCCACCTGGCGCCGGGGCGTGCCTCCAAAGGGCGCCGGGCCCACCAACGCCTGCACCTCCACCAGCAAGGGCCGGGTCCCCTCCAGCAGCGCTGCGACCACCGTCCCGGGCTGCCCGGCGGCCCGCTCCTGGAGAAACAGCTCCGAAGGATTTGGCACTTCCCGCAGGCCGCTGTCGGCCATCTCAAAAATGCCTACCTCGCTGGTGGACCCAAAGCGGTTTTTGGCCGCGCGCAAAGCCCGAAGCTGCGTCTGGCGCTCGCCCTCCAGGTACAGCACCGCGTCCACGGCGTGCTCAAGCACCTTAGGTCCAGCGATGGCACCCTGCTTGTTGACGTGGCCGACAATCAGCACCGGGATGCCCTCCTCCCGGGCGAGGCGGGTAAGGCGGGATGCCGTCTCCCGGACCTGGGTGATACTCCCCGGTATTCCTTCCACGTCCGCCGCGGCGACCGTCTGGATGGAGTCCACAACGAGCCAACGGGGTCCCTCGGTGCGGGCGGCAGCCACGACCGCGTCCACATCCGTTTCGGGCAACACGCGCAAGGCGTCCGAGCGCACCCCCAGCCGGGCAGCCCGCAAGGCCACTTGCTGGGCGGATTCCTCGGCGCACACATACAATACCGTTCCATGCAGCTGCGCGAAGGAGTGGCTGGCCTGCAGCAGCAGGGTAGACTTGCCGATGCCCGGCTCTCCGCCCAGGAGCACGACGGATCCGGGCACCACGCCCCCACCCAGCACCCGGTCAAGCTCCGTAATGCCTGTCGGGCGGCGGCTTTCGAGGGCGGGATCCACATCGCTCAGCGGCCGCACGCTCGCCCGTGTCCGCGGGGATTGGTAAGGCACCACAGGCGTGTCGGGAACGAGGCTGTTCCACGCCTGGCACGACGGGCAGCGACCCAGCCACCGGGGCGATTCGTACCCACACTCCTGGCAGGCAAATCTCGTCCGGGCCGCCCTGGTCGCCATACTGCCCTCCCGTTCGCGCACGAGGGTGCCCGGAAAGCGGCGTCCCGTGCGATTCATATTCTATTATAGCATTCGGAAGCCCCGGCCCACAACCGGAGCGAGGATGGGCAGGACGCCGGGGCGGGCATAATGGGCCGCCCGGCGCCTTGCGGCTCCGGGCGGCCCGCTGGCGGTCTTGCGTGGGTCCTGGACTATCCTACTTGACCTCGGCCAGAGCCTTTTTCTCAAAGACGATCTGGCCCTCCGCGTCCGCGTCCACGAGGATGGTGTCGCCCTCGCTGAAGCGGCCGCGCAGCATCTCTTCGGACAACGGATTCTCCACCAGCCGCTGGATGGCCCGGCGCAGCGGCCGCGCCCCGTACTGCGGATCGTAGCCTTGCTCGGCCAGGACATCTTTGGCCCGGTCGGTAAACTCGACGCTGACGCCCCGGTCCTTCAGCTCCTGGACCAGCGTCCGCAGCATGATGTCGACGATCCGGCGCAGGTGCTCCTTGCCCAAGGCGTGGAACACGATAACCTCGTCGATGCGGTTAAGGAATTCCGGCCGGAACGTCTTGCGCAGTTCGTCCGTAACCTTCTTCTTCATATCCCGGTACGACTGCTGGCCGTCCTCTACGGTCCTGAAACCGATCCCGCCCTGGCGCTGGATTTCGTGGGCGCCGACGTTGGAGGTCATGATCAGCACCGTGTTGCGGAAATCGACGGTGCGGCCCTTGGCGTCCGTCAGGCGCCCGTTCTCGAGCACCTGCAGGAGGACGTTGAACACCTCCGGGTGCGCTTTCTCGATTTCGTCAAAGAGGACGACCGTGTACGGCCGGCGCCGTACCTTCTCGGTAAGCTGCCCGCCTTCCTCATAGCCCACGTAGCCCGGCGGAGACCCGACTAGGCGGGACACCGTGTGGCGCTCCATGTACTCGGACATGTCGAGCACCACCATGGCATCCTCATCGCCGAAGAGGGATTCCGCCAAGGCGCGGGCGAGCTCGGACTTCCCGACGCCGGTCGGGCCCAGGAAGATGAAAGAGCCGATGGGCCGCTTCGGGTCCTTGAGGCCCGCGCGCGCCCGGCGAATGGCCCGGGACACGGCCTCGATGGCCTCGTCCTGCCCGACGACGCGCTTGTGCAGCTCCTCCTCGAGGCGCAGCAGGCGCTCGGTTTCCTCCTGGGCGAGCTTGGTGACCGGGATGCCGGTCCAGCTGGACACGATCTGAGCGATGTCCTCGGCGCTCACCGTGCCCTCGGTGCGGCTGCGGCTGTTCTTCCAGTCAAGCCGCTGCCGCTCGAGCTCCTCCCGCATGCGCTGCTCTTGATCCCGCAGCCGTGCCGCCTTCTCGAACTCTTCGTTTTTGATGGCGGCCTCCTTCTCGACCCGGGTCTCCTCGATCTTGGCCTCAAGCTCCTTGAGCTCCGGCGGTGCCACCAGTGCCTGCAGGCGCACCTTGGAGGCGGCCTCGTCGATCAGGTCAATCGCTTTATCGGGGAGAAACCGGTCCGTGACGTAACGGTCCGACAGCCGTGCGGCGGCCTCGAGGGCCTCGTCGGTGATCTTCACCCGGTGATGCGCCTCGTACCGGTCCCGCAAGCCCTCGAGGATCTGGATGGTTTCCTCCACCGAAGGCTCGTCGACCATCACCGGCTGGAAACGCCGCTCGAGCGCCGCGTCCTTCTCCACGTGCTTGCGGTATTCGTCCAGCGTTGTCGCGCCGATGCACTGGATCTCCCCGCGGGCGAGGGCGGGCTTCAAGATGTTGGACGCGTCAATAGCGCCTTCGGCCGCGCCCGCGCCGATGATGGTGTGCATCTCGTCGATGAAGAGGATGACGTCGCCCGACGCCCGGATCTCATCCATGACCTTCTTGAGGCGCTCCTCAAACTCGCCGCGGAACTTGGAGCCCGCGACCAAAGCGCCCAGATCCAGCGTGACGACCCGCTTGCTCGTCAGCGTTTCGGGCACGTCGCCGTTGACGATCTTCTGGGCCAAGCCTTCGGCGATGGCCGTCTTGCCGACGCCCGGTTCGCCGATGAGGACCGGGTTGTTCTTGGTGCGCCGGGACAGCACCTGGATGACCCGTTGAATCTCCTTTTCCCGCCCGATTACGGGGTCAAGCTTGCCCTCGCGCGCGAGGTCCGTCAAGTCCCGGCCAAACTGGTCCAAGGTCGGCGTCTTGCGACTGCGGGCGCCCTTGGCGGGTTGGCCCGCAGTCCCGCCCAATAGCTCTACCACCTGACGGCGCACCTTGTCCAGGTCGGCGCCGAGGTTTTTGAGCACCTGGGCTGCGACGCCCTCACCTTCCCGGATGAGCCCGAGCAAGATGTGCTCGGTGCCGATGTAGGTATGGCCCAACTGGCGGGCCTCGTCAAACGCCAGTTCCAGCACGCGCTTTGCCCGGGGCGTAAATCCGATTTGGCCTTGGGGCGGGCTCTCCCCCTTGCCGATCACCTTTTCCACTTCGGCCCGCACCTTGTCCAGGCTGATGCCCATGGCCTGCAACGCCCTGGCAGCCACACCTTCGCCCTCGGCCGCCAAGCCCAGCAGGATGTGCTCGGTGCCGACCACGTTGTGGCCCAGCCGCCGGGCCTCCTCCTGCGACAACACGACGACCTTTTGCGCCCGCTCGGTAAACCGGCCAAACATGCCCCTCACCGTCCTTCTCCTATGTGTTCTCGCCCTTGCCGGCCACTATGCGCTCCCGAACCATGGTGGCCCGCAGCTCGTCCCGCTCGGCAGGCGCCAGCTCCCGCCCCACCCGGTTCTGCAGGTGTGCCGGGCGGATAAGCACCAAAAGCTCCTGCAGGATCTCCGGTTTCACTCCTGGGATCAACCCAAGGTCGATGCCGAGCCGCACGTCCGAGAGCAGCTGCATCGCTTCGTGGCTCGACAGCAGCCGGGCGTGGGTCAAGACGCCGTAAGCTCTCAGCACCCGGTCCTCAAGCGCGACCTGGTTGCGCTTGAGAATCGTCTGCCGGGCTTCTCGCTCTTGATCGATGACTTGCCGGGTGACGTTAATCAAGTGGTGCACGATCTCGCTCTCCGCGTGCCCCAGCGTCACCTGGTTGGAAAACTGGAAGATGTTGCCCACGGCCTGGGTGCCTTCGCCGTAAAGCCCCCGGACCGTCAGGCCGAACTTGCCTACCGCGGCGATAATCCGGTTGATCTGGTCCGTCATGGCCAGGGCCGGCAAGTGAACCATCAGGCTCGCCCGCAGCCCCGTCCCTACGTTGGTCGGGCACGCGGTGAGAAACCCGCGCGTCTCCGAGAACGCATAGGGCAAATGCTCCTCGAGCGCCTGGTCAACCCGGTCGGCCACGTCAAGGGCGAGCGGCAGCTGCTGCCCGGGCATAAGCACCTGGATCCGCACGTGATCCTCCTCGTTGACCATGACGCTGACGACTTCGTCGTCCCGGAGGATGACGGCTTTGTGCTTCGTACCCTTGGCATGCTGCGGGCTGATAAGGTGGCGCTCCACCAAGATTTGCCGTTCCAGAGCGCTCAAGCTGCTCATGGACACAAGCTGCCCAAGAAACGGCTCCTTCGCCACCGCCTGCCGGCACAGGTCAACGACGTGCGCGAGCTGCTCGTCCGTGGCCACCGCCGGGAACGGTACACCGGCGACGTTGCGCGCGAGCCGCACGCGGCTGCCAAGGACGACGTCCCGGTCGGGGCCGCTGCCCGTCATCCACTCGCTCACCGGACGGTTGACGATGTCCTTGAGCGACATCACCGCGACCTCCTCAACCGTTGCGACTCCCGGCGTCGGTCTCAGCCTGCTCCAGCGACCGCAGGCGGTCCCGCAGCTCCGCCGCCCGCTCGTACTCCTCTTTCGCGACGGCCGCCTGCAACTCCTGCCGCAGGCGTTCCACCTCCCGGCGGCGGCGCAGGGCGCTGCCTGCCCGGGCGGGGACCTTGCCGGTGTGGGTCGTACCGCCGTGAATGCGGCGCAGCACAGGCTCAAGCTGCTGGTCAAAGGTTTCGTAGCACTGGCTGCAGCCAAGGTGCCCGAGCCGCTTGAAGTCGGCGAACGTCAAACCGCAGTTTGGACAGCGCACCCGGGAGCGCGCCGGAGCCGCGCCGAACCCGCCGCCCGCCTCCACGTCCAGGAGCCCGCCCAGCAACTTATGGACGCTGAAGACAGGCTCGAGCCACATGCCCTCACCCTCCCGGCGGGCGCACGCCTCGCAAAGGTGGGACTCGCGCTTCTCGCCGTTGACGATCTGGGTCACGTGCACGGTAGCTTCCGCCTGCTTGCAGGCATCGCACAACACCCCGGCCGCCCTCCCCTCATCCTATGCGATCCCGCCCGCCCGGCGAGCTGGACAACATCACTAGCATGCCCTTGACCACGGCCGCCCGCAATAGGCCGTCCAGGGGAGGATCGGCCCAGTCGGCTTCCTGCCGCAGCACTTGGCGCATGAGGGCAGCTTCCCGGCGCGTCAGCCACCCGGCCTGCTCGAGGGAGCGCAAGAGCCCCTCAGCCTGGCCCGCGGAGAGCGTCCGCCCGACTCGCTGCCACACCGTGTGCACGCCGGCCGGCTCCGGCCGCGGATGGCGCGCGACGATGCGGATGTAGCCACCCCCGCCCCGCCGGCTCTCAACGAAAAAGCCGCGCTCGGGCGTAAACCGCGTCGCCAGCACGTAGGTCACCTGGGAAGGGACGCATGCGAAACGATCGGCCACGTCCGCCCGGCGTACCTCCACGCAACCGTCCTGGGAGTGCAGCAATAGATGCATCAGATAGGCTTCGATGCGATCGGTCAGGCTGCTCATGGCTGGCCGGCCGCCGCCCCTCCTTTTTTGACCTTCTTTGACCTTGTGGCTCGATTATACCACAATCGCCCATCACCGCAAGAGGTCCAGGCGTCATTCACCGTGCACGGGCGCCCACGGCGTGAAGGAAAAAACGAGGAAACGTTGGGGGATTAGGCTCCCGCCGCGAGCCGCTTCACCGCGTCCACCAACGCGTCGATGTCACCTTCGGTGTTGAAGGCGTGCACCGACGCCCGCACGGCACGCGGCTTAGGAAGCCAGCGGACCACGATGCGGTGTTCCTCCCAGAGGCGGGTCACCGCCTGCTCGGCATCGAGGGTTTCCAGGCGAAACACCAGAAGCCCCGACCAGAGGGCTTCTGGGGCAGGCGTCAAGATCTCGACGCCGGGGACGCGCCCGAGGGCCTGCCGCAGGCGGGCGACAAGACCGAGGATCCGCGCGCGGGCGGCGTCGACCCCCAGCTCCTGCCATAAGCGAGCCGCCTCGCCGAGGGCCGCGAACGAGGGAACGTGAAGGCCGGCGACCTCAAACCGCCGTGCACCCGGGTGGAACCGGAACTGTTCCGCCGGGCGATCCTCGTGCATGACCGACGCCCAGCCGAGCAAGGTCACAGCCACCGCTTCCAGGGCCTCCCGGTCCACATAGAGAAACCCGGTGCCGTCGGGCCCGAGCAGCCACTTCTGGCCGGCGGCCGCGTAAAAATGGCACCCGAGCGAATTCAGGTCGACAGGCACCTGCCCCGGACCTTGGGCGCCGTCGACAAGCAGAAAAACACCTCGGCTCCGGGCCACATCGGCCACTTCGGCCACGGGGAGGACGGCTCCCGTGTTGTACGCGACATGGCTCATGCAAATAAGCCGCGTCCGCTCAGACAGCGCCTCGATCACATCGTCGACTCTGAGCGCGCCGGCCCGGGAGGGAATGTACCGCACCGCGACACCCCGCTGCCGCGCCAGGTGAAACCACGGGAGTAGCCCGGAAATATGCTCAAGGTCCGAGACGAGCACCTCGTCGCCTTCCCGCCAACCAAGGCCCGCCGCCACAATGGCGAGTCCCTCGCTGCAGCTGTGGGTGAGACAGATCTCGTCCGTCCCGGCCCCCACGAGCCTAGCCAATGCCTCCCGTACCCGCTCGAGCTCGCCGGCGGCTTCCGTCAGGACGTCCACCCGGCCGGGTCCCTGCTCGCCCAGGCGGCGGGCCCAAGAGACCTCCGTCGCCAGCACCCGCTCGGGCGGAGGCCCAGAGACACCGGTGTTGAGATACACCTGCCCTTTGAGGGCGGGAATCGTTTGTCGCAACATAGACCAGTCGGACACGCTGCCTCACCCCGTCGTTTAATCCCTCAGCCGCGGGTCGAGCGCGTCCCGCAAGCCGTCGCCTAACAGGTTGAATCCAAGGACCACGAGCATGATGGCCACGCCCGTCGCGGTCGTAATGTGGGGCGCCACGAGCAGGTACTGCCGGCCCCGGCTCAAGATCGTCCCCCACTCCGGCTCCGGCGGCTGGGCGCCCAGTCCGAGAAAGCCGAGGCCGGCCGCCCACAGGATCGACGAGCCGACCTGCAGCGTAGACTGGACGATGACCGGTGCGACGCAGTTGGGCAAGATGTGCTTGGCGATGATGACCACGTCGCTTGCCCCTGCTGCGCGCGCCGCCTCCACAAACTCCTTCCGCTTCACCGCCATGGCCGAGCCCCGTACAAGCCGCGTGTAGACGGGAATCGACACCACGCCGACCGCGATCATGACGTTCTCAAGCCCCACGCCCAGCGCGCTCACCAGCACGATGGCCAAAAGGATCCCGGGAAACGCCAGCATCACGTCGATGACGCGTTGCACGACCAGGTCCACCCACCCGCCGTAGTACGCGGAGACGGCACCCAAAGGCACGCCGACGGCAATGCCGATGGCCACCGAGATGAGTCCGATGCGCAGGGAGATGCGGGCGCCGTAAAGGAGGCGGCTGAGCATGTCGCGGCCAAGCTCGTCGTTGCCCAGCCAATGCTCACTGGACGGTCCTTGCAGGCGCTTGCCGAAGCTGGACCGGAGCGGATCGTGGGGTGCAATCCACGGCGCGAGCACCGCCAAGGCAACGAACAGGACGATGATGGCCAACCCCAGCATGGCCAGGCGGTTGCGGGCGAGCCGCCGCAGCACGTCGCGCCAGGGCGCCCCTGCACGGGTCGTCTCAGGAGCCGGACCAGCGCCGGCGCGGGCATCCACCGCGTTCCCCACCGCTGCCACCCCTCCTCAGTCGTAACGAATCGTGGGATCGATGTACGCGTACAGCACGTCAACGACCAGGTTGATGAGGATGAACCCGAGGGCCACCGTCAGTACCGAACCTTGCACGACGGGATAGTCCCGGGCGGTGATGGCCCCCACCATCAGGCGGCCGATGCCGGGCCACGCAAACACCGTTTCCGTCAAGACCGCTCCACCCAGTAAGTTGCCGAATTGCAGTCCCGTCACGGTCACTACCGGGATAAGCGCGTTGCGCAGGGCGTGGCGCAAGACGACGAGCCGCTCGGGCACGCCCTTCGCCCTGGCAGTCCGCACGTAATCTTGCCGCAGCACCTCCAGCATGCTTGAACGGGTCATCCGGGCGATAATGGCCGCCGACGACAGGCCCAGGGTAATGGAAGGCAGCACCAGATGCCGCCAGGTGCCGCTGCCGGCCGTGGGAAACCAGCCCAAATGCAGCGAGAACAAGAGCATCAGCATAAGACCGAGCCAGAAAACGGGCATGGACACGCCTACCAGGGCGATGAACATGCTGACCGCGTCGACCCACGAGTTGGGCTTGACCGCGCTCAGGACGCCCGTCGTGACCCCGATGAGCGTCGCGATCGCCATCGCGGCGACCGCCAGCTGGATGGTAGACGGCAATGTGTGTTTGATCTCATCCAGCACGGGCAGCCGGGACATGGTGGACCGCCCCAGGTCGCCCCGCACGAGGTTTTCTAGAAAGATGAAGTATTGAACCACCGGGTGCTTGTTGAGGCCGAGCCGTTCCCGGATCATCTCGACGGTTTCCTGGGTGGCGGCCTCCCCGGCCATGATCCGGGCCGGATCTCCGGGAATCATGCGCACCATGGCAAAGACGACGATGGAGACGCCGAGCAGCACCGGAAGAACGAGTGCCAATCGGCGCAGGACGTATTGGGACACCGGCTTGCCTCACCCCGTCGAGAGAAGGAGGGATCGCGCCGGCGATCCCTCCTCCCCTTTGCCTTACGCTCGTCCGAGCCGCCAGCGGCGGCCCTCCGGGCCCAGGGCAGATAGCCGCGGCCCGCAGGCGGCTTAGCGGATCCGTGCCCCGCCGGCGATGACCCGCTCCGTCGGGTGGATAATGACGCCCTCCACGTTGGAGCGAATGGCCGTAATCTGCGTTTCCGCGTGCAGGAACAACCACGGCGCGTCCGCCATAATGATCTCCATGGCCTCCTGGTACGCGGCGAGCCGCACCGCGTCGTCGGGCGTCGTGCGGGCCAGATCCAGGAGCTCGTCCACCCGCGGGTTGCTGTAGAACGCCCGGTTGGAACCGGTCGGCACCCACTGGCTCGAATGGAAGAGCGGATACAGGCCGTAGTCGGCGTCACCCGTCACCGTGCCCCAGCCGAGCATGAACATGGGCACCACGTTCTCATCCGCCGGCATGTTGGTCGCGGCCAGGTACGCGGCCCACTCCAGGGTAACGATCTCAGCCTGGATGCCGACTTCGGAAAGCTGCGCCTGAACGGCCTCGGCGACCTCGAGGTCCTTGAGGTACCGGCCGGCCGGCGAGTAGAACTGGACGCGGAAGCCGTTGGGATAGCCGGCTTCAGCCAGCAGCTGACGAGCCTTCGCCGGATTGTACTCGTATCCGCCGATGGCCGTGTAGCCAAAGATTCCGGGCGCGATGGGCGCGTCCGACGGCCGGCCCATGCCGCCCAGGATGAACTCGTTGATGGCTTCGTTGTCCACCGCGTAGTTGAACGCCTGGCGGACCCGGACATCGGTGAACGGATTCTTGGGCTGGTCCGCCCGCTGGTAGGTGTTGAACCCGATGTAGATCGTCCGCACGCTGGGCGTGAAGACGACGTTCACGTTGGGGTCCCGCTCGAGCAGGCTCACCATGTCGGGGGGCACCCGGACGGCCACGTGGGCCTCGCCGGTCTGCACCATCAACATGCGGGCGCCGTCCTCGGGGACAACCCTGAACATAATCTCATCGATATCGGGCGTTCCACCCCAGTAGTCGGGGTTGCGCTCCAGCAGGATGTAGTCCTGGCGCTGCCACTCCTTGAACTTGAAGGGCCCGGTCCCGACCGGGTTGCGCGCATAGTCTTCCCCGTAACGCTCGATGGCGGCCGGGCTCTGCATGCCGATCGCGCTGTGGGTCAGGTGGGCGAGGATCGGCGCGAAGGGCGCGTCAGTGGTGAAGCGCACCGTGTATTCGTCCACGACTTCCACGGTCGTGATCGGGCTGATCAGGAACCGGAAGGTGACCGCGTTGGCCGGGTCAAGAATGCGCTCCAGGTTGTACTTAACGGCCTCCGCGTTGAAGGGCGTGCCGTCGTGGAAGCGGACGCCCTTCCGCAGGTGGAGCGTCCACGTGAGCCCGTCCGCCGAAACCTCGTAAGACTCCGCGAGGTTGGGCACTATCCGCCCGTCGGGCGTCAACTCGAACAACGGTTCAATGACGTGCTCGGCCACCGTCGCCGACGGCGAGTCAGTGATGTAGTGGGCGTCGAGCGTGACCGCGTCCGTGCCGGAGGCTACAATGAGGCGCCCTTGGGCCAAAGCGGGGCCCGCCAGCAGCGCCACGGCCACGCCGAAAATCGCAGCCAGCTGCAAAACGCGGCGAACCAGCTTCATCCATCAATCCCTCCTAGTCCTGCAATCTAGAGTCAAAGGAAGAAAGGTTGAGGCTGGCATGTCCAGCCATGTTGCCGACTGCTCCCCGCACCGATCCCTCCCTGGCCGCTGGGGCGGCAAGTTCAATGGAACCCACCTTTCGCCAAACATCCACCTATTACCTGCTTATATTCTGTCAGTTGTGGATTCCACGCGACGATTGAGCGGAAAATGGAGGTTTCGCCCTTTAGCAGGGGATAACGAGATCCTCAAGCCGCCGGGGATATGTGGTGATCGAACGGGCGCCACCCTCGGTGATCACGACCGTGTCGGAGTGGCGGAAGCCGCCGAGCTCCGGGACGTAGATCCCCGGCTCGACGGACACCACCATGCCCGGCTCGAGCACCCGGTCGTAGCCGACGTCGAGATAGGGGGGCTCGTGCAGGAGCCGGCCAAGTCCGTGACCGGTGTGGTGGCGCCAGTAGGGCATGAGGCCGTTGGCGGCAAAAAATTCCCGCACCGCCCGGTCGACGGCCCCGCAGGGAACGCCCGGCCCGAGCATGCTCATGGCCAGCGCCTGGGCCTCCACCATGAGCTCGAAGAACCGCTCTTGCTCCTTGGTGGGTTCCCCCATAATCATGGTCCGTTCCAGTTCGCTCGCGTACCCCGCGACGGTGCTGGTGGCGATGCTCACCAAGACGTCCCCCGGCCTGAGGCGGGCGTTGGAGGTCAACACGTGCGGCAAAGCCGACGCTTTGCCCACCTGGCCGTGGAAACCGGCGTGCGCCCCCGCCTTCTCCCAGCTCTGGGGCACATAGCCCGGCCCGAGAGCGGCCAACATCTCCCGGGTCGCCTCCGCCGACGCCCGCTGCGACAGCTCCACCTCACCGGCGCCCGGTGCGGCGTAGCGCTGCAGCAGCTCATGGGCGCGGTGTCCCCAGTAGGCGCTGGTGGCGATGAGCTCCAGCTCCTCCTGGGACTTGATCATCTGGAGGGCTTCGATGTCGTCGAGAATGGTTTCCACCCGCGCGCCGGGCAAAAGCTCCGCCAGCGCCGGCCCCCGGTACCCGTACACCTGCGGCGCGCCTTGCGCGTCGCACCCGACGGCGCCCTGCGACAACCCAAGATGGCGGAGCAAGTCCTTGAAATACTCCATCGGATGCCGTTCATCCGGGTACTCGGGATAGGCGGCCACCTCGTCCACCAGGGCGACCGCCTCCGCGTGCTCCTTCTCAAGGCGCGGCACGAGCAAAGCCGCCCGGTCGGGCGTCAGCGCGAGCGCGATGGGACGCTCGGTCACCATGAAGCCGAACTTGGTAAAGTACGCGACGTTGTGCGGCAGGAAGAACACGACGCCGTCTACGCCGCCTTTCGGCCGCGCGGCTAGGCGCGAAAACAGGCGTTGCCGCCGGGACAAAAACTCCCCTTGGGACAATTCAAGGCGAAACGCTTGCGTCAAGCGACCTTACCTGCCTCTCATGCGGGGATCAAGCGCATCCCGAAGCCCGTCGCCCAGAAGGTTAAAGCCCATCACGACCAACATGATGGCCAGTCCCGGAAACATGGTCAGGTGCGGGGCGCTGAAAACATACTGGCGACCGTTGGCGAGCATCGTCCCCCACTCCGGCACGTCCGCCGGCGCGCCCAAACCGAGAAAGCCAAGTCCCGCCGCCGACAGGATCGCCGAGGCGATCTGCAGGGACGACTGCACCAGGATCGGGCTAATGCACTGCGGCAGCACGTGCACCAGCATGATGCGGGCGTCGGACGCGCCCGCGGCCCGGGCCGCGGCGACAAACTCCATCTCCTTGATGCCCAGCACGCTCGCCCGCACGAGGCGGATATAGACCGGGATGGCGACGACGCCGACCGCGATAATCGCGTTGTTCAGGCCGGGCCCGAGGATGGCCACAAGCCCAATGGCCAGGAGGATGCTGGGAAACGACAGCATGATGTCCACCAGGCGCATGATCACGTTGTCGACGCCGCGCCCGTAATACCCGGCCACAAGGCCCAGCGGCACGCCCGCTCCGACGCCGATGGCAACGGCGATGAGCCCGATGCGCAGGCTGATCCTTGACCCGTGCAGCAGCCGGGAAAGGACATCCCGTCCGAGCTCGTCGGTGCCCAGCAAGTGCGCGTCGGACGGGCCCTGGCGGGCGCTGAAAAAGTCCGCCTCATTGGCGTCGTAGGGCGAGATGTAGGGCGCGAGCAGAGCGATGGCCAGAAAGAGAGCGACGATGAGAAGGCCAAGAAGCGCCGCCGGGCGGCGCGCGAAGCGCGTGAGAACGGCGCGGACCGTCCCGCGGCCGAGCGCCGCTGCGGGCGCGTGATCGATGAAGGAGCGAACGTCGTTAGCCATAGCGAATCCTCGGATCCACCAGCCCGTACAGCAGATCCACAATCAGATTGATCAAGATGAAACCGATGGCGATGACCAGGATGGCCGCCTGGACCACGGGATAGTCCCGCAGGAAGATGGCGTCCACGAGGTAGCGCCCAAGACCCGGCCAGGCAAACACGGATTCGGTCAGCACCGCGCCGCCCAGCAGCGTGCCAAACTGCAGTCCTTGCACCGTGATGACGGGCACGAGGGCATTGCGCAAAGCGTGCCGGTACGTGATCACCCGCTCGGACAATCCCTTGGCCCGCGCCGTACGAATGTAGTCATGGCCGACCACATCCAGCATGGCCGAGCGGGTCATGCGGGCGATGATGCCCGTTGAGTACGCCGCCAAGGTCACGGCGGGCATGACGAGGTGGCGCCACGTGCCCGACCCCGTCGGCGGGAAAATGGGCTGGCTGAGGCCGAGCGTCTTGGGCAACTCGACGGAAAAGAAGAGGATGAGCATGAGGCCAAGCCAAAAGACCGGCGTCGAAACGCCAAGAAGCGCCACGACCATCCCTGCGTTGTCCCAAAGGGAGTACGGTCGCGTCGCGGACACGATCCCGAGGAACATGCCCACGGCCGACGCCAAGAGTAGGCTGGCCGAGGCCAGAAGCAGCGTCTGCCCGAGCCGCCGCCACACCTCCGGCGCCACCGGCAGCCGTGTGCGCAGGGAGGTGCCGAGGTCGCCCTGAACGAGCCTCACCAGGAACCGCCCGTACTGGGTCAAAAGCGGTTCATCGAGTCCGAGTTCCTGCCGGACCTGCTCGATGAGCTGCGGCGTCGCCCGCTCGCCGGCGATGGCGACCGCCGGGTCGCCGGGAATGAGCCGCACGGAGATAAACACCACAAATGTGACCCCAATCAGGGTCGGAATCGCGTACAACAGCCTGCGTGCAATGTAGGGGAGCACGCGTCACCCTCCGCAAAGGGAAGCGGGGGCGGGCAGCTTGGGCCCACCCCCGCCCGCAAGGTCAGTCTAGAGAGGTTTCAGTCCTTCCACGCCTCGTGCGCCTTGTAGCGCTCCGTCGGGTGGACGATGAACCCGTGAACGTTCTCCCGCAAGCCGGTCAGTTGCAGCTCACTGTGGAGGAAGATCCACGGCGCGTCCTGCCAGATAAGCTGCTGCGCCTCCGCGTAGGCGGCGAGCCGCACCGCGGGATCGGCGTTGAAGCGGCCCCGGTCAAGCGCCGCATCCACCGCCGGGTTGCTGTAGAACCCGAGGTTGAAACCGGCCGGCGGGTGCTGCTGGGAGTGGAACATCTCCACCAGGGCGTAATCCGCGTCCATGGTGGCCACGCCCCACCCGAGCATCGCGATCTCGACCTCGTTCTGATCCTGCGGCCGGCGGACGAAGTCCAGGTACGTCGTCCATTCCATCGTCCGCAGCTCGGTCTGGACGCCGATGGCCCGCAGGCTCTGCTGCACGGCCGCCGCAATCAGCGCGTCCTGGTTGTAGCGACCCGTCGGATGGTGAATCACGTAGGTCCGGCTAAAGTCAAAGCCGGCCTCCTCAAGCAGCTGCCGGGCCAAGTTGGGGTTGTAGGTGTACGGCGTCTGGCGGGAGTAGCCAAACACCGCCGGCGCCATCGGCGCATCGGACGCCCGGCCCGCGCCCGCGAGGAGCGCGGTCACGATGGCCTCGTTGTTGACCGCATAGTTGAACGCCTGGCGCACCCGCACGTCATCGAACGGCGGCTTGGTGACGTTGAAGTAGATATAGATCGTGCGCAGGCCCGTCGTGCGGTCGACCTTCATGTTCGGATCCGCGTCCACCCGCTGCCACTCGGTGGGCGGGATGCGGATGGCGACGTCCGCGGTGCCGGCCTCAAGCTCGAGCAGCCGCGCACCGTCGTCCACGATGACGCGGAACACGATCTCGTCCAGCTTCGCGGGCTCGCCCCAGTAGCCGTCCCGCTTGCGCAGGACGATCCGCTCGCCCTGCCGCCACTCGACCAGCTCAAACGGGCCGGTGCCGACGGGGTTTTGCGCCACGTACTCGTTGCCCCGGGCAAGCACCGCCGGGCTGATCATGCCCATGCCGGAGTGCGCCAGGTGCACCTGGATCGGGCCAAACGGCTCGTCGCTCTTGAGCTCGAGCGTGTAGTCGTCCAGCACGTTGATCTCCCTGATGGGGCTGATCAGGTTCGCGTAGGCGGCGCGGGACGCGGGGTCCAGGATACGCTCCAAGTTGGCCTTCACCGCGGCCGCGTTGAAGGGCGTCCCGTCCGCGAAGCTGACGCCCTCGCGAAGCTTGATGGTGTAGGTGCGCCCGTCGGGGCCGACTTCAAACCCGGTGGCCAGAACGTAGATGATCTCGCCCTCCGGGCTCAGTTCAAACAGCGTGTCGTAGATGTGGTCCAACACCGCATACGACGGGGACGACGTCACGACGTGCACGTCAAGGCTCTCGATATCCGTACCCTGAACGACGGTGAGCGTCTGGGCAGCCGCAGGGAGCTGGGCAAGCCCAAACATCATTGCAGCCAGGGCGAGAGCCAGGACGAGCAACCGCCCCTTTCCGACCATAGGCATAACACTCCTTTGCATGGGATGATTAAAGTCTGTTATTCCATGACAACCAGACATTTCCTGCCAGAATTGCGGATTGCGGCGGATGCGACGGTACCTACAACACTCGCGCTCCCAGGGCCGACCGGGCCATGTCCACGGCGAGCTGCGCCGTCCGGTTCGCCTCGTCGAGAATCGGGTTCACTTCGACGAGCTCCAGGGAGACGAGCATTCCCGTCTCGGCGATCATCTCCATGGCCAGGTGGCCTTCGCGGTACGTCAGCCCGCCCGGCTTAGGCGTCCCGACCCCGGGGGCGAGGCTGGGCTCAAAGACGTCCAGATCCAGGCTGAGGTGGATGCGGTCCGCATGGCGGCGCAAGTGGGCCAGGGCTTCTTCCATGACCGCGGGCAGGCCGAGCCTGTCCACCTCCTGCATCGTAAAAACCTTCACACCTGCGCCGCGCAGAAGCTCCCGCTCACCGGGATCGAGGTCCCGGACACCGATGAGAACAGCCTGCTCCGGCGCGACCGGATGCCCGTCCATGCAGGCGACAAGCTCCGGCGCCCCCAGCCCCAAAACGGCTGCCAGCGACATCCCGTGCACGTTGCCCGATGGAGTTGTCTCCGGCGTGTTGAAATCGCCGTGGGCATCCATCCAGATGACGCCCGTACCGGGATGAACTTGCCGGATGCCGCCGACGGTGCCGACGGACAGGCTGTGGTCGCCGCCGAGCACGACCGGCACCGCACCGGCTCGCGCCGCCCCGGCGACGCGCTGCCTGAGCGCCAGGCAGACGCGAACGATCTCAGGCAAGTAACGGGCCCGGGGATCTCCGGGGTCGCTCGCCTCTGGACCGGGAACTATCAAGTTCCCTCCGTCCGCTACCCGGTGACCCAATTCCGCAAGAACTTGCTGCAGTCCCGCGTAGCGGACCGCGCTTGGCCCCATGTCGACGCCGCGCCTGTTGGCGCCGAGATCAATGGGGACGCCGATGATCTGGATTTCCAAGGCGGCTGCTCCTCCTAGCGTAGCCCGGCGCAGGACGCCTTCACGCGCCGGCGGCGAATGCCCGGAGCCGGCGCAAACCTTCAGCGATATTTTCCCTGGACGTGGCGTAGGAAAAGCGGACGTACTCCTGATCTTCTCCCTCAAACGGCGCGCCGAAGGCGCTGCGGGCAAGCACAGCTACGCCGGCCTCCTGCAGGAGCCTGTCCTGAAGCGCCTTCGCTCCAGGCAGACCAAGGCGGCGGCACAAACCGGTAACGTTGGGGAACACATAGAACGCCCCGCCCGGCCGGTGGCACCGGACGCCCGGGATGGCATTCAGGCCGTCTACAATCATGTCGCGCCGGGCACGAAACTCGGCCACCATCGCAGCCGCGTCATCCTGGGGCCCCGTGAGCGCCGCGATGCCCGCGTGCTGGGTAAACGTCGCCGTGCACGACTCGCAGTTGGTGATAAGGCGCGCCACCGCCTCGGCCAAAAAGGGCGGCATGACGCCGTAGCCGAGACGCCAGCCCGTCATGGCGTAGATCTTGGAGAAGCCATCCAGGATAATGGTGCGTTCCCGCATGCCGGGAAGCTGCGCGATGCTGGCAAACTCGCCGTCAAAGAGAATGCGGCCGTAGATCTCGTCGGACAGCACCCAGATGTTGTGGCGGCGCGCCAGCTCGGCCAACGCCTCAAGGTCGTCCCGGGTCAGCACCGACCCGGTCGGATTGTGCGGCGAGTTGATGATGATCATCCGGGTACGGTCGTTGACCTGCCTTGCCACCGCCTCTACGTCAAGGCGGAAACCTTTGGACTCAAGCAGCGGCGCCGGCACGGGCTTGCCGCCGGCAAAGCGGATTACCGACTCATAGATGGGGAAGCCCGGATTCGGATAGATCACCTCATCGCCCGGCTCGACGAGGGCCAAGACAGAGTAAAAGATGATTGGCTTCGCCCCCGGGGTCACGACCACTTCCTCGGGCGTTGCCTCGATTCCGCGGCTTTCGGCTACGTGCGCGGCGATCGCGCTGCGCAGGGGCATGATCCCGGCCGAAGGGCTGTAGTGGGTTTCATTGCGCTGGAGGGCTGCGATTCCGGCTTGCTTGATGTGGGCGGGCGTATCAAAGTCGGGTTCGCCGATGGCGAAGTTGATGACCGAGCGTCCCTCGGCTTCTAAGCGCTTGACCTCGGCGAGGACGGTGAACGCGGTCTCCGTTCCAAGTTGCCCCATGCGCGCGGCAAGGCGGCTCACAACGGCACCCCCTTGGCGGTGATGGACGCTTGCCGCC
>ERZ777003.1565-NODE-1565-length-32907-cov-19.558079_pt1 | contig 32907 bp, 29 predicted proteins | sample MGYA00374956_ERZ777003 | MGnify/ENA primary metagenome ERZ777003 (study PRJEB29302, sample SAMN06268252) | bioreactor metagenome | isolation source: Joint BioEnergy Institute, California, USA | place: USA:Joint BioEnergy Institute, California, USA | collected... | reverse complement strand
CGACGCGCCCGATCTGGCGCGCGACGTGCGGCCGGTGCTGGATGCGCTGACGCCGGCGCGGCGCTGAGCCGCGCTGCTGGATTTCCAAGCTAGCCGCCGTCTCTAGAAGCCGGACGGCGGCGGGATGTTCCAGGGCGGCACGCCGCGGTGCGGGGCCGATTCCAGGGTTCGGACCGCCGTGTCGAACCAATCGCGGTGGCGCCAGGCGTCGTCGCGGCCCTGGATGAGAATTTCCCGCACCTCGGCCGGCGCACCGGCTAGCGCCTGTTCGTAGGCGGCGGCGACGTGCTCGGCGTTGCTGCGTAGCGCCCGGAGGATGGCGTCGTCGCCGCCCAGCTGAGCGATCAGCAGCTTGCCGTGCTCCAGGCGGCCGCGCAGATCCGGCGCGCGGGGCGGGGTGCCGCCTTGGCGGCGGACCAGCAGTTCGAGCTGATCGAGATGACGCCGATGGTCCGCCTTCAGCGCCGTCACTTCGTTGCTGTAGCGCGGATCGGCGAAGTGGTCGATGGCGGCCTGATAGGCCTCGTCGGCGTCGTACTCCAGCGCCATGAGGCGCTCGAGCTGCCGGACCGGGTCGGCCTGCCCATGCGTTCCTTTGGCCATTGTCCTTCCTCCTCGGCTTGCCGCTCGCCGCCTTCACGGTATGGGCGGCCAAGCGGCTGCGTCGGTCGTCGCGCTTTCCCTCGGACCGGCGCGGATCCGATCGCCATGGGAGCCGGCCGGCGAAAATCAACGCCATCGGCGCGAAAAATCCACGTCTGAGGCTGCTCGGGGGGATGGCTGCGCCGCAGCCGTCCCTATATGGCTAGGTGGGCGAGCGCGGCGAGGTGCCGACTGTCGCATGCGAGGAAAGCGCATGACCTCCCTAGTTCAGCACGTCTTCTGGCTATTGCTGGCGCTGCTCGGCGCCTTTGCCTTGGGCTCGGTGGCGCTGGCGCAGGGCGAGACCGTCAACGCCTTGTGGATCGTCATCGCCGCCGTGTCGATCTACCTGGTGGCGTACCGCTACTACGCGCTGTTCATCGCCGCGCGGGCGATGCAGCTCAATCCGCTACGGCCGACCCCGGCGGTGCGGCGCAACGACGGCCTCGATTACGTGCCCACCAACCGCTACGTGCTGTTCGGGCACCACTTCGCCGCCATCGCCGGCGCCGGGCCGTTGGTGGGGCCGGTGCTGGCGGCGCAGATGGGCTATCTGCCCGGCATGCTGTGGATCATCGTCGGCGTGGTGCTGGCCGGCGCCGTGCAGGACTTCATGGTGCTGTTCGTCTCCACCCGCCGCGACGGCCGCTCCCTGGGCGAGCTAGTGCGCGAGGAGATGGGCTACTGGCCGGGGGTGATCGCGCTGTTCGGCGCCTTCCTGATCATGGTGATCATCCTCGCCGTGCTGGCGCTGATCGTGGTCAAGGCGCTGGCCGAGAGCCCCTGGGGCACGTTCACGGTGGTGGCCACCATCCCGATCGCCATCGCCATGGGGCTGTGGATGCGCTTCGTGCAGCCGGGGCGGATCGGGTTGGTGTCGGTGGCGGGCTTCGTGCTGCTGCTGCTCGCCATCGTGTTCGGTGAGGACGTGGCGGCCAGCCCGCGCTGGGGACCGCTGTTCACGCTCGACGGCGTGCAGCTGACCTGGCTGCTGGTGGGCTACGGTTTCGTCGCCTCGGTACTGCCGGTGTGGCTGCTGCTGGCGCCGCGCGATTATCTGTCCACCTTCCTCAAGATTGGCGCCATCGTCGCGCTGGCGTTAGGCATTCTGATTCTGGCGCCGGATCTGCGCATGCCGGCGCTGACCCGCTTCACCGATGGCAGCGGCCCGGTCTGGGCCGGCGCGCTGTTCCCGTTCCTGTTCATCACCATCGCCTGCGGCGCGGTGTCGGGCTTCCATGCCCTGATCTCGTCGGGCACCACGCCCAAGCTGCTCGACAACGAGAAGAACATGCCGCTGATCGGCTACGGCGGCATGCTGATGGAATCATTCGTGGCGATCATGGCGCTGGTGGCCGCCTGCATCATCGACCCCGGCGTGTACTTCGCCATGAACAGCCCGGCGGCGCTGATCGGCACTACCGCCGAGTCGGCGGCCGCCGCGGTGAGCCAATGGGGTTTCGTGGTCACGCCCGAACTGCTGACCCAGACCGCCAAGGAGGTGGGCGAGGCCACCATCATCTCCCGCGCCGGCGGCGCGCCGACGCTGGCAGTGGGCATGGCCCACATCTTCTCGGCGCTCAGCGGCGGCGGTACGGCGATGATGGCGTTCTGGTACCACTTCGCCATCCTGTTCGAGGCGCTGTTCATCCTCACCGCGGTCGACGCTGGCACCCGCGCCGGCCGCTTCATGCTGCAGGACCTGCTCGGCACCTTCGTGCCGGCGCTCAAGCACACCGGCTCCTGGACCGCCAACGTGCTGGCCACCGCGCTGTGCGTCGGCGCCTGGGGCTATTTCCTCTACCAGGGCGTGGTCGACCCGCTGGGCGGCATCAACACCTTCTGGCCGCTGTTCGGCATCTCCAACCAGATGCTGGCGGCGGTGGCGCTGATGCTGGCTACGGTGGTGCTGTTCAAGCTCAAGCGCGAGCGCTACGCCTGGGTGACCTTGCTGCCCACCGCCTGGTTGCTGGTCTGCACCCTCACCGCCGGCTGGCAGAAGTTGTTCCATGCGGATCCGCGGGTCGGCTTCCTGACCCACGCCGCCAAGTTCCAGGCGGCGATCGAGCGCAACGAGGTGCTGGCGCCGGCCAAGAGCATCGCTGAGATGCGGCGCATCGTCTTCAACGACTACGTGGACGCGGTGCTGACCGCGCTGTTCATCGCCGTGGTGGTGAGCATGCTGGTGTTCAGCGTGCGCGCCTGCCTGCGCGCGCTCCGCCACGATCGGCCCACCGCCCGGGAGACGCCGTTCGAGCCCGCCGATCGCATCTCCACCGGCTCGGTCGGGCGAGGAGTGTAGGCATGGCGAACGAGCTGTCGACGCTGCTGCGTACCCTCCGACAAGCCGCTTACCTGCTGGTCGGTCTGCCCGACTACGACGCTTATGTGGCGCACATGCGCCGCGCGCATCCGCAGCGGCCGGTCATGAGCCGCGCCGAGTTCTTCCGCAACCGCCAGGCCGCCCGCTATGGAGGAGGCAACGGTCGCTGCTGCTGAAACCCTGTGCTAACGGCCGGAGGATACCGCCATGGACAAGCCGGTGATGCTGGTGCTCGATCATCAGCCGCAGTCGCGATGTAAGGTGGTGTGCGAGCTAAGCCGACGCTATGGCGCCGATTACGAGGTGCTGGCCGAGGACTGCGCCGCGGCGGGCGAGGCCCGGATCGCCGAGCTGCGCGAGCGACAGCGCCCGGTGGCGCTGGTGTTCGCCGACCTCGATTTGCCCGAGGTCGGCGGGGTGGAGTTCCTCACCGGCGTGCGCCACCTGCTGCCCGGCACCAAGCGCGTGGTGTTGGTCGAGCTGGGCGATTTCTCCTGCGCCGGCACGCTGCTGCAGGCGCTGACTTTCCACCAAGCCGACGACTACATGCGCAAGCCCTACGTCACGCCCGACGAGCAGTTCCATCGCGCCGTCAGCGTGCTGCTTGAGGAGTGGGCGCAGACCAACCGCGAGCGCTTTCAACTGGTGCGGGTGGTAGGGGAGCAATGGGCGCGGCGTTCCTACGTGCTGCGCGACATGATGAACCGCAGTGGCATTCCGGCCGTGTTCTACGACGTCGACTCGCCCGAGGGGCAGGAGCTGCTGGACGCGGTGGGGGTGGGGCGCGACCGCCTGCCGGTGTGCGTGCTCTACAACGGCGAGACGCTGATCGATCCGTCCGACACCGAGCTGGACGAAGCCATCGGCGTGCGCACCCGGCCCGAGGACAAGCGCTACGACCTGGCCATCGTCGGCGCCGGTCCCGCCGGGCTGTCGGCGGCCGTATACGCCGCCTCGGAGGGGCTGGACACCATGGTGGTAGAGCCGGCGGCGCCGGGCGGCCAGGCGGGGACTACGTCGATGGTGCGCAACTACCTGGGCTTTCCGCGTGGCATCAGCGGCGGCGAGCTGATGCGCGCCGCCTATCGCCAGGCTTGGCTGTTCCAGGCGCAGTTCGTGTTCTCGCGCCGGGCGATCGGGCTGCAGCCGGGCGACGACGGCGAGCACGTGGTACTGCTGCAGGGGCAGGAGCGGCTGCGTGCGCAGGCGGTGCTGCTCGCTACCGGGATTTCCTATCGCCGGCTGGGCATCGCCAGCCTGGACCGGCAGATCGGCGCCGGCGTGTACTACGGCACGGCGGTCAGCGAGGCGCAGGCCATGCTCGGCCGCCGGGTGTTCGTGGTGGGCGGCGGCAACTCGGCCGGGCAGGCGGCCTTGCACCTGGCGCGCTACGCCGAGCGGGTGACGCTGCTGGTGCGCGGCGAGAGCCTCTCCAGCTCCATGTCGCACTATCTCATCCAGGAGCTGCGGGAGACCTGCAACGTGGTGGTGCGCTTCCACACCGAGGTGATCGACGGCTACGGCGAGCACGTGCTCGAACGCTTGTTGCTGCGCGACCGCCGCAGCGGCGAGACCGAGCAGGTCGAGGCCGGCGCGCTGTTCATCCTCATCGGCGGCGCACCGCACACCGACTGGCTGCCGCCGCAGATCCACCGCGATAGCCAGGGCTATATCCTCACCGGCCGCGATCTGGGCGACGACGTCGGCTTCGGTCGCCGGCCGCTGCCGTTCGAGACCAGTGTGGCCGGCGTATTCGCCGCCGGCGACGTGCGCCGCGGTGCCGCCCAGCGCATCGCCACCGCGGTCGGCGAAGGCTCCGGCGCCATTCAGTTCGTGCACAAGTACCTGGGGATGATGTGACCGCCCCGCGCCCGCGCTCTCTCAAATGGTGGATGAAGCGGCGCCTCCGTCCTGATAAAAGCGGAGATTCGACCAGTGTTTGGCGGAGGGCGGCACCGAGCCGCGGGCACCAGCGTCTTTACATTATTTAGAAAAGTTGCGAATACTGCGGAGTTTGACGTTCATTGCGGGGGGAATTATGCGCTTTTCAGCCGCTTTGGCTATTGCCGTGGCCACGTTCGGCCTGTCCGGCTGCCTGTTTGGTCCCAAGATGGCGCCGCCCGTTCAGACGCCGGCCAAGCCGGCCGACGTCCGCCACTCGGTGCAGTTCACCGTCGAGGCGCGAGATCCGACGCCCGAGGTGTCGCGCTACGTCCAGGCCGGCGACGGCCAGCAGGCGCCGCGGTTGGCGAGCAAGGTGGTGATCAATATCAACACCTACGTGCAGGAGCGCATCTTCTGCATCGAGCGGCCCAACGACCGACGCTGCAAGGCGCAGACCGCCGATGTGGCCGCGGTCGAGTCCAGCCGCGCCAACGCCATCGATCCCACCGCGTTCGTATCCGATACCGAGCGGCAGCTGGAGAAGGAGCTCATCAAGGCCGGTTTCCGCGTCATCAACCGCGCCCGCCTCGAGGCCAAGCTGCGCGAGATGCGCGACAGCCGCGACGACTGCCTTGGCTCGTGGGGCGTGTATATCAGCGCCGACTGCATCAACCGCCTGCCGGACGACATCCGCAAGCTGCTGGAGCTGTACCGCCAGGAGCGCGCCGCCGGCAAGCTGAGCGACGCCGAATACCTGGCGAAGACCGAGGAATTGCGGCAGCGCTACCGGTATTCGTCGGCCGGCAAGCGGCGCGATGCCGACGAGATGACCGACGTGTCGGAGGTCATTCGCGCCGCCAAGGACGGTGAGGTGGGCGCCGACTACATCCTGCTGATCAACGGCTTCAGCGTTCAGCCGGCTAAGCGCACCATCAATCTGCTGGCCAACCCGCAGGTGCGCGAGTTCGCCCAGCTGGATGCCGGCATCGATAAGTGGGTCCGGGCGAACCAGTACCAGGAGTGCCTGCAGTCGGCGGTCGGCATCGACGCCTCGCTGGTGCACGTGCGTACCGGTGAGACGGTCTGGATCGGCGAGTACAAGGCCACCGAGGACATGCTGACCGCCACCCGCGATCCGCTCCGGTTCCAGATCGACTATCACCGCTACGTCAACAACGAGGAGGACGTGTACGGCTGGGTGCGGCAGCAGAACACCGAGCGGGCTCGCATCGTGCGCGCCAATATGACCCAGCAGCCGCAGCCTCCTGCCTGGCAGTGGGTTTACGAGGCGAAGCTGGATGTGGTCGGCGGCCGCTGCCCGACCAAGCCCGAGACGCTGGAGCCCGATCAGCTCAAGGCGCTCACCGAGCTGGCGGCCGGGCAGCTGATCAGCACCATCCGCATCCAGCCCTGAGCTGGCTGGGGCCGGGCAGCGGCGTCGCTGCCCGGCCGGTGCGAATCCGGTAAGCTTGGGTTTTCCTTATCACGAAACCATGTCTTGCCGATGATTCCGTTCTCAGTTCTCGACCTGGCTCCGATCGTCGAGGGCGGCGATGCCGCCCAGTCCTTCCGCAACTCGCTGGATCTGGCGCGGCACGCGGAACGCTGGGGCTATCGGCGCTACTGGCTGGCCGAGCACCACAGCATGCCGGGCATCGCCAGCTCCGCCACCGCCGTGCTGATGGGTTACATCGCCGGCGGCACGTCGAGCATCCTGATCGGCGCCGGCGGCATCATGCTGCCCAACCACTCGCCGCTGGTCGTCGCCGAGCAGTTCGGCACCCTGGAGTCGCTCTATCCCGGTCGCATCGAGCTGGGGTTGGGGCGCGCGCCGGGTTCGGACATGGCCACGGCGCGGGCGCTGCGGCGGCATCTGGACACCGACCCGGACGAGTTTCCGCGCGATGTCGCCGAGCTCATGGCCTATTTCGAGCCGGCCAAGCCCGGTCAGACGGTGCGCGCGGTGCCGGGGGAGGGGCTGAAGATCCCGATCTGGATCCTCGGCTCCAGTCTGTTCGGCGCCCAGCTGGCGGCCGCCTACGGCCTGCCGTACGCCTTCGCCTCGCATTTCGCGCCGGCGCAGATGATGGACGCGATCGCGCTGTACCGGCAGCTGTTCCGGCCATCGCCGCGGTTGGACAAGCCCTACGTGATGCTCGGCTTCAATGTGTTCGCCGCCGACACTGACGAAGAAGCGCGCCTGCTCGCCACCTCGGCGCAGCAGTCGTTCCTGAATCTGCGCGCGGGCCGGCCGAGCCGGCTGCCGCCGCCGGTGGAAGGGTTTTACGAGAAGGTCATCGGCCCGACGGAGCGGGCCGTCCTGCAGCAGGTGCTGGCCTGCTCGGCGATCGGCTCGCCGGACACGGTGCGGCGGACCATCCAGGACTTTATCGCCCGCACCGGCGCCGATGAGCTGATCATCACCTCGCACATCTACGATCACGCCGCGCGGCTGCGCTCCTACCAGATCGCCGCCGAGGTGCGCGAGTCGCTGCGATGAAGGCGCGCTGCGGAAAAACGAATGGCGCCCGCGGGCGCCATTCGCACCGGTCCGACCGTCGCCTTACATCACCTTCGGATCCAGCTCGCCGCGGGCGTAGCGCTGGGTCATGACCTCCAGGCTGATCGGCTTGATCTTGCTGGCGTTGCCGGCGGTGCCGAAGGCCTCGTAGCGAGCCACGCAGATCTCCTTCATGGCCTTGACCGACTCCGTCAGGTACTTGCGCGGGTCGAACTCGGACGGGTTCTTGGCCAGGAAGCGGCGGATGGCGCCGGTGGAGGCCAGGCGCAGGTCGGTGTCGATGTTGACCTTGCGCACGCCGTACTTGATGGCCTCGACGATCTGCTCGACCGGCACGCCGTAGGTTTCCTTGATGTCACCGCCGTACTCGTTGATGATCGCCAGCCACTCCTGCGGCACCGACGAGGAGCCGTGCATCACCAGGTGGGTGTCGGGGATGCGGGCGTGGATTTCCTTGATCCGGTCGATCGCCAGAATGTCACCGGTGGGCGGACGGGTGAACTTGTAGGCGCCGTGGCTGGTGCCGATGGCGATGGCCAGGGCGTCGACCTTGGTTTCCTTGACGAATCGGGCCGCTTCCTCGGGGTCGGTGAGCATCTGATCGTGGGACAGCTTGCCCTCGGCGCCGATGCCGTCTTCCTCGCCGGCAGCACCAGTTTCCAGGCTACCCAGGCAGCCCAGCTCGCCCTCCACCGACACGCCGCAGGCATGCGCCATCTCCACCGTGCGGCGGGTGACTTCGACGTTGTACTGGTAGGTGGTGGGGGTCTTGCCGTCCTCGCCCAGCGAGCCGTCCATCATCACTGAGGTGAAGCCGAGCTGGATGGAGCGCTGGCATACCGCCGGGCTGGTGCCGTGGTCCTGATGCATGACCACCGGAATGTGCGGAAACTCCTCGACCGCCGCCAGGATCAGGTGGCGCAGGAACGGCGCGCCGGCGTACTTGCGGGCGCCGGCCGAGGCCTGGACGATCACCGGCGAATCGGTCTGATCGGCCGCCTCCATGATGGCGCGCATCTGTTCGAGGTTGTTGACGTTGAACGCCGGCACGCCGTAGCCGTGTTCGGCGGCGTGGTCCAGCAGCTGGCGCATGCTGATCAGAGCCATAAGAACCTTCACCTATGCAGAGCGGGCCACCGCAGTGGCGTGTAGGGATCGCAGGCTGCCGATTTTAGGGGCAACGCCGCGCCATTGCACTCGAAAGCTGTCGCATATGCCGATCGAGCCGAGCATCGGCTTGCGCGCCGGCGCCGCTGGGCTACAGTTGCCATGGTCGGCCGCGGCGCGTTCGCCGGCGGCCGCGCGGTACGGCGTAAGGATGGCCCGGCGTCGCCGGGCAGGCGTGCGGAGGGACAGGGTGTCGGCGAATCCCGCTACGGTAGGCTCCGACCGCGAGTTTTCGCTCGGGGGCGTCAAATTCGGCCGGGAAGTGGCCGTGGTGGCGCTGGCGGCGGCGGTGCTGCCGGTCCTCAACCATTACTTCAACCCGTCCGCCGCGCTGATCCCCTACCTGCCGTGGCTGCAGCACATCCGCGCCGGCTACCTGATCTACGCCTTCGACATCGTGCTGCTGTACCTGCCGCTCCCCATCCTCGCCGCGCTGCTGTTGCTGCGCCGCGGTCCGGCCGACTACGGCATGCGGCTGGGCGATTGGCGGCGCGGGTTGCGCTGGACCTTGCTCTACTGCCTGGTGGCGACCGCCGTGCTGTTGGCGGTGGTGGCGGTCACCGAGGTGGGGCCGTACTACCGCGGTTTCTTCTACGCCCCCGGGCGGATGCCCGCGCTGCGCGATCATCTGGCGCTGATCGCCGTGAACCTGGCCCTGATGTTCGCCTGGGAGTTCCTCTGGCGCGGTTTCACCCTGTTCGGGCTGGGGCGCCACATCGGTCCGGGGCCGGCTATCCTGCTCCAGGCCGTCCCCTTCACCATCCTGCACTTCGGCAAGCCGTTCATCGAAACCCTGGCCTCGCCGCTGCTGGGGATCGTCTACGGCATCGTGTCCTGGCGCACCGGGTCGTTCTACTACGCGGTGCTGATGCACCTCTACACCTTCGTGCTGACCAATTTCCTCGCGGTCGGTCTGCTGGGTTGAGCGCGGTCCCTCGCGGGGCCGCCGCGGCAGGGAGGCCCTACTCGGCGAAGCCCAGCCGGTCGAGGATGAAGGCGTAGTCGAAGGCCAGCTCCCGCAAGGCCTCGTAGCGGCCGGAGGCGCCGGCGTGGCCCGCGCCCATGTGGGTCTTGAGCAGCAGCAGGTTATCGTCGGTCTTCGTGGCGCGCAGCTTGGCGCACCACTTGGCCGGCTCCCAGTACTGCACCCGCGGGTCGTTGAGCCCGGCGACGATCAGCAGGTGCGGGTAGCGCTGCGGTACCACGTTGTCGTACGGCGAGTAGGCGCGGATGGCGTGGAAGAACTCCTCCTGCTGCGGGTTGCCCCACTCGTCGTACTCGATCACGGTCAGCGGCAGGCTCGGATCGAGCATGCTGGAGAGCACGTCGACGAACGGCACCTGCGCCACCGCGCAGTGGAACAGTTCGGGGCGCATGTTGCAGACCGCGCCGATGAGCATGCCGCCGGCGCTGCCGCCCATGATCGCCAGCCGGTCGGGTCGGGTATAGCCGGCGGCGATCAGGTGCTCGGCGGCGCTGATGAAGTCGCCGAAAGTATTGCTCTTCGCCAGCAGCTTGCCGGCGTTCTTCCACGGCTCGCCCAGTTCGCCGCCGCCGCGCACGTGGGCGATGGCGAACACGAAGCCGCGCTCCAGCAGGCTCAGGCGGGTGGGGGAGAAGCCAGGGTCGATGGAAATGCCGTAGGCGCCGTAGCCATACAGCAGGCAGGGATTGCCGCCGTCCAGCGCCAGCCCCTTGCGGTGCACCAGCGAGATCGGCACGCGCGTGCCGTCGGCGGCGGTGGCCCACAGCCGCCGGCTCTCGTACCGGTCGGGATCGTAGCCGGCGGGAACTTCTTGCTCCTTGAGCAGCGTTTTCCGGCGGCCGACCATGTCGTAGTCGTAGATCCGCTGGGGCGTCACCAGCGAGGTGTAGGCGAAGCGCAGCACGGTGCTGTCGAACTCCGGGTTCTCGCCGCCGTAGGTGGCGTAGACCTCCTCGTCGAAAGCGATGTCGTGCCACTCGTCGGTGGTCAGATCGAAGACGCGGATCTTCAGCAGCCCCTCGTCGCGCAGGTACAGCGCCAGGTGCGAGCGGAACAGCTCGAAGTCTTCCAGCTTGGTGGTTTCGCGGTGCGGGACGTACTCGCGCCAGGCGCCGCGGTCGCGGAAGCGGTCGGCCGGCACGCGCAGCAGCCGAAAGTTGACGGCGTCCTCGTTGGTGAGCACCCAGAGCTCGTCGCCGCGCCGCTCGATGGAATACTCCACGCCGTGACGGCGCGGCGCGAACAGCGTGGGCTGGGCGTGCGGGTCGGCGGCGTCGAGGAAATACTCCTCGCGGGTGACGTGGCTGCCCAGGGAGATGTAGATGTCGCGCCGGTCCTTGCTGCGGCCCAACCGCACGAAGAAGGCCTCGTCCGGCTCCTCCAGCACGGTTTCCTCCCGGCCGCCGTCCAGGTGGTGGCGCATCACCCGGTAGGGGCGGCGCGTGGCGTCCAGCACGGTGTAGTAGAAGCTGCGCGAGTTCAGGCACCACTCGACGTCGGCAGCGGTGTTGCCGATGTCGACGTCGAGCAGCACGCCGGATTCCAGGTCCTTGATGCGCAGCCGGTAGGTTTCCGAGCCGTCGGTGTCCTCGCCGAAGGCCAGCAGCCGGTGATCGGGGCTGACGGCGACGGTGCCGATGTCGTAGTAATCGTGGCCGACCGCCAGCGCATTGACGTCGAGGATCACCTCTTCCGGTGCCTCCAGGCTGCCGCGGCGGCGGCAGTAGACCGGGTAGTCGCGGCCTTGCTCGGTGCGGCTGTAGTAGTAATAGCCGTCACGGCGCACCGGCACCGACAGGTCGGTTTCCTTGATGCGGCTGAGGAACTCCTGGTAGAGCCGCTCCTGCAGCGGGCGGGTGTGCGCCATCATCGCCTCGGTGTAGGCGTTTTCCGCTTCCAGGTAGGCGATGACCTCGGGATTGTCGCGCTGGCGCAGCCAGAAGTAGTCGTCCACCCGGCGTTGGCCGAAGTGCTCCAGTACATGCGGATGGCGGGCGGCGATCGGCGGTTGCGGCATGGCGTCCTCTCTACGTCGGGCGGCGCTTTACCCTGGGGTGCGCGGCGCGCGCTGTCAACGCGTGCCTACGCCGCGAAGGCGAGGGGCGGTTGTGCGGAATTATGCCGCGCCGCTCGGCTCGGTCGCGCGCAGCAGCCGCAGGAACTCGGTCTCGGTGAGGATGCGCAGCGGGTAGCCCAAGCGGATCAGTTCCTCGGCGCGGCGCTGCCGGCCGTTGGGCAGGGTGCGCGCCGTATCGGCCACCACCAGCATCGTGGCGGTGGTGCGCAGCGCCGGGATCACCCGGCAACCGGCCGCGGCGGCGCGCAGGGCGAGCTCGGTCCGGCCATGGTGCAAGCCCTTGTCGAACACCACCACTTCGCCGAACAGCGGCCCGTCCGGGTTGGCGGCCAGTTCCATCGTTCTGGCCGGCGGCTGGTTGACCCGCAGCAGCCATTCCTCGGCCGAAATGCCGGTCTCGCGGATCGCCCGCAGCAGCACCTCGCCGGCGAGGCGGGCGTCCTCCAGGGCATCGTGATGACGGAACGGGAGGCCGAAATGGCGGCTGAGATTGGCCAGTCCATAGCCTCGCTTGGCGAACTGCGGCCAGGCGCGCCGCACCACCTGCGCGGTATCGAGCCAGCGGCAGGCCGGTGCCGGCAGGCCGTGCAGCTCGGCGGCGCCGCAGATGGCGCGGCGGTCGAAGGCGGTGTGGCTGCCGACGATGCGACCGTCGAAGCGGGCGCGCAGCTCGTGGAAGATGTCGGCGAAGTTGGGCGCGTCGCGCACGTCTTCCGGCCGGATGCCGTGGATGGCGATGTTGCCGGGGTCGAAGCGCGTGCCGGGGTTGACCAGGCTCTGCCAGGTTTCGACCAGCACGCCGTCGCGAAAGCCGACGATGCCGATCTGGCAGATGCTGCGGGAGTCCGGATTGGCTGTTTCGACGTCGACTACCAGAAAATCCACCCGTCTCGCTCCCGATGCCTCGCCGGCCTCATAACGCCAGATCCAGAAAGGGTTTCAGCGAAACGTACAGGACCAGCGCGACGATGGCCAGGTAGAACAGCGCCCGCAGCGGGCGGAAACGCGGCTTGGGCTCCGCCTGCGCACGTTGCCAGCGCTCCTGCTGGTAGCGGGCGATCAGCGCGCGCGCCTCGTCGAGGCGCTGCTCGTCGTGCAGCCAGATGCCGCCGCCGGAGACGCCCCAGAAGCTAGCCGGCGTCTCGTAGAACGCCAGCCCGTGCTGCCGCAGCAGGGCGCGGATCTCGTCGGCTTCGTCCTCGGGGACGTTGCGGAGGTGGAACAGCAGAACGGGCATGCGGCGGCGCTCGCGGATCAGGTGCTTCGGGACAAACGATAAAGCGGCCGTAGCGATCCGGGTAGGGGGGCTACAGCCAGTAGGCGAACACCAGCCCCAGCCATTCCTTGAGGCGTTGGGCGAGCGGTCGCCGCCGCCATCGCTCCAGGTCGACCGGCTCGGCTTGGGCGATGTCGCGCAGGAATAGCTGCTCCATCTGCTCGGCCACCTGCCGGTCGATGATCATGGCGTTGACCTCGTCGTTGTGCAGCAGGCTGCGGTAGTCGAGGTTGGCGGCGCCGACCGTGGACCAGCGGCCGTCGATCACCGCGGTCTTGGCGTGGATGAAGGCGTCGCGGCGTTCGTACACCCGCACCCCGGCCTCTAGCAGGCGGCCGTAGGTGGAGCGGGCGATGGGATAGGTGAGCGGCACGTCGCTGAAGCCCGGCAGTAGCAGACGCACATCCACGCCGCGCCGGGCGGCAGCGATCAACGCCGTCATCAGCGCCGGCTCCGGGGTGAAGTAGGAATGGGTGAGCCAGATCCGCCGCTGCGCGTGGCGGATGGCGTCGACGTAGGCGCGGTAGATGTCGTTGCGACCGCTGCCACCGATGCTTTCCACCGCACGTATGGCGGCGTCGCCGACCGGTTCGAGCGGCGGAAAGAACTGCTGGTCCGGCAGGTCCGGCAAGGGCCGCCGCATGCGCCAGCGCGCCAGAAACAGCGCCTGGAACTGCGCCACCGCCGGTCCTTCGATGCGGATATTGGTGTCGCGCCAGCCTTCGTCGCGCCGTCGGTTGGCGGCGGAGCTGGTGGCGTAGGCGTCGTTGAAGTTGATGCCGCCGACGAAAGCCACCCGGCCATCGACGATCAGCAGCTTGCGGTGATCTCGGTGCTGGTAGTCATACGGATAGACCAGCTCCGAGCCGGGCGGCGGCCGCAGCGCCAGCAGTTCCAGGCCCTGCTCGGCCAGGCCGTCGAGAAACGCCTGGCTGCTGCACGGCAGGGTGCCGTGATGGTCGTACATCAGCCGCACCGCCACGCCCGCCCGGCGGCGCGCTGCCAGCAGCGCGGCGAACTCGCGGCCGACCTGATCGTCGCAGAGGATGTAGGTCTGCACATGCACGTGGTGGCGGGCTTCGGCGATGGCCTGGTGCATGGCGCGGTAGGTGGCGGGACCGTCGGTCAGCACCTGCACGGCGTTGCCGGGCAGATAGTGCTCGACCTGCTGCCAGGGCGGCGGTCCCGGCGGCTCGGCGAGCCGCACCGCCGGGGTGCAGCCCCACAGGCAGCCGATCAGGCATAGCAGGCCGAGCTTTCGTCTCACGCCGGCGGCCGTCATCGCGACGACCGCCGGACGCGTCAGAACCGCTCGGGCAGGTACGAGCGCAGTTGGTCGGCGCGTAGCTTGCTTAGATCCTTGGGCAATTCCAGGGTGACTTTGGCGCGGGTGTTGCCGTCCAGCTCGTTGCGCAGCGCGCCCAGAAACTGCGGCCCGGCCGCGAGCACCAGTCGCTGGTAGCGTTTCTCCAGGGCGCCGCGACGCAGGTAGCTGGCGACTTCCTTGGCGAAGCGCTCGGCGAGCACCTGCTCGGGCGTGCGTGCCGGCTGATAGTCGTTGCTCTGGTGCAGATTGTCCGCACCCATTTCCAGCTTGCGGGTCTGCTCGCTGTAATAGATGTCGCCTTCGTGCTGCCGCGCCTGACTATTGGTCAGATCCTCCAGTTCCTCGAGTGGACCGATTCGGGATGCTGCGCGAAAAACTCGGGCACGCGCCGAATCCGCTACCACGACCCAGGCTGCATCCATGTCCTGACCTCCGGGGAAACTGTAAGTGAACGACATTTAGAAAGATGGCGCCGACTCCTGCCAACCCAAGCATGGGGGTTGGCAACGGGGCGGGCGGCTCGGATCGGTGCGAGGCGGTCGGTGCCGGATCGCGATTACGGGGATTTCTTACGCGCCAATCGGAAATCCGCTACTCCCGTGGGCGCCGGTCCGACACCAGCTGCCTGGCACATTCCAGCACGCGAACGCGCCTGGCCATGGGAGAACGCAGCCGATGAGTCAGCCGAGCGGTCACTTCGGTGTCCTGGCGTCGTTGCCGTTCAAGCAGCGCAACTATGCGCTGGACGCGCTGTTCTACGATGTCGGCAGCCTCGCCCCGAGCGAGATCGCCGCCCTGTCCCCCGCCATCGATCGCGAGGGTAGCGTGATCGTGGTGCCGCCGGTCGCCGCGCGGCAGCCGATACGTCATTACCGCACCGCCCTGCGCTTCATGAACAACGACGGGGCCAATATCCGCGCCATGGTGGTGGCCGGGGTCGGCAGTTCGGTGGTCGGTACCGCCGCGCTGGCGCGCAACGTGGCCGACGCGTTCAACTGCGACGTAGCCGGCGTGGTCACCGGCTACGGCATGACCGATCTGCTTACCGAGGCGCTGGGTGGCTGGTTCATCTTCGGCGCCGCCGACCGCGCGCGCCTGGAGCTGGAGAGCAAGTTGCAGGCGCTGACCGCGCCGCTGCCGGACCGGATCGCGGGCAGCCTGGGCGATCTCGGCGTGAGCCTGGCCGATGTCTTCACCGACCGACTGGTCGACACCGCCGACGTCGCCACGCTGCTGGACGTGCTGATCGCCAACCCGCCGAAGCTGGAGCTGCTGGTCGGTCACAGCAAGGGCAGCTTGCTGATCGACTTCGTGCTGGAGCGTTTCGTCGAGGAGGTCGGGCCGGAGCACCTGCTGTATCGGCGGCTGCAGATCGTCACGCTCGGCGCGGTGGTGCGGCTGCCGGCGCAGTTTCCGCGCACCCGCCAGCTGCTGGGCGAGCGCGACTGGTTCGGCTGGCTCAACTCGCATCCGCGCGTGGCTTACGACACGGTGCCGAATGCCGGGCACCACCTCAACCGCGCCATCCCCTTCTATCTCGATGTCGCGCAGGCGCTGCGGGGCGCGATGCCGCGCACCTCCGGCGAGGTCGTGCAGCGGGCGCTGGCGGGCGTCCGCGGCGAGGCCGAGGAACCGCGGCGTCGGGCCGGGAGGACATCATGAAGCACGCCAAAACGGCAAAAGGCATCACCGAGGTGCATTCGTTCGCTACGGTGCGCCGTCCTGCCGATGCGAATCCGGCTCATACCTTGTACTGCCGCACGCCGCCGGTGGCCGAGCGGCAGTTCGCCCGCGAAGTGAACCCGCAGCGGGCCCGCCTCATCCGCATGCTCGACAAGAAATGGGTGAACGGCACGGTGCTGCACTATCACTTCTTCCGCAGCCCGCCCGAGTGGACCACCAGCGAGCGCGAGCGGGACGTGGTGCGCCGCGCCTTCCAGATCTGGAAGGATCTGGGTATCGGTCTGGAGTTCCGCGAAGTCGATTCGCCCGCCGAGGCGGAGATCCGGATTGGCTTCCAGCGCGGCGACGGCGCCTGGTCGTACGTCGGCCGCGACATCGTCGACCTTGGGCTGGGCCCGGACGCCCGCACCATGAACTTCGGCTGGGACTTGACCAGCGATCCGAGGGAGATCGATACGGCGCTGCACGAGATCGGCCATGCCCTGGGCTTTCCTCACGAGCATCAGAACCCCAACGCCGGCATCGTCTGGAACGAGGAGGCGGTATACGCCGCTTTGGCCAGACCGCCCAACAACTGGCCGCGCGAGGTCACTTATCACAACATCATCCGCAAGATCCCGGCCGACGCGGTGCAAGGCTCGGCTTGGGATCCGAACTCGGTGATGCACTATCCGTTCGGCCCGGGGCTGATCGACCAGCCGGTGGAGTTCCGCGACGGCCTGGTGCCGGCCGGCGGCCTGTCGGAGCGCGACCGCGAGTGGGTCCGCACCTTCTACCCGCCGCTGGGGCCCGAGCCGGAGCCGACGCTGGAGGTGGCCACTTCGGTCAAGCTGGCGATCGCGCCCGGCGAGCAGCGCAACTTCCAGGTGTTGCCGAATGCCACCCGCTATTATCACTTCAGCACGTTCGGCGACTCCGATACCGTCATGGTGTTGTTCGAGGATGTGAACGGCGAGTTGCGCTACCTCACCGCCGACGACGACAGCGGTGTCGACCGCAACGCCAGTTTCCGCGTCAAGCTGTTCGCCGGTCGCCGCTACGTGCTGCGCGTGCGCCTGTACTACGCCCAGCAGGCGGGGGCGACTGCGGTTATGATGTGGTGACGGACCCGCCGCTTTCGGCCGTGGGCGCCGTTTCTCGCAAGCCCTGCTAGGCTTCGTCCCTTTCAATCAACCCGAACCGCGCGGGCACGGGCCCCGCGCCGGCGCGCTTTTGCCATGGGGGGAGCGATGCGGCCGGTATTCATCTTCGTCGATCTGCTGGAGGACTTCCTCTCTCAGCCGCCGCTCGACGCGCAGCGGTCGGCGTTGGCGCGCGCCGTCAACGAGCTGGCGGGGATGGCGCGGACGGCTGGCGCGCCGGTGATCTGGGTGCGGCAGGCGTTCGAGCCGGATCTGAGCGATGCCTTCCTGTCCATGCGGCAGACCGGCCGGCGCGTGACCATTCGCGGCACGCCCGGCTGCCGAACGATCGCGGAGCTGGAGCGCCGTCCAGAGGACCACGAGATCGTGAAGAAGCGCTACAGCGCTTTCTTCCGCACCGGCTTGGACGAGCTGCTGCAACGGCTCGGCTGCACGCACACGGTCATCGGCGGCGTCAACAGCCACGCCTGCGTGCGCATGACCGCGATCGACGCCTATCAGCGCGATTACCACGTGATTCTGGCGCGGGAGGCGATCGCCTCCTACGACGCCGAGTATCACCGCGAGTCCATGCGCTACCTCACGCGCTCGATCGGCGCGGCGTTCAGCAACCGCGAGATCGGACGCCTGCTGCGGGATCGGTGAGAGCGCGTTCGCGGGCCGGTCATCGCGCCCGCGTCCGACACCGTGTTTTTTCGTTGCATGCTTTTCGATTCAGGAGTGTTTCAATGACTGAGAGAATCCGCATCGGCATCGTCGGTTACGGCAATCTCGGCCGCGGCGTCGAGATGGCGCTGGCGCGCAGCCCCGACATGCAGTTGGTCGGAATCTTCAGTCGCCGCGATCCCGCCACGGTCACTCCGGTCGGGGCGGATGTGCCGGTGCTGAAGCTCGATAGCGTGGAGCAGTATCGCGACCGCATCGACGTGCTCATCCTCTGCGGCGGCTCCAAGGACGACCTGCCGCAGCAAGGCCCCACGCTGGCGGCCTTGTTCAACACTGTCGACAGCTACGACACCCATAACAAGATCCCCGAGTACTTCGCCGCCGTGGACGCGGCCGCGCGCGCCGCGCGGCGTACCGCGGTGATCTCGGTGGGTTGGGATCCGGGACTGTTCTCGCTCAATCGTCTGTTCGGCGAGGCCGTGCTGCCCGAGGGCGAAACTTACACCTTCTGGGGCCGCGGCCTGAGCCAGGGGCATTCGGACGCCGTGCGGCGGGTGCCGGGCGTGAAGGCCGGGGTGCAGTACACCATCCCCTCCGAGGAGGCGATCGCGCAGGTGCGGGCCGGCACTTTGCCGAAGCTGTCGACCCGGGACAAGCACAAGCGCGAGTGCTACGTGGTGCTGGCGGAGGGCGCCGATCCCGAGGCGGTGCGGCAGGCCATCGTCACCATGCCGGACTACTTCGCCGATTACGACACGGTGGTGCACTTCATCAGCGAGGAGGAGCTGCGGCGCGACCACGCCACCATGCCGCACGGCGGCTTCGTGATCCGCAGCGGGCGGACCGGCGACGGCAGCAAGCAGACCGTGGAGTTCTCCTTGAGGCTCGACAGCAATCCGGAGTTCACCGCCAGCGTGTTGGTCGCTTACGCGCGCGCCGCGTACCGTCTGCACCGCAGCGGCGAGTACGGCGCGCGCACGGTGTTCGACATCGCGCCGGGGCTGCTTTCGCCCAAGAGCCCGGAGCAGCTGCGCAAGGAACTGCTCTGAGGCCGAGCCCGCCGTTGCCGGGCCGATGACGGCGGCTCGTCGCGTTGCGCCGCGCCGCCGCCAGCCCCGAGCCGGGCGAGGGACACGAACCCTCAGGCAATGCGCGCGCTTATACCGCGTATGCCCGCTCGGCGGCCGGTTTCGGCCCGTCCTGCGCCATCAGCGGCAGGGCGACCCGGTAGCCGCCGTTCTGGCGATGGAAGACGTAATCGGCGGCGTTCGGCTCGCCGCCGCACAATACCTGGCCGGCGCGCAGACCGTTGACGGCCAGCAGGCCCCAGAGCACTTGGCAGGCGTCGTCGGGCTCCAGCCAGATGCTGGCGGCGCGTCGCTCCGGCGGCAGCCGGTTCCAGTCGGATTCGGTGGCGATCAGCACCGTGCGCGGCACGGCCGGGGACGGCGCGGGGCGGCAGCGATACAGCTGGTAAATGGCGAGATGGAGGGGATCCGGCGGGTAGAGCAGGGCGTCGATTTGTTCTTCCCTGAGCGTCGACAGCGTCAACTGCATGGTCGTGTCCTCCTTGACCCGATCATTATCCGTTCCCTTTAAGCCTATCTCACGAAGCCGGATGTGTCGCGCCGGCGGCGGGCATTCGGGAGCGGCTTGGGCAGCGCCGTCCTCCCCCGGCGGGGGAGGAGCGGCGGGAAACGCGGCGATCAGTAACCGCGCATCGAGGCGTAGCGACCGGCGTGATAGCTGTAGTCGCCGAACAGCACCTGCACCGGGCGGGCGCGCTTGAGGAACAGACCGATGTCGAACTCGTCGGTCATGCCGATGCCGCCGTGCATCTGGATGCCCTCGTTGGTGGCCAGCTCGGCCACTTCGCAGGCTTTGGCCTTGGCCACGCTGATCAGCGCCGAAGCATCCTCGGCGTTCTCATCCAGCGCTTGCAGGGCGCGCAGCACCACCGACTTCACCAGCTCGATCTCGCTCCACAGGTGCGCGGCGCGATGCTGCAGACCCTGGAAGGTGCCGATCAGCACGCCGAACTGCTTGCGCTCCTTGAGGTACTGCAGGGTGCGGGCGAACACCTCCTGGGCGATGCCGAGCAGCTCGGCCGCCAGATGGGCGTTGCCGACATCCAGGACGCGGCTGAGCGTGGCGTAGCCTTTGTCGACTTCGCCCAGCACGGCGTCGGCGCCGACCCGCACGTCCTTGAAGCGCACCACGGCAGCGTTGCGGCTATCGACCATGATGGTGCGCTCGACCTCCACGCCCGGCGCGGTGCGGTCGATCAGTAGCAGGGTGATGCCGTTCTCGTCGTTGACCTCGCCGGAGGTGCGCACCGAGACGATCAGCTTGTCGGCGACGTGGCCGTCGATGACGTAGGTCTTCTGGCCGTTGACCACGAAGCCGTCGGCGGTCTTCTCGGCGCGGGTCTGCACGTAGGACGGCGCATGGCGACGCTTCTCGTCCACCGCCAGCGCCATCAGCAGCGAGCCCTCGGCGATGGCCGGCAGCAGCGCCTGCTGCTGCTGTTCGCTGCCCGCCAGGCGCAGGGCGGTGACGCCCAGCACGGCGGTGGCGAACAGCGGTGAGGCGGTCAGCGTGCGGCCGGCTTCCTCGAAGATCTGCCCCATGCCGACGTGGCCGAAGTCGGTGCCGCCGAACTGCTCGGGAATCAGCGTGCCGACGAAGCCCATCTCCACCATGCCGCGCCACAACTCCCGGGAGAAGCCGGTCTCGTCGCGGCTGTCGCGCAGTTGACGCAGCTGCTTGATCGGCCCGCGCTCCTGCAGGAAGTCGCGCGCCGAGTCCTTGAGCATGCGTTGTTCGTCGTTCAGTACCAGCAATGCCATGTTCGTGTTTCCTCGCGCGGGCTTACGACGGCAGGCCCAGGATGTTCTTGGAGATCACGTTGAGCTGCACCTCGGAGGTGCCGCCCTCGATCGAGTTGGCTTTGGTGCGGGCCCAAGCGCGCGGCAGAGCGCCTTCGTTGGAAGCCGCGCCTTCCCAGACCATGGCATCGCTGCCGTACAGCGCCATCAGCAGTTCGTAGCGGCGCTTGTTGAGCTCGGTGCCGTAGTACTTGAGCATGGCGGAGGTGTTGCCCACGCCCTGGCCGGCCTTGGACTCGTCGAGCACGCGCTCGGCGGTGAGCTCGAAGGCCTTGGCGTCGATCTCCCAGCGCGCCACCGCGGCGCGCAGCAGGTCGTCGCTGAGCCGGCCGTTCTCGAGGCCGATCGCGTCCACCGCCATCTGGCTCAGGGTCTTCTGGCCGGCCGCGGTGCGGCCCATGCCGCCGATCATCTCGCGCTCGTGGGTGAGCAGGTACTTGGCGATGGTCCAGCCCTGGTTGACCTCGCCGACCACCTGATCCTTCTCGACGCGAACGTTCTCGAGGAAGGTCTCGCAGAACGGCGAGCTGCCGGAGATCAGCTTGATCGGCCGGGTGGTCACGCCCGGCGTGGTCATGTCGAACAGCACCAGGCTGATGCCGAGCTGCTTCTTGGCGTTCGGGTCCGTGCGGACCAGGCAGAACATCCAGTCGGCCTTATCGGCGTAGGAGGTCCAGATCTTGTGGCCGTTGACGATGAAGTGATCGCCCTTGTCCTCGGCGCGGGTCTGCAGGCCGGCCAGGTCGGAGCCGGCGCCCGGCTCGGAGTAGCCCTGGCACCAGCGGATCTCGCCGCGGACAATGGGGGGAAGGTGCTGACGCTTGAGCTTCTCGGAGCCGAACTTGAGGATGGCCGGTCCGATCATCCAGATGCCGAAGCTGTTCAGCGGCGGGCGGGCTTTGATGCGCGCCATTTCCTCGCGCAGGATCTTGGTTTCCTCCTTGGAGAGGCCGCCGCCGCCGTACTCCTTGGGCCAGTCCGGCGCGGTCCAGCCGCGCTCGGCCATGCGCTCGAGCCAGATCCGCTGGTCTTCGCTCTTGAACACCCACTTGCGGCCGCCCCAGCAAGCATCGTCGTCGCTGCGTATCGGCTGGCGCATGCTCTCGGGGCAGTTGGCCTCGAGCCAGGCCCGAGTTTCCTTACGGAATTTTTCCAAATCGGACACGTCCACCTCCAAAGTGGTGTTTGATTGTACTTCCGGCGCGGCGAGACACCGGCCGTGCGTCTGGACGGATGATGACGTTACGGGATAGATAGCAGGCTTTCAATCCTGACAACAGTCAGGAAGCTTGTTTTTTCTGCATCTATGCGAAAAAAAGCACAACGACAACCGGGAGAGCGCCGTGATCGAGCAAGTCAAGCCTGAATCGGTGGGGATGAGCGAAGACCGCCTGCGGCGGGTGGATGCCTGGATGGAGCAGCACGTGGAGCGGCAGCGATTAGCCGGGGTCAGCGTGCTGATCGAGCGGCGCGGGCGGGTCGCCTATTTCGGGGCCCGCGGCTGTCGGAGCGTGGAGTCGGGCCAGCCGATCGGCGCCGACACCATCTTTCGCATCTACTCGATGACCAAGCCGATCACCAGCGTGGCGGCGATGATGCTCTACGAGGAAGGCCGCTTCCAGCTGGACGACCCGATCGCCAAGTTCCTGCCCGAATTCAGCGAGATGAAGGTCTGGGCCGGCGGCACGCTAGAGAACCCGCAGCTGGAGCCGGCGCGCTCGCTCATCACCGTGCGCCAGCTGCTCACCCACACCTCGGGGCTTACCTACGAGTTCATGATGAACTCGCCGGTCGACGCCCTGTACCGCCAGCACAAGATCCGCTTCCCGGGCCGCACCGGCACCCTGGCCGAGGTGACGCAGCGGCTGGCGACGCTGCCGCTGCTGTTCCATCCGGGCACGCGCTGGAACTACGGCTTCTCCACCGACGTGCTGGGACGGCTGGTGGAAGTCGTGTCCGGCCAGCCGCTGGACCGCTTCTTCGCCGAGCGCATTTTTCAGCCGCTGGGGATGGTCGATACCGGATTCCATGTTCCGGAAGAAAAGGTGGAGCGCTTCGCTGCCTTGTACACCGCCGCTTCCGGCGGCATGCCGCCGGTGCTCGGCGCCGAGCCGACCCAGGTGCCGCCCGATCCGCCGTGCGGGCTGAAGCTGGTCGATCCGGCCGCGGGGCGCTTCGCCAAGCCGGCGCGCATATTGTCCGGCGGTGGCGGCCTGACCTCGACCATCGGCGATTACCTGCGCTTTTGCCGCATGCTGCGCAACAAGGGCGAGCTCGACGGCGTGCGCCTGCTCGGCCGCAAGACGGTCGAGTTCATGACGGTCAATCACCTGAACGGCAGCCTCGCCGATATGGGCCAGGCGCGTTTCAACAATGCCCACGCCGGCGCCGGCCTCGGTTTCGGCTTGGGGTTCGCGGTGGTGCTGGATCCGGCCAAAACTCAGACTATCGGCTCGGTCGGCGAGTATTTCTGGACCGGCATGGCCAATACTCAATTCTGGATCGATCCGAGTGAGGATCTGATCGTAATCCAGATGGCTCAGCATACACCGTCCGTCCTGGTGCCGTTGCGCCGGGAACTGCGCACGCTCGTTTATCAGGCTTTGGTCGATTGAGCGTACCGAGGCCCGAGCGGTACGGCCGTCGGATCGGGCGGTTCGCGCAGGGAAGCGCCGGCCGCAAAGCGCATCGGCGAATTGCGATGTCGGCGTTCGCCGATCCTCGGTTCCGCGGCACCGTTTCCCGTTTCCGAGGTGTCGCCGTTCGCGCGCTTGGCGTTCGCGTCGAGCCGTCGCCGCGAACGACGCTGCGTGGCAGGCTGGCAAACAAAATGCGGCGGACGGGGTGCGTTGCCGCGGTCTTTCAGGGCGATGGCTATCGGCACATAGCAAAGTTGTGCCTCGATTATGTAGAATGGTTCCACTGCCTTCTCTTCCCGGCCCGACGCAAATGGCAGGCGTCGAGGCCTAAGCACTCGGTCAAATAGGCGTTCCGAGCCGCTCCGCCAGGGATTACTGGTGCGATTCCTCGTGCCCGAGCGGCGCGGAACGTGGAAGACCGGCGCGGCGCGATCCGTCGTGCCGCCCGGCGGTCAGCGTCAAAGCTCTGCCCCGATTTTCCGCCGAGCATGCCGATTCGGCCGGGGCGGCGGTGGAATGCCGTCGCTTCGTCCCATCAGAACAGCGGTACTTGAAGTTTGTTAAAACGTGCGCGCAAAGCGCTCGCCTCTGGGATGCGTCCTAGGTAAGGACGTTTGCGTCGGAGCGCGGGCGGGGTTTAATTGGTTGCGTATTGAGTTGGGTTGAAAATAGAATTGCCACGGCGAGCTGGCGAGAGTAAAACTCGCTGCCAGTCGATACGCGCTAGACCCTGAGCATCGAAGTAAAAGGGAGTTACCGACCCGGTGAGGAGAGCACAATAATAAAAATATTCCTGTACCGTGGTTGCTCGGAGGGTGTAAGCGCCTGTTTTTTATGCCATTGCCAAGTTGATAGGAGAGACGATGAACCTCAGCAAGTACAGTTCCCAGGAGTTGCGTCAGCTCAAGGAAGAAATCGACCGGGAGCTCAAGAAGCGCCGTAAGGAAGAGGTCAAGCTGGCTCAGAAAGAGCTCAAGTCGGTGGCCGAGCGTTACGGCTTCAGCCTGAGCGAACTGTTGGCGGCCCAGAGCGGGCGGATCGCCGAGGGCGGCAGCAAGGGCGCCGCCAAGTACCAGCATCCGGACGACGCCAGCAAGACCTGGTCGGGGCGTGGTCGCAAGCCGGGCTGGGTCAAGGATTGGGAAGGCGCCGGCCGTTCGATCGAAGAGCTTCGCGTCACTTGATTCGGTTTCCGTACCGGAAAGAAGCCGCGCCTTATGGCGCGGTTTTTTTTGTGATCAGCTTCTCAGTCCAACGCCTTTGTGCAGCAGAACGAGGGCAATTGCGGTAAGGACGGCGATGACCGACAGGATGATCCCGTAGGCGGTCGCGATGTCGATATCAGAATGTCCCAAAATCCCGTATCGGAATGCATTAACCATATAAAGTACGGGGTTTGTGAGCGACACCTGCCGCCAGAAGGACGGCAGCAGGTCGATGGAATAGAACACGCCGCCTAAGTAGGTGAGCGGCGTCAGCACGAAGGTCGGGATGATCGAGATGTCGTCGAACTTGCGGGCGAAAATGGCGTTGATGAAGCCGCCCAGCGAGAACAGCACCGACGTCAGCAGTATCGTGCTGCAGGTGATCCAGAAGCTGTGCAGGTGCAGGTCGGTGAAGAACAGCGAAACGCCGATCACCAGCAGGCCCACCAATAGCCCGCGGCCGACGCCGCCGATCACGTAGCCTAGCAGCAGCACGTAGTTGGGCATCGAGGAGACCAGCATTTCCTCGACATAGCGGCCGAACTTCGCGCCGAAGAACGACGACACCACGTTGGAGTACGAATTGGTGATGACCGCCATCATGATGATCCCCGGCACGATGAACTGGATGTAGGGGTAACCCTCCATCGGTCCGATGCGCGAGCCGATCAGGCTGCCGAAAATGATCAGGTACAGGGTCATGGTGATGACCGGCGGCAGCAGGGTCTGTTGCCAGATGCGCAGGAAGCGCTGCGTTTCCTTGCGGGCAAGGGTGCCCAGGGCGATGAGGTTGCGCTGGGTGCGGTTCATGGTCGGGGTCATCGGGCGGGCGCCTCGCTGCTCGATTTCTTTTCCAGCATGCGCACGAACATTTCCTCCAGCCGATTGGCCTTGTTCTTCATGCTCGCCACGCGAATACCGGCCTGCGCCAGGGCGACGAATACCTCGGTGAGGTTCTGCTCGGCGCTGATCTCCACCTCCAGGGTGGTATCGTCCAGGCGCTCGACTCGCATCGCCGGCAGCGCCGGCAATTGTTCGACCGGTCCGGCCAGATCGAGCACGAAGGCGTGGGTGCTGAGCTTGCGCAGCAGGCCCTTGACCGTGGTGTTCTCGACGATGGTGCCGCCGTCGATGATGGCGAGATTGCGGCAGAGCGTTTCCGCCTCTTCTAGATAATGTGTGGTGAGGATGATGGTGGTTCCCTGGCGGTTGATCTCGCGCAGGAAGTCCCACATCGAGCGGCGCAGCTCGATGTCGACGCCGGCGGTGGGCTCGTCCAGGATCAGCAGCGGCGGCTCGTGCACCAGCGCGCGGGCGATCATCAGGCGCCGCTTCATGCCGCCGGAGAGCGTGCGGGACGGTGCATGCCGCTTGTCCCACAGCCCCAGCTCGCGCAGGTAGCGCTCGGTGCGCTCCAGCGCCACGCGCCGCGGGATGCCGTAGAAGCCGGCTTGGTTGACCACGATCTGCTCGACCGTTTCGAAGCCGTTGAAATTGAATTCCTGCGGCACCAATCCGATGCGGCTTTTCACTTCCCACGGCTGGCGGTCGAGGTCGTAGCCGAATACGTTCACCTCGCCGGCCGTTTTACGGACCAGCGACGAGATGATGCCGATGGCGGTGGATTTGCCGGCGCCGTTGGGCCCCAACAGGCCGAAGAAATCGCCTTGTTCCACGGTCAGATCGATGCCCTTGAGGGCCTCGACGCCGCCGCGGTAGCGCTTGCGAAGCTGCCGTAGGGAGAGGGCGTGCATGAAAAGGACCGCTTGGCTGAAGATGACGCGGGGGAACCAAAGTGTATCGGCCGAAGTCTGATGGCGACAAGGCGCGTCCTTTGTTGTGGACACCCTTGGGACTAGTCAGTAGAATTCCGCGATCCCTAATACGACCGAGTACGCGTCACGGGAGGGTATCTGGCGATCCCTCCCGTTTTTGCGCGCGCACGAGCAGGAGGTTCCTTGAGCACGCCGGCCATTCTTGCGCTCGAAGACGGCACCCTGTTTCGGGGGCGCTCCGTCGGAGTGGAGGGCCTGGTTACCGGTGAAGTGGTGTTCAACACCGCCATGACCGGCTACCAGGAGATCTGCACCGATGCGTCTTACGCCAACCAGCTCGTCACCCTGACCTATCCCCATATCGGCAACGTCGGTGCCAATGCCATCGACGAGGAGGCGCGGGGGGTGCAGGTGGCGGGTCTCATCATCCGTGATCTGCCGCCGCTGACCAGCAGTTGGCGGGCCAAGCAGACCCTCCCCGAGTACCTGCGCGCCAATCGCGTAGTGGCCATCAGCGATATCGATACCCGCAAGCTCACCCGGATCCTGCGCGAGAAGGGCGCCCAGAACGGCGCCATCATGGCCGGCGAGGTCGACGAGGCCAAGGCTCTGGAAGCCGCCCGGTCCTTCCCCGGCCTGAAGGGCATGGACCTGGCCAAGGTGGTGTCGTGCAAGCAGCCGTATGTCTGGACCAAGGGAACCTGGCGGCTGGAGCACGGCCTTAGCGACGCGCCGGCGCTCGACCCGGCGGCGCTGAAGTATCACGTGGTCTGCTACGACTTCGGCGTCAAGCAGAACATCCTGCGCCTGCTGGTGGACGCCGGCTGCCGGGTGACCGTGGTGCCGGCCCAGACGCCGGCCGCGGACGTGCTGGCGATGAAGCCCGATGGCGTGATGCTCTCCAACGGTCCGGGCGATCCCGAGCCGTGCGACTACGCCATCCGCGCCATCCAAGAGATTGTCGAGGTCGGTGTGCCGACCTTCGGTATCTGCCTGGGGCATCAGCTGTTGGGCCTGGCCAGCGGTGCCAGGACCGTGAAGATGAAGTTCGGCCACCATGGCGCCAACCATCCGGTGGTGGACCTGCGTACCGGCCAGGTGATGATCACCAGCCAGAACCACGGTTTCGCCGTCGACGAGGAGACCCTGCCGGCCAATCTGCGCGCGACCCACCGCTCGGCCTTCGACGGCTCGCTGCAGGGCATCGAGCGCACCGACCGGCCGGCATTCGGCTTCCAGGGGCACCCCGAGGCCAGCCCCGGTCCGCACGACGTGGCGCCGCTGTTCGCCCGCTTCGTGGAACTCATGGCTCAGGCCAAGTAACTACCGACGGGGTTTTCCCGCCGCAGCGGTATTGAGAGACGATGCCCAAGCGTACTGATATCAAGAGCATCCTGATCATCGGCGCCGGCCCGATCGTGATCGGCCAGGCCTGCGAGTTCGACTACTCCGGTGCCCAGGCGTGCAAGGCCCTGCGCGAGGAGGGCTACCGGGTCATCCTGGTGAACTCCAACCCGGCCACCATCATGACCGATCCGGAGATGGCCGACGCCATCTACATCGAGCCGATCGAGTGGCAGACCATCGCCAAGATCATCGAGAAGGAGCGCCCGGACGCGCTGCTGCCCACCATGGGCGGCCAGACCGCGCTCAACACCGCGCTCGATCTGGCGCGCAACGGGGTGCTCGAGAAATACGGCGTGGAGATGATCGGCGCCAACGAGGACGCCATCGACAAGGCCGAGGACCGCGAGCGCTTCAAGGAGGCGATGACACGGATCGGCCTGCCCACGGCGCGCGCCGTGATCGCGCACTCGATGGAGGAGGCGCTGGAGGCGCTCAAGGAGATCGGCTTCCCGGCCATCATCCGTCCGTCGTTCACGCTCGGCGGCTCGGGCGGCGGCATCGCCTACAACCGCGAGGAGTTCATCGAGATCTGCGAGCGCGGTCTCGACCTGTCGCCGACCAAGGAGCTGCTGATCGAAGAGTCGGTGCTCGGCTGGAAAGAGTTCGAGATGGAGGTCGTTCGCGACAAGAACGACAACTGCATCATCGTCTGCTCCATCGAGAACCTCGACCCGATGGGCATTCACACCGGTGACTCCATCACCGTCGCGCCGGCCCAGACGCTGACCGACAAGGAGTACCAGATCATGCGCAACGCCGCCATCGCGGTGCTGCGCGAGATCGGCGTGGAGACCGGCGGCTCGAACGTGCAGTTCGCCATCAATCCGAAGGACGGCCGCATGGTCGTCATCGAGATGAACCCGCGCGTGTCGCGCTCCTCGGCGCTGGCGTCCAAGGCCACCGGTTTCCCGATCGCCAAGATCGCCGCCAAGCTGGCGGTGGGCTACACCCTGGATGAGCTGCGCAACGAGATCACCGGTGGCGCCACCCCGGCCTCGTTCGAGCCGACCATCGACTACGTCGTCACCAAGATTCCGCGCTTCACCTTCGAGAAGTTCCCGAACGCCCAGGCCACCCTGACCACCCAGATGAAGTCGGTGGGCGAGGTCATGGCCATCGGCCGCACCTTCCAGGAGTCCCTGCAGAAGGCGCTGCGCGGGCTGGAGATGGGGCTGGACGGCCTGGACGAGCGCATCGACATCGGCCAGGACAACGCCCGCGAGCTGCTGCGCCAGGAGCTGCGCATTCCCAAGCCCGACCGGCTGCTGCGCGTGGCCGACGGCTTCCGCGCCGGCCTGAGCGTGGCCGAGGTGAACGAGCTCACCGCGATCGATCCGTGGTTCCTCGCCCAGATCGAGGACCTGGTGCGCACCGAGCAGGCGCTCAAGGCCGGCGAGATCGACATCCGCAGCGCCGCGGGGATGCGCGCGCTCAAGCGCAAGGGTTTCTCCGACCGGCGGCTGGCCAAGCTGCTGGGCATGAGCGAGAACGAGCTGCGCGCGCTGCGCCACTCGCTGGGCGTGCGCCCGGTGTACAAGCGGGTGGACACTTGCGCCGCCGAGTTCGCCACCAACACCGCCTACATGTACTCCACCTATGAGGAGGAGTGCGAGTCCGCGCCGACCAGCCGCGACAAGATCATGGTGCTGGGCGGCGGTCCGAACCGCATCGGCCAGGGCATCGAGTTCGACTACTGCTGCGTCCACGCCGCCTTCGCCATGCGCGAGGACGGCTACGAGACCATCATGGTCAACTGCAACCCAGAGACGGTCTCCACCGACTACGACACCTCCGACCGGCTCTACTTCGAGCCGCTGACCCTGGAGGACGTGCTGGAGATCATCCACGTCGAGCAGCCCAAGGGCGTGATCGTGCAGTACGGCGGTCAGACCCCGCTGAAGCTGGCGCGCGCCCTGGAGGCCGCCGGTGCGCCGATCATCGGCACCACACCGGACTCGATCGACATCGCCGAGGACCGCGAGCGCTTCCAGCAGCTGATCCATAAGCTGGGCCTGACCCAGCCGCCCAACCGTACCGCCCGCACCGTCGAGCAGGCGCTGGCGCTGGCCGAGGAGATCGGCTATCCGCTGGTGGTGCGGCCGTCCTACGTGCTGGGCGGTCGGGCGATGGAAATCGTCTATCACCGCGAAGACCTGCTGCGCTACATGCACGAGGCGGTGCAGGTGTCGAACGAGTCGCCGGTGCTGCTCGATCGCTTCCTCGACGACGCGGTCGAGGTCGATGTCGACGCCGTCTGCGACGGCAAGGATGTGCTGATCGGCGGCATCATGGAGCACATCGAGCAGGCCGGCGTGCACTCCGGCGACTCCGCCTGCTCGCTGCCGCCGTACACCTTGTCGGCGGCCGTGCAGGACAAGCTGCGCGAGCAGACCCGGCAGATGGCCAAGGCGCTGGGCGTGGTCGGCCTGATGAACGTGCAGTTCGCCATCAAGGGCCACGAGATCTACGTGCTCGAGGTCAACCCGCGCGCGTCGCGCACCGTGCCGTTCGTGTCCAAGGCCACCGGCCTGCCGCTGGCCAAGATCGCGGCGCGCTGCATGGTCGGCAAGACCCTGGCCGAGCAGGGTGTCACCCGCGAGGTGATCCCGAGCTACTACTGCGTGAAGGAGGCGGTGTTCCCCTTCATCAAGTTCCCCGGCGTCGACCCGATTCTGGGGCCGGAGATGAAGTCCACCGGCGAGGTGATGGGCGTGGGCCGCAGCTTCGGCGAAGCCTACGCCAAGGCCCAGCTCGGCGCCGGCGTGGTGCTGCCGCGCTCGGGTAAGGTGTTCCTGTCGGTGCGCGACGCCGACAAGGCGCCGTTGATCGAGGTGGCCAAGTCGCTGATCGCCCACGGCTTCACCATCGTCGCCACCCGCGGTACGGCGGCGGCGCTGCAGGCCGCCGGTGTGCCCTGCGAGGTGGTAAATAAGGTGATCGAGGGGCGTCCGCATATCGTCGACGCCATCAAGAACGATCAGATCGACCTTATCGTTAACACCACCGAGGGCAAGCAGGCCATCGCCGATTCGTTCTCGATCCGGCGCGAGGCGCTGCACCACAAGGTGTGCTACACCACCACCATCGCCGGTGCGCGGGCGACCTGTTTGGCGCTCAATTATCTTGATATCACCGAGGTGAATCGTCTGCAGGACCTGCACAAGGAGATCGGACAATGAGCAGGGTGCCGCTAACCGTCAGGGGTGCGGAAAAGCTGAAAGAGGAATTGGCTCGGCTGAAGTCGGTCGAGCGTCCGCGCGTGATCCAGGCCATTGCCGAGGCGCGCGCCCACGGCGATCTCAAGGAGAACGCCGAGTACGCCGCCGCGCGGGAACAGCAGAGTTTCATCGAAGGCCGTATCGCTGAGATCGAGGCCAAGCTCTCCAACGCGCAGGTGATCGATGTCACCACCCTCGATGCCGACGGTCGGGTCGTGTTCGGCGCGACCGTGGATCTGATCGAGGAGGAGAGCGGCAAGGAAGTGACCTACCAGATCGTCGGCGACGACGAAGCCGACATCAAGCAGGGGCTGATCTCGGTCAGCTCGCCGATCGCCCGCGCCCTCATCGGCAAGCGCGAGGGCGATGTGGTGCAGGTGCAGGCGCCTGGCGGCGTGCGCCAGTACGAGGTGGTAGGCGTCCGCTACGTCTGACGGATGAGGCACCGCGCCAGCGGCGCGGTGCGTCGTTTAGGGCAGGGCGATGCGCTGCCCCTTCTTCTTGGGGTTGGGTCGGTACAGCAGAGCGATCTGGCCGATGCTTTGGGCCAGGGCGGCGCCGGTGTCGGCGGTGATCCGCTCGATCAATGCCTGGCGCTGCTCCCTGTCCTCGGCGACCACTTTCACCTTGATCAGCTCATGGTGGTCCAGCGCGAGCTCGATCTCGTTCAGCACGGCGGGAGTGAGACCGGCGTTGCCGAGTCGCACCACCGGCTTGAGCGAGTGTCCGAGACGGCGGAGATGGCGTTTCTGCTCTTCGTTCAATGGTTTCATCGGGCCGGGGCTAAGGTTGGCAATGGCGGCGCAGTGTAGCACCGCGCTTGCCGGGAGGACAGGTGTGGACCCCTTCGAGAATCTCAAGCGCGAACTGCTGGTGGTGACGCTGCTGTGCCTGATCGCGCTGTTCACAGTGCTGGGGCTGCGCTTGCCGCTGGGAGAGTCCATCGCCTGGCTGGCCGGCATCGGTTGGGCCGGCGCGCTTTGGCTGGTGCTGCGCACCCGGCGTCTGAGCCGCCGCCTGCAACGTGAGCGCGGCCAGCAAGCGTCGTCGGACGAAACCACCTGATCGCTCGGGGCGCGCGACAGGCCAGCGGCCTTGTCGCACCAGCGCCGATGCCCAACATTTGATGTTGTGCACCGGCGGACGTCAGCTCGCGCGGAACTTGCCGCGGCATTTGCGTGTCAAGGGCTAGGGCCCGACGATGATTATCCGGTGGTGATTTCGCAGGTCGCCTGGGGAGGCCGCCGCCTCGGCGCCGTGCGTCACGGGGTGTCGCAAGGTCCTATCGGTAAGTCCACGGCGTTTTGCAGCCGCCAGGGGTGAGTCGTATTTACTGGCCCGTTTCCGTGAGCCGTAGTATGGTTTCGGTTCATGATCCCGCGAATCGGCGCGCCGCGCGCCATTCCAACTGATCGAGGTGCCGCGCCTTGAATGACATGGCTAAGAATCTGATCCTCTGGGTCATCATCGCCATCGTCCTGATGTCCGTCTTCAGCAACTTCCAGGACCGCAGCGTCGCTTCGGGCGAGATTCCGTACTCCGAATTCATCGCCCAGGTGAAGAACGGCGAGGTCAAGGAAGTGACCATGCAGGGTCCGGTGATTACCGGCATCCGCGAGAATGGCGACAAGTTCCGCACGTACAGCCCGGAGACGGACAGCACGCTGCTGATCGGCACCTTGCTCGACAACAAGGTCGTGATCAAGGGCGAGGAGCCGGAGGGGCGCAGTCTGCTGCTGCAGATCCTCATCTCCTGGTTCCCGTTCTTGTTGCTGATCGGCGTGTGGATTTTCTTCATGCGCCAGATGCAGGGCGGTGGCGGCGGCCGCGGCGCCATGTCGTTCGGCAAGAGTCGCGCCCGCATGATGTCCGAGGATCAGGTGCGGGTGACCTTCGCCGACGTCGCCGGCGTGGACGAAGCCAAGCAGGAAGTGGCCGAGCTGGTCGAGTTCCTGCGCGATCCGGCTAAGTTCCAGCGCCTGGGCGGCAAGATCCCGCGCGGCGTGCTGATGGTCGGCTCGCCGGGTACCGGCAAGACCCTGCTGGCCAAGGCCATCGCCGGCGAGGCCAAGGTGCCGTTCT
>ERZ777003.1564-NODE-1564-length-32936-cov-6.208966_pt1 | contig 32936 bp, 33 predicted proteins | sample MGYA00374956_ERZ777003 | MGnify/ENA primary metagenome ERZ777003 (study PRJEB29302, sample SAMN06268252) | bioreactor metagenome | isolation source: Joint BioEnergy Institute, California, USA | place: USA:Joint BioEnergy Institute, California, USA | collected... | reverse complement strand
TGTCAGATCGGCGATATACTCGCCGCTCGCCTCATCCTTAACGGCTGTTCCCGGTGGGACTTTGATGACGAGATCCTCGCCCTGGCGGCCGTAGCGGTTGGCGCCCTCGCCGTTGCGCCCGTTCTCCGCGCGGTAGTGGACGCGATACTTAAAATCCATCAAGGTCCAAAGTCCTTCGTCCACCTCGAGGATGACGTCGCCGCCCCGGCCGCCGTCGCCGCCGTCGGGTCCACCGGCGGGAACGTACTTTTCCCGGCGAAAGCTCACCGCGCCGTGACCGCCGTCGCCGCCCTTGACGTGGATGCGGGCTGTATCCAAGAACATCGCGCCATCACCTATCCTGACCCGCCGGTCCCCGTGTGCCGCCGACTAGCAGTGGCCGGCCGCTGAAAAAACAAGGGGCGACCTTTCGAACAAGGTCCGCCCCTGTAGCTCCACTCCCAAGCCGCGCCGCAACCGGGCCGCCAGCGCTCCTGCACGCGCCCGCGCCCCGGCCGTCCAAGCCGCTGCCCTTACGCGGTCACCGGCTCGGCGTACCCGCTGACCTGCTTGCCGTTCTTGCCCCGCCGCTCAAAGACCACGTAGCCGTCGATCTTGGCAAACAGGGTGTCGTCCTTGCCCAGGCCCACGTTGACGCCGGGGTGGATGCGCGTCCCCCGCTGGCGCACGAGGATGCTGCCGGCCGTCACACGCTGGCCGCCGAACCGCTTGACGCCAAGCCGCTTGGCAATGCTGTCCCGGCCGTTCTTGGTGGAGCTGCCGCCCTTCTTGGTGGCGAACAGCTGCAGGTTCATGACGAAAGCCATCGGCTTCCCCTCCTCCCTCGTCGGGCTGCCGGTTTCTCCACGTTCCTATGGGCGCCCATCGCCGGCACCGGCCTTACGCCTTCGCGCCGCTCAGCACGCCCGCTTTGCTTGGCACCCGCACCGCATGCCGCACCCGCACCCGCTCCGGGTACTGGCGCTGCACTTCCTGCAGGCCCAGGACCATTGAGGCCAACACACTCTGGGCGCCTGCGCCGTGGCTGCGCTCATCGTCGCCCAACAGGCATTCCAGGTAGCCGTCAGCCTGCTTGAGCCGCACGGGCAGTTCCAGATGCCGCAACAGGCCGAGCACCGCCGTCTGGGTGATCGCGGACACCGCAGCGCAGACGATGTCCTGGCCGTACTCCCCGTAGCCAGCGTGCCCCTGCGCCCGAAAGCCCCGAATGCGGCCATCGGCGCCGCGGAACACCTCGACGGTGATCATGCCTTACGCCTCGATCTTCTCGATGACGAGCCGGGTGTACGGCTGCCGGTGCCCGTAGCGGCGGCGATACCGCTTCTTGGGGCGGTACTTGAACACGAGGATCTTGCGGGCCTTGCCGTGGCCGCTAACGCGCGCCACCACCGCGGCGCCTTCCACCGTCGGTGCACCAACCCGGAGCTCGCCCTCCCGGTTCACCAGCAACACGCGGTCAAGCCGCACCTGCTCCCCGGGCTCGGCGGTCAGCTTCTCCACGTAGATGGTGTCGCCTTCGGCCACCCGGTGCTGCTTGCCGCCGGTTTCCACAATCGCATAGGTTGCCATCGGGTTCATTGCCCTCCATCATGGCCCGCCCGCCGCCGAGAAGTACGGCGAGGAGCATCCCACTCGCTCACGACGTGACTGCCCTACGGATTTTAGCACGGGGCGTAGACAACTGTCAACGACACCCCGCGAGCCCAACGCCACCCTGGCGCGCCGCCTGTCGGAGGGATATACTTAATGCCATGTCCTCGGATCTCGCCCGCCGCGAAAAGGAGCGCCTCGGCGCCGCCGGCGTCGCCTTGAGCCTCTTTCTTTTTGGCCTGAAAGGAATCGCTGCCTTGCGTTCGGGCAGCGCGGCCGTTCTCTCCGATGCCTTCAACGCGTTCCTGGACGTCCTGACCTACTCCGTGGCATACGTCAGCATCCGCATCCACGAGCAGCGGCCCGACGAAGACCATCCCTTCGGCCACCGGCGGGCTGAGCCGTTGGCCGGAATGCTCTTCGCCGTGTTTGCCTCCGCCCTGGGAGCCACCGTCGTGCGAGACGCCCTGCAGAGCCTGCTGAAGCCGGGGACGGTACAAGACGCCCCTCTCGCCGCCGCCCTGCTCGTGGCCAGCATCGCCATTAAGGGCGCCATGGCCATCTGGTATTACCGGGGGTCCCGCCGCACGGGCAGCCCCGCGTTGCGGGCAAGCTTCGTCGACTCCCGCAACGACGTCCTCACGAGCGGTCTCGCCCTCACGGGCCTTTTGGCCGGCGGCCGGATGGACGCGATCGCGGCGCTCGCCATCGGCGCCTGGATCATTATATCGGGCGTGCGCGTCGGCCTGGAAAACGTCGGCTATCTCATGGGCAATGCCCCCGCGCCCGAGGTCAAAGCGCGGATTGTGGCCGCGGCCACGGCCGTCCCGGGCGTCGTGGGCGTTCACGACGTACTGGCCCACTACGTCGGCGACCGCCTCCACGTGCAACTGCACGTCGAGCTGGATGGAGGCCTGGCGCTCACCACGGCCCACGCCATCGGCAACCGGGTGCGCGAAGCCGTGGAAGCCATCGAGCTCGTGCAGAAGGCGTTCGTCCACCTGGATCCCGTCACCGGGGACCGGGAGCCTTGCCAGCCAAACGCAGGCACGCCTCGCTGAAGCGGCGTGCGCCGGTCACCGGCCCTCACCAAGCCCCGCCGGCAACTTCCGGCTTCCTTTCGGACTAGACCGACCGCACCTTGCCCTTGGCGTACGTGCGAAACACCTTGGTGATCTCGACCTTGAGCTTTTGCCCCACGTAGCGCCCGCCGCCCTCGATGTCGATGACGTACCCCTCGATACGGGCGATGCCGTCTTTCGGATTGGTCAGGTGCGGTTCCTGCACCTGCATGTCAAGCACCTGGCCTTCACGCACCGGAAACGCGCGGCGCTCGAGCTCCGCCTTGGTGCCGGCCACGATGTCCACGTCCTCAAGGTGCATCCCTTCGGCGCCCTTAACGTAGATGGCCTTGCCGGTACGCTCCTCCAGGCGCCGGAGCAGCGTGCCGCTCGGACCGATGATCTGTGCCGCGACCGACGGGTGAGCCGTGATGAGGAACGCTTCCTCCCGCCCCGTGCGGGCGCGCCGCTCGACTTCCCGCTGCGTCCGGTGGGCCACGGTTTCCTCGGACAACACCCGTCCTGACCCCTCGCAGTACGGGCACGCCCGCATCAGCCGCGTCTCGATGTCCTCGGACACCTTTTTGCGCGTCATCTCCACAAGGCCGAGGCTTGTGAACCCAAGCACATGCGAACGGGTCTTGTCCGGCTGCAAGGCGTTCTCCAAGGCCTCTAGCACCTGCCGGCGGTGCGCCTCGGATTCCATGTCGATAAAATCAATGATGATGATGCCTCCGATGTCCCGCAGGCGCACTTGCCGGGCGATCTCCACCGCCGCCTCCAGGTTCGTCTTGAGCACCGTGTCCGCGAGGTTGGTGGTGCCGATGAAACGCCCGGTGTTGACGTCGATGCTCGTCAGCGCCTCCGTATGGTCGATGACGATGTAGCCGCCGCTCTCAAGCCAGACCTTGCGCTGGAGAGACCGTTCGAGTTGCGTTTCGACGTCGTAAAACTCAAAGATGGGTTTCTTGCCCGTATACAGATAGACCCGGGGCTTCATGCCCGGCGAGAGCGAGTCAAGCAGCTCAAGAACCGTCTTGTATACCGTTTCGTCGTCGACGACGAAGCGGGAGACGTCGGGCGTGAACTCATCCCGCACGAGCCGGTACACGAGATCAAAGTCCTCATAGAGGAGCGCCGGCGCCGGGTTGGACTCGGCGCGCCGCTGAATCTTGTCCCATACGCCCATGAGAAACCGGCAGTCCTGCGCCAGCACGTCGGCGTCCTTACCCACGGCTAGCGTACGCACGATAAGCCCCATGCCGGGAGGGCGGATCTGCTTGGCGATCTCTTTCAGCCGGTGGCGCTCCTCCTCGTCGGTGATGCGCCGCGATAAGGCGATATGATCGACGGTGGGCATCAGCACGAGATAGCGGCCGGGGATCGTGAGATTTGTGACGACGCGTGCGCCCTTTGTGCCGATGGGCTCCTTGGCGACCTGGACGACGATCTCCTGGCCGACCGCCAGCACGTCGTCGATGGAACGGCCTCGCGGCGCCGCGTCGACTTCGTCCGCGCCGTTGAGCTGCACCACGGCGTCGTCCACGTACAAAAACGCATTGCGCTCAAGCCCAATGTTGACGAAAGCCGCCTGCATGCCGGGGAGAACGTTTTCCACCCGGCCTTTGTAGATGTTGCCCGCCACGGAATGGCGAGCGTCGCGCTCCAAGAACAACTCCACGAGCCGCCGATCTTCCAGCAGCGCCGCGCGGGTCTCGCCGAAGCCGGCGTTGACCACGATCTCCCGTGCCATTTCTTCCGGTCACTCCTGACCACGCCCGAACAAAGGGTCAAAAATTAAGAAAGCTGTAGTTAGTATGCGAAAGCCGGGACGACGGCTATTCCGTTTACCAAGCCGACCCCCCGGCCATGCCCCGGCAATTGTGCGTTGTACGTTATCCCCGCGTCAGCGAACGTACGTATGGAAACAGCATACCAGAGTCACCGTCCTCTGTCAATCAACCGGAACTGAACCACATCCCCGATGGGCACGTGGAAACCCCGATCAAACAGGCATTCCAAGATGTCCGCCTCGGCCGCGATGCCTGTCAGTTGCCCCGCCTCGTCCACCACCCACACCACATGGTAGCGCTGGGGGACGAAACGGTCGATCACTTGCTTCAGGGTGCTGTCGGCCCGGGCGACCAGCGCTTCCGCGGCCAGGCAGCCGCTCTGCGCCAGCTCCCGCTGCTTGCGGGCGAGCGACCGCATTAAAACGTACGCCGCGGCCTCGCTTTCCCGCGCCGCGGCGAGCAGGACAAACACACCCAAGATGGGCAGCGTTGCGCTCACATACCCCCAATACACACCGGCGGCGCCGGCGATGACCAGGCCCACGCCGACCCAGCGCCCCACGCGCACCGCTTGGTGCGTGGCGCGACGGTAACCGACGGCCCGGGCCCGGTATGCCCGCAGCAGCCGGCCCCCGTCCAGGGGCAGGGCCGGGAGCAAGTTGAAGCCGGCCACGAGGGCGTTTGTGCCCATAAACAACGAGGCCCACCCGGAGTCCACCACTCCGTAGCGCCAGACAAGGGCGCCGATCCCCATGAGGACCACGTTAGTGAGCGGCCCCGCCGCCGCGATGCCGGCCTCAACGCGCGGGTCCGCCTCCAGCAGCCCCTCCATCCGGGCGACGCCGCCAAAGGGCAGAAGCTCCACCTCGGTCACGGCAATGCCGTAGCCCCGGGCGGCGACGACGTGCCCCACCTCATGCAGGAGAACAACTCCAAAAACCGTAGCCGCCTCGACCAATCGCCCGAGCCACGCAGCGGCCACAAGAAGCAGCAGAAACAACGCGTTGACGCTGAACCGGACGCCAAGGACTGTCGCCAGCTTCACCGGCCTCACCGCTGCGGATCATCCGAAAGGGGCGTGGGATCCGCCGGTGCACCCGGCGACCCGCCGAATACGGGAAACGCCGGCAGGTCAGGCAGCTCAAGCCGCGCCGCGATGCCCGCAAGCCATGGCCTGTAGTCAAAGTCGGTGGTCAGGACGAAAGCCAGGTACTCCTCGAGGGCTTGGGTCACGGGCAAGTTCGCTTCGTGCACGGTGGCGACCAGGAGGAGCAGGATTAGGGAAAACAGCCCGTTGCGCACAAGGGCAGACCCGGTCAATGGGCTCGACCTCCCGGCACACTATATGTCCGCGCCGGGCGGGGGATGCGCGGCAAGACCGGCTGCCGTCAGGGAGAATCAGAACTGGATCTTCTTCCGCCGCAGGCCGACATTCAGAACGAGGCCGACGGCGGTGAGCATGGTCAAGACCGAGGTGCCGCCGTAGCTGATGAAGGGCAGCGGCAGGCCGGTGACCGGCATGATCCCCAGCGTCATCCCGATGTTGATGAGAACGTGGCAGAATATCATCGACAGTACGCCGGCCACGACGAGGCTGCCGATGCTGTCTTTCGCCTGCAACAGGATGCGGCCGCCCCGCCAGAAAACGACGCCGAACAGCACCAGCACAAAGAGCCCGCCCACAAAGCCAAACTCCTCGCCGATGACGGAAAAGATGAAATCAGTGTGCCGCGCGGGCAAAAAGTTGAGCTGCGTCTGCGAACCCCCAAAGAGCCCCTTGCCAAAGAGGCTGCCCGAACCGATGGCAATCATGGACTGGATTACGTTCCAGCCCTCGTCGTGGCGATAGCGGTACGGGTCAAAAAACACGATGAGCCGGTTGACCTGGTACGGCTTGAGGATCGGCAGCCACCCTTGGATCGAGCCGACAACCGCCGTCACCGCCGCGCCGGCGCCCGCCGCCCCCAGCAGCAAGAGGTTGCGCAAAGGCGCGCCGGCAAACCAGAGCACCCCGAGGGTCATACCGGCCATGGTCATGGCAGTACCCAAGTCCGGCTGAAGCAAGATAAGGCCCCACATGGGCGCAAGCCACAGCAGGGCGATGAAAATCCCGCGCCAGCCCTGTACCCGCTCCCGCTCGGACAAAGCCCATGCCAGCACCAGGATGAGACTGAGCTTGGCCACCTCCGACGGCTGCAAGTTCATGGGCCCGAGCGAGAGCCACCGTTCGGCGCCGCCGGTGGTGCGGCCGACAACCAGCACTGCTCCGAGGAGACCGAGGCTGCCCAGGTACAACAACCGGGAGAAGCGCACCAAGTGCCGGTAGTCCACAGTCAGGACGACGGCCATGGCCGCAAAGCCCATCAGGGCTGCGATGGATTGCCGCTTAACGAAGTAAAAGGGGTCGCCCCGGGTTTCCACAAGCCCCCGGGAGGCGCTGTACACCGCCAAGAGGCCGAACAACAGCAGGAGGACGACGGCCGAAAGCAGCACAAAGTCGAGGTTGCGCAACCACCTGCGATCCATGTGAGAGGAAGCTTATCCCACCTTACCGGCCAGCGCGCGCCACACCTGCCGCCCGTTTCACCGGAATTGTGGCCACAAGGGCGATGGAGTCGCCGTCACGCTCGAGCACCACATCGGGGCCGGTTTCATCGATCTCCAAGTACTTGGAGATGACCGCGATCAGGTCTTCCTTCAACGCATCGAGGGCCTGCGGCGAGAGCGACGTCCGGTCCTGAACCAGCACAAGCCGGAGGCGTTCCTTGGCCACATGCTTGCTCTGATCCTCGCCTCGAAACAGCCTCATGAAAAAGTCCAGCATGCGCGTCCCCTCCTCAGGCTGCCCGTCGCCCTCAGGCGCCGCGCTGCTTGCGCCCGAACCCGACCAAGCTGCGCAGGCGGCTGAGCCAACCTTCCTCTTCCAGCTGCATGAAGGGCACCTCTTCGCCCTCAATGCGGCGTACGATGTTACGGTACGCCTGCGCGGCGCGCGTGTTGCCGCCGAGCACGACCGGCTCACCCTTGTTGGTGGCCACGATGATGGACTCGTCGTCGGGCACGATGCCGAGCAGGTCGATGGCGAGAATCTCGATGACGTCGTCGATGTCGAGCATGTCGCCGCGGCGCACCATCTGCGGCCGGATGCGGTTGATGATAAGGCGCGGGTTTGAAAGCTCATGAGCCTCCAGGAGTCCCGTAATCCGATCAGCGTCCCGCACCGCGGCCACTTCCGGCGTCGTCACGATAATCGCCTCCGTGGCCCCGGCGATGGCGTTGCGGAACCCATGCTCGATGCCGGCGGGGGAGTCGACGAGCACGTAATCGAACTCTTCTGCCAACTGGGCGCAAAGCGCCTTCATCTGCTCCGGCGTCACGGCGTCCTTTTCCCGCGTCTGGGCGGCGGGCAAAAGGAACAACCCGTCCAGCCGCTTGTCCTTGATGAGAGCGTTGCGCAGCCGGGCGTGGCCCTCCACGACCTCCACCAGATCATAGACTATCCGGTTTTCCAGCCCCATGACCACGTCCAGGTTGCGCAGGCCGATGTCTGCATCGACCAGGCATACCCGCCGGCCCAGGCTCGCCAGCCCGGCACCCAGGTTGGCCGTGGTCGTCGTCTTGCCGACGCCGCCTTTGCCGCTCGTAACAACGATGACTCTCCCCGCCATCGGCAACGAACCTCCTCAACTTGCCGCCCTTACGGCACGTAAGCCTCGATCTGAATTCGCTCGTCCTGCACCAGGGCCATCTCCGGGCCGCTGGGGCCGGGAACTTGGCCGTCGGGCGAACGGGAAATAAGGTGGGCGATGCGAAGCTGCGTCGGCTGCAGGCGCAGCGCGATCACGCGCGCGTCCGTATCTCCCCGGGCTCCGGCGTGGACGACGCCCCGCAAGGAGCCGAACACAACCACGTTGCCGGACGCGACGACGACCGCCCCGGGGTTGATGTCCCCCAGGACCACGACGGAGCCGTCAAACTCAAGCCGCTGGCCGGAGCGAAGCGTCCGCCTCACCAAAAGGCACGGCTCGCCGGCGCCGTCATGGCCGCCGCGTTCCGGAGCAAGGGCACCGCCGCCGATAGCCGGTCCCGCCTGCCCACGAGCGCCTCCGCCGGCGCCGTCTGCATGAGGCCGCGGGACATGACCGTTCACGGCCCGCGGGGGCGTCGCGCCCGTGTCGTCCACCACGCTGAGCCCGTGGGCTTGGATTAACTCCCTCAGCACCCGCTGTTCCACCGGGTCAGGCGGCCGCTCGCCGAGCTCGATCCGGACGCTGGCGCCCTGGAAGAAATTTTCCGCCGCCGAGAGCTTGCGGCGCAACTCGTCCACGACGGCTCCCAAGGGCGCGTCGCGATCCACCTGGACCGACACGCCGCCCCGGTTGCCCTTGAACACGACGGCTTCCTTGCCCTGCATGGCCGTCCTCCAACCCACCGCCCCCGGCGGATTTTGGTGAAAGCTTCGATGCCGCGGGAGCCCTTCCTCCTTCCGGTGGAAAAACCGCCCAACCGCGGGCATACGTCCCCCATGGAGCGGCCCCGTGCCGCCCGCCATGGGAACACGGTCGGCTACGGGCACACGTTGGCCCCTAGGCCGAAATAGGCAGCCAGAACCCGGCATGCCACAGGGGCCGCGGCCGCGCCTCCTCCGCCGCCGTACTCCAGCAACACCGCCACGGCCACCTCGGGGTCGTCGGCCGGCGCGTACGCCGCAAACCAGGCATGCGTGTCGCGACCGGTCGCGACTTGCGCGGAGCCCGTCTTGCCGGCCACCGGGACGGGAAAGCGGGCAAAGGCCGACCGCGCGGTGCCCCGCTCGCCCGAGGTGACGGCGACCAAACCGCGTTTCACCGCGTCCCAGCTCGAGGCCGACGCTTCGAGGAAGGTTAGAAGGCGCGGCTCCCGCCGGTACACCTCTTCGCCCGACGGGGCAATGATCGTCTCCACGAGATACGGTTCATACACGGCACCCCGGTTGGCGAGCCCAGCGTACATCACCGCCAGCTGCAGCGGCGTCACCTGCAGATACCCTTGGCCAATCGAAATGTTGGCGGTATCGCCCGGATACCACAGCTCCTGCTGGTACGTCCGCTTCCACTGCGGATCCGGCACAAGCCCCGGAGAGTCCTGCGGCCGGATGTCAAGGCCCGTGGAGCTGCCGAGGCCAAGCGCCCGCGCCGTGGCCGCAATGGCCTGGATGCCGGCCCGGCTGCCCATGACGTAGAAGTAGTCGTTCACCGACCGCTCCATGGCCGTCACCGCGTTGACCGGGCCCGCGGGCGCCAGGCCACGGGTCACCGTCCAGTCCCTGAACACGCGCCCGCCGACCTCCACCACACCCGTGGCCACGTAGATCTCGTCCGGCGTCGTGACCCTGCGCTCCAGGGCCGCCAGCAAGGTGACAGGCTTGAAGGCCGACCCAGGCGGATACGCGCCTTGAATTGCCCGGTTAAATAGGGGCGACAGCGGGTCTTTTTCCAGCGCTGCGAAATACGCTCCGCGCTGGCCGCCCAGGAACATGTTGGGGTCGTATTCGGGATAGCTGACGAGCGCCCGCACGCCGCCGGTCTTGACGTCGATCACCACGACCGCTCCGCCGCCCGGCGGACCTAGCCGGCCGGGCTCCGTCTTGAGCTGCTCGATCTGCTGGGCGATGGCCTCCGTCGCCGCCCGCTGAAGCTCAAGGTCCAAGGCCAGCACGAGGTCGTGGCCCGGCACCGGCGGCACCGATCCCAGCACGCGAATAGGCCGGCTGAGGGCGTTGACCTCCACCTGCTGGAAGCCCCGCTCGCCCCGCAGCTGCTCCTCGTAGGCGCGCTCAACGCCGATTCGTCCCACCATATCGCTGGGCCGATAGCCCTCGTAGGACGCGAGATCGGCCGGCGACGCGAGCTGGAGGTATCCGAGCACATGCGCGGCCAGCGTACCGTGTGGGTACCGGCGCATCGGCTCCTGCTCCACCATGACGCCCGGCAGGTCCATTCGCTGCTCCTCGACGGCCACGGCCACCTCGGGCGGGACGTCGCGTGCGACCCGCAGCGGCTCGTACGGATACGCCCGCTGGTCGCCCAGCAGCGCTTCCTCGATTTCCGCCGGCGTCTTGCCCAGGATGCCGGCTAAGCGCTGCACGACCGCGTCCCGGTCTTGGGTGAGGCCTCCCGGCACGACGGACACCGTGAACGCTAGGCGGTTATCGGCCAGCAGGCGGCCTTCCCGGTCACGAATGACGCCGCGAGGCGCGGTGATGGAGAGCCTCCGCATGCGGTTGCCGTCGGCCAAGGCCGCATAGTGCTCGCCGTGGACGATCTGCAGCTGCCACATGCGTCCCGCCAGGACGAACAGCACCGCCACGAGGAAAACAGTCATCCGGCGCGTGCGCCGCTTCAGTTCCGGCTCGGCCACGGTCGCCCTCCTCACGCCTCAAGCCGCGCGTCATCGCCGCGGGCGGACAGTACCCCGCTGGCCCAGCGGCTGATGGGATAGACAACGGGTGACAACATTAGGTGATACCCCGCCAGCGCCAGGATGACCTGGACGAGCCCTTCCCAACGAGGCCACGGCAGGCCAAACGCGGAGGCTCCGGCCAAGTAGACGAGCTGGCTGAGCAACGTCCCCCCTGCCACACCGGCGAGGACGACCAGCGCCCGGTCGGGGTAAATCCTTTCCCCGATGTAACCGAGGGCAAGCCCGGTGACGCCGTAGGCCACGGCCGACAGGCCCACCAGGTGACCCGCGACGGCGTCAACCAGCAACCCCGCCACAAGCCCCATGAGAAGACCCTCCAGCGCTCCTCGCTGCAGCGCGACGCCGATAGCGAAAACAAGGAGCAGGTCCGGGCGGACGCCCAAGAACGGGACATGGGCGAGCCCGGCGACCTGCACCACGAGGAGGACCACGAGGACCGTGCCCACCGCCGGCCATCCGCCCCGAGTCGCGACCCGCTCGTTTCTCACCGGCCGCTGGCCTCCGAAAGCGGCTGGCCGCTATCCCCCGTATCCAACGCGCGCGCTCCGGGCGACACCGCCAGCACCGTCACAAACTCAAGCTTCGCGAATTGGACAAAGGGGCGTACGGTCGCCTCGACGGACATACCGTACGGACCAACGTCGACCTCGTCCACGACGCCGATGGGAATTCCTTTCTCAAAAAGCTGGCTCATGCCGGATGTGACGACGACGTCCCCGTGCTGGAGGTCGGCTGCCGCGACGAGCGGGCGCAGACGCAAATGCGTCCCGGGGTAGCCAAGCCCCTCCACCAGCACCGGCTCTCCGGTGCGCTGCACGATGCCCGCGACCGCGCTCCGGGGATCGATCAGCAAAATTACCTCGGAGGTGAGGTGGTTGACGGAGCGCACGTGCCCCACGACCCCGTCGGGGGACACGACGCCCATCAGCGGCTCCACCCCGTGGCGACTGCCTTTGTTGATGGTGAGGACACTCCACCAGTTGTTCAAGGGTCGCGCGATGACCTCGGCGTGGATGGACGCCGCCGGGTTGGCAACAGCCAGGCTTAAGGCCGCCCTCAGCGCCTCGTTCTCCCGCCGGTACTCTTGCAACCGGTAGTTTTCTTCCCGCAGGGCGGCAAGCTCCGCCCGCAGGCGCTCGTTTTCCGCGTGAGCGTCCCGGATCGTGACCGCCGTCGTCCAAACACCTGTAAGCGTACGGCTGACGCGGCTCGCGGCGTACAAGAGCGGTGCGAGGCCGTCTCGCATCGCCCCTTCAATCCACGTGACGCCGTCGCGGTCCCGGGCGGTGAAGAAGATGGCGGAGACGAGCATAAAGACCAACAGCGCAGCGACCAGCACGACGGCCCAGCCGCGCACGGCCCGTCACCCTCTCAGCCGACGACCTTCCTCGACGATATGGCGACCCGCTGCAGGAGATCGAGATGCTCCAGCACCGCGCCCGTGCCCCGAGCGACGCAGGTCAGGGGATCGTCGGCGATGTGGACGGGCATACCCGTCTCCTCCTGCAAGAGCTTGTTCAACCCCCGTACCAACGCGCCGCCGCCTGCCAACATGATGCCCTTTTCCATCACGTCGGCGGCGAGCTCGGGCGGCGTTCGCTCCAGCGTCACGCGCACCGCTTCGACGATGGCGGCGATCGGTTCGGACATTGCCTCCCGCACTTCCTCCGCGGTCAACGTGACCGTCTTGGGCAGACCCGTAACCAGGTCGCGCCCGCGCACGTCCATCGTCCGGTCGTCGTCCTCCATGGGATACGCCGAGCCGATGTTGTGCTTTACTTCCTCGGCGGTCCGCTCACCGATGAGCAGGTTGTAGTTGCGCCGCACGTGCTGCACGATGGCTTCGTCCAATTCGTCGCCCGCGACGCGGATGGAGCGGTGGGTCACGATGCCACCCAGGGAGATGACCGCGACCTCTGTTGTGCCGCCGCCGATGTCGACTACCATGTTTCCCGACGGCTCCTGCACCGGCAGTCCGCAGCCTATGGCCGCCGCCATCGGCTCTTCGATGAGGCGGGCGTCCTTGGCCCCGGCCGACAGGGTCGCGTCGATCACCGCGCGCTTTTCCACCTCGGTCACGCCGGAGGGCACGGCGATGACGACGCGCGGGCGAAAGAAACCGATGCGCCGGTTGGCCAATCCAATGAAGTGCCGCAGCATGCGCTCGGTGACGTCGAAGTCGGCGATGACGCCGTCCTGCAGCGGCCGGACGGCCACGATGGTTCCGGGCGTGCGCCCCACCATCCGCTTCGCCTCTTCGCCTACGGCCAGCACTTGCTTGGTTTCCCGGTCGATGGCCACCACCGACGGCTCCTGCACCACGATGCCCTTGCCTTTGACGAATACGAGGGTGTTGGCCGTGCCGAGGTCGATGCCCATGTCGCGCCCGAAGCCGAACATCTCGTTTCCCTTCCCCTTTCAGGCCCTAAGGCGCGTCCACATATCCGCGTTCCTTTAGGCTGACGTACCGGTTGTCTCCAATAATGATGTGGTCCAGCACTTCTATGCCCAGCAGGCGGCCACCTGCCACCAGCCGCCGGGTCAACTCAAGGTCGTCCGGGCTCGGCTCCGGGTCTCCGCTCGGGTGGTTATGCACCAAAATGACGGCGGCGCTGTTTCGGCGCATGGCGTCTTTGAACAGCTCCCGGGGGTGCACCAGCGTGCCGCTCAAGTCCCCGACCGACAAGGTGTCGATGGCGATGATGCGGTGCTTGATGTCAAGCATAAGCACCTTAAAGACTTCCCGGTCCAAATCCCGCATGTCGCCCATGAGCAGACCCACGACATCCCGCGGGTGCCGAACGGCGAACCGGTCGTGGTGCGGCTCCAAGGCCAAGCGGCGGGCCAGCTCCAGCGCGGCTTTGATCTGCGCCGCCTTGGCCGGTCCGATGCCCGGCACCTGCACCAGCTCGGCCGCGCCCATGGCGGCCAGCCCCCGCAGCGACCCGGCCCGGGCCAGTAAACGGTCCGCGAGGGCGAGAGCGGATTCGCGCGCCGTGCCCGTCCTGAGCAAGATGGCCAGGAGCTCCCGGGTGCTGAGGTTCCGTTCTCCCACGTGCAGCAGCCGCTCCCGGGGACGTTCGTGCGAGGGCAGTTCCCGCATGACGACCGGACCCAGCGCTCGGGCCACCATCGCCACCCCCTGTTACAGCATGTGCACGCCAAACTCCTTTAACAAGCGGGCAAGGAGTGTCAGGGGCAAGCCGACGACGTTGAAGTAGTCGCCGACGATCCGCTCCACCAGCAGCGCCCCCTTGCCCTGAATGCCGTAGGCGCCCGCCTTGTCCATCGGTTCTCCCGTGGCGACGTACCGGTCGATCTCTTCGGGCGAGAGTTCCCGGAAGGTGACCTTGGTGCAAGCCGAGGCGACCTCGCGGCGGCCCGCCGGCGCCTCGATCACGCAGACGCCCGTGACGACCCGGTGGGTCCGGCCCGAGAGCAGCGACAAGAGACGCTTGGCGTCCGCCTCGTCCCGAGGCTTGCCCAGCACCTGTCCTTGGCATACGACGATCGTGTCCGCGCCGATGACCAAGGCGTCGCCCAGGGCCGCCGCCGCGGCTTGCGCTTTGAGGACCGCCCGGCCTTCGGCCAGTTCCCGCGGCGAGCCGCCGCTGACGGCGTCCTCGTCGACTTGCGGATGCGCGAGCGAAAACCGGAGTCCCGCCTCGGCAAGCAGCTGCCGTCGCCTGGGGGACGCGGACGCGAGCACGATGGGCTTGTCCATGGGACGATTATAGCACAGCAAATTCCGGCGGGACGTACCGCAACGCGCAGGGTTTTGGCCGCGCCGGCGCGTGCCGCCGCGGCCAATCCAACCCCTGCCGCTGCTCGGGAACGGGAGAGTCGAGAGGCGTATCAGTGGGCGCGGGCAGCGACGCCATCGACGCCATCGGCGTCACCGGGCGCCGGCTGGACGGTCATGCTCAAGTACCGCTCGCCCGTGTCCGGCAGCACCGTCACGACGCGCCGGCCGGCGCCAAGGCGCAGCGCCACCTGGATCGCCGCATGCACCGCCGCGCCCGCGGAGCTGCCGACCAGCAGACCCTCCTCCCGGGCCAGGCGGGCCATCATCGCGTACGCGTCCTTGTCCGCCACCGGGATGACCTCGTCGAGGATCGCGCGATTGAGCACCTTGGGGATAAAGTTGGCACCGATGCCCTGGATGCGGTGGGGCCCCGGCGTGCCGCCGGAAAGCAGGGGCGACGCGGCCGGCTCGACGGCGATGACCCGGACGCCGGGTATCTCCCGCTTGAGTACTTCTCCCACGCCGGTAATGGTGCCGCCGGTCCCCACTCCGGCCACGAAGGCATCCACTTTGCCCTCGGCCTGGCTCAGGATCTCGACGGCCGTCGTCCGCCGGTGAATCTCCGGGTTCGCCGGGTTTTCAAACTGTTGCGGCATAAACGCCCCCGGCAGTTCCTCAAGCAGCTCGTGGGCTTTGGCCACAGCGCCCCGCATGCCTTCGGCCCCCGGGGTCAGCACAAGCTCAGCCCCGTAGGTCCGGAGCAGGTTGCGGCGCTCCACGCTCATGGTATCGGGCATGGTCAAGATAAGCCGGTAGCCCCGGGCCGCCGCCACCATGGCCAAGCCGATGCCGGTATTGCCGCTCGTGGGTTCCACGATGGTGCCGCCGGGCTTGAGCTTTCCGTCAGCTTCGGCCGCGGCGATCATGGCCTTGGCAATGCGGTCTTTGACGCTGCCAGCGGGGTTCATGGACTCCAGCTTGGCCCACACCTCGGCCGCTCCCTCGGGCACGACCCGGTTCAGCTTAACCAAGGGCGTGCCGCCCACAAGCTGCAGGGCGTCCGCGGCGCGCCAGCGGCCCACGGGCAACGTCGTCTGCGTCGATGTCGTCACGACGGGTTCTTCCTTTCGGTAGGCCCGGCCGCGGCCCCGGTTTCCGGTAACTCGCAGGCCAGGTCGTATTCGATGAGCTCCGTGATGGTAGGATGGTCCCCGCATACGGGGCAGTCGGGGTCCTGCGCCGCGTTTACCTGGCGAAACCGCCCTTCGAGCGCGTCAAACAGCAGCAGCCGGCCGCTGAGCGTCTCGCCGACGCCCAGGATCAGCTTGATGGCCTCCAAAGCCTGCAGCGTGCCCATGACGCCCGCGATGGCTCCGATGACGCCAGCTTCCTGGCAGCTGGGGATAACGCCGGCCGGCGGCGGCTCGGGGAACACGCACCGGTAGCACGGTCCCTCGCCGGGCCTGATGGTCATCAGCATACCGTCCCACCGCAGAATGCCGGCGTCCACGAGGGGCTTGCCCGCCATCACGCACGCATCGTTGAGAAGGTACCGGGTGGAAAAGTTGTCGACGCCGTCCACGATGACGTCGTAGTCCCGGATCAGGTCCATGACGTTCGCCGCGCTGAGCCGCTCGCGGTACGTCACCACCCGCACCCCGGGATTGAGGGCCGTTAGCGCGCGGTGGGCCGAGTCGACCTTGGGCTTGCCGACGTCTTCCGTACGGTGCAGGATCTGCCGCTGCAGGTTGGAAAGATCCACCACATCGTCGTCCACGATGCCAAGGGTGCCGATACCCGCCGCGGCCAGGTAAAACGCTGCCGGCGATCCGAGCCCTCCGGCACCGACGACAAGGACCCTCGCGTCCTTTAACTTTCGCTGGCCGACCCCGCCCACTTCCTGCAGGATGATGTGGCGGCTGTAGCGGACGATTTCTTCCTCCGAGAACGGAAACACCAGCGCGCCCCCTAGTCCTTCTTGCGCACGAGGATCTCCCATGCGCCCTCACCGGCCGCGCCCACGGCCAACACCTTGTGACCTTCACTCTCCATGCTGCGGGGCACGTTGCTGGTCGCCGGCGGGTAGTCGACGATGACGCGCAGGACCTGTCCCGGCTCCATCATCTCCAACACAAGCTTGCTCTTGACAAACGTGTACGGGCACACTTCGCCCTTGAGGTCCAGCTCCCGGTGGACCTGCACGTCCTCCGGCACAAATATCGCCTCCTGCCCCTATCCTAACCATTCCGATTGGGATAGTCAAGGTAAGGCCGCAGTCACGGCGCCCCAAGCGACTGCATGAGCACGGCGGCGACCTCGGGCCGGGTAAACTCGGGCGGCGGCGCCTCGCCCCGGCGCAGCATCTCCCGCACGAGCGTTCCGCTCAAGCTGATCCGGGAGTCGGGTTCGTGGGGACACGTGCGGGTCGTGGCCATGCCCGCGCAGCGGCGGCAGTAAAAGGCATGCTCAAAGAACAACGGCGTGATGCCAAGTTCCTCGGGGGCAAAGCGATCGAAGATGCGATGGGCGTCGTAGGTGCCGTAATAATCGCCCACTCCGGCGTGATCCCGGCCGACGATGAAGTGGGTGCAGCCGTAGTTCTTGCGGCAGATGGCGTGAAACACCGCCTCCCGGGGGCCCGCGTAACGCATCGCCGCCGGAAACGCCGCAAGGAGCACCCGGCTTTGGGGGAAGTACCCCGCCAAAAGAGCCCGGTAGCTCGCCAGGCGAACCGCGGCGGGAACGTCGTCGTCCTTCGTCTCGCCGACCAGCGGGTGCAACAGCAGCCCGTCCACGGTTTCCATGGCGCATTTGATGATGTACTCGTGAGCCCGGTGGATAGGGTTGCGGGTCTGGAAACCGGCGATCCGGCGCCAGCCCCGCTCCGCGAAGGCGGCCCGGGTCGCCTGCGGGTCAAGAAGCAGCTCGCCCGCAAGAGCGGGTGCCGGCCGGCTCAGCAACCACACGGCGCCGCCTACAAGCACCCGCGGTTCCCGGTAAAGGCGCGCCACCCCGGGGTGACGGGGGTCCGTTGTCCCATAAACGTGCCGCGCCTCATCGGTCACGTCCCGGAGAAACCGGTCCTCGACCCGCATGGCCGCGACCGCGTGTCCCCGCTCGTCGGCGAGCTTAACCCACTGCCCTTCCCGCAAGGAGGCCGCGGTTTCCTCGGTCACGGGAAGCACGATGGGCAGGCTCCAGACGAGCCCCGACGCAAGGCGCATGTCTTCCAGCACGGACCAGTAGTCGCGGCGGGTCATGAATCCCGCCAGGGGGCTGTAGACCCCTGTGGCAAGGCACAGCAAGTCGGCCACGGTACGCCGGTCCACGGCTACGGCTGGCCACGACCTCGCCCGCCCCAGCCATTCCTCCCGGACTTGGCCGGTAAGTTCCCGGTTGACCAGCCGCCCGCCGTGGGGAATGCCCAGATGAGACATGACGCCCACCCTCCACCGCCTAGATTTCGCCACCCTACAATCTACGAAGGGCGGCGGCCGGGCATGTGGGGGCGGGCGCCTCTGGTCGTGCGCTTACGCAGAATTGCCTTCGATCCGGAGCTACGAGCCGCCGGCGATGGCCGGCACGATGGCCACCTCGTCGCCGTCCGCGACAGGGGTCGCCTCGCCCTCAAGCGTCCGGATGTCCTTGTCGTTCAAGTACACGTTGACAAACCGGCGAAGGACGCCCTGCTCGTCGTAGAGCCGCTCCCGGACCCCTGGGTAGCGGCCCTCCAGGGCGGCGAGCACCTCGCCGACGGTCGCGCCGTCGACGGTCACCTCCGCCTGCCCGCCGGTCAAGTTTCGCAGCAGCACGGGTACGCGCACCCGCACGGACATGCCGAATTCCTCCTTGATCGCAAGCGCCGCCGGCTCACCGGGAACCGCTGCCGCGGCGGCGGTGACTCGGCAACAGCGCCGGCGGCGGCGCTGGTTGGGCAGCCGCCCCGGTCGGGCAGCCGCTAGCTTCGCACCGGCACCGGGCACAACGCGGCGATCTTCTGGGCAACGGCCTCCAGGGCGCGCCGGGCCGGGTCGTTTTCGGCGCCTTCCTTAAAGACGATGGGCGTGCCCCGATCGCTCGCCTCCCGCAGGGCAAGCGTCAAGGGGATTTGGCCAAGCAGCTGCACGCCCAGCTCCTGGGCGAGGGCGATGCCGCCGCCTTCGCCGAACAGGGCCGTCGCCTTGCCGCAGTCCGGGCAGACGAAATGCGACATGTTTTCAACGACGCCGATGACCTTTTGGTTCGCCTTGGCGGCCATGTGGGCGGCCCGGCTCGCGACCCCGGACGCCACGGTCTGGGGCGTGGTGACGATCAGCATGTTGCTCTTGGGGATCATCCGGGCGACGTCCAAGGCCACGTCGCCCGTGCCGGGCGGCAAGTCCAGGAGCAGGTAGTCCAGGTCGCCCCACAGCACGTCCGTGAGGAACTGCTGCAGAACCTTGCCGAGCATCGGCCCCCGCCAGATGACAGGCTGGTTGTTGTCCACGAAGTTGCCCATGGAGATAACTTTGAGCCCGTGGGCCGGCATGGGCATGATCTTGCCCTCGATCGCGGTAGGTTTGCCGTCGAGCCCGAGCATCCGCGGCACGCTGAAACCGTAGATATCGGCGTCCAGCACGCCGACCGCATAGCCCATCCGGCGCAGGGCCGCCGCCAGGTTGACCGTCACGGTAGATTTGCCGACGCCGCCTTTGCCGCTCGCGACGCCGATGACCTGGGTAGGCGAGTCGGGCGACAGGATGGGCACCTTCTGCAGCTTGTCCCCCCCAAACAGCGCCTGCCGCTCCTCGGGCGTCATCTCGGTCAGCGTCACGTCGACATCCGTGACGCCGGGCATCTCCAAAAGGCGCGCCACGATCATGCGCTCAAACTCGTCCCGCAGCGGGCAGCCGCGAATCGTGAGCGCCACGGTGACGCTGACGCGGGAGCCGTCGATCCGGATGTCCCGGACCATGTTCAAATCGACGATGCTTTTGTGTATCTCGGGGTCCTGCACGTCCCGCAGGGCCTCGAGGATTTGCTCGCGGGTGGGCATGGCGATCCCTCCATAATGACCTCTGGTCAGCTACGGTTTCCAGTGTACAACATCCCGTCCGAGTGCACAAATCAGTAGCGCCGCACCAGCTGGGCGCCCCGGTAGTAATGGGCCAAAATGTCGGCGAAACCGTACCCCGCCCGCGCCATGCCGTCCGCCCCGTACTGGGACATCCCGACACCGTGACCGCTTCCCCGCACGTAAAACACCACCTCGTCCTGCTCGATGCCGACGTCAAACCAGCTTGAGCGCAGCCCGAGCGCCTCCCGCACCTGGCGGCCCGTGAAAATCCTACCCGCGACGGCCACCGTCTCCGCCCTGCCGGACGGCGTGCGGCTCACCACCTCGATTACCGGATCCTGTTCTCTGCCCGCGAGCACGCTTATGGCCGCGGATGTTCCGCTCCCGGGGGCGGGCACCCCTGCGAGGCGCTCCAGGACGACCGCCGCCGGAAACCGGGCCACGCTCGTATGAACGGGCGAGTGCTCGCCCCACGGGTCCGGCACGCCCACCAGGTACGGGCGACCGGTGGTAAAATAGCGGTCTGCGTCCTCGGTGTGGCCGCCGCTGGTCGAATGGTACAGCGCCTCGATGGGTTCCCCCTGGTACACGAGGACAAGTCCCCGGGTCGCCTCCACCGCCATGGCGACCCGTGCCCAGCGGCGCGTCCCTTCCAGCGCCCCCCATCGCTCCAAGAACGCCTCGTGCGACATCCACGCCTGGTGGCGCCGGAAGTCGGACGAAACATGGGCCAGCGGCTGCTCCGGCACCCGTTCGCCCCGCTCCACGCGGCGCAGTGCGTACGTCCTTGCTGCGATCGCCTGCGCCTTGAGGGCTTCCAGGTGAAAGTCCAAAGGAACCTCCGCCGCCACGACGCCCCGCACGTACTCCTCGAGCCCCATCTCGACGACGGCCCCGGACCCGGCGTCCCAAACGACAATCACCGGCTCTGGCCCGCGCCAGCGGAGCCAAACCCAGACAAGAAACAGCGCCGCCGCCAGTAGGCACAGGCGCAAGAGTTCCACACGTTCCCGCCCCGCCCTTGCCCGGCCGGACCAGCGCGCCATGGCGACTCCTCCCAGCGACCGTTTCGGCCATGCAGAGAGGATCGTACGGCAGCGGGGCTGCACCTATGCCGCCGCGCCGCACGGCACCGCCTAAGGGCGCCCTGCGCAAGCAGCGTGCCCGCCCGTATGACGGAAGTGCACGGAATGAGGAAACAAGGGAACGGGAAGGAGGGAGCAAAAGCGTAAGGCGACGCGGGTACCAGAAAGCCAGGGCATGCAAGAATCCCGGAAGCGACAAATCAGAGGCTAACGCATGAGACAACCCGGCAAGCCGGATTACCCGGGCGGAATCACGATAGCTTCGTAGCCCAACGCCCGGAGATCGTCCGCCGTGGCCCGGGCGCGGGCCTCGGCGGAAAAGGCCCCCACCTGCACGCGGTGGGGCGGGGCGCCGGTCACGAAAACATCAAACCCGCGGGCCCGCAGCTCCGAGGCGAGCGCGTCGGCCCGGTTGCGGTCGTTGAACGCGCCGACCTGCACGCGCCAGAGCCCGCTCGTGGCGGTCGTGGACGAGGCGGCGCCGGTCGTGGCGCCGCTGCCGCCGGCCGCGGACGAGCCGCCGGAGGCTGCCGTTGCCGGCGAAGCGGCCTGCGTCGCGGTCGCAAAACCGCCGGTGGATGCCGCGGCGGGCCCGCCCGATGAGCTTGACGAGCTGCTGGCCGGTGGCGTTGCGGTGGACGAGCCGGCCGCAGGCGTGGACGAACCGGAAGGCGACGGGGTGGCCGGGCGCTCCGCCATGGTTGCCGTGGAAACCGGGCCCGTCACGGCCTGGATAGCGTACTGCCCCAGCAGCCACCCAAGAAAGATGGCCACCGCCGACACGGTCACAAGGGTGGCGGCAAACGACAACCGATCGCGCCAGACCTGCATGGCACGACCTTTTCCGGAACGCTTGCGCTCAGAACCGCGGCCCGCCTTCTCCGCCATGGGGCACCCTCCCGTATGGAGATTATTCCCTTGCTGCCCGCGGTTCCCCTGCCAAAAGCCCTTTCACCTCACCGACCAGGTACAGCGACCCCGTGACGCAGACCAACCCACCGGCCCCCGCCCACTCGCGCGCCAGGGCCAGCGCCTCCGCCGGGCCGGGCTCAGCCGCGGCCTGGGGCACGAGCCCCTGCGCCCGCCGGGCGAGCTCCGGGGGGTCGACCGGCTGCCCGCGGCCGAACCGGGGAGCCGTAAAAACGGCCGCCCGCCCGAGGGGCAGGAGCGTGCGCAGCACGGCGTCCACCGGCTTTTCCGCCAGCATCCCGACGACAAAAACGGGCCGCTGTCCCGGAAACACCGCCTGAAGGCCTTCAGCCAGGACCCGCGCACCTTCTGCGTTGTGCGCCCCGTCCAGTAGAAGCGCCGGTTGGCCGGGCACGAGCTCCATCCGTCCCGGCCACCGCACCGCCGCCAAGCCGCGCCGCACGGCGTCCTCGGACACGCCCAGCCGCTCGCCCGCGGCCCTGACCGCGGCCACGGCCACGGCCGCGTTGTCCGCCTGGTGGGCCCCAAGCAACGGGACCTTCAGATCCTCGACCCACGTGTCGCCCCACCGCACGGAAAAACGGGTACCGCCGGGACCGGCTCCCTCCAGGCGGCTGTCGTAATCACGGCCGAACAGGAGCAACGGGCAGCCGAGCTCCCCGGCCCGGGCTGCGATGACGTCGCGGGCCTCTGCCGGCTGGCGGGCGCATACCACCGGTACGCGGGGCTTGATGATGCCCGCCTTTTCCAAGGCGATCTCCGGCAGCGTCGTCCCCAGCACCCGCGTGTGGTCCAAGCCGACGGGGGTGATGACGCTCACGAGGGGCGCGATCGCATTGGTGGCGTCAAGGCGGCCGCCCAAGCCGACCTCGATGACGGCCACGTCCACGCGGGCCTGGGCAAAGTAGGCGAAAGCGGCGGCCGTGCCCACCTCAAACTCGGTCGGCTGGCCGATGCCCGGGTCGGCGGCTGCCTTCTCCGCTTCCGCTTTCAGCCGAGCAAGCAGTTCCTCCAGGTCGCGGTCACCGATGGGAGCGCCGTTCACCTGGATGCGCTCGTTGTAGCGGACGAGGTGCGGGGAGGTAAACAGGCCTGTCCTGTACCCGGCCGCCTGCAAAATGGCGGCGATCATGGCAGCCGTGGAGCCTTTCCCGTTGGTGCCGGCCACATGCACCGCCGGGTACGCGGCCTGGGGCTGGCCAAGCCGCTCCAACAGGAAGCGGATGCGGGCCAGCCCCGCCTTTTCCCCGAAGCGTTTCAAGGTATTGAGATACTCGACCGTCACCGGCGCGTCGGCGCTCATACCTTTAGTTCATCCAAGCGCTGGCGCAAGAGCCGCCCCTTCTCCACGAGGTCCTGCTGGCGCTGGCGCTCCCGCTGCACCACGTGCTCCGGAGCTTTGCCCACGAAGCCTTCGTTGCTCAGGCGCGCGTTCACCGCCGCCAGCTGCTGCTCGGTTTCGGCGAGCTCCTTCTCGAGCCTGGCCACTTCCTGCTCGATGTCTACAAGCCCCGCCAAAGGCAAGTGCACCTGCACGCCCCCGGCGATGAGGGCCACGGCCTGCCCCGGCGCGGGCGCCGTTTCGTCGAGAAAGTCCACGTGTCCCACCCGGGCTAGGGCCTGGATGTAAGGCACCGCGTCCTCCAGCATCGCCCTGCGGGAGGCCGGCGCCTGCAGGATGGCCGTGATCTGGCGCCCGGGCTCCACCTGCTTCTCCGCCCGCACGTTGCGGATGCCGCGCACGATCTCGGTCAACACCTCCATGTCTTCTTCGGCCGCCTCGTCCCGGAAACCGGCGGGCGCCGGCCACGCGGCTAGCATGAGGCTCGGCTTGGGGAGCGGCGTCCCGGTGACGCGGTGCAGGTGCTGCCAGATCTCCTCGCTCAAGAACGGCATGTACGGGTGCATGAGGCGCAGCGTCGACTCAAGCACGTGCCAGAGCACCGCCTGGGCCGTGCGGCGGCTCTCTTCGCCCGCCCTGCCGTATAGCCGCGGCTTGATCAGCTCGATGTACCAGTCGCACAGCTCGCTCCAAACAAAGTCATACAGTGCCCTGGCTCCCTCGCCCAGGTCAAACCGCTCAAGGTGCCTGGTGATCTCCGCGGCCGTCCAGTCGAGCCTGCTCAAGATCCAGCGGTCGTGCAAGTTGAGCGGCAGCGACTTCAGGTCCTCGCCGCTGGGCGTAAAGTCCTGCAAGTTCATCATCGCGAAGCGGGCCGCGTTCCAAACCTTGTTGCAGAAATTGCGGCTCGCCTCCACCTTTTCGGGCTGATAGCGCGTGTCGTTGCCCGGAGCGATGCCGGTGACCAGCGTAAACCGCAGCGCGTCGGCACCGTACTCGTCGATGACCTCCAAGGGATCCACGCCGTTGCCGAGCGACTTGCTCATCTTGCGCCCGAGGGCGTCCCGTACCAGGCCGTGGATAAGCACGTGGCGGAACGGCTCCTTGTCCATGAAGTGGAGGCCCATGAAGATCATCCGAGCGACCCAGAAGTAGATGATGTCGAAGCCGGTCACCAGCACCGACGTCGGGTAAAAGCGCTCCAGGTCCGCGGTCTTGTCCGGCCAGCCCAGCGTCGAAAAGGGCCACAGGGCCGAGCTGAACCAGGTATCCAATACGTCCGGATCCTGCTCGAGGTCCTCGCTGCCGCAGTGCGGGCAGTGATTGGGATCCTCGGCCGCCGCGAACATGTGCTCACATTGCTGGCACGTCCAAACCGGGATGCGGTGGCCCCACCAGAGCTGCCGGGAGATGCACCAGTCGCGGATATTCTCCATCCAGTGCAAGTAGTTCTTGGCGAACCGCTCGGGCACAAAGCGCACCCGCCCGTCCTTGACGGCGTCGATGGCCGGTCCGGCGAGAGGCTTCATGCGCACGAACCACTGCCGGGACACGAGCGGCTCCACCACCGTGTCGCACCGGTAGCACTGCCCCACCGCGTGCCGGTGATCCTCCACCTTGACCAGGTACCCTTGGGCCTCGAGATCCCGCACCACGGCCTTGCGGCACTCGTAGCGGTCAAGCCCCGCGTAAGGCCCGGCCTCCTTGGTCATGCGGGCGTCAAGGCCGATGACCTGAATCTGTTCCAGGTCGTGGCGCAAGCCGATCTCAAAGTCGTTGGGGTCGTGGGCCGGCGTCACCTTGACCGCGCCCGTGCCGAACTCGGGATCGACCCAGTCGTCGGAGATAATGGGGATCTCACGGTTGAGCAGGGGCAGCACCACGTGCCGGCCGACCAGGTGCTCGTAACGCTTGTCGTCCGGGTGCACCGCCACGGCCGTGTCGCCCAGCATCGTCTCAGGGCGCGTGGTGGCGACGGTAATGTAGCCGTCGCCGCCCAGAAGCGGGTAGCGAATGTGGTACAGCTTGCCGTCCCGCTCCTCGTGCTCCACCTCGATGTCGGAGAGCGTCGTGGCGCACGCAGGGCACCAGTTGACGATGTAGTTGCCCTGGTAGATCAAGCCTCGCTCATACAAGTCCACGAACACCTGGCGCACGGCTCGGCTTAAGCCCGCGTCCATCGTAAATCGTTCCCGCTGCCAGTCGCAGGAGGCCCCCAAGCGCCTAAGCTGGTCCGTGATGATGTGGCCGTACCGCTCCTTCCAAGCCCACACCCGCTCGAGGAAAGCTTCCCGGCCCAAGCTCCGCCGGTCCTTGCCCTCCTTGGCCAAAAGCTCCTCCACGACGTGCTGCGTGGCGATGCCCGCATGGTCCGTGCCGGGCACCCACAAGGTGAGCCGGCCCTGCATGCGGCGCCAGCGCACCAAGACGTCCTGCAGCGTCACGTTGAGGGCATGGCCCATGTGCAAGGAGCCGGTCACGTTGGGCGGCGGGATGACGACCGAGAACACCTCGCCTTCCTGGTCGGGCTCCACGTGAAACAGCCCCTGCTCTTCCCAATACCGGTACCAGCGGCGTTCCACGCTGTGCGGATCGTACACCTTTGGGATTTCCGCCTGCTGCGGCGCCTCAGCCGCCGCCTGCTCCGTCATGGCAACCCCTCCTGGTCAAAACGTGTGCGCCGCCGGCAGGCCCGGCGCGCTTTTTCTCTGGGGCAATGAAAAAAGCCTCTCGCCCTGCAAAGGACGAAAGGCTTCACCTTCCGCGGTACCACCTTTGTTCCCGCGCTCCCGCCCGAGGCGGGAGAAACGGGCACTCGACCGGCTGTAACGGGCCTGGCCCGGCTGCGCCTACGAACCGCCCTTTGGCAGCGACCACATGCTGCCCGGCGGTGCTCGACGCAGCAGCTCCGGGGCGACCTTCGGACGTCCGTGCCTGGCGAGCCTTGCAGCCGGTGGGCTCACCTCTCTGGAAGGCCGAATCCCGTCCTACTCCTCCCCATCGTCGCCGTGCGCTTCAGCTTTCCAGCATGATACAACACGCCTTGCCCGGTGTCAATACGCCCCCCACCCGGGCCTGGGCAACGCCGGCGGGCGGACGTACCGCATGTTCTCCAGCTGCTGCACGATGCGGGCCACCGTTTCGGCGGGCGACTCCGCGGATGTGTCGACCACGATCTCCGGTTGCTCCGGCTCCTCGTAAGGGTCCGAGACCCCCGTGAACCGCTCGATCTGCCCGGCGAGAGCTTTCCGGTACAGGCCCTTGACGTCCCGCTCGGCGCACACGGCCAGCGGGCACTTCACATACACCTCCACGAAATCACCGATCAACCGCCTCGCCCACGCCCGCGCCTCGCGGTACGGGGAGATGGCGGCCACGATGACCACGACCCCGTGCCGGACGAGCAGGTTGGCCACGTACGCGATGCGCTTGACGTTGGTGTCCCGGTCCTCGCGGCTAAATCCGAGCCCTTTGCTAAGGTGCTGCCGCACCTCGTCGCCGTCGAGCACCTCCACCTCATGTCCCCGGGACTTTAGCTCCGTTGCCAGCCCGCTGGCAATCGTCGACTTGCCCGCGCCGGACAAGCCGGTCAACCAGACCGCAAAACCCCGATGCGCGCCCAAAAAGCGGCTCCTCCTCCCGCGAACTTGTACCCACCGCCCGCCAGTATATGCCGGTCCACCTCCGCGAGAAACCGGCGGGTACGAGGAGCCAGCCCCGAACGCTTTGGGTCGCAGAGCCCGGCGCGCCGCTTACGCCCAGCGAATCCAGTACAAAAGCAGGAGCGCCGCGAGTCCACCGAGCCAGACGCCCGCACGCCACAGGCGGGCCGCCTTGTCCGGCCCAGGCGCGGCCAGCGGGGTCGTCGCCGGCGCCCCCGTCTCCTTGGGCGCTGGGCGCTTGACCCGCCGGCGCAGCCAGAGCAGCCCGCCCGCTGCCAGGGCTGCCGCTCCGAGGCCGGCCCACTGCATGGCGGTCAGGCCAAACAGCCGCGGCGCGGCGGCCCAAACGTCCAGCACCGTCCACCCAAGCCCGTGGAGGAACAAGTAAACGAGGAACAGCCGCCCCGGAGCGGGTCCGAGCTTGTCGAGGCGCAGCAGAGCGAAGAAGAGCCAATACGAAAAGATGATCGCATACGCGGGTACGGGATGGACGAAGGCGTCCCCCTGCCACACGCCCCACGGCACGCCCGCAGGGGTTCCAAGAGCCTGTACGCCGAGAAAACCAATGGCCTGCCCGAGGGCGAGCCCCGGGGCGACCACATCCAGCGCCCGCCACGCATCAAAGCCTTCGCGCCTGGCCGCCCACGCCAGGGCCGCCGCGCCGGCCGCCAGGGCGCCGTAAAAGGCGAAGCCACCCTCGGGCAGGCGGAAAACCGCCGCCGGCTCCAGGCGATAATCCGCCAAATGACCCAACACGTACAGCACACGCCCGCCCACAACACCTGCGGCCATCACCAGCGGCGCCGCCTGAAACAACGACGCCCGCGGGATTCCATACCGCGGCGCCTGCGCCAAAGCAGCCACCGTGCCGGCAAGAAAGCCCAAGGCCGCGGTCAACCCAAAGGCGTAGATGGGCAACGGTCCGAGCTGGCCGACGATGCTTCCTCCCCCGGCCATACGCTCCCCGCCCTTCCTTCAGGTTCCCCGACCCCTAGGCGCCCCCCAGCGCCTACCCCTTTTTTCCTGCCGCGTCCAGCTCGGCCAGGACGACGCCGGCCAGCACCATCGCGCCCCCGGCCCAGCCGCTGGCCGCTAGCCGCTCCCCCAGCAGCATCCACGCAAACAACGCTGCAAACACGGGCTCCAGCGACAAGATGAGCCCGACCCGCGCCGGCGCCACAAACCGCTGCAGGCTTACCTGGGCCACCAGCGCTCCCGCCGTGGCCAAAAGGCCCAAGTACACGAGCGGCAACGCGTTGCCTGGCGCCAAGACGTCGACGAAACCTTCATCGACCACGGCGGCGCTCCCGCCGGCCACCACCGCCACCGTCCCCATCTGCACCCACGTCAAGAGCACCGGATCAAACCGGGGCGCCAGCTTGTCCACAAGCACGATGTGCGCGGCAAACAGCACCGCGCACAAAAGCACCAGCAAGTCGCCGAGTTCCGGCCGCAGCCCCTCGAGGCCCGCGGAAAAGTCGGCGCTCAAGACCGCGAGGCCGGCCGTGGCCACCCCCACGCCGATCCATGTCCTCGCCCCCGACCGCTTGCCCAGAAACAGCGTCGCCATGACAGCCACGAACACCACGTTCAGTGCCGTGATGAAACCGGCTTTGGATGCGCTCGTGTACTGGAGCCCCACCGTCTGGGTGAAAAAGCCGCCCCACAGCACAAGACCGAGGAACACGCCCGCCCTCATCAGCCCCGGCTGCCACTGCCCGCGCCGCTGCCAAGCCCAAACCGCCAGCGCCAGCCACGCTAGGCCGAAGCGTGACGCCACCAGCGCGTGGGGCGGCACCCGAACCACCAGGTCCTTGACGACCGGAAACGTACCGCCCCAGACGATGGCAATCAGAAAGAACCCAAGGCCGGCCCAGCGCTCCCTGCTCCGGGCGGCCAGCGTCAAGCTCGCGCTCGTCACCGCTCAACTCCCGAGCAGCCGCTCGCGCAACAGCCCCTGGACCACTTTGGGATTGGCCTTGCCGCCCGTCTGCTTCATGACTTGCCCGACGAGGAAGCCGATGGCCTTCATCTCACCCGATCGCACCGTCTCCGCCGCGTCGGGGTTGGCGGCGATCACCTGGTCAACGATGGACGCCAAGGCACCCTCGTCGCTGATTTGCTCAAGACCCCGCTCCTTGACGATGGCACCGGGCTCCTTGCCGGTGCGGAACATTTCCTCGAAGACTTCCTTGCCCACGTTGGCGTTGATCGTTCCCTGATCGATCAACCGGAGCAAGTCGGCGACGGCCTTGGGGGCCACGGGCACCTGCTCGACGCCCTTCCCGTCCGCCTTGAGCAGCCGTAGGAGCTCGCCCATCATCCAGTTGCTGACCGGTTTCGCCTGCCCGTACTCGGCAACGCACGCCTCAAAGAAGTCCGCCAGCGCCGGCGTCGCGGTCAGCACCTCGGCGTCATAGCGGGGCAGCCCGTACTGCTCCACGAACCGAGCCTGCTTGGCCCGGGGAAGCTCGGGCAGCTCGGCCCGCAGCCGCTCGATCCAGGCGTCGTCCACCACCAGCGGCACTAGGTCCGGCTCGGGGAAGTAGCGGTAGTCGTGCGCCTCCTCCTTGCTGCGCATGGCCACGGTCACGCCGCGGTTTTCGTCCCAGTGCCGGGTTTCCTGATGGAGCGTGCCGCCCTCGTCCAAGACGTCCCGCTGCCGCTCGGCCTCGTACTCCAGCGCCCGCTGCACCGAGCGGAACGAGTTGAGATTTTTGACCTCGGTCTTTGCGCTGAACTTGCTCGACCCCTTGGGCCGCAGCGAGATGTTCGCGTCGCACCGCAGGCTGCCTTCCTCCATCTTCACGTCGGAAACGCCGGTGAAAAAGAGGATCTGCCGCAGGTGCTCGAGGAACACCCGCGCCTCCTCGGGCGAGCGCAAGTCCGGCTCGGTCACGATCTCGATGAGCGGGATGCCGCCGCGGTTGTAGTCGATCAGAGAGTAGTCCGACCCAAGCAGCCGCTCGCCCGAGTGGACCGACTTGCCCGCCTCTTCTTCGAGATGGACCCGGTTGATGCGCACCCGGCGCACCTCGCCCTCCATCTCAAACTCCACCCATCCGTTGCGGCAGAGCGGCAGGTCGTACTGGGAAATCTGGTACGCCTTGGGCAAGTCGGGATAGAAGTACTGCTTGCGGTCGAACTTGCTGTAGCGGGCGATCTCGCAGTTGAGGGCAAGTCCCGCCTTGATGGCGTACTCCACCGCCGTGCGGTTGAGAACCGGGAGGCTCCCGGGGAGCCCCAAGCACACGGGGCACACCTGGCTGTTGGGAACGGCACCAAACGCCGTGCTACAGCCGCAAAACACCTTGGAATCGGTCGACAGCTCCGCGTGAATTTCAAGGCCGATGACGACCTCGTACTCAACACCGGTCTTAACGGACATCGACGGCCACCTCCCGGCCGGCCCGCCAGTGGCGCCCCGCGCCCGTCGGCCAGGCCAACTGCTCGTACGTGTACGCCGCCTTGAGCACCTTGTCTTCGCCGAAGGGCGGCCCGATGATCTGGAGCCCGATAGGCATGCCGTCCTTGTCCACGCCGCACGGCATGGAAAGGGCCGGCAAGCCGGCGAGGTTGACGGGGATCGTAAAGTAGTCCGTCATGTACATCTCCAGCGGGTTCTCCGTCTTTTCGCCCAGGCGAAACGCAGTGGACGCCGTCGTGGGCGCGACGAGCACGTCCACGTCCGCGAACGCCCGCTCAAACTCCTGGCGCATCAAGGTGCGCACCTGGGATGCCTTCTTGTAGTAGGCGTCGTAGTGGCCCGCGCTCAGCACGTACGTGCCCAGGATAATGCGGCGCTTCACCTCGGCGCCAAACCCTCGCGAGCGGGTTTCCTCCATCATGCGGGGCACGTCCGCCCCCGGCACCCGCAGACCGTAGCGGACCCCGTCAAAGCGCGCCAGGTTGGAGCTGGCCTCCGCCGGAGCGATCAGGTAATACACGTGAATCGCGTAACGGGTGGACGGAAGCGATACTTCTTTGAGAACGGCGCCGTTGTCCTCGAGCACCTTAAGGGCGCGCTCGAGCGCCGCCCGCACGTCCGCGTCCATGGGCTGGTCGAAGTAATCCTTGTGGATGCCGACGCGCAACCCCTTGGGCTCCGCCACGAGCGCCTTGGTGAAGTCGGGCACCTCCAGGCTGACGGAAGTGGAGTCACGCGGATCGAAGCCGCAGATCAGGTTCAGGGCCAGGGCACAGTCGGTTACGTCCCGGGTGAGCGGCCCGATCTGATCCAGCGACGATGCGAACGCGATCAAGCCGTAACGGGAAACCCGGCCGTAGGTGGGCTTCATGCCCACGATACCGCAGTACGCGGCCGGCTGCCGGATCGATCCGCCGGTGTCGCTCCCCAGCGACCAGACGGCCATCCCGGCCGCCACCGCGATGGCCGAGCCGCCCGACGAGCCGCCGGGCACCCGGCCCGGATCCCATGGGTTGCGGGCGACGCCGAAGGCCGACGTCTCGGTCGAGCCGCCCATGGCAAACTCGTCCATGTTGGTTTTGCCCAAGCTAGGCGCGCCGGCCGCCTTGAGCCGTTCGACCACCGTCGCGTCGTAGGGCGGCACCCAGTTTTCGAGAATCCGGGACGCGGCCGTCGTCCGCACGCCGCGGGTAACCAGGTTGTCCTTGAGGGCCACGGGGATCCCGCCCAAGGGAGCGGTCGCCTCACCCCGGGCGCGCGCCTCGTCGTACGCTCGCGCCTGCTCCAGCGCCTGCTCGGCCGTGACGGTGATATAGGCGTTCAGCGTACCGTTGAGCTCTTCGATGCGCTCAAGCAGCGCCTTGGTAAGTTCCTGGCTGCTGAGCTCTCCAGAGTCCAGCTGTTGCCGCAGCTCATGCGCGGTCAAATCGTGCAATGCCAATGGGCCAGCCCCCTCGCCACCGCTGCTTGCGCCGGCGCGCCTTCGGCGCAGGCCGCGCTAAATCGCGCCCGGCGCCGCCAAAGCGCTTACCCTTCCTCCAGGATGCGCGGCACCTTGAAGTAGCCATCCTGCTTCTCGGGCGCACCGCTCAACACCGTATCCTGCGTCATCGACGGCACCACCGCGTCGTCCCGCAGAACGTTGTACACGGGCAAACCGTGGGCGGTCGGCTCGACGCCTTCGGTGTCAAGCGCCTTGAGCTCCGCGGCCATGCGCAGGATGTCGCTCAGTTGCCCGCTCAGCTTCGCCAGTTCTTCGTCCGTCAGCCGCAGGCGGGCCTGCGCCGCCACCTTGGCCACGTCGGCGACAGACAGCTGCGCGCCCTCCGCCGGCTCGCCCGCCGCGGGCGCGCCGGGCAAGTCCTTGGTTTCCATCACCGGATCAACTCCTCCAACTCGTCCTCCGACAACACCTGCACCCCGAGTTGCCTGGCCTTTTCCAGCTTGGAACCGGGGTTTTCGCCCGCGACCACAAAGTCGGTGTTGCGGCTCACCGAACTCGACACTTCCCCGCCGTGCCGGCGAATGAGCTCTTCCACCTCCCGGCGCGTGTAGCGGGACAACGTGCCCGTCACCACGACCCGCTTGCCGGCCAGTCGACCACCCGCAGGCGCCGACGGACGGGAAGCCGTCATGCGCACGCCCGCTTGCCGCAGCCGCTCCACGAGGGCGCGGTTTTGCTCGCCGGCGAAAAAGTCCAGCACGCTGCGGGCAATCTTTTCACCCACCGACGGCACAGCCATCAGCTCATCGAAACCGGCGCCCATCAAACGGTCGATGTCCCCGAAATGCTGCGCGATGTCCCGGGCCACGTTCTCGCCCACATGCCGGATGCCCAGGGCAAACAGCACCCGCTCCAGCCCCGCGTCCTTGCTCGCCTCGATGGCCTGCATCACGTTGCGGGCAGACTTGTCGCCCATACGCTCCAAGCCCGCCAGCTGCTCGTGGGTCAGCCCGTAAATGTCTGCCGCGTCCCGCACCAGGCCCTTCGCGACGAGCTGTTCGATGAGGGCCGGACCCATGCCCTCTACGTTCATGGCATCCCGGGAGACGAAGTGGATAAGACCCTCGAGAAGCTGCCCCGGGCACGCGGGATTGGTGCAGCGGGCGACCGCCTCGCCCGGCGGGCGCACGACGGGGCCGCCGCACTCGGGGCACTCGGAGGGCATTTGGAACTCCCGCTCGCGGCCGGTGCGCCTCTCTTCCAGCACCCGCACCACTTCCGGGATCACGTCCCCCGCCCGCTGGATGACGACCCAGTCGCCGATACGAATGTCCTTGCT
>ERZ777003.1562-NODE-1562-length-32994-cov-5.609187_pt1 | contig 32994 bp, 26 predicted proteins | sample MGYA00374956_ERZ777003 | MGnify/ENA primary metagenome ERZ777003 (study PRJEB29302, sample SAMN06268252) | bioreactor metagenome | isolation source: Joint BioEnergy Institute, California, USA | place: USA:Joint BioEnergy Institute, California, USA | collected... | reverse complement strand
GGGTAACCAGTGCGACATTGCAGCGTCCCGCGGCGATGGCTTCGGCCGCATGCGCCACATGCAGGATGGGAGCCGAGCCACCACATTCGGTCGAGTCGACATGGCGTACCTTCAGTCCCATGTATTCGACCATCGACGTGGCGCCCAGCCCTGGTGCGTCACCGGCGCAGAAATATCCGTCGATGTCCTCCTTGCTCAAACCGGCATCTTCCAGCGCACCGCGCGCAACGTCGGCATGCAGACGCGCGACGGTCAGGTCGTCCGCCTTGCGGGTGGGGTGTTCGTAGACACCCACGATGTAGGCCTTGCCGTCCAGACTCATGTTGATTTCCTTGCTTGCTTGGTCAATTCCGGGCGGAACCTGCGCCCCGCCCGCATGCACTGCATCACTTCTCGGGAGTAAAGCCCGAGGCGTCGATGATGGGCTTCCAGAACGTCATTTCCTCGTTCAGCATCCGGCCCATTTCCTCGCCACCGATGTCCACCGTCAACAGGTTCGCGCGACGGAACGTTTCCTGGACTTCGGGTTTCTGGAGCGCCTTGCGGATCGCCTCGCGCATGCGGGCGACCTCATCTGCCGGGGCATTCTTGCGGGCCCAGATACCGGTCCACGCGGCACCCGCCACCACGTCGATGCCGGACTCCTTCAAGGTGGGCACATCCGGCACCAGGGGGGAACGCTTGTCGCCAAAGATGGCCAGCAGATTCACACGACCGCTTTGCACGTGCGATAGCAGATCGCCGACCACGGAAACGCCAGCGGGTACCTGTCCCCCGATGAGATCGGTGATCATCGGACCATTGCCCCGATAGGGCACCACGCTCATGTCGATACCTGCAGCCTTGCCGAACGCGAGCCCGGAAAAGTGGGTCTGTCCACCTTGTCCGGCTGTTCCGAAAAAGCCCGGTTTGCCACTCTTCTTCACCCATTCGACATACTCGCCGATGGTATTGATGCCGAGGTCCGCGTTCACCGCGATGCCGATCGGGCCCTCCGTGATGATGGCCACCGGCTCCATGTCCTTCAACACGTCGTAGCCGAGCTGATCCGTGGTATAGAGCAGATGGTTGAATATGGCCACGGCGTTGGGCATGATCAGGTAGGTACTGTCCTCGGGGCGGGAATTGCGCAGCGCTACCGCAGCGATGCGTCCACCGGCACCCGGCCGGTTCTCTACCAGCACGGTGCGGTTCAGTTCCTTGCTGACATTCTCGGCCAGTACCCGCGCGATCGTGTCGGTCGACCCTCCCGGTGGAAAGCCGACCAGGAAGGTGATCGTATTGCTCGGGGCGGCGACCGCCATGCCGGTACACAGGGCAAACAGCCCCATGACGCTCTTCAACAGGCGCATCACTTTCATCCGTTGTCTCCTTTCGTTGATTGTTCCTACAAACACCCTGCAACTGCCTTTCGCCAACTGTTGCATCGGGTCGTTGTCCGCGTGCCCGGCCGATGCCTCGCCGCCCTGACCACGACCCGCCGGTTCGCCTGGCTCACCTGTACGGGCTTCGCGACACAATTCGAAAAAGAACCGGTTCGCCCGTCCACGTCAGCCCGCCGCAATGCGGGCTGCCAGGCGCTCGATATGGTCGGTTGCGTTACCAAACAGCTGATCGAGGACCATCAGGCGCTTGACGTAGTGACCGACGCGACACTCTTCGGTCATGCCCATGCCGCCGTGCAGCTGGATGGCAGCGTTCCCCACCTCGCGGCCCGCCTTGCCGATGTACCCCTTCGCGGAATCGATGAAACGGCGCCGCTCGGAATCCGGCGCTTCCGCCACGGCCACGGCCGCCGCACACGCCAGGGAACGCGCCATTTCAAGACGCATCAGCATGTCGGCGACCCGATGCTGCAAAGCCTGGAAACGCGCCAGCGGTGCACCAAACTGGCGCCGCGTCTTGAGGTGCTCGGCGGTCAGGTCGATCAGGGCCTCGATGGCCCCAACCGCTTCCGCTGCCCAAGCGGCGATGCCGCGGTCGGCTGTGAGGCGCATCAGCCCGCAGGCCTCGCCAGGGTTGCCGATGAGCGCGCTCGTGTCGACCTGCACCGTGTCCAGATGCAGTTGCGCGCACTCGCGCCCGTCGAGGGTGCGATAAGGAACCAGGCGCACCCCCGCCAACGCTGTGTTCACTGCGAACATCGTGAGCCCATCGGGATCTCCATCGGCGGCTCCTGTACGGGCCGCGAGGACCACCAGATCGGGCCGTTCGGCCTCGAGCACGAAGGCCTTGTGTCCGGACAACACATAGCCGGATGCACGGCGTTCGGCACGCACTGCGGGGCGGGTGAAATCGCCGCGCGCTTCAGGCATGCTGAGTGCAACCGACAGTCGTGCATGACCCTCGGCCAGCCGCGGCAGCCACGCTCCCGATATGTCAGGTGAGGCCGCCTCGGCCAGCAGCTGGCCCGCCATCACGACCGCCGGCACAAAACCCATGCCACCAAGGCTGCGTCCCAGCTCCTGGCTGACCAGCATGATCTCCGTCGTTCCCAACGCGCTGCCGCCGAGCTCTGCAGGCAGCGGCAATCCCAGCAGGCCCATGTCCGCCAGCCCGCGCCACCGCGTGGCGGCCAGTTCCGGCCCCTCTGGGTTGCCGCGCTCGTGCGCCGGGTAAGTACCTTCGCAGTAGCGCCTGACCGCATCGCGTAGCGCCAGCTGCTCCTGATCGAGTGAAAAATCCATGAACGCCTCCTCAAGCCAGCACGGCACGCGCAATCAGGTTGCGCTGAATCTCGTTGGTACCGCCATAGATCGACACCTTGCGCACATCGAGCGTGTTGGCCGCAACCGCGGCGTAAAGCTCTTCTACGGGCAGTGCAGGGTCGAGTCCTGTCTGCACCGCTTCCTCGCTGAACGGCAGCGCCTGGGGCCCGGCTATGTCGAGCAGAAGCTCATAGATGCGCTGGCGCAGCTCAGTGCCCGCCACCTTCAGGATGGAAGCCTCGACGCCAGGCGTGTGCAGATCCTGGTTTTCACTGAGAATGCGCAGGCCCATGCACTCGAGTGCCAGCAGTTCGGCCTCGAGTTCGGCCAGCCGCATGCGGATGGCCGGGTCGCCCAGCAGGGTGCTGTCACCGGCTCGCTGTGTGGCGGCCAGCTTGCGGGCGCGTGCAAGCTGCTGTTTGCAAGAGCCGATACCGGCGATGCCAGTGCGCTCGTGGCCCAGCAGATACTTGCCGTAGGACCAGCCCTTGTTCTCTTCACCGACCAGGTTCTCGACCGGCACGCGCACGTTGTCGAGAAATACCTCGTTGAGGTCGACCCCGCCATCGAGCATGCGGATCGGCCGGATCGTGACACCCGGCGACTTCGCATCGATCAGAAGAAACGAAATGCCTTCCTGCGGCTTGGCCGCGTTCGGATCGGTGCGGACCAGGCAGAACAGCATCTCGCAGAAATGTGCATACGATGTCCAGATCTTGTGGCCGTTGACGATGTAATGATCGCCATCACGCACCGCCGTGGTCCGCAACGATGCCAGGTCGGACCCCGATTCGGGCTCGGAAAACCCCTGGCCCCACCAGATTTCACTGCGCTGGATCGCGGGAAGGTAACGCTCTTTCTGCGCGGGGGTACCGAATGCCATCAGCACCGGGCCCAGCATGTTGATGCCGCTGGGAATGATGCGGGGGGCGCCCGCCAGCTGGCACTCTTCGTCGAATATGTGGCGCTGCAGGTGCGTCCACCCGGGCCCGCCGTACTCCTTCGGCCAGTTCGGGGTGGCCCAGCCCCGCTCGTAGAGCCGGTTGTACCATTTCACGTAGTCGGCCCGATCAAGGCGCAGGCCCAGCTCGACCTTGCGCTTCAGCTCCGGATCGAGGTTCTCCTGGATGAAGCGCCTGACTTCTTCACGGAACGCTTCATCCTCAGCGGTATACCGGTATCTCATGCTGCCTCCACCCCGGTTGGCTAATTGTTCTGACAAACGACAAGAGCATCGAGCGCCACCACGCCATCGGACGTGGCCACCAGCGGGTTGATGTCCACCTCCACGATGGCAGGATTGGCTACCAGCTGCGCCCCAACTGCAGCCACGACCCGCGCGACCGCGGCCAGGTCGACGGGCGGTGCGCCGCGCAACCCGTGCAGTACCGGCGCCGCCTTCAGCTGATGCAGTTCGTTCACGATATCTTCCGGCGCGAGATCGGGTGGCATCAGACGCACGTCCTTCAGTGCCTCGATCCATATGCCTCCCAGGCCGACCAGCACCACGGGCCCCCATTGGGCGTCGCGCCGCGCACCGACAACCAGCTCCAGCCCCTTGTTGCCCATGGCTTCGACCAGCACGCCATCGAGCCGCAGCCCGGGCCGGTGGTGGGCGATGTTGGCGTGCAGCTGCTCCCACCCGGCGCGCAGGGCGGATTCGTCGCGCAGCCCAACGAGAACCCCGCCCGCATCGCTCTTGTGCGGCAACTCGCTCGCCTGCGCCTTGATCACGACCGGATACCCGATGCGCGCCGCAATCCGTACCGCTTCATCCACGGAGCGCGCGAGTTCTCCGTTGGGCACGCTGACCCCCAGCGCGCGCAGCCATTGCTTGCCCTGGTACTCGGGCAAAATGCCGTTCGCGGGAACGGCCGCGGGCAATGATGCCGCGGCACTGACCTGCGCCTGACGGCGGGCGGCCCGTTCGAGGTTGCGCGCGTAATCGTCAACTCGCAACAATGCCCGCAACGCGCGCTCGAGAGACCGGAAGACCGTGACCCGCGTCTGCCGCAGGGCGTCGGCCAGCACCTCGCTGATCGGCCAGGTATCGCCCAGTGCAACCAGCACGGCCGGTTTGTTGCGGTTAGCCAGGGCAGGCACCATGGTGGTCGCCTTGCCTTTCTGGCCCTGCTCTGGGCCAGTGATCATGGTGAACAGTACGCTGCCGACATTCGGGTCTTCAACCACCACGTCGATGATGTCCTGCACGATGCGCGGATTGCGCATGACAACGGTGGTGTAGTCCAGCGGGTTTTCTGCAACGGCGAAATCCGGCAGGATCTGGCGCAGCCGCTCGACCGTGTGCGGCTCGAAGCCGGGCAGATCAAGCCCGATGCTGTCGGCGAAATCGATGGTGAGGCTCTTGATGGCACCCGAGCCGGTAACAACGCCCACGCCGCCTTTGGGTGGACGTGGGTGACGGGCCAGGATGGCCAGCACGTCATACAGTTCATCCTGGCTTTCGACCATTACCACGGCTTCACCATGCAGCAGCGCAGAAGCACTGGCGTGGTCACCCGCCAGCGCACCCGTGTGCGAAGCTGCCGCCTGCCGGGCGCGCTCGCTGCGACCAGGCATGAGCAGCACCAGCGGCTTGCCAAGCTGCCTGGCGCGCGCAGCGAGCTGCAGGAAGCGTGCGGGCTGCCGGATCTGTTCGGCATATACGCCAACCACCGAAGTCGTCACATCTTCCAGGAAGAGCTCGACGTAATCCTCGACCCCGATGCATGCTTCGTTTCCGGTGGATGCCACATGCGCGACCGGCACCCAGCGTGCCAGCAGGGCGTCGCGCAGATTCGCGGCCATGGCCCCGCTTTGCGCCACCACCGACACGCCCCGGGGCTCATCAAGACGATACAGGGGCACCAGGGGCTCGAAGGTGACCGGCACGCCGCCCGCATAGCTGGAGTACCCCATGCAGTTGGGGCCAACCAGGACGATCCCGGCGTTGCGCGCCACTTCGGCGATGGCTTCCTGGCGCACCCTCCCTTCCTCCCCGGTTTCGGCATACCCGGACGCAAAGATGACCACGCCCCCGACCCGGCGCTGTGCACATGTGCGGACGGCATCCAGCACACCCGCCTCGGGAATGCACAGGACGACGACGTCAACGCCCTCCGGAAGCTCTTCCAGGGACTTCAGGCAGCGCTTGCCATTGATCTCGTCGCGGCTGCGACTGATCAGATGCAGATCTCCGCTGAAACCGTGCCGCTCGAGGTTGGCAAGCACGTGGCCAGCGGCGGTAGGTTCGGGTGACGCCCCGAGTATGGCAACGGAGCGCGGCTTGAGCGTTCGCTCCAGGGCAGCGACCCGCCGGCGGGATAAGTCGTCGGGACGATCGGATGCGGCGGACGAAATCATGAAAATGGACCTCGTTCTATTTTTGTATTTCACATGTTGATTGTGGCATACAGTATTCCGATTTTCAACGACACCCTGTCTGAACGTAGTGCACCTATAGTTGCCACGATATGAATAATCCGAAATTAATCAGACATTTATGAATGCTGGCTGTGCACCGCAACATCCCACGACATTCGTATAAACCCTAGTAATGCGCCATGACCCCGCTCTTGCGGATTCCCCACATGCATCACTCCGGGCACCACCTAACCCGATTTCTGTAACAGACACGGTCATTTCGGTTGAATATTGCATGCCACACGAATTTACTTGTATATTTGTTTGATCAAACGATCAAACAGGCAGCATCCCCACCGCAAGGAGGTCTTCGTGATCATCGACATGCATGCCCACATCGTCATGCCCCCCGAGAGTTTTCGCTACATGGCGGAACTCGTCGGGGGCCGGGCCAACCCCAGCGTGACTCCCAAGATTCCCATGGAGTCGCTCCGCAAGGTCACCGAAGCGCTGGTCCGCCAAATGGACGAACTGGGTACCGACGTCCAGTTCATTTCGCCCCGGCCCTACCTGCAGATGCACTCGCTCAACCCACCCAAGGTCACCGAGCTCTGGACACGCTACTGCAACAACCTCATCCATGCGGTGGTCGAGATGTTCCCCGATCGCTTCCGTGGCGTTGCCGGGTTGCCCCAGCACCGCAAGGAATGCCCATCGGTCAGGGTCGTGGCCGAACTGGAGCGCTGCGTCAACGAACTGGGCTTCGTCGGCTGCCTGATCAACCCCGATCCCACCGAAGGTGCAGAAGCCCCGCCTCCCGGCCTGGGCGATCCGTTCTGGTATCCGCTCTATGAAGCCATGACGCGGCTGGACGTTCCCGGGCTCATCCACTCTGCGGGCAGCTGCCAGCCACGTGAGTCCTACACGCTCAAGTTCATCAACGAAGAAAGCATTGCCGTAATCTCGCTGCTGGATCCCGGCTCCGAGGTCTTCGAGAAGTTCCCCAACCTCAAGATCGTGGTCGCTCATGGCGGCGGCGCGATTCCCTACCAGATGGGCCGTTTCCGCGCCTGGGCCGTACGCAGGGGCGAACCGGTGCCCTTCGACGAGAAGCTGAAGCGGCTGTACTTCGACACCTGCAACTACTCGCAGGACTCCCTCGAGCTGCTCATCAAGGTTGCCGGCGACCGCAACGTACTGTTCGGTACCGAGAAGCCGGGCACCGGAAGTGCGCGCAACCCTGAAACGGGGCGCGACTTCGACGATCTCAAGCCGGTCATCGAGAGTATTGCGTGGCTCAGCGATGAAGCCCGCCGCAACATCTTCGAATGCAATTGCCGCCGGCTGTACACCCGTGCTTTCCGGAAAGATCCGGAAGCCTGACATCGGGTCGCATTCCTGGCCCGCCAACCCGTCCGCGGGCCTGCCAGCACGCCTGGCGCGACCCAGCTCTACAGGAGAGACATCATGGCGATTACCCGAGAAGAAAACGATCTTCTGACGCGCGTCGAGAATGGTGCGCCCATGGGAGAAATGTTCCGTCAGTACTACTGGCTGCCGGCGGTGCCGTCGCTCAAGCTCGAAGCGGGTGGCGCCCCCGTCCGCGTACGCCTGCTGGGCTCGAACTATGTGGTATTTCGGGCCCACGACGGTCGAGTCGCCTGCTTCGACGAACTGTGTCCGCATCGCAAGGCGTCGCTGGTGCTGGCCCAGAATGAGGACAACGCGCTGCGCTGCATCTACCACGGCTGGAAGTTCAGCGTTGAGGGCCGGCTGGTCGAGGCACCCAACCAGGTAGGTGACCAGGAGCGCTTCTGCCGCAACGTGCGCTTCAACAGCTACCGGGTAGAAGAGCGTGGCGGGATCGTGTGGGTGTGGCTGGGCAAGGGCGACAAACCGCCCCGTTTCCCCGACCTGCCCTTTACCTATCTGCCCGAAGAGCACCGCTCGGTCACGAGCGTGGAGGTGCCCACCAACTGGTTGCAGGCGGTCGAGGCCTCGATGGATTCTTCGCACGTGGGAGTACTGCACGAATCGACCACTCAAATCACCTCCGGCAGCTCAGCCAACCAGCGCATCAACATGACGAAAGTGCTGGCGCCGCGTATGGAGTTCGAAGACCGCCCCTACGGCTTTCGCTACGCCGCTTTGCGCAGCATGCCCGACAGCACGACCTACGCCCGCATCAACAATTTCGTCATGCCCTGGTACGGCGTGATCTGTCCTCCCGAGCCACTCGGTCCCACGACCGTATTTTTCTCGACTCCGGTCGACGACACGCACCACCGCGCCTGGTTCGTGCAGTTCAACCCGCATCGCCCGCTGGGCATGACCATCATGTCGGCCTCACCCGATGTCTGGAATTACCCGCCCCTGCCTCCGGGCGATGCGAACAATGCCTGGGGCCAGAACCGCGAACTGATGAAGCGAGGACATGCCAGCGGTTTTCCGCAGCACCTGGCTACGGAGGATTTCGCGATGTTCCTGAGCCAGGGCCCCATTCACGACCGCACCGACGAACAGCTCTGCTCGGCTGACGCCGCCGTCGTGAAGGTGCGCCAGCAATTGCTCCGCTCGGTACGCGAATTCATGGAGGGCAAGGTTCCCACGCTGGCCGACAATCCCGATCTCGACTACCGCCAGGTCGAATCCATCGGAGGCCTCCTGCGGCCCGGTGAAGACTGGCGCGCGCTGGTCTGCAAGAAGTCGGCCGAGACCGTCAGCCAGACCTGAACGGTCCGGCCGCTGAGAGTGGAGGAGACAGACGCCTATGCTCAGTCCTGAAAAGAACGCCGAACTGACGCGTGTGGGCCCCGGCACCCCGATGGGTGAGGTGCTGCGGCACTACTGGCACCCGGTCGCTGCCGTGGATGAGCTGGAACGCTCGCCCACCAAGGCCGTGCGCCTGATGGGGGAAGATCTTGTGCTGTTCCGGGATCTCCAGGGACGCTACGGTCTGCTGGAGCGCCACTGCGCCCATCGCCGGGCCGACCTCAGCTACGGCATGGTCGAGTCCGAAGGCGTGCGCTGCAGCTACCACGGATGGTATTTCGGCCACGACGGTCGTTGCCTGGCCGCACCATATGAAGACGTCGTATCACCCGATGGTCGTTTCCGGGAGCGCATCCGCCTGCGGTCGTACAAAGTGAAGGCGCTCGGCGGGCTTTTGTGGGCCTATATCGGGCCCGAACCCGCGCCCGAACTGCCCGACTGGGAGCCCTTTTACTGGAAGAACGGTTTCGTGCAGATCGTATTTTCCGAAGTGCCCTGCAACTGGCTGCAGGCCCAGGAGAACTCCATCGATCCGGTACATTTCGAATGGACGCATGCCAACTGGACGCTGCGCCAGCGCAACAAGCCGGGTCCGTACGCCCCGACCCACCTGAAACTGGCGTTCGAACCGTTCGAGTACGGGTTCATCTACAAGCGCATCACCGAAGACACCGACGAGAACAACCCGCTCTGGACCATCGGGCGCGTCTGCCTCTGGCCCAACGGCTTCTTCCTTGGCGATCATTTCGAGTGGCGCGTGCCCATTGATGACGAAAACATGCTCAGCGTGGGCTGGTTCTTCATCCGTCTGCCCAAGGAGCGTGAACCCTTCGAGCAGAAGACCATTCCGTCCTGGTACTCGCCCATCCGCGACGAGCATGGCCGCTGGATCACCACCCACATCATCAATCAGGACATCGTGGCCTGGGTAGGTCAGGGCCGCATCACCGACCGCTCCCGGGAAAACCTGGGCGCCAGCGACCAGGGCATCGCCATGCTGCGCCGCCAGCTGTTCGAGGACATCGACGCCGTGCGTGCCGGACGCGACCCCAAGGGCGTGATCCGCGACCCGGCCGCCAACCACCGGATCGTACTGCCCAGCGATCACCGCTGGTTTTTCCTCGACGGGCTGCCCCTGGCCGAATACGAGAAGGAACCGAAGTGGCACAGGCTGCTGTACCACTTCCTGTTCCATGCCGGCCAGCCGGACTGGGTCAAACGGCAATACGAGGAAGCCGCCGGCATTCGCCTGCGTGACCAGAACATCATCGAGCTCTGATCATTCCTGATCACGGCCGTTGTTTCACTGCATTCCAGGAAATTTGTCATGTCTGAACCTCTGGTGACCTACGAACTCGATGGCCGCATCGCCCTGATCGGCCTGAACCGCCCGGACAAGCGCAATGCACTCAACGAAGCATGCATCAACGCATTGCGGGAAGCCGTTCTGCGCGCCTCCGATGAAGCAGACGTGGGCGTGCTGTTCGGCCACGGCAACTGTTTCTCCGCAGGGCTCGACCTCGCTGAAGCGCTGGCCCGTGCGACGGGCCAGGTCAAGCGCCCGCGCCACGGCCGGCGGCACTCCTGGCACGAGGTGTTCGACACCATCGCCCGCGGTACCATCCCCTACGTGGCCGCACTGCACGGAGCGGTCGTCGGCGGCGGGCTGGAACTTGCCTGCGCTGCGCATATCCGCGTGTGCGACGAGTCCGCCTTCTTCGGCCTGCCCGAAGCCCAGCGCGGCATTTTCGTGGGTGGTGGCGGTACCGTGCGCATCCAGCGCGTGATCGGCTACAGCGTCATGGCTGACATGATGCTGACCGGCCGCCTGCTGAGCCCCGAAGAGGCCGAACGCGTACACATCGTGCGGTACATCACCCCGGCGGGCAAGGCGCTGGAGAAAGCCCGCGAACTGGCCGGCCGCATCGCGCAGAACACACACGACACCAACTGGCGAATCACCAACGTGCTGCCGCGCGTCAACGACCTGTCGCACGACGATGGTCTGTTCATGGAGTATCTGTGCTCGAACATGCAGCGTTCGCCCGAAGCCGCGGAACGCCTGCGCGCATTCGTCGAGAAACGCGCAGAACCGCTGATTCCACCCAAGAAATAAGGCCGTTCCCATGGATACCACCTCTTCCTTGCTCCGGCCCGTCGATGACGCGGCCCGCGCCGCCGCCCTGACCCATGTCGACGCCGCGGCGAAGGCAGCCGCGCACATTCCCGACATTCCGGCCGACACACCCCGCAGGCCCGTCCATTCAGTGGGCATCGTTGGCGCGGGCACCATGGGCGGCGGCATTGCCATGTCGTTCGCCAACGCAGGCATCCCCGCCGTCATCATCGACCAGAACGAGGAAGCACTGGAGCGCGGCCTGCAACGCATTCGCGACACCTATGCGAGCAGCGTGAAGCGCGGCCGCCTGACCCAGGAAGACGTCGATCGGCGCCTTGCACTCATTCGCGGGGCCACCTCGCTCGACGAACTGGCAGATGTCGACCTGGTCATCGAGGCCGTGTTCGAGGACATGGGTCTGAAACAGGACATCTTCCGCCGCCTCGACGCAGTCTGCCGCACCGGCGCCATCCTCGCCACCAACACCTCCGGCCTGGACATCGATGAAATCGCGGCTGTCACGTCCCGCCCGGCCGATGTGGTCGGTGCCCACTTCTTCAGCCCCGCCCATGTGCAGCGCCTGCTGGAAGTTGTCCGCACATCGCATTCGGCGCCTGATGTCGTCGCCACCCTCATGGACCTGGGCCGCCGCCTCGGCAAGGTTTCGGTCCTGGCCAGGATCTACCCCGGTTTCATTGGCAACGCATTGTTCCGCAACTACACGCGCGAAGCGCATTTTCTGCTGGAGGAAGGCGCGTTTCCGCACGAGGTCGACGCAGCACTGACCCGGTTCGGGTACGCCATGGGCATTTTTGCCGTGCACGACCTCGCCGGCAATGACGTCGGTTACCATACCCGCAAGGCACAGATGGCCACGCGCCCACCCGGCCGGCGGTACAACGACATCATCCTGCACCTGTGTGATCTGGGCCGGCTGGGCCAAAAGACCGGAAAAGGCTGGTACCGCTATGAGCCGGGCGACCGTACGCCACACCGCGACCCGGAAGTTGAGGCGTTCATCGTCGACTACTCGGCCCGCCTGGGCATCACCCGCCGTCCGATCAGCGAAGAGGAGATTCTCAAGCGCTGCATCTACGGCATGATCAACGAGGGCGCGCGCCTGCTTGAGAAAGGCATCGCCCTGCGCGCCAGCGACATCGACATCGTGTATGTCACGGGCTACGGCTTCCCCAAGGAGCGTGGCGGCCCGATGTACCTGGCCGATCAGATCGGACTCGATCAGGTGTACGCCGACGTCGAACGCCTGCACCGTGAACAGGGCGGCGACTACTGGGAACCCAGCCCGCTGCTGGCACGCCTTGCACGCGAAGGCGGACGCTTCAACCAGCTTTGAGCGCCCACGATCGGCCCCATTCCCAAATGAAGAATCCCCCGCAAGTGTTGCGGGGGATTCTTATTTGTACGAACAATTTGTATGAACAATTTGCGGATACCGGGATCCGCGCCATGCAGACTGCACTGCGGCCCGGCACCGACTGTCGGCCAGCCACGCGTGGAATTGCGGCAATCCGCCGCAATTCCACCCGCGCTGCCTCGGCCTCAGTTCTGCTTAAGCCAGAGATCGGCGAAGTCCAGGCCCACCCAGTTGGACGGTGTCACGTGGTAGTTCTGCACGCGTGAATCCACAACCATCACCCGGTTACCCCACATGAACGGCATCGCATAGCCCTGCTCCAGGATGTAGGCTTCAGCTTCCTGCAGAATCTGCTTGCGCTTGGCCGGATCCATCTCGCGCTTCTGGCGTTCGTAGTATTCGTCCACTTTCGGATCGCTGAAGCGGCCGAAGTTGGATTTGTTCTCGGGATACGAGAGGAAACCGCCCCACTGGATGGTGGGATCACCGGAGAAATCGGGGAAGGCATTCAGCATCACGTCGAAATCACCGGCATCACGCCGCGCGAAGAATTGCGGATCCTCGGGCTGCTGGTGTTCGACGTTCACGCCGATCTGCCGCCACTGGTCGATGAGGAAGACCCCCACGTACGGGAACGGGCGCCGATTCAGGAAACGCAATGTCAGGCCTTTTTCGTATCCTGCCTCCTTGAGCAGCGCGCGTGCCTGCTCGCGTGCTGTCTTCATGTCACGACTGAAACCAGGCAGCTTGCTCAACTCTTCAGGCGTACGCGCGAACTCCGAACCGGGCCGCAACAGTCCGCCCGGATAGTTGGAGTGCGTGGAACGCGCCACCAGCCTGGAGCCACCCCAATGGTCGAGCGCCATGGCCAGAGCCTTGCGCACGCGTGGATCCTTCAGGGCCGGGTTTTCGAGATTGGGCAGTACCAGCAGCAGGAGGTTGTGCGAGCCGTTCGTGCGATAGATCTTCACGCCGTCGCCCCTGGCCTCGACAATGCGCTGGGCATCTGCCTCCGTCATGCCGCGGAAATCGGTCATGACCTGACCCGACGCAATCGCGTTGATCATGGCCGGCGTGGTCAGCGTGAGCGAGCGCACGCGATCAAGATAGGGCTTGCCCTCGACAAAGTAGTCGTCGAAACGCTCGGCAACCCACTCCTTGCCCGGTGTGTAGCTGACAAAGCGGAACGGACCCGATCCCATGACCTTCTTGGCCGGATAGTCAGGATCGGTTCTCAGCAGCTCCGCCGAGTAGATACAACCCGTGGGCACCGCCAGGATCTCGAGCATGGAAGCGTTGGGCTTCGAAAGCCTGACCACCACGGTTTCCGGGTCTGGCGCCTCGACCGACTCGATGTCGGAGTACAGGCTCTGGCGCGCAGAGAACACGCCCGGAGGGGGCGCACGCAAGCGATCCAGCGATACTTTCACGTCTTCCGAATCGAGCTTGCTGCCATCATGGAACTTGATGTTCGGATGCAGCTTGAACGTGTAGACCAGCCCGTCGTCGGAGATGGTCCATTCCTTGGCAACGTCGCCCACGACCTTGGGATAATTCGCCGGGTCGATCTTCAGCAAGGTCGAGTAGTGCGGCCCTATCCTCAATGTGGTGGTAATTGTGGAACTTGCATGGCAATCCAGCGTGGACGGATCGCCCTGCGATACGGCGTAGACGAACTCGCCGCCCCGCTGGGGCGTCTCGGCCAGGGCGTGCCCGCCCAGCCAGTGGGTTGCTGCCAGCAGGCAGGCAGCCGACATCGGAATCAGTCTCATTGATGGGTCTCCTCCCAAAAACAGGGGTATTCACCGGAAGCCGCTTCCACACACGGACAGACATGCCCACGATCCCGTCCGTGTGCACCGGCCTGCCCCGTCACATGCGCAACCGGGGATCCAGAAAATCGCGCAAGGCATCGCCCAGCAAACTGAACGCAAACACCGTTGCGCTTACCGCAAGCCCCGGAAATATCACCAGCCAGGGCGCTTCCACGAACAGCTGGGTACTCATGCCGGAGAGCATGAGACCCCAGGCTGGCGTAGGTTCCACGACGCCAATGCCGAGGAACGAGAGTGCCGATTCGAGCAGGATCGCCTGTGCCGCGAACGCGCTCACCAGCACGAGCCAGGGTGCGATCAGGTTGGGCGCCATGTGCCTGAAAATGACCCGGCTGCGGGAATACCCCGCTGCAATCGCCGCATCGACGTACGGCATGGTACGCACGCTGAGGGCAGCGGATCGCAATACCCGGGCGACGTTGGGAATACCAGGAATGGCAATCGCCAGCACGAGATTGACATCAATGCCGAACACCATGTGCCGGCCCAGCACCGCCGCGATGACCATGGCGAACACGATGCCGGGTATGGCCAGCATGATGTCCATCAGGCGCTGTATGGTGGTGTCGAATGCGCCCCCGAAGTACGCCGAAGAGATGCCGATGACGGCACCGCTCAGGCAGCCCAGCAACGATGCACAGACGGCCAGCGTCAACGCCGTGCGCGCGCCGTAGATGATGCGGGAGAAAATGTCGCGCCCGTACTCGTCGGTACCCATCAGATGGGCCCAGGAAGGAGCCTCAAGAATGGCTTCGTAATCAGTGTCGAGCGGGTGGTAGGGTGCTACGTAGGGCGCAAACACGCCGGCCAGCAACAGCACCGCCAGGAACAGCAGCGCTGCTGCGCCGAGCGGATTGCGTCGCGCGAACTGCCCGAACGCCACGCGCCAGCGCGCCGGGCGCGATACCGTGAAAACCGTGGTCGAAACACTCATGATGGCTTCCCTGACTCAACGTACTGTGCGTATGCGCGGGTCGAGCGCGCCATAGACGAGGTCGATCACGAAGCTCACCACGACGAATGTGGCGGCGAACAGCATGACGAGTCCCTGAATCAGCATGAAGTCGTTCTGAGTGACGGCCTGTACCAGCAAGCGACCTACCCCGTTGAGGTTGAACACCTGTTCGGTCACGGTCAGGCCCCCCAGCAGAAAGGCGAACTCCAGCCCTACCAGCGTGACCGTCGGCAGCAGTGCATTGCGCGCCGCATGGTGGGTCACCACCACACGCGGTCGCACCCCCTTGGCCCGCGCGGTCCGGATGTAGTCTTCCTGCAGCACTTCCAGCATCGATGAACGCAGCATGCGCGCCAGCATGGCAGACATCCGCCAGGCCACGACCAGCGCCGGAAAGATCAGCATGGCGAACCGCCCGACCGGATCCAGCGTCCAACTCACGCCCGACAGCGAAGGCAGCCAGCCAAAGGTCTTGAGCAGAAAGGTCTGTACGAGCAGCCCCAGCCAGAAACCGGGGATCGACAGGCCCGCGACCGTGGACAGACGTATTCCCTGGTCGACCACGGTGCCGCGAGTGAGCGCTGCAACGATGCCAAGCGGCAGCGCGAACACGACCGCCAGGATGGTCGACAGCACGGCGAGCTCAACCGAGAGGGGCAGCCGCTCCGCGATTTCCTGGGTAACGGGACGCTCGGTCCAGAGCGATCGGCCCAGGTCAAGGTTGACCAGCCCCCATAGCCAGTCGAGCAGTTGCTGCAACATGGGCTTGTCGAGCCCTAGCCTGGCCTTTTCGGCGGCCAGGACATCGGCGGACACCGTGACGCCATCACCCTGCAGCTTCAGCGCCACGATGTCACCGGGCAATACCCGGACGATGAAGAAAATGAGTACCGCCACCCCCAGCAGGGTGAGCAGGAACTGAAAAAACTTGCGCAGGAGATAACCGGTCATGCCTGCCCCCTATACCCGGTCGCAGGCCACGTAATGGCCCGACGTCACTTCGCGCAATTGGGGAACGGCCCGGGCACAGTCGGCGGTGGCCCGCGGACAGCGAGTCCGGAACGCACAGCCATCCGGTGGCGCGAACGGGCTGGGCAGGTCGCCCTGGATCAGAATCGGCGCACGCTTACGTTCTTCGCGGGGGTCGGTACCCGGTACGGCTTCCAGCAGCAGGCGGGTATAGGGATGCGTCGGCTGTGCGTAGATATGCTCGCGCGACCCGTATTCGACTACCCGCCCCAGGTACATGACCATCACGCGGTTCGAGATACGGCGCACCAGGGCGAGATCGTGCGCGATGAACAGGTAGGCCAGCCCGCGCTGTTGCTGCAGATCCGCCAGCAAGTTCACCACCTGTGCCTGCACCGAGACATCCAGCGCCGATACGGCCTCGTCGCACACGATGAGGGAAGGATCGAGGGCGAGCGCACGGGCAATGCCTACCCGCTGGCGCTGCCCCCCTGAGATCTGGTGGCTGTAGCGGCCGTAGAGTTCGGCGCGCAGACCCACCTGCCGCAGGAGGTCGATGACACGCTCCTGTTCCTCGGCATCGCCGCGCACCAGGCCATGCACGCGCATGGGTTCTCCGATGATCTGGCCGATCGTCATGCGCGGATTCAACGAGGCAGCCGGATCCTGGAACACCACCTGCATGCGCCGGCGTACGGGGCGCAGCAGGCGGTGCCCGAGGTTGGTGATGTCGTGGCCGCCGAAAAGGATCTGGCCTGCGCTGGGGCGGTCGAGGCGCAGCACCATGCGCGCCAGGGTACTCTTGCCACAACCTGACTCGCCCACCACGCCCAGGGTTTCGCCGCGATCGAGGGAGAAGTTGACCTGGCGCACGGCGGTAACCTGACGCCGCTTGCCCCACATGCCCTGCTTCACGTTGAACACCCGGGTCAGGTCGCGTGCCTCGAGCAGCGGCATGGCAGCGGGAGAGCCCACGGCAGCCGGACCGTGTGTGGAAGCAGGTACGTTTTCGATCAAGCTTGCACCCGGTGCAGGCTCGGGCCAGCCAATACTCCCCGCGGCGAGGTCGGTCACCCGATGACATCGGCTGGCCGAGCCGACGTCGGTGGCGACGAGGCGCGCCTCATTCCTGCACACGTCGATCCGCTGGGGACAGCGCGGCGCGAACCGGCAGCCCGGAGGCATCTCGCGCGGGTCGGGCGGCAAGCCCGGGATTTCGGCGAGCTTGCCACGGATGTCGCCCTCTAGCCGCGGCACGCAACGCAACAGGCCCAGCGTATACATATGGCGGGGGTGATGAAACAGCGTGTCGGCAAGCCCCTGCTCGACCAGCTGACCGCCATACATCACGAGTACCCTGTCGGCGTAACGCTCGACCACGCCCAGGTTGTGGGTGATGAGCATGAGCGCAATGCCCAGGCGATCGGCCAGATTCTTGAGGAGCTCGAGAATCTGGGCCTGGATCGTGACGTCGAGCGCGGTGGTCGGCTCGTCGGCGATGAGCAGGCTGGGCTGGCAGGCGAGCGCGATGGCGATCATGACGCGCTGCCGCATGCCGCCCGAAAATTCATGGGGATACAGATCAATGCGCGACTCGGCGTCCGCGATGCCGACCATGTTCAGCAGCTCCAGCACGCGCGCCCGCGCCTGCTGGTGTGACATGCCCAGATGCAGCCGCAACGGTTCGGCAATCTGTTCGCCGATGGTGAGCACCGGGTTGAGCGCCGACATCGGATCCTGGAACACCATGCCGATGTCCTTGCCGCGCAGACGACGCATGCCTGCGGCATCGAGCTCAAGCAGATTGCGCCCCTGAAAAAGCACACGCCCCGCGCTGACACGCGCAAACGGTGGCAGCAGGCCCATGATGGCCAGGGCACTGACCGATTTGCCCGACCCTGACTCGCCCACCACAGCGACCACTTCACCGCGGCGCAGTTCGAAGTCAAGCCCGTCGATGATGTCGACCTCTCTGGCGGCCGTCCTGAAACTGACCCGCAGTCCTTCGACCTTGAGCAGGCAATCGCCCGGGTCCGCGGTGACGGTGTTCCAGTGACTGACGGCTGGTCTCCTGCCCTCCTCCGCCAAGGCCGTTCCTGTGTGAGTGCCGGACGACTGGAGGTGCGATGACTCCGGCAATAACTCCCGGCGCATGAGCATAACGGGATTCCGTTTTATCCTCTATACAGATAACCTATTGTGGCATACATGACATGAAGTTTTAAACACCCGTGGACAGGAAACTACCTATCGTTATCCCGAATTCCCTCCTGGGACCATCTTTCAGCCGGTTCTGACTCGGGTTTATCCCTGTTTCATGGGCCGTTTCTGCCCCTTCGCTCATGACCAGGCCTGTTCCTGCAACTAGTTATGCCATAGAATCTCTGTGGCACACAAATAGCACAACCCGTCACTGCCGGAGCAAACATGTCTACCCAAGGAACGGTACCCTCGCTCGAGATCCACGGCCGTCTGGCCACCATCACATTGCGCCGTCCCGATCAGGCCAACCGCCTCGACGACACCGATCTGGCCGTACTGCACGAACATTTCGAGACCGTTGACGCCCACCCCGAGGTACTGGTCCTGCGCCTGCGCGCCACGGGCCGCTACTTCTGCAGCGGATACAACGTCGACAGTTTTGCCGCGCCTGGCGCCTCCACCGTGTCCTTTGAACAGGTCGCCAACCGCCTTGAACAGGTCCGCGCCATCACCATTGCCGCGCTCAACGGCGGGCTGTTCGGCGGTGCGACCGACCTCGCCCTCGCCTGCGACTTCCGCATCGGCGTGACGTCATGCCGCATGTTTGTTCCGGCAGCCCGCCTGGGCCTGCACTTCTACCAGAGCGGTATGGAACGCCTCGTATCCCGTCTTGGCCTGAATATGGCCAAGCGTATCCTGCTCGCGGCCGAGGAGTTCGACGCCGAACAGCTGCTCGCAAGCGGGTTTCTTACACATTGTGTCGAGGACGTCGCGGCGCTCGATGCTGAGGTCGAGAATCTGAGCGAACGGCTGGCGGGTATGGCGCCGCTCTCCCTGAGGGGCATGAAGCGCCATCTGAACGCGTTGGGCCATGGTGGCATCGACCCCGCACTGTTCGCCGAAGACCGGCAGCAGGCGGACGCATCAGAAGATCTCCGGGAGGGAGCACGCGCCTGGCGCGAGAAGCGCCGCCCGGTGTTCAAGGGGCGCTGAGTCATCTTTCGCGCTGCAGTCAAGTGCGGATCTTCTCCGTCGGTCGCCGTTAGGCTTGCACAACTCAAAAATTCTTGTTATAGTTCTTTTCTCTGCTCCCCAATAGCTCAGTCGGTAGAGCGACGGACTGTTAATCCGCAGGTCGCTGGTTCGAGTCCAGCTTGGGGAGCCAAAGAATACAAGGCCTTGCCGCTAAAGCGGCAAGGCCTTTCGTGTTTCAGGGGTTACTGAACAAGGCGCGCCGTTATATGAAAGGCGGGTTCAGCGCTTCGTGCAGCCCCCCGTCAGTCGGTGACGCTGACAGCAACCCTTTCCGGCGACGCTGGCGTGGCCCCGGCGAAGTCATCCGTCGCGCCCTCTGCGGGTTGAAGGATGGCTCCACCGCCCTTACATTACGGCGAAGGTCAACGCAGCAGGATGGTTCCATCCTGCCACCATCGCATGAATTCCGTTCTGCAAACGCGTGCCGACTCAACATCCGACACCATCGTGTCGCCCAGGGCTGGCCTGCCTGGACCCATGCCCCCGCCGCGCGTGTGCCCGCTCGAGAAATTCGCATTCTTCTTCGATCTCGACGGTACGCTTGCGCCCATCGCCGCCACCCCGGATGCCGCCGCGATTCCTCCCCATACCCTCGACTTGCTGAAACGCCTGTACGATGCGTGTGCTGGCGCGGTGGCCATTGTTTCCGGGCGTACTGCGGAACGCATCGACGCGATGACCTCCCCGTTCAGGTGGCCGCTCGCGGGTCTGCATGGTGCCCAATGGCGCGGCAGCGACGGGACCCTCGACGAGCCGTTCGTACCGGTCGAACCGGTTGCGGCCCTCCATCGGGCGCTGGTACGGCTGGCAACCAGACACCCTGGCTCGCTGGTGGAACACAAGCGGTTCTCGGTTGCAATTCATTTCCGCACGGCTCCGGAGCACGAAACGGCCATTCTGGCTGCCACCCAGGAGCTCGCAGCCGAGTTTGCCGATGTATTCACGTTGCAGCCCGGCAAGATGGTCGTCGAGTTCAAGCCGAAGGGGGCAAACAAGGGTGAAGCGCTGGAACGCTTTCTGCGCGACCCCGTGTTCGCGGGCAGAACACCCGTGATGGCAGGCGACGACGATACCGATGAATGTGCCTTTGGCGTCACCAATCGCTTGCAAGGCATTTCCATTCGCATTGGCCCGGGGCCCACGAAGGCCCGATACTGCCTGGGATCACCTCAGGCACTGGCACGCTGGCTGAACGCTGTGCTGGATGCGGGCGAGGCAGGACCACACGACCAGGCTGCCGTGCGGCACAATCACGGTAGCTGGACAGATTCTGCAAGTGTCGGCTCCTGCCCTGCCGATCAACTTGGAGGTTAATGTCATGGGCAAGTTGATTGTGGTCTCGAATCGGGTAATGACTCCGAGCATGAGCAAGGAGGCTGCCGGCGGCCTGGCCGTCGGCCTTCTGGATGCGCTGCGCAGTCAGAAGGGACTGTGGTTCGGCTGGGATGGCACAGTCCGCGACGAACCGCCAGCCGAAACTACCGACTACGAGTACCTGGGCATACGGTGCGCCACGACATCTCTCAGCCGCGCCGAATACTCAAGCTATTACTGTGGCTTCAGCAATGGCGTGCTGTGGCCGACCTTTCATTACCGGGTCGATCTCAGCGCGTATCAGCCTGAAGATTACGCCGGTTACTTGAGCGTCAACACGCGCTTCGCCCGGCTGCTACGGCACTATGTCGAACCGGATGACCTCATCTGGGTGCACGACTATCATCTGTTGCCGTTTGCCCAGGCGTGCCGCCAGCAGGGCATCAGGAACCGGATCGGCTTCTTTCTGCACACACCGTTCCCGGCGGCCCCTGTCCTGCGCACCATCCCTCCACACCGGGAGCTGGTCGAGGCCATGTGTGCCTATGACCTCGTGGGTTTCCAGACGGAAGGCGATGCACGATGCTTCATCGGCTATCTCGAACGCTACCTGCAGGCAGATGTAGATGATGACGGCTACGCGCGCCTCGGCAGGCATAAGGTCCGCATCGGCCACTACCCCGTAGGTATTGATCCGCACAATGTCAGGGCGTTGTCGCGGTCGCGGCGGCGCTCCAAGGTCATCCATACCCTGAAACAGGGGCTGGAAGACCGCAAGCTCATCATCAGCGTCGATCGCCTCGATTACAGCAAGGGGATCATTGAGCGGTTCAATGCCTTCGAACGGCTGCTCGAGACGCGCCCCCGCATGCGCGGCCAGGTCACCTTCCTGCAGATCGCGCCCACCACGCGCAGCGACATCGAGGGTTATCGCCAGATCCGCCGCCAGCTGGAGACGGCCGCTGGACGCATCCATGGCAAGTGGTCTGAACTGACCTGGACACCGTTGCGCTACATGAATCGGTCGTACGAACGCGCCATGCTGTTCTCCTTCTTCCGCGCGTCACACGTGGGGTTCGTGACCCCGCTTCGCGACGGCATGAACCTCGTCGCCAAGGAGTACGTGGCGGCCCAGCCGGAGGATGATCCCGGCGTGCTGGTGCTGTCGGAGTTTGCAGGCGCTGCCGATGAGCTGGGCTGCGGTGCCCTGCTGGTGAACCCCTACGACACGGACGCCATGGCCCGTGCCTTGTACCAGGCACTGACCATGCCCCTGGACGAGCGGCTGGAACGGCACCAGGCCATGATGGAACAGCTCGAGGCACACGATATCGCCCACTGGCGGGACTCGTTCGTTGCTGACCTCGGCGCACCCGTGATGGAGATCCGCTGCAGGACCAACGGCAAGCGCGCAGCAGTGGCGGCGGCATTCCAGCCGGCGTGAGGCTGCGACACTGCGCGGACAGCCAGGGGTGTCACGCCTTGCCCAGGTAGGCGCGCCGCACCGCCGGATCTTCACGCAATTCGGCGGCAGTGCCCTCCCCCACGATGCGTCCCACCTCGATCAGATAGCCACGGTCCGCGATCTGGAGACTGAGATTTGCGTTCTGCTCCACCATCAGGATGCCGACGCCCATGTCGCGCACCAGTGCCACGGCCTTGAACAGCTCCAGACCAAGCAGCGGTGACAGCCCCAGCGAGGGTTCGTCAAGCAGCAGAACGCGCGGGGCTGACATCAGCGCACGGCCAATGGCCACCATTTGCTGCTCGCCACCGCTCATGGTGCCTACACGTTGCGACATGCGCTCGGCCAGCCTGGGAAACAGCGTGAGTACGCGCTCGAGGCTCTGCTGCTCCATGGAGCGAGCCCGGCGGATCAGCGCTCCCAGAGCCAGGTTCTCGGCCACTGTCAGGTCGGGAAACACGCCCCTGCCCTCGGGCACCAGTGACAGCCCCTGATCGACCAGACGATGGGGCGGCAACGCAAGCAGGTCGGTACCGTCGAGCAGCATGCGTGCGCCGGGCTCAGGCCGCACCATGCCCCCCAGGGCGCGCAGCAGCGAGGACTTGCCGGCGCCATTTGCCCCCAGGATGACCACCAGCTCGCCCGCATCCACTCGCAGCGATACCTCGTGCAGCGCCAGGTGCTTGCCATAGCGCACCGACAGATTCCCGACCTCAAGCATGCGGCACCCCCAGGTAAGCCTGGATGACATCCTCCCGCGCGAGCACTTCGGCAACGTCCCCGTCGGCCAGCTTGCTGCCTGCCGACATCACCACGCACCGGTCGCATAGCGCCCGCACCGCATCCATCACGTGCTCGACCAGCAGGATGGTGAGCCCGCCCGCCCGCAGTTGCCGGATGAGCGCAATGCCCTCCTGCAACTCGGTAGGGTTCAGCCCCGCCAGCCATTCATCCAGCAGCAGCAGACGCGGACGCAGTGCCAGTGCACGTGCCAGTTCCAGGCGCTTCTGGTTGATATAGGTAAGGTCCTGCGCCAGCACGTCGGCCCAGCCCGCCAGGCCCACCTGCTCGAGCAGAGCCAGGGCCTCCCCGCGGGCGTCCTCGCCGAATCTTGCTTCGGCACGATAGGCCATGCCTGCCTCGACGTTCTCGAGGCAGGTCATGCCGCGCAGGACGCGGACCAGCTGGAAGGTACGGGCAACTCCCAGCCGGGCAATCCTGTACGCGGGTAGCCGCGCCAGTTCGTCCTGCATCAGCCGGATGCTTCCCCCGTCAGGACGCAATGCGCCCGAGATCAGGTTGATGACCGTCGTCTTGCCCGAACCGTTGGGTCCGAGCAGGCCGACGATCTGCCCTGCGTGGATATCAAATGACAGGTCGTTGACCGCTCTCAGGCCACCGAACGACTTTGTCAGACCGCGTACTGTCAGCAAACTCACGGACGAGCCTCATTGTCATCGACGGCATCGGAAACATCCGCTGCTTCCCGGCCCTCGGCCACGCCGGCGTACGTTTGCGGCGATCCGGTCTGCATGCCCATACGCGACACCCGGAGCCTGCGCCACCACTGGTGTACCCGTTCGAAAACACCGTTGGGCAGCAGATAGACGATGACGAGAAAGGTCACGCCCAGCAGGACCGCAAAATGGTTGGGAAAACGTGCGGCCAGCAGTTCAAATAGTGCCGTCAGAGGTATGACACCAGTCAGGGGCCCCAGCAGATGTCCGGCACCTCCGAGTAGCGCCATGATCAGTACCTGAAACGACACCGTGGGGTTGAATACGATAGCCGGGTCGATGTAGGTCCAGCGTGGTGAAATGATGGCACCGACCAGGGTCATGAAGGTTGCGCTCAGCACGAATAGCGCCACCTTGGCTCGCGTGGTGTTCATGCCAAGGTGCTGCGCCACGAGTTCGTCCTCTCCGATGACGCGCAGCACGAGCCCGAGCCGGGTACGCTGGATGACCGCTCCCGTGAACAGCACCAATGCCAGGAGCGCAAGCAGTTGCCAGTAAATGTCGACATTGCTGATGTCGAGGAAAATGTAACGGCCGATGACCCGCGTGATGTTGACCTCGTACCAGGTGACCAGTTGCCGTACCAGCTCGGCCAGCCCGAACGTGAAGATCACGAAGTGCACCCCCGAAAGTCGCAGGGTGGACAATCCGACAATGAGGGCAAGCACGGCACCCAGCACGCCGGCGACAAGAAGCAGCGCGCCCCATGGCAGAGTTTCCGAAAGCACTGCAACGGTGTAGGCGCCCATTCCGAAAAAGGCGGTGGTGGCAAGTGAAATGTAGCGCGTCGGACCCGAAAACAGTGCCCATGCGGTTGCCAGTACCCCATACTGCAGCACGTTGATGCCATAGGCAACGACGTACTGGCTGGACACCCAGAGTGGAACGGATGCCAGCAGTACCAGCACGAGCAGCACGCCCCATGTTACGGGCGAGCGCAGGAATGTACGGATCATTCAGCGCACCCTCCCGAACAGTCCTTGCGGGCGCAGCAGCAGAACCAGCAGGAAAATGGCGAACACGGCCGCCATGGTGAGTCCCGGATCGAGAAACCGTGCTGTCAGGGTTTCCACAAAGCCGAGCAAGAGGCCCGCAAGCAGGCATCCCAGCACGTTGCCCACTCCTCCCATGATCACGATGACCAGCGCCTTCATGGTGAACGCGACCCCCATGGTGGCGCTGAACGGCAGGAACATGCTGACCAGAACACCCGCTCCGACCACGAGCGCACCACCTAGCGCGAAGGCGAACGTTGCCATCAGGCGCGGGTTGATACCCACCAGGTGGGCGAACTGTGGGGCATCGGCCATGGCCCTCAGCGCAGCGCCCCACCGCGTGCGGGCCAGCACGAGGTACACGCCGATTCCGAGGACGAAGGCGGCGATCGCGGCCAGCAGGCGGTTGGCAGCGACTGGTACGCCCAGCACCTGCACCGGCACGGAAAGGAACTCGTAGCTGTAGAACCCGCCCCCCCATATGACGAGCAGGATCCCTTGCACGATGAACAGGATGCCGAACGTGGCCAGGATGCTGTCGACCTCGAGCGCGGCCGCCGAGGCCGACCTGCGCACCAGCGGCGTGAGCAGGATGCTGTATACCAGCCACTGCAGGACAAAACCCGCCGGCAGAGAGAACGCGAGTGCCCAGAGCGGGTTGACGCCCAGACTGGTAACGAGCCAGTACGTCACGAATCCGGCCCCGATCATGAACTCGCCATGTGACAGGTTCATGATGCGTGCTACTCCATACTGCAGCGTGAGCCCCATGGCGATCAGCGCGTACAGCCCGCCCAGGGTAAGTGCCGCCACTACCAACTCGATGAACAGCATGACAGTTCTCTGCACGTGAGCACGGTGGTGCGCCGCCCGACCTTGCGCGCAGCGCCCCGGCGGTGAAAACGCTTGTTGATGAACCCGTGCAGGGCTTTACCAGGCTGGCTTGGGGATGATGGGCGGTTTCGCACCCGGGTGATCGGCCGGAGCGACGCCCTGGAAAACGCCGTCCTGCCACTGCCCCACCGTGAACAGGCCCTTGAGCTGCTGATTTTCGAGTTTGATGGGCCCGAGTATGGTGTCGAAAGTACCGGTCTTGAGTTCCTTGAGTATGGCTGGCCGATCGATCTTGCCTACGGCTTCGATGGCCTGCTGCAGCATCTGCAACCCCACATAGGTTGCGGCACTGGCCCAGTAGTCGGGATCCTTCCCGGTGATCTGCTTGTGGCGTGCGCGGTAATCCTGCATCCTGGACGAGCTGCCGTCGATACCCCCCAGGCTCATCTGCCCTTCAACGCCCTTCACCCCGTATTTGTCGCGGAAGAACGGGAACTGCGTGCCGACGCCGGTATAGAACACCTTGGGATTCAGCCCCACGACCCGTGCCTGGTCAGAGATGAGGACCGTGTCGGGCGGATAGGAGAACGCAATGAACGTGTCAGCCCCCGACGCCTTGGCTTCGTTCAACAGTGAGGAAAGATCGTTGGTGCCAACCGGGTAGGTCTTGTCGAGGACGATCTCGAAACCTTTCTCTTTGGCGGCTTTGCGCGCGGCCGAAGAGGTTTCCACACCGAACCCGTCGGCAACGCTGATCATCGCGACCCGCCGCCCGATCTTGCCTTCGCGTGCGGCGCGGTCGAGGAGATCAAACAGTCCTTCGGCATACATGCGGCCGGTACCCAGCAGGAAGAAATGGGTGGACCAGCGTTTCGCGAGCTCGTCGGCCTTGTCGGTGAGGTTGGTACCCGCAACCTGCGGATAACCATGACGTTCGAACAGGGGCGCCACGGCCAGGTTGACGGCCGTTCCCCACGGAGGCAGCAGAAGATCGACCTTGTCCTGCGTAATCAGCCGCTCGATGTTGCGTACGGCCTCTTCCGTGCTGGAGCGGTCGTCATATTCGATGACTTCGATGGGAACCCGCTTGCCGTAGGCCCTGAGCATGAGACCGCCGGCATCGTTGATTTCCTTGACCCACATCTGGTAGTTGGGACGTACCGTGGTATCGGCGCCAGCTGCGTTGGGCCCGCTCTTGGCCAGGGTATACCCGATGCGTATGCTCTTGGGTGCTTCTTCAGCGTGTAGTGGCGCGGAGCTTGCCGCGACCAGCGCGCCAAGTCCCACCATGGCCAACCATGCAGGTATGCGTTTTCCTGGCATCATGACTGTCTCCTCGAGGGGCTATCGTGCGTGCAACGGCTCCCCCCTGGACCGTCGCACTCAGGGCGTCATAAATGTGACTACATCGTGCCATGCCGGCACGGCTTCGACAATGGGAAAGTTCTCGTACTGCGCCTGGCGTTTCAGATGCGCCTGCGCGGGCTGTGCCGACATGATGGCATGAGGTGGGCGGAACGGCACCACATGTCGGCTACATCAATGATGGAAGTTTTGTACTTGTTGTTCTATTTGTCCTTGCCCTTGGATGTGACGAGCAGGACGGGGCACTTGGACAGCGAAACGACGCGCCCGGCAACCGAACCCACGACCGCATCCAGGAAGACACCACGACCATGCGCGCCCATGACGATCATCTTCGCGTTCAGCCGTTCGGCCAGATTGACGATTTCGTTGGCGGCCTGGCCCACCACAGCATGGGTTTCGTAAGGCACGCCGGCAGCACTGAGCACTTCGGCTACCGGTTCGATGGCCTTGGCCGACTCGTCGGCGTGCCAGTCGTCAATGATCTGCTTGCCCACGAAGCCAGCCACACGGCTGCTGAGCGGAGCGGAAACATGCACGACATGCACCTTGCCCCCTTCCGGCAACAGATTGCCTTCATGGACGAAACGCGCCGCTTCGACGCTGTAGACCGAACCATCGGTTGCGAGAATGATGTCTTTCATGATGGGTATATCCTTTCTGAAAGGGGCGCGTTGCAACGCGCTGAATGCATGGGACAACGGTGTCCCGTGATCTGAACTGCTTCAACAAGGGCCGCAGCCGGCCCGGCTGCCCCGATGCAGGACGCAAGGCACCGGCAGGAGGCCGCATCGTCCGAGCCTATTCTAGCCGCTCGACCGACATGCAGCCATGCAATCCCGACACACGTGGATAGCGCGCTGCCGTGCCGCGACTCATGCCCGCTTCGATGCCGCGCTGGATGAGGCGGGTGGTGCAGCACGCGCGTTGTCGTTCAGCTGTCGAACCAGCCCTTCCTGCATGACGGTAGCCACCAGTTTCCCGTCGCGCGTGTAAAAGCTTCCTCGGCATAGGGCACGCCCCCCACCGGCAACGGGCGACTCGGTGGCGTAAAGCAGCCAGTCGTCGAGGGTGAAGTCGCGGTGGAACCACATGGCATGATCGAGGCTGGCCACCATCAGGTGCGGCAACCCGTAGACCAGCACGTGCGGCCAGAGCGCGGCATGCAGGATGTTGAAGTCGGAAATGTACGCCAGCATGGCCTGGGTGAGCGCAGCAGAACCCTGGAACGGTACGACCGGCTTCAGCCACATGTAGTGCATGCGGGGACCCTCTTCGGGACGACGGCTGGTCGGCAGCTCCAGCAGGTCGAACGGGCGTTCGCGCTCGTACCACGCGCGTATGCCATCGGGTAATCGTCGCACCATATCTCCGGTTTGGCCGCTGGCCAGCACCTCTTCGGGGGAGGGCACGTCGGGCATGGGCACACCCTGATGCTCGATACCCTCTTCCCGCAAATGGAATGACAATGCCGCGGTGAAGATCGGACGGCCGTGCTGCACCGCGACTACACGCCGGGACGTAAAGCTTGAGCCATCGCGCGTACGCTCGACCATGTACAGGATGGGGTGCGCGATATCGCCCGCTCGCAGGAAGTTCGCGTGCAAGGAATGCAGCGAACCGGACTCCACCGTGTGTGCAGCCGCCATCAGCGCCTGCCCGAGTACCTGGCCGCCAAAAACGCTGTGGCTGCCAACGTCGGCACTGTTGCCCCGGAACACATTCAACTCCAGCCGCTCCACCTGCAGCAGCTGCGGTACTGCACCATGACGTTCAGACTGCATGCACTTCTCCATTCTGGCAACGGACGGGTGCCAGAGTGCCCCGCCCTTGTTCGTTTTCTGCCGAATGGTAAACCGACTTCGCGATTCCTGCAGGACGCGCCAGGTCCGGTAGACCCGCCGTTTGCGGGAATGCGGCTTGCGATGTTCCGTCGCACTGCACCCGGATCAATCAACCGCATTCACCGGAGGCGCCATGGCATTGATGCTCTCACTGCATATCGTGGCCCTTTCCATCTGGAGCGCCGGACTGCTGTCTCTGGCGGTACTCTTTGCCCAGGATACGGCACGCCAGGGCCCGCGCGAACTACAGCAGCAACGGATCCTGACAGGCACGATCTTCCTTGCCATCAGCTCACCGGCGGCGATTGTCACCATCATGACCGGCACCCTATTGGTGTACCTGACCGGCGCCCGTGCAGACTGGCTCGCAGCCAAGCTTCTGTTCGTCAGCCTGCTGGCTGCGTATCACGTATTCTGCGGTCATTGCCTGACGCAATTGGGACAGTCAGCACACGGCCAGCGCGCCACACTGCGCATCTGGGCGGTTCTGGTCCCCTTCCTGCTGATCGTCATCATTCTGTGGCTTGTGCTGGCCAAGCCTGCATTATTGAACGGTTTTCGACCCTGACCGAACGGGTCCGGACACGGCACCTGCAACTTTCGTGCGTTCCGCATCCGGTGCAATCGCGACCTGGTGCTCGAATATCAGGTGCGCTCCCATCCATCCGGCCGCCGCCACCAGCACCACCCCCAGGGCCGAAAGACAAAGCCCACCCGGTACGATGGATGCTGGCGCGTCGGGCAGGCGATACCACCAGTTCACGAACTCGACAGCCAACAACATGACAGCCATGACGAAATGGTTCCAGCCTGCAGGGCGCCGGCGTATGCCTCCCACGACCAGAAGCTCCACGGTACCGGCCACTGCCGCCAGGCCGCCCATGACCAGCCCGCCCCCCAGCAGCCACAGGCTGGCGCGCGCCCAGAACGGATCATTCAAGTACCAGAAAGCCAGATCAGTACCCAGGACGGCAACAAAGAACGCGATCGGAAACGTCACGAGCATGGGGTGCAGAGGATGGCGGGCAATGGCAACCACGGTACGGGTCCCGCGGGCAAGCGGCTGGTCGAAGGCCTTCATGTGATGCTCCATCGTGTGGCTGAACGGCAGGCAATGCCACGGCGTCATGCACGCTGCATGCCTGCCCCCGGCTACAGCACCTCCCTTACCGCGCCGGCAAGGCGGTGTGCTGTCGTGTCCTGCACGGCGCTGCTCGCGGGCTGTGCGCCCGCCCCCCTGTCCATCCTAGACCCGGTCGGACCGGGCAGCGCAGGCATCGCATCCATCGGCTGGATCATGTTCGCGGCGGCAGTAGCATTGTGGGTACTGGTGATGGCACTTGCCTTGTACGCCACCTTCGGGCCCCGGTTCCGGCCGGTGCCATCGACCCTGCTGCTGGTCGGAGGTGGGCTCATGTTGCCGGTCGCCTGCCTCACACTGCTGCTGGTGCAAGGAGCACGGACCGGATACGCCCTGCTGCCCGACCCTGCGGACGAACCATGGCGCGTGCATGTACACGCACACCAGTGGTGGTGGGAAGTGCGTTATCCGGTTGACGGTGGGCTCCTGTTGCATTCAGCCAATGAAGTCCACATTCCTGTCGGACGGCCCGTTGACGTGTACGTCACCAGTGAAGACGTGATTCACAGCTTCTGGGCTCCCCGCCTGGGCAGGAAGATCGATGCCGTACCAGGTCGGGTGAATGTCGTGCGCATCCAGGCGGACGCGGTGGGCATCTACGACGGGACGTGCTCGGAATTCTGTGGTGCACAGCATGCACGCATGCAGCTCAAGATCGTTGCCCATGACGGCGAGTCCCTCGCACGTCGCCTCGCATTCCTGACTCCCATGAAGCTTGCCGACACGCAACCCGGTGCGCAGGCATTCAAGCGCCACTGCCTGCGATGCCATGCGCTGGATCCTGGGCTGGCGTCTTCCGGGTCAGTGGCTGCCCCGAACCTGGGCGATCTGTACCTGCGGGAGCGGCTCGCTGGAGGCACCCTGCCCAACACCCCCGAAAACCTGCGGGCATGGATTCGGTCTCCGCAGATGTTCAAGCCTGGAGCACGCATGCCTGACCTTGGCCTGGATACGCAGGAAGTCGAACATATCGCCACCTTCCTGGAGAGACGCGAACCATGAGCATGCCGTCTCCGATTGCGCGCCACGCGCACCTCGCACGGCTCTGGCGCGACCCGCCAACCGGCGCCGCGCGGTGGTTCACCGCCGTGAACCACAGTACGCTTGGACGCCGTTTCATTCTGACCGCCCTGGCGTTCTTCCTGATTGGTGGCACGCTCGCGATGCTGGTACGGACCCAGCTGGCTACGCCGCACAATGCGTTTCTGGCCCCTGGCAGCTACAACCAGGTGTTCACCATGCATGGGACCATCATGATGTTCCTTTTTGCCATACCCATGCTGGAAGGATTCGCCATGTATCTGCTGCCAAAGATGCTGGGCGCGCGCGATCTGGCCTTTCCGCGGCTGGGAGCATATGCGTACTGGTGCTACGTGTTCGGCGGGCTGATGCTGGTTGTGGCGTTGTTGGCCGGGATCGCGCCCGCAAGCGGCTGGTTCATGTACACCCCCCTGTCGAACGCAGTGTACAGCCCCGGCATGGGCGCGGACGTCTGGCTCATTGGCGTGACATTTGCCGAGATCTCGGCCCTGTGTGGTGCCGTCGAGCTGGTGGTCTCCATTCTGCGATTGCGCGCGCCCGGCATGTCGCTGAACCGCATGCCCCTGTTCGCCTGGTACATGCTGGTGACCGCGCTCATGATACTGACAGGGTTTCCTCCGCTCATCCTGAGCAGCATCCTGCTGGAACTCGAACGGGCATTGGGCTGGCCATTCTTCGAGGCGGCCCGCGGCGGCAGCCCCCTGTTGTGGCAGCACCTCTTCTGGATGTTCGGTCACCCCGAGGTTTACATCATTTTCCTGCCCGCCGCCGGCATGGTTTCCACGCTGGTCCCGGTGCTTGCACGTCACCCGATGGTGGGCCATGCATGGGTAGTGGCCGCCGCCATTGCGCTTGGCCTGATCAGCTTCAGCCTGTGGGCGCACCACATGTTCACGGTGGGATTGCCATATGGGGCGGAGGCCTTCTTCTCGGTCGCCAGCATGCTGGTCGTAGTTCCCACTTCCATCCAGGTGTTCGCCTGGATTGCCACTCTCTGGGCCGGGCGTCCGGTCTTGCGACTGCCCCTGCTTTACCTCTTCGGGTTTCTCGCCATTTTCGTGGCTGGCGGCCTGACCGGTGTCATGGTGGCGCTGGTGCCATTCGACTGGCAGGTTCATGATACCCACTTCGTGGTGGCACACTTCCATTATGTGCTGATCGGCGGGATGGTCTTCCCCGTCATCGCAGCCGCTTACTACTGGCTGCCGCACTTTACCGGCCGTATGGCGTCCGAACGCCTGGGAGCGTGGGCATTCTGGCTCATCTTCATCGGCTTCAACCTGACTTTCCTGGTCATGCACCTCACAGGCCTGCTCGGCATGCCACGTCGCGTGTACGGCTACGCCCCCGACCTTGGATGGGATCTGCCCAATCTCGTCTCATCGATCGGCGGATTCCTGCAGGCAGTGGGCTTCGCCATGCTGCTCCTCGACCTTGTCCTGCACGTACGCATCGGAAAAATCGCACCGCGCAACCCTTGGGAAGCTGACACGCTCGAATGGGCCATGCCCACACCACCGCCATCCTACAACTTCGCGGCGCAACCCCGCGTGTCCAGCCGCCACCCGCTGTGGGACGAGCCTGGGCTCGGTGCACGGCTGGCTGCGGGCACGCCCTACCCCGGCAGCCCCTGGCCCACGCGCCGCGAGACCATCGCGGTGGACCCGCTGAGTGGTGAACCGCTCCATCTGGTCGTGCTTACCGGTCCAGGCTGGCTGCCGTTCGGTACGGCCCTCATGACTGGCTGTTTTTTCCTGGCGCTCCTGCTGAAGCTCTACCCGCTGGCCGCAGCTGGCATGCTCGGAACCGCAGCGTTCGTCCTGGTCTGGGCCTGGCAGACTGGTGCGCGCAGCGATCCGGAACTGCTCGAAGTCGGCGAAGGCCTGTACCTGCGTCCACACCATGGCCAGGCTGAGGCGGCACCTGGCCGCAGCGGCCTGCTGTGTGCGCTGGTGGCTGATGCGATGCTGCTGGCTTCACTGCTTTTTGGCTGGGTTTACGTGCAGATGCTGGCCACAGATGCGCACGCGACCCGGACCATCCTCGACGCCCGCATCGCGGTGGCCCTGGGCGGGCTGACCACCCTCGCAGCAGCGTATGTCGCATTGCGACGCGCATCGACCATGAATGAACATGGCCGGGCGC
>ERZ777003.1559-NODE-1559-length-33092-cov-57.677664_pt1 | contig 33092 bp, 26 predicted proteins | sample MGYA00374956_ERZ777003 | MGnify/ENA primary metagenome ERZ777003 (study PRJEB29302, sample SAMN06268252) | bioreactor metagenome | isolation source: Joint BioEnergy Institute, California, USA | place: USA:Joint BioEnergy Institute, California, USA | collected... | reverse complement strand
CCAACGACTTCGTCGTGCTGCAGGACAGCCTGTTCGCCAGCCTCAACCAGGTCGACCCCGGCCTGCTCGGGTTCTCCGCGCTGCTCATCGGCGCGACGGCCCTCTGGACGCTGCGGCTGCGCCGCAGGCTCGACGTGGTCGCGCTCGGCCGGGACCACGCGACCAACCTCGGCGTCGACCACGCCGCGGTGGTGAACCGGGCGCTGGTCATCGTCGCGGTGCTCGTCTCGGTGGCGACCGCGCTGGTGGGGCCGATCACCTTCCTCGGCCTGCTGGTGGCGAACCTCGCCCGGCAGCTCACCGGCACGTTCCGGCACGGCGCCCTGCTGCCCGCCGCCGCGCTGATCGCGGTGATCACGCTGGTGGGCGGCCAGCTCATCCTCGAGCGGATCTTCACCATGGACACCGCGCTCACCGTGATCGTCAACTTCGTCGGCGGTGTCTACTTCATCGCCCTGCTCATCCGGGAGTCCCGACGGTGATCGAAATCAGGAACGTCACCAAGCGGTACGGCGGGCACGCCGTCGTCGACCGGGTGTCGCTCACCATCCCCCGCGGCGGCGTCACCTCGATCATCGGCGCGAACGGCGCCGGCAAGTCCACCCTGCTGTCGATCATCAGCCGGCTGCTGCCCGCCGACGAGGGCACGGTCACCGTCGACGGCATGGACGTCGCCACCACCCCCACCGAGCGGCTCGCCCGCCGCCTGGCCATCCTCCGCCAGGACAATCACATGCCGGTCCGGCTCACCGTGCGGGAGCTCGTCGCGTTCGGCCGGTTCCCGCACACCGGCGGCAGGCTCACCGCCGAGGACCACCGGCTCGTCGACGAGGCGCTGCGGTACTTCGAGCTCACCGACCTCGCCGACCGCCACCTCGACCAGCTCTCCGGCGGGCAGCGGCAGCGCGCGTTCGTGGCGATGGTGCTCTGCCAGGACACCGACTACGTGCTGCTCGACGAGCCGCTCAACAACCTCGACATGCGCCACTCGGTGCACATGATGCGCCGGTTGCGCCGCATGGCCGAGGACTACGGCAAGACCGTGGTGATCGTGGTCCACGACATCAACTTCGCGTCCTGCCACTCCGATGTGATCGTGGCGATGAAGCACGGGCGGGTGATCGCCCAGGGGCCCACCGCCGAGATGATGACCCCGGAGATCCTCGGCGAGATCTACGACCTCGGCATCGACGTGCACGAGCTGTCCGGCCGCCGCATCGGCGTCTACTTCGCCTGACCGCCCGCCCGGCACCCTGCCCGGCCGCCCGTCGCCACCGCTACAGTCCGGGCAGGGTGTCGGGCACGTCGTACACCGGCCAGCCGTCGTCGCCTTGCCGTACGTTCGGATGCGGCCGGTACGGCTGCCGCCGTCCCACGTCGAGCAGGTGGACCACGGTCGCCCCGCGCATCGCGAGCGCGTCGGCGATGAGCATGCGGTGGCAGTGCCACCACACGGTCTCGGCGCACATCACCGCGAGCCGCTCGCCGCGGCCGGCCCGCCGTACCAGCTCGTCGACCGCGGCGCGGAACTCGCCGGTGTCCATGTGGTCGGCGTAGCCGGAGAACGCGGCGTGGTGCAGCGCGGTGTGCCGGGTTCCGGGCCGCCGTGACCGGCGCCCGCCCAGGGCCTCGCCCTGCCACTCGTAGCCGATGCCCGCCTCGGCGAGCGCCTCGGCGAGCGCCGCGCGCCCGAACTGCGGGTGCCGCCGCGAACCGGGGAACCGCCGCACGTCGACCAGGGTCGCCACGCCCGCGTCCCGCAGCACCGCGAGGAACGCCTCGGCCGTGCGCGCGCCGTGCCCGACCGTGAACACATCCATTCCTCCCGACGCTACGCCATCCGCGGGGGAACGCCGGTGGCGGCACGCCCGGCGATGCGGGCCGCGCTCGGCGGTGGTGGCCGCGGCCGGGATATGGCAGGGCCGCCGCCCTGCCGGGCCGTACAGCGGGAGAACGATCACTTCGATTTGTGGCCGAATTCGGCCGCCTGTCGTTACCGAATGATTTTCCGTAGCGGGCGAACGGGATTTATCGCCGCATCACTGACGTACAGTAGTCAACTAGATCATTGACATCAGTTAGGTCGATTTATACCGTCTCTGTCACGGGCGTGCCGTGTTATCGGGGCGTGCTTCGATCGGCCGTCTGAGCACGGCGATCCGCAGCCGGGCAGGGTCGTACGCCTCGCCGTTCGGTCGGCCCTGTGCCGTCGGGGGAGGCGAGCGTGGCCGCGCCGTCGACGGTGTGGTACGGCGCTGCCGCCGATCCAGGCGGCCACGTCCGGGCCGTGCTGCGACAGGTGTTTCCCCGAGTTTCGGAAAGAAGTCACGTGAAAAAGATCCTGACCATTTTGGCTGCCGCCTCGCTCCTCATTCTCACGGCATGCGGAGGCGGGGAGAGCGGCTCGACGGCGCCCGGCGACGCCCAGACCTCGAGCGGCCCCACCAAGGTGAAGGTGAGCGTCATCCCCATCCTCGACGTCGCCCCTCTCTACCTCGGGCAGCAGCAGGGTTTATTCGCCGAGCAGGGCCTGGAGCTGGAGTTCGCCACCGCGCAGGGCGGCGCGGCGATCATCCCGGCGGTGGTGAGCGGGCAGGTCGAGTTCGGGTTCAGCAACTTCACCTCGCTGATCATCGCCCGGTCCCAGAAGGTGCCGGTGAAGGTCGTCATCGCCGGTGCCGGCTCCACCGGGGAGAAGGGCAAGGACTTCGGCGCCGTCGTCGTCAAGCCCGACAGCCCGATCAAGACCGCCGCCGACCTCGCCGGCAAGAAGGTCGCCGTCAACACGCTGAACAACATCAGCGACACCACGGTCCGCGCCTCGGTCCGCGCCGGCGGTGGCGACCCGAAGAACATCAACTTCGTGGAGCTGGCCTTCCCCGACATGCTCCCCGCCCTCGACCAGGGCTCGATCGACGCCGCCCAGGTGGTCGAGCCGTTCCTCACCACCGCCGTGAAGGCAGGCAACCGCGTCGTCGCGTCCAACTTCGCCGAGACCGCGCCCGACCTCACCGTCGCCGGCTACTTCACCTCCGAGCAGCTCGCCCAGTCCAACCCCGACCTGGTGCGGCGCTTCGCCGCCGCGATGCGGAAGTCACTGGAGTACGCCGCGCAGAATCCCGACGCGGTGCGCAAGATCCTGCCCACCTACACCAAGATCGACCCGTCGATCATCGACTCGCTCACCCTGCCGCGGTACCCCACCGAGGTCAACGCGCAGTCGGTGGAGACGCTGATCAAACTCGCGCACGGCGACGGGCTCATCACGTCGCCCCCGGACGTCAAGGAGCTGCTGCCGTGACCGCCGCGGTGACGGCGGGACCGACGCAGCACGGCGGCCGCCGTCACCGCCCCCTGCCCGCCTGGCTCCTCGGGCTGATCGGGCCGGCCGGGCTCGTGGCGGTGGTGGAACTGGTGCCCCGGGCCGGGCTGGTCGACGAGCGGTACCTGCCGCCGTGCAGCGCGATGATCGCGGCCCTCGTCGAGCAGGCGGGCACCGCCGAGTTCTGGACGGCGCTGCTCGAGACGCTCCGCGGCTGGGCGATCGGCCTCGCGATCGCCCTCGCCGCGGGCGTCGTGCTCGGCATCGTCATCGGCAGCGTCCCGCTGCTGCGCGCGGCGACCAACTCGACGATCGAGTTCCTGCGGCCGATCCCCTCGGTCGCGCTGATCCCGCTCGCCGTGCTGCTGTTCGGCACCGACATGCGCTCCACCCTGCTGCTGGTCGTCTACGCCGCCTTCTGGCAGGTGCTGGTGCAGGTGCTGTACGGCGTGCGGGACGTCGACCCGGTCGCCGACCAGACCGCGCGCATGTACCGGTTCCGCCCGCTCACCCGGGTGGTGCGGCTCATCTGGCCGACCGCCCTGCCGTACGTGATGACCGGGTTCCGGCTCGGCGCGTCGGTCGCGCTCATCCTGGAGGTCACCGGCGAGCTGATCATCGGGTCGCCGGGGCTCGGCAGGCAGATCGCGGTCGCGCAGACCTCGGGCGCGGTCGCCCCGATGTACGCCCTGGTGATCGTGGTCGGGCTGATCGGCGTGGCGGTCAACGTGTTCGCCCGGGCGGCCGAGCGGCGCGTCCTCCGCTGGCACCCGTCCGTCCGCACGGAGGTGGCCTAGGTGACGAACCTGATCAGGCGGGCCGCGGTGGCGCTGGCGCTGCCCGTGGCGCTCGTCGTGCTCTGGTGGGTGGCGACGGCCGACAGCACGAGCATCTTCTGGCCGCCGCTCAGCCGGATCCTCGGCGTGTTCGGCGAGACCTGGTTCACCGGGCGGTTCACCGATGACGTGCTGCCCAGCCTGGCCCGGCTGTTCGCCGGCTACCTGGCAGCGCTGCTCCTCGGGGTGGCGATGGGCGTGGCGATCGGGTCGTTCCGCCTGCTGCGCGCCCTGGTCGAGCCGGTGCTGGAGTTCTTCCGCGCGATCCCGCCGCCCGTGCTCGTGCCGATCCTCATGCTGTTCGCCGGCATCGGCACCGAGATGAAGGTGCTGGTGATCGTCTCCGGCTGCCTGTGGCCGGTGCTGCTCAACACCGTGGAGGGGGTGCGCGGCCTGGACGAGGTGCTGCGCGACACCGCCCGCTGCTACCGGCTCGGGCTGCGGGCCCGGCTGTTCCGCCTCATCCTCCCCGGGGCGAGCCCGCAGATCGCCGCCGGTGCGCGCCAGGCGCTGTCCATCGGGATCATCCTCATGGTGATCAGCGAGATGTTCGCCGCGAACAACGGCGTCGGGTTCACCATCATCCAGTTCCAGCGCAGCTTCGCCATCCCGCAGATGTGGACCGGGATCATCGTGCTCGGCCTCATCGGCATCGCGCTGTCGGCGATCTTCCGGATGGTCGAGCGCCGGCTGCTCGGCTGGTACATCGGAGTGCGCGAGGCGCACCGGACAGAGGGCTGACATGACGACACAACCCGTGGGGGCGGCGGCCACGACGTCGACCGCGATGCTCGAGGTGCGCGGCCTGAAGAAGATCTACGAGGGGCGCGGCCGGCGGGTCGAGGCGATCCGCGACCTGACCTTCGGCGTCGCCGCCGGCGAGCTGGTCTGCATCGTCGGCCCGTCCGGCGCGGGCAAGACCACGCTGCTGCGCTGCGTCGCGGGCCTGCTCGACTGCACCGAGGGCGAGGTGGTGCTCGAGGGCAGGCGGGTGACCGAGCCGCCGCCGGGCATGGCCGTGGTGTTCCAGGAGTACGGCCGCAGCCTCTTCCCCTGGCTGACGGTGTGGCAGAACGTCGAGCTGCCGCTGAAGGAGAAGCGGCTGCCCAAGGACCGGCGCCGCAGTCTGGTCGAGGAGTCGCTGGAGGCGGTCGGGCTGCTCGACGCGCACCGGGCCCACCCGTGGCAGCTGTCCGGCGGCATGCAGCAGCGGGTGGCGATCGCCCGCGCGATCGCGTACGAGCCGCGCGTGCTGCTGATGGACGAGCCGTTCGCCGCGGTGGACGCGCAGACCCGCGCCGACCTTGAGGACCTGGTCCGCAAGCTGTGGCGGGAACTCGGCATCACCGTGCTGTTCGTGACCCACGACATCGACGAGTCGGTCTACCTCGGCCGGCGGGTGATCGTGCTGTCCCACTCGCCCACGGTCGTGCTCGAGGAGGTGACCGTCGACCTGCCGGACGAGCGCGACCAGCTCACCACCCGCTCCCTGCCCCGCTTCGCCGAGCTGCGCTCCCACGTCTACGAGCTCGTCCAGCGGGCCAAGCGCGGCTACCGCCCCGAGGGCCGCTGACCGGCGCGTTCCGCCCTGCGACCGCGCACCGCCAGAATGCCACTGGCAGGGTGCGAGGAGGAGCGGCGGGTGCGTGCGGAGTCGTTGAGCGCGGTCCGGGCGGCGGTCGAGAAGGTGCGGGCATCGGGCGATCTCGCCCGATTCAGGACGGGAACATCGTCAGGCTGGTGCGCGGCCTGGACAAGGCCGTACGGCGCGACCCCTATGACCACGAAGGGCGGCTCACGCTCGGCTGGTTCCACTGGCTGCGGGCGTCGGCGCTGACCGGATGGCGGCGCGAACCGGCCAGGGTGCGCGCCCTGCACATGTTCTGGCCGCTGTTCCTCACGGGACACGAGCCGCTGCCGGAAGCGGCCTGCAGGGCGCTGGCCGACCGGGCCGAGCGGCGCGCGTCAAAGATGCTGGTCCTGGCCCAGGAGTCCACCGACCACGACTTCGCGGACGCCACGGTCACGGTGTGGCGGCAGATCGTGCGCTGGACCTCCCCGAAGCACCCCGATTCGCGGTGCGCAACAGCGAACTCTCGGGCGCCTTGTACCGCCGGTACACCCTGAGGGGGACGACGATCGTCACGAATGCTTCGTACACGACGGCGGCCAGGGCGAGCAGGATCAGTTCAACCATGGGTGTCTCCGGTCAGTCGAAAGGATGAGGTCCCGGGCGCCGAACAGCTCGTGCAGCTCCTCGTCGCAGTCCCGTGCGAACACCGTGCGGCCCAGCACGCGTCCGGTCACGGGGTCCCTCACGGGTTGGTTGCCCTCGTCCAGGAACATGAGCTGGAAGACCCAGCTGTCGGGACGGCGCTGCCGCAGCAGCGCGCCGCGGATCACCGCGTACCCGGAAGGCCGGTTGTCCACCAGAAAGCGGACCGTCTCCCGATAGGTGAGCACCCGGTCAGGCGCCGCCTCCCGCCGGACCTCGGGCCGGGGCCTCGTCACCCGGTCGACCCCCGAGTGGCTGCGCCACTCCCTCGACCGGCTGTGGGAGGCGGTGCGCCTTGAGGGCCAGCACGGGCCGGTCGCCATCCCTGTCGTCGGCTCGGGGCTGGCCCGGATCCACGAGCTGGACCGGGTGGAACTGATCCGGCTCATGGTTAAATCGTTCCTGGCCCAGCAGCCCCACGGCCGGATCAGCGACGAGCTGCGCATCGTCGTGCTGCCCTGGGACGCGGCGCGGATGGACATGGGCCGGGTGGACGAGGTGGTGACCGCCGCCATCACCGAGGCATTGCCCCGTCGCGACACGCCCGTCGGCACGGGCCGCACGGCGGGGATCACCGCGCCAGTGACATGACCGGAAGCGGGCGCCGGTCGGACCGCACGGACATGAGCACCCCGGCCGCGGCGAGGCAGGTCAGGGTGGACGAGCCGCCGTAGGACAGCAGGGGGAGCGGCACGCCGACGACCGGGGCGAGGCCGAGCACCATGCCCACGTTGATCGCCGACTGGGTGGCGAACCAGCACACGATGCCCCCGGCCACGAGCCGCTCGTACGGCGTGCCCGCCCGCATGGCGATCTGCAGGCCGCGCCACATGATCGCCCACAGCAGGACGAGCAGCAGCGCGGCGCCGAGGAAGCCGAGCTCCTCGCCGGCCACGGTGAAGATGAAGTCGGTGTGCTGCTCGGGCACGAAGTGCCCGCCGGTCTGGTCGCCGCGGAACAGGCCGCGGCCGGTGAGGCCGCCGGAGCCGACCGTCTCCAGCGCCTGCAGCGCGTTGTAGCCGCTGCCCTGCGGGTCGGCCTCCGGGTCGGCGAAGCTGAGCAGCCGCGCCACCTGGTGCGGCTTGAGCAGCTCGAGCCACCAGGCGAGGGCGGCCGCGGCGAGCGCACCGGCGGCGAGCAGGGCGATCCAGCGCCACGGGGTTCCGGCGAGCACGAGCATGCCCGCGGTGATCGTGCCGAGGATGAGCGCGGTGCCGAGGTCGGGCTGGAGCATCACCAGCCCGATCGGCACGGCCGCGACCGCGAGCGCGGCCGGGAGCCGGGCGGCCGGGGACCGGCCGGGAGTGTCGGCGGGCGAGCCGAGCAGGGCGGCGAGCGCGAGCACGAGCGCGAGCTTGGCCGGCTCGGACGGCTGGAACTGCAGCCCGGCGATGCCGAGCCAGGACCGCGACCCGTTCACGGTGACGCCGAGCGGGGTGAGCACCGCGGCGAGGCCGAGGCAGGCGACGACGAAGACCGGGACGCTCCAGGCGCGCAGCTGCCAGCGGGACACGCAGGCGAGCGCGACCATGAGCGCCAGCCCGGCCACGCCGTACCCGAGCTGGCGGGACAGGTAGGCGCCGGTGTCGTGGATCTCCGCCCGGGTGGAGGACCACACGAGCACCACCCCGGCCGCGCACAGCACGATCGCGGGCAGGCAGATGCGCCAGTCGAGGGCGCGCAGCACACGTCGCATCACCGCTTGTCCACCTTCACCCCGTGGATCGCCGACCAGATGTCCCGCGCCGCCGGGGCCGCGGTCTCGCCGCCGGTGCCGCCCTGGGCGACCATCACCACGACCGTGTACCGCTCGTCGAACGAGGCGAACCAGGAGGTGTCGGCCTTGCCGAACACCTCGGCGGTGCCGGTCTTGCCGGAGATCGGGTGCTCGTCGAGCGGGTAGCCGGCGAACGCGCCCGCGGCGGTGCCGGTCCGGGTCACGTCCGCCAGGCCCTGCCGGATGACCTCGAGCGTCCTCCGGCCGACCGGCAGCCTCCCCGCCACCGGCGGCTTGATGCGGCGCACCACGGTGCCGTCCGCGGCCACGATCCTCTTGCCGATCCGCGGGCTGTGCAGCGTGCCGCCGTTGGCGATCGCCGCGTACGCCCGGGCGAGCTGCAGCGGGGTGACGAGCACCTCGCCCTGCCCGATGGAGAAGTTGGCCGCGTACCCGGGCAGGTCCCAGTCGCCCTTCGGCAGGTACCCGGCGGCCTCGCCGGGCAGGTCGACGCCGGTCGGGCGGCCGAAGCCGAACGCGCGCGCGGTGCGCACCATCGGGTGCTCGCCCTTCTCCTTCCGCGCGGTCTCCTGCCACATCTCGTAGGCGAACCGGTAGAAGATCGTGTCGCAGGACACCTCGAGCGCCCGGCGCAGGGTGATCATCCCGTAGCCGATGCCGCCGAAGTTGCGGAACGGGCGGTCACCGACCCGGTAGTGGCCGGGGCAGCCGTAAAGGCCGTCGACCGGGCGGCCCGCGGCGACCGCCGCCGCGACCGAGGTGACCTTCCAGGTGGAGGCGGGCGCCCACTGGCCCGCCACCGCCCGCGACAGCAGCGGGCTGCCCTGCTTCGGATCCATCAGCCGCGCGTAGTCCTTCGGGTCGATGCCGCCCACCCACACCGTGGGGTCGTACGTGGGCAGCGCGGCGAGCGCGGTGATCCGGCCGGTGCGCGACTCCATCACCACGGCCGCGGCCTGGTCGGCGGGCAGGCCCCGCCTGCGGGCCCGCTCCACCGCGCGCCGCAGCGCCCGCTCGGTCGCCTTCTGGATCCGGGCGTCGATGCTGGTCACCAGCGTCGCCCCCGGCGTGGCCGGGCGCTCGCTCAGCACCCGCACCACGCGCCCGGCGCTGTCCACCACGAGCCGCCGCTCGCCGGGGGTGCCGCGCAGCTCGGCGTCGTAGGCCGCCTCCAGCCCGTCCCGGCCCACCGCGGTCCTGGCGGTGGGCGAGCGGTCGTCGGGCGCGACGTAGCCGAGCACGTGCGCGGCGAGCTCGCCGTTCGGGTAGTCGCGCACCGGCCGCAGGTCGGCGACGACCCCCGGGTAGCGGTCCGGCCGCTCGGTGATCTGGAACGCGATCCGCTCGGGGACCGCCTCCTTCACCGGGATCGGCTCGTACGGCGAGCCCGCCCAGCAGTCCTTGCGCGCCGGGCCGTCGCACGGCCGGATGCGGCGTTCGATCTCCTCGCGCCTCATGCCGAGCAGCTTCGCCAGCCGCTCGAGCACCGCGCGCCCCCCGTCGGGCTGGCGGGTGAGCACGGTGCGGTCGATCGAGACGGTGGTGGCGGTGCGGTTGCGCACCAGCGGGCGGCCGCGGCTATCGACGATACGCCCGCGTACCGGTGGGACGACCACGTGGCGCTCGTGGTCCGCCGTGGCGGCGCGGGCGTAGCGTTCCCCGTCGACCACCTGCACCTGCCAGAGGCGCCCGACCAGCACGAAGAACATACAGGTCACGAGCACGTGCACCAGGATGATCCGGGAACGCATCGACGGTCCTCCGAGCCGTCAGGCCCCGGCGCCTCCACCGGGCGACGCCGAGCCGCACGAGGTTGAACCGGACGAGAACGAGCCAGGCGAGCAGGGCGGCGGCGAGCGTGTACGGCACCGCGTACGGCAGCTCGGCCGCCTCGGTGACCGCGCGCGGGTCGCGCAGCAGCAGGTCGAGGCCGACGAGCGCGAGCGCGCCGAAGACCACGCCGGCGGCGGCCGAGACCGGCGCGGGCACCCGCCGGAGCAGGCCGCACAGGTAGCCGGTGACGGCGAGCACGAGCGCCGACCGCCCGGTGACCGCGTCGGCCGGCGGCACCAGGTCGGCGACGAGGCCCGCGGCGAACCCGGTGAGCACCCCGGGCACCGGGCCCCGGGCGGCCGCCACGAGCGCCACCGCCGCGAGCACCAGGTCGGGCACGGCGGCGCCGGGGAGCGGCAGCCGGTTCACCACGGTCACCTGCAGCAGCGGCACCACGAGCGCCGCGATCGCGGGGCTACCGCGCATCGCCGTCACCCCCTCGCGAGGCGGACACGACGCCGACCACGTCGAGCGTGCTGAACCGGACGGCGGGCCGTACCAGGGCGGTGGTGACGAGCGGGTCGGCGTCGTGCTCCACCCGGACGATCGTGCCGACGGGCACGCCGGGCAGGTACGGCCCGCCCTTGGCCGAGCCGAGCGTGACCACGCGCTGGCCGACGCGCGGTCTGGCGTCGGCGGCGAGCAGGCGCAGCCGCAGCAGGCCGTCGCGCATGCCCTGCCCGGTGACGGTGCCGATCTCCCTGGTCCCGGCGACGCGCACCCCGACGCTGGAGGCGGGGTCGACGGCGAGCCGCACCGTGGAGACCGAGTGCCCGGCCTCGACGACCCGGCCGACCAGGCCGTCGGCGCTGATCACCATGTGGTCGGCGCGCACCCCGTCGCGGGTGCCGACGTCGATCGCGACGCTGTCGCCGTGCGTGCCGTACCCGACCACCTGGGCGGTCACCACGGGCGAGCCACGGCGCGGGGCCGCCGCGGCGACCCGGGCGGCCTGGCGCTCCCGGTCGGCGGCGGCGTCCTCGGCCCAGCCGGCCGCGGCGAGCCGCAGCTCGCGGCGCCCGGCCTCGTCGTCGCCGGCGGCGAGGCGCTGCACCGGCCCGGCCACGGAGGCGCCCCACTCCCGGAGCGCGGCGGCGTCCCAGCGTACGTCGTAGGTGACGAGGGCGGCCGCGGCGGCCGCCACCGTGAGGAAGACGAGACGATGACGGCGGTTCCGGCGCATCCGGGCGGCCTCCTAGTGGCGTGGTTCCGGAACGAGGACCCCCTGGAGGCGGTCGAAGTCCTCCACGCATCTGCCGGTGCCGAGCACCACCGACAGCAGCGGATTGTCGGCGATCTTGATGGGCATGCCGGTGGCCTGGGCGAGCCGCCGGTCGAGGCCGTCGAGCAGGGCGCCGCCGCCGGTGAGCATGATCCCGTTGCCGACCAGGTCGCCCGCGAGCTCGGGCGGGCACTGGTCGAGGGTGGCCTGCACCGCGTCGACGATCGCGCTGACCGGCTCGTTGATCGCCTCGTACACCTCCTGGTCGGTGATCTCGACCGTGCGCGGGAGCCCGCTGATCAGGTCACGGCCCCGCACCGGGAAGGTGCGGCCCTCGGTCGGCGGGCACGCCGTACCGATCGCCATCTTGACCTCTTCGGCGGTGCGGGTGCCGAGCGCGAGCGAGTGCTCCTTCTTGACGTGGGAGATGATCGCCTGGTCGAGCTCGTCGCCGGCGACCCGGATGGACCGCGAGGTCACGATGCCCCCGAGGGAGATCACCGCGACCTCGGTGGTGCCGCCGCCGATGTCGACCACCATGCTTCCGCACGGCTCGTTGACCGGCAGCCCGGCGCCGATCGCCGCGGCCATCGGCTCCTCCATGATGTAGACGCGGCGCGCGCCGGCCTGGTACCCGGCCTCCTTGACGGCGCGTTGCTCCACATCGGTGATGCCGCTGGGCACGGCGATGACGAGCCGGGGCTGGGAGAGGGCGTGGCGGCGGTGCACCTTCTTGATGAAGTAGCGCAGCATCTGCTCGGCGACGTCGAGCTCGGTGATGACCCCGTCGGCGAGCGGGCGGATCGCGACGATGTGACCGGGCGTTCTCCCGATCATCTGTTTGGCCTCCGCCCCCACCGCGACGATCTTCCCCGTTCTGGTGTTGACCGCGACCACGGACGGCTCGTCGAGGACGATGCCACGGTCACGGACGTACACGAGGGTGTTCGCCGTGCCGAGGTCGACCGCCATGTCGCGGCCGAGGAACCCAAAGAAGGACCGCATGAACCCAGCTCCCCCGGTGAATCAGCGCTGTGTGGGACGAAACGCGGTGGCCGCCTGACCGGTTCAGCGTTAGCATTCAACCGGTCCGAGTGCTAATACCCTAGCTGACATCGACAACGGTCCGTGGCAAACCTCCAGGCGATTTAATGTCCTGACAAACCCTCCGACTCTACTTCCTAGACGCGGCCCAAAGGGATGTGGTTGGCCTGCGGAGACCGCCGGATGGCGTGATGTGGGCGACATCGCGGCCGGCCGCGCCGGGCATACGGGTGCTCCGGGCCACCTACCGCCGATCGGGTCGGAAAACGGGGGAATGGTACGGCGCCCGCCCGGGTTTGCGGGCGGGCACAAACGCGGCGCGGGGCGGCGCGGCGGCCGCCCCGCCGGGCATGCCGGAGAGATCGGGGAAACGGGTGGGAGCCACGGCGCCCCCGGTGGCGGCGGGCGGCTCCCGGCGCGGCCGTCAGTGGCCGCGGGCGATCCACTCGTCGAGGTGCGGGGCCTCGTCGCCGATCGTGGTCGACTCGCCGTGGCCGGTGCGCACGACGGTCTCCGGCGGCAGGGTGAGCAGCCGGTTACGGATCGACTCGATGATCGTGGGGAAGTCGGAGAAGGACCGGCCGGTCGCGCCCGGGCCGCCGGAGAACAGGGTGTCGCCGGTGAACACCGTGCCGAGGTCCGGCGCGTACAGGCACACCGCGCCGGGCGCGTGGCCGGGGGTGTGCAGCACGGTCAGCGCGACGCCGCCGACCTCGATCACCTGCCCGTCGGACAGCTCCCGATCGGGCGTGCGCTCGGCGTGGGTGAGCCGCCACAGCGGCATGTCGTCGGGGTGCAGCAGGATCGGGGCGCCGGTGAGGTCGGCGAGCGCCGGGGCCGCGTTCACATGGTCGTTGTGCGCGTGCGTGCACACGATCGCGCGCAACGTCCGGTCGCCCACCGCCTTGGCGATGGCGGCGGCGTCGTGCGCGGCGTCGATGACGATCGCCTCGCTGTCGTCGCCGACGATCCAGACGTTGTTGTCCACGTCCCAGGTGCCACCGTCCAGCGTGAACGTGCCGGAGGTGACCACGTGATCGATACGGGCGGCCATCAGAGGATCACTGCCTTTCGTGCGACGGGGCCGCGGCGCGCCCGCCCGGAGTCCCCGACGAGGACGGCGCGGTGCCGCGGGCCCGCGGCCGGTGGCGGTCCGCCGGCGGGCGGCCGGTCGGGGCAGGGCGGTCGTCGCCGCGCATGCGGCCACGGTACCAAGAAAGGCGATCATCACACGCACACCCCCGGTGGCCGCGCCGCCACGATCCGCCATCCCGCGCGCCGGGCCGTACCAGCTACCGGGGAAAATCCGCGGGTCGCGGCCATGAACGCCGCCCCGCTGGGCAGGGGTGACTTCCGGCAGCCGCTCCGAGACGGTTCGGGTGGGCCGCGCGGGGCCGGGCGTGGGCGCCCGTCGCCCGTGCGGCCGTCCGGACCGCCGCACGCTCGCCGTACTCGGCGGACCGCATGCGTTTCCCGGTGCGGCGGGCCGGGCTCGCGACCGAGGGAGGGGACATGGGCGGCATCGCCGAACGGTACGACATCCCCGAGCGCCACTTCTGGCTGCGCGGGCCGCGCCCGGAGCGGCCGGTCGCGTACGACCCCGCCACCGGGACGTGGAACGTGTACGGGTACGCCGAGGCCGTCGAGATCCTCGGCGACCCCGAGACGTTCTCCTCCCGCACGATGCGCCTCATGCCCCGCTCGTCGCCCGAGGAGGACGAGTTCGCGCCCGAGGGCTTCCTCACCCAGCTCGACCCGCCGGAGCACGGCAGGCTGCGCAGGCTGGTGAGCAGCGCCTTCACCCGGAAGGTCGTCGCCGACCTGGAACCGAGGATCGCCGCCCTCACCCGCGGGCTGCTCGACGCGGCACGCGAGCGCGGCCGCCTGGAGCTCGTCGCGGACCTCGCCTACCCCCTGCCGGTCACCGTCATCGCCGAGCTGCTCGGCGTGCCCGCCGCCGACCGCGAGCTGTTCCGCCGCTGGGCCGACGCGCTGCTGTGGCGGGACACCGAGATCTCGCTCACCAAGCCCGCCGAGCAGCGCCGCGCCGAGCTGCGGGCCACGCTCGGGCCGTGGCGGGAGATGACCGCCTACCTCGCCGCGCACGCCGCCGAGCGCCGCCGCCGGCCGCGGGCCGACCTGCTCACCCGGCTGGTGGAGGCCGAGGTGGACGGCGAGCGCCTGCCCGACGCGCACGTGGTCGACTTCGCGATCCTCCTCCTGCTCGCCGGGCACGTCACCACCACGATGCTGCTCGGCAACACGGTGCTGTGCCTCGACGCGTACCCGGAGGCGCAGGAGAAGGTGCGGGCCGACCGCGCCCTCGTCCCCACCGCGATCGAGGAGTCGCTGCGCCTGCTCACCCCGTTCGCCGTGCTCGGCCGGGCCACCACCCGCCCGGCCGAGGTCGGCGGCACGACGATCCCGGCGGACGCGCTGGTCCTGGTGTGGCTCGCCGCGGCGAACCGGGATCCCCGGCGGTTCCCCGGCCCCGAGGTCTTCGACCCCGCCCGCGACCCGAACCCGCACCTCGCCTTCGGCCGTGGCGTGCACTTCTGCCTCGGCGCGCCGCTCGCCCGCCTCGAGGGCCGGGTGGCCCTGAACATCCTGCTCGACCGCGTGGACCCGCTGCGCACCGACCCCGACGACCCGGTCCGGTTCCTGCCGGCCCGGACCATGACCGGGGTACGGCGCCTCGCGCTGCCGACCTGACCGGCTAGGCGGGCCGTACCGGCAAGGTGTCGAGGACCGCGGCGGCGATGCTCCCGGCGGTCGGCTCGTACCTGGAGGCGAGCTGGCGGAACACGGTCTCGGCGCGGATCGCCGGCCAGTCGGGCGGCAGGTGCTCGGCGGGCAGCAGGGGGTCGCGGCGCAGCACCTGGAGCCAGTCGCCGACCAGGAAGAGCTGGCGGGCGAGGTCGTCGACGGCGTCGGGGAGCGGGTCGGGCCGGTCCCAGCGGTCGAGGAAGGCGCGGTAGCGCTCGGCGATCTGCGCGGTGTCGAACGCCTTGTGCACGATGTCGGCGGACTCGGTGGGCTTGAGCGCGCGGGCCTGCAGCACGGTGACCTCGTCGCCGAGGCCGAGATCCTCGAGCAGCGCGACGACGTCCTTGGTGCCGGCGGCGACCCACAGGCCGCTCTGCAGCGGGCCGAACCCGGCCCAGGTGAGCTGGGAGCGCAGGTCGTGCCGGAGGCTGCGCTCGCTGGCGGGGAGGGAGAACCCGACGAGCGTCCAGGTGCCGTCCCAGTCGCGGTTGACCGCACCGGTCTCCCAGATGCGCCGGGAGCCGTCCTCCAGGACCGCCGTGGACCGGGCGGTGAGCCCGAAGTACGTCCGGCGCTTGTGGCGGTGCCGGGCGAGCAGATCGCGTTTGACCATGCGGGTGAGGGTGGAGCGCACGGCCTCCTCGGACACGCCCAGGCGGGCGAAGACCTCGATGACGCTGCCGGAGTAGACGGCGATGTCCCGGCCGAGGACGTAGAGCCCGAGGAAGCTGAGGAGCAGGGACTGCGGCCGCATGCCCGGCTGACGCGGCTGCCCCTGATCTGGGTCTTTCACCCTACGAGGGTAGGGCTCGCGGCGATATTGTGCGAAATCGTGACCTGGGTCATAATCGTGCCCTACATCGCCCCTGTGGGTGCTCGGCACCCCGACGCGAGTGGAGGCAGATCGACCGGAGACGGCGGCAAACCCCTTCACGACATCCGGCGGACGCGATCGGGGCGTGCCCGCCGGACGGCCGTAGCGCCCATACCGGGCGACCCAGACCCCCATGCTCTGCAGATGAGGAACGCCATGTCGAACTCATCCGTCGACCCGACGCCGGTTCCGTCCACCCCGCAGTCCGACCCCGTCCAGCTCCGCCGCGCGGTGACGTCGAGCTTCATCGGCAGCGTCATCGAGTACTACGACTTCCTGCTGTACGCCACCGCGTCCGCGGCGGTGTTCAGCACGGTCTTCTTCAGCAACCTCACCCCGCTGGTGGCGACCGTCGCCAGCCTCGGCACGTTCGCCACCGGCTACCTCGCCCGGCCCATCGGCGGGATCATCTTCGGCCACTTCGGTGACCGGCTGGGCCGTAAGCGCATGCTGATCCTCACCATGGGCCTGATGGGTGTGGCGAGCACCCTCATCGGCCTGCTGCCCACGTACGAGCAGGCCGGCGTGTTCGCGCCGATCGCGCTCGTGGTGCTCCGGCTCATCCAGGGCGTCGCCGTCGGCGGCGAATGGGGCGGCGCGGTGCTCATCTCGGCCGAGCACGCCAAGGGGCGGCGCGGGCTGTGGGCGAGCTTCACCAACGCCGGCGCGCCGTGCGGCATGGTGCTCTCCACCGCCGCGCTCACCGGCACGGCCGCGCTCGTCGGAGAGGAGGCCTTCCTCGCCTGGGGCTGGCGGGTGCCCTTCCTCATCAGCATCGTGCTGCTCGGCGTCGGCCTGTTCATCCGGCTGCGCGTCGCCGAGACCCCGGTGTTCACCGCCGCGCAGGCCGCCGCCCCCAAGACCCGGCGGGCGCCCCTCATGGAGGTGCTGCGCAACCACCCCAAGGCGCTGCTGCTCGGCATCGGCGTGGGCCTCTCCGCGTTCGTCGCCCAGGGCACGCTCACCACGTACCTCATCGCGTACGGCGTGCAGGTCGGCTTCCCGCGGCAGACCGTGCTCAACGGGCTCACCCTGTCGTCCGCGCTCGCCGTGGTCGCCATCCTCGCCTGGTCGGCGTTCTCCGACCGGGTCGGGCGCCGGCCGGTGGTGGTCGCCGGCGCGGTGGCCATGGCGGTCTTCGCGTTCGCCCTGTTCCCGATGGTGGACAGCCAGAGCGCGCTGCTGCTCACCATCGCGCTCGTGCTCGGCCAGTCGGTGATCCACCCGATGATGTACGGCCCGCTCGCCGCGCTGTACAGCGAGCTGTTCGGCACCCGCGCCCGGTACACCGGCGCCTCGCTCGGCTACCAGATCGCGGGTCTCGGCGCCGGCCTCGCCCCGGTGATCTTCGCCCAGGTGCAGGCGATGACCGGGGGCACCAGCACGCTCGCGATCTCCGCGGTGATCGCCGCCTTCTGCCTGCTCACCGTGGTGTGCATGCTCGCGCTGGCGGAGACCAGCCGCCGCGACCTCGCCGACGTCTCGGCCGCGCCGCAGCCGACCGGGACCGCGGCGTCCTGATCCCCGGCCACGGTGGTGGGGCGCCCGCCGGGGGCCGCCCCACCACCGTGCCGGTGCCGTCGTTTCCTCGGCCTCCTCGCCCGGCCGCGCGATGCGGGCCGGGATCGCAGGGCCGTCATAAGAAAAAGAGGAAAGGCCGGGCCCACCGGCCGCCTGACCACAGTGGTCCCGGCCGCGCCGGGACGGGCCGCGGCCCGGGTTTCGGAAGGACGGATGACGACGCAATCGCCGCGGTGCGCGGTCCGTAATCGTCCCGTCTCACACCGTTAATGATCGGGGAACCGCTCGGGTGGACACTCCTCGTGACACGTCGGGTCAACGCGTGACACGAAGGGGGCCGACGATGGCGTCCATCTTCGAGCGGATCGGGGGATCCGAGGCCGTCGCCGCGGTCGTCGACGACTTCTACGACCGCGTGCTGGCGGACCCGCTGCTGAGCGGGTTCTTCGCGAACACGGACATGCGCAAGCTCAAGGCGCACCAGCGCAGCTTCGTCGCCGCCGCCCTCGGCGGGCCCCAGACGTACCGGGGCAAGACGATGGACGAGGCGCACGCCGGGCTGGGCATCCGGTCGGAGCACTTCGACGCCGTGGTGGGCCACCTCGCGGAGAGCCTGAGAAAGCACGAGGTGGCGGAGGACGTGATCGCCACGATCGCCGGCGCCCTCGCGCCGCTCAAGGCGGAGATCGTGGGGAGCGAGGTGTCGGCGTGACCGGCCGGCGCCGATCGCCGGCCGGGTGAGACCGGGACGGCGGGCCCCGTCCCCGAGCGCCCGCCGGTCCCTGATCGGTGGCCACCGGAGCAGGCGGCGCGTCGCCGGGTGGGCGTGCGCCGCGGTCGAGACCCTCCGGGCGGATGGGCCCTGCCCCCGGTGACGGGGCAGGGGCGCGGGTTCCGCGCCGGCCGCCACCGCCACCGCGAGCCGGGCTGTGGCGGCTCGCAGTGGGGCGCGTTGCTACCGGTCCGCCGGTGCCGTGGCGGTGAGCCGTTCGTGGAGGCGGATGCATTCACGGGCGAAGCGGCTTCGCCGTCCGGAGGCGGCGTGCGCGGCGACAACGGGGATCCTGCCGCGTGCGCCCGCCCAGGCGGCCACCTCCGCCGCGAGGGACACCGCCTCGGTGTGCGCCGGGGCCGGCCGTTCGCCCGGGGCGGGGAGGAAGCCGGGCAGCAGGCCGGCGAGGATGCGCCACACCTCCCGGTGGGCCCCCTGCCGGGCCGCGTCGGCGAGGACGTTGAACACGGCGCGGGGCCGTCGCCACGGGCTGCGGAGAAACACGGCGAGCCTGCGGCCCAGCGGCTCGGCGGGAAGATCGCCACGGGCCGCGGCGGCGAGCAGCAGCGGCACCATTCCCGGTGCCTCCACGGCGAGGAAGTGGGCGAGCAGGGTCGCGGTCGCGTCCCCGGCCGGGCCGTCCGCCGCGAGCAGGAGCTCAAGGTCCCGCACGCTCACCCCGGGCTCGCGGTCGAGGAACGACAGGTAGTTGACGGCGACCACCTCGCGGTGGGACGGCAGCAGGCTCGGCCACCAGTCGAGGCGGGTCTCGTGGTAGTACGCGTGGCGCCGCGGTTCCTGCAGCACCCCGTCGATGAGGTCGTGGCCGGTCGGCTTCGCGCGGAGCACGGGCACCAGGCGGGCGCTCTCCTCGTGGCCGCGCTCCGGCTCCTCGACGAGGTGCTCGGCCGTGCCCTCGTAATGGAGCCACCGTACGCCCGTGTCCGGGTCGGGCAGGCCCCCCTCGGCGAGCCACCCGGCGACGGCCGAGGCGGCGGCGGAGCCGATGCGGGCGGCGCGCGCGGCCGCCTCGGGATGCCGCCCGCGGGGCAGCCGCAGCAGCGCCTGGCACAGATCGGCCCGGAGGGGCTCGGCTCCCGCGGCGGCGCACGCCTCCAGCCGGTCCACCAGCACGCCGGGGTCGAGCTGCCCGGTCGCGAGCGTGGGGGTGGCGAGCAGCACCGGCGGCAGCGTGCCCTCGCGCAGCGCCGCGTACAGCTCCTCCAGCCGGTAGAGCAGGAAAAGGTGGGGCGGCGCGACCTCGGCGGGGTTCGGCAGGCGGCGGCGCCGGTGGTCCTCGGCCACGGGGTCGGGCGGCTCCGGATCGTCGAAGAACGGGCCGTGGCCGAAGGCGAGGATCGACACCCCGATCTGCGGCTCGTCCGGCCCGACCGGTGGCGCGGGGCGTCCCTCCCGCCACGCCGCCACCCGCTCGGCCGAGACCCCGGCCTCGAGCGCCTGCCGGAAGATCTCCTCTCGGATCGGCTCGGGCAGTCCCGGGAACGCGGGCGCGCTCGCGTCGCCCCCGTCGCCGTCCGCCGTCTCGTCCTCGAGCCCCATCTCCGCCGCCTCGTCGCCGGTGAGCACGCCGACGTGCACCGAGAACGACGCGTGCTCCCAGGCCTCCTGGGGGTCGACCCGAGGCGGCTCGGGCGGGCCGGGGTCGCGGCCCGGGGTGACGACCTCCAGGGCGAGGGCCCGCAGCCAGTCGCCCGGGTCGAGCCACCGCTCCTGCCCGTAGATGTGGGTGTGCGGCTCGCCGAACCGGCCGGCCGGCTCCGCGCGCAGCCCCTCGCGGTCGGTCGCGGCGCGCGCCACGAAGGCGGCGAGCCACGCCTCCGCGTGCACCGGGTCGGAGAGCAGGTAATCCGGTACGTCCAGGGTGGGGGCCGGGTGCGGCCCGGGCGGCGCGACGGCGGGCAGCGGCGGGGGCGTGAACGGCGGGGCGGTCTCGGCCGGTACCGGCTCGCCGCCGAACCGTGCGGCCACCTGCGCGCCCAGGTCGGCCAGGAGCAGCGGGACGGCCTCGGCGATCACCTCGGTGGCCGGGGCGAAGGCGTCGGCGTGGCGGAGTGCGATGCGCGCGGCGCGCTCCTGTACGCGGTGGGAGGGGTGCCCGAACGCGGCGGCGAGCGCCTCGGCGAGCTCGGCGGCGGTGCCGGGCGCGAGCCGTACCCGCTCCTCCAGCCAGGTGAGACCGGCGCGGGCGAGCCCGGCCTCGGCGCGGAAGGCGAGGGCGACGATCGCCTCGACCGCGTCGGCGTCGTCGATCGGCCCGGCGCCGCGGACCCGCCGGAGCGCGGACTCGGCGACCGGGGTGGGCGCGGCGGGCAGCAGCCGCAGGTAGTCGCGCCGCCGGGCGGCGACCTCCTGCGGGGTCGGGTCGATCGCCTCGTGCACCTGCGCGAAGAAGCGCAGGTCGGCCTCTGCTCCGCCGCGCAGGAACCGGCGGACGCAGGCGTCGAGCAGCCGCTCGCGGGACATCCGGCCGGTGAAGAGCACGTGCCGGATGAGGTCCAGCCAGAGCCGTGCGGCCCATTCGTTACGCAGCGCGCGGCCCACGCCCTCGGTTTCGAAGAGCCTCGGCAGCAGCGTGTCGATCAGCGGGTCGTCGGGGCCGACACCGGAGGACAGCCAGGCGATGACGAGCGGGTCGTGCGCGGGCGGCTCGGTGCCGCTGACGCGCAGCAGCTCCAGGGCGAGCGGCACGATCCGGTCCTGAGGGGTGCGGATCCGGCGGGCGAGCCGGACGGCGACGTCGGCCTGCCATTCGCGCGGCCGCGTGGCGAGCACGCGCATCAGGTGGTCGAGTCGCGGTTGCGGTGCCCACTGGGAGGCGAGGCCGCCGCGCGCCAGCCAGGCCGCGGCCTGGGCGGGGCGGGCGATCGTGCCCGCGCCTGCGATCAACAACGACGTCTCGTACTCCTGCAGCACGTCGTCGGGCCGCCATCGGTCGATCAGGATCTCGTCCAGCACCCATTCGGGGGTGTCGTCCCGATCGCGGCGTACCCGGTCGGCCCAGTCCCGGTACGCGGCCTGTGCGGCCTCCACGCGCAGCTCGTCGACGAACCCCGGCAGCCGCGCCGCCACCTCGGCCCGCTCGGCCGGGTCGAGCGCGATCACGCGGTCGGCCAGCGCCCGCTCGTCCCGCACGCGGATGAGGTCACGGATCTCCTCCCAGACGCTCACCGGACCACCTCCGTCCGGGCACGGGCGGCGATCCGGGCGGCGAGCACGTGCTTGCACGGGCCGCGCGAGCCGCGGTGGTCCCACCACCACGGGCAGGTGCACGAGCCGTCGGCGAACCCCACCTCGCGCACGCCCCCGCCGGTCCGCACGGTGGCGGTGACCGGTGTGCCCGCCGGATCGCGGACCACCTCCACCGCTCCGGCGGCGACGAGCTCGTGCGCCGCGGCGAGCCTCGGGTTGAGCGCCCGCACGAGCTCGGCGTCGTACGGCAGCTCGCGGTGGAAGTGGGCGGCCTCGGCCAGGTCGTAGCCGACGCGCCCGGCGGCGCCGAGCCGGGTGAGGGCGGCGCGCACCCGGGGGATGGGCAGGCCGGAGCGGTCGGCGAGCAGGCCGAGCTCCACCGTGGGCTCGAAGTCGAGCAGCATGCCCACCAGGCCCGCGTCGGCCTCGGAGCCGGCGGTGGCGAGGTCGTCGAGCACGGCGCCCTCCCCGGAGAAGCCGCGCCACCGGGCGGGCGACAGCGCCACGGTGTAGCGCATGCCGGGCAGCTCCAGCGTCCACGCGCTCGGCGCCGCGTCGCCCGGCTCGGCCGGGCCGTACATCTGGAGCCGCTTGGCGAAGCGGAGCAGGGGCAGCAGCGTCTCCAGGCGGCTCACCCCGGCGACGTACACCGCGCCGGGCAGGGGGTTCGGGGTGACGCGCAGGTCGCGGCCCTCGGGCACGACCCACACGTTCGCCTCCCGGGAGCGCCGCCGGAGCAGGGAGCGGAGGAAGCGTGCCGCGGTCATGCCGGTCGCCTCGGCGCGCAGGTCCATGCGCGACGCGATCACCTGGACCTCGGCGAAGCCGCGCAGCCAGCGCGCGGGCAGCGGCACCTTCTTCTCCACCACCGCCCCGTCGAGCGTGGTGACGGTCAGCTCGTCGGTGCCGACGGCGAGGTGGAGGGCGTCCTGCGCGCCCACCCGGGCGAGGGCCTCGCGCATCGGCGGGTTGAAGTCGACGTTGGTGGTGCCGCGGTCGAACACCTCGCCGTCGATCGCGCCGCCGAGCAGGTCGAGCCGGCGTACACGCCGCCGCAGGCGGAGAACGACTCGAAGCGCAGCCGGTCCCCGCCGCAGGTCACCACCGGGTCGAGGAGCCCGGACAGGCGGGACCGGCCGCGGGGCCGGCTGTACCGGGCCATGGCGACGTCGGCGACCGCGAGGAGCGCGGCCGCGGCGGCGTCCGGCCGGGTCACGACACCGCTGAAGAAGCGCGGGGCCACGGCGGGCCCGCTGCGCGTCCGGCCGCCGCTCGTGGACAGCCCGAGCCTGCCGTCGACGAGCGTGGAGGGGGCGGCGTAGCTGAGGATCTGCGTCGCTGCGGTCATGGCCGGGAGGTTAGGGATCATGACCGACATTTCCGGTGCGCGGTATCGCACCCCCTTCCTCACCTGCGGGTTTCCCGAATAGTGGAAGACCTGGCGGGTGTGGTGCAGGGCTCTTTCCGGTGCTTCGCCGCCCCTGCCGGCGGCCGGACCCGCTACCGTACGGACGGGCGTGCGTCGGTTCCCTCGCCGTGACCCGGCGAAATCGGCCGTTGAGCCGGTCGTTTCCGTGATCTCGGCGGCCGGGCGGCACGCGCCGCTCGCCGTTCACGCGGCTCGCCGAGGCGACGCGGCGACGTTGCGTGTAGGCGGAAATGTCAACAGAATCGTGTTTGTCAACAGAATCTCTGGCATTATCGACGAGTAAGCGGCGTCATCATGACCAGGGCGGTACGCATGGCGGAAGAGAACGGCGCGCTGGGGCGGGGAGCGCAGGGCAAGGCCATGGCGGTGAACTACCTCCGCTCGGCCATCCTGCGCGGAGACGTGGCTCCCGGCCAGCGTCTGGTTGAGGCGGAGCTGGTCGAGACGATCGGCGTGACGCGCGGCAGCGTGCGTGCCGCGATCGACGAGCTCGTCGCCGAGGGCCTGCTGGAGCGCATCCACAACCGCGGGGCGCGGGTGCGCACCATCACGCTGGAGCAGGCGATCGAGATCCTCGAGTGCCGCAAGGTGCTGGAAGGGCTGATCGCCGCCAAGGCGGCCGAGCGCATCGGCCCGTGGGACGTGACGCGGCTGCGCGAGCTCGGCACCCAGCTCTCCGACGCGGTGCGCGACGGCGAGCTGATGAAGTACTCGAGCCTCAACCAGGAGCTGCACGGCATGCTCGCCGAGATCTCCGGGCAGAGCACCGCGGCGAGCCTCATCGGGCGGCTCAACGCCCAGGTCGTGCGGCACCAGTTCCAGCTCTCGCTGCAGCCGGGCCGCCCGCAGATCTCCCTCCAGCAGCACCTGGCGATCATCGACGCCGTCGTGTCCGGTGACCCGGCCGAGGCCGAGCGCGCCATGCACGCCCACCTCGACAGCGTGATCGAGACGCTGCGCGCGCTCTCCTCCTGACCCTTTCCTCTCGTACGTCCTCTCGTACGGCCCGGGCGGGCAGGCCGGCCGGGCCGGCGGTCATCGCCCTCGGACGACGGTTCGAGGGCTCCCCGTCTTCCCGGCGTCCTTCCGGTGCCCCTGGCGTACCACCCGTGGCCGCCACCGAGCCGATCTCGCGGCGGCCTCGGTACGGCCAGGCCCTGCGAAAGCCCGGGTGTTCCGGCGGGCCGCGCACCCAAGGCGGCCGCCGCTCGGATCTCTCGCGCCGCGGCGGTTGAATTTCGCATCACGCCACGTTTCGGAAGAGCAGCCATATACTGGGCGCGTTCTTGAACCGTTTTTCCGCTGTCCGAAACGGCCCTTGTGGTGACATCGCCGGACTCGAGTACGGTCGGTTCCGCCTCCCGGAGCCCCGGGCGGCGGTCGAATCACGAGTACCCCCGCTTCCGGCCGTGTTCCCGCCTCCCTGGCCCACTCCGCGTGGCCAAGCGTCCGTTCTCCAAGGAGGAGACCCATGAAGGTGACCGCAGCGGTCGTCGACGAGCTGCATGGACCGTTCCGAATCGAGGAGCTGGAGCTCGACGAGCCCGGCCCCGGTGAGGCGCTGGTCCGCATCGTCGCCTCGGGCATCTGCCACACCGACGAGATCACCCGGCACGGCGACCTGCCGATGCCGTTCCCCGGCGTGCTCGGCCACGAGGGCGCGGGCGTGGTGGAGGCCGTGGGCGAGGGGGTCACCTCGGTACGCCCCGGCGACCACGTGGTGATCGGCTGGCCGTACTGCGGCACCTGCCGGAACTGCCGGGACGGCGAGCCGCGGTACTGCGCCCGGCTCGGCGAGGCGGTCGCCGGCGGCCACCGGCTGCTCGGCCCGCGGGCGGGCGAGCCCGCGTTCCGCCGGGCCGACGGGTCGCGGGTGCACAGCCACTTCTTCGGCCAGTCGTCGTTCGCCACCTACTCGCTCACCTGGGCCGACGCGCTCGTCACGGTGCCGCAGGACGCCCCGCTCGAGCTGCTCGGCCCGCTCGCCTGCGGCATCTCCACCGGCGCGGGCGCGGTGATGAACACCTGCCGGCCCGGCCCCGGCTCGAGCATCGTGGTGTACGGCGCGGGCGCGGTCGGCCTCTCCGCGGTGCTCGCGGCCCGGCTCAGCCCGGCCACGAAGATCATCGCGGTCGACCTGCACGACAACCGCCTCCGGCTCGCCGAGGAGCTCGGCGCCACCCACACGATCAACGCCCGGGAGACCGACCCGGTGGCCGAGGTGCACCGCATCTGCGGCGGCCCGGCCGACTTCGCGCTGGAGTGCACCGGCGTGATCTCCGTGGTACGGCAGGCCGCCGACAGCGTCGGCATGCTCGGCACCTGCGTGCTCATCGGCGGCGCGCCCGCTGGCGCGGAGTTCTCCCTCGACCACACCACCACGCTGTGGGGCAAGCGGGTGGTCGGCACCCTCGGCGGCAGCGGCCGCAGCGAGACCCTGATCGGCACCCTGGTCGAGCTGCACCGGCAGGGCCGGTTCCCGTACGACCGGATGGTGCGGTTCTACGAGCTCGACGAGGTCGAGAAGGCGCTCGAGGACTCCCGCAAGGGCGAGGTGCTCAAGCCCGTGCTGCGCATGAAGCACTGATCCCGCAGGGCGGGCCGCCGTGCGCCCGCCGTCCGGGTACGGCCCGGCCGCCCCGCCGCGCACGCGGCCCCGGGCGGCCGGGCCGTACGCATGCCGGCACGAGGCCCGCGATGACGGTCACACCAGGACCGGGGCCGCGAAACCCGCGGGGCCGGGAATGCGCGCCGCGATGCGCGGGTTGGCTGGGAAAGGGGGTGCCGAAGTGGTTTTCACCCCCGCCGATAAAGTTGGGATGACCGGATGAGCGGACCATTGTCCCGCTCGGTACCGGCCGGTCAGCAGAACGTGCGCGCTCGCCTGACGCGCTCGATTCACTTGGGGAGTGCTGTGGCCAAGCCCATATTGCAGATCATCGTGGGAAGCACCCGGCCCGGCCGGGTCGGCCTGCCCGTCGCGGAGTGGTTCCGGGATCGTGCCGTGGCGCACGGTGGCTTCGACGTGGAGCTGATCGACCTCGCCGAGGTCGATCTGCCGTTCATGAACGAGCCGAACCACCCGCGGCTGCGGCAGTACGTCCACGCGCACACCAAGGAGTGGAGCGCGACGATCGAGCGGGGCGACGCCTTCGTGTTCGTCACGCCCGAGTACAACCACGGCTACAACGCCGTGCTGAAGAACGCCCTCGACTACCTGCACCAGGAGTGGGCGTACAAGCCGGCCGGGTTCGTCGGCTACGGCGGTGTGTCGGCCGGCACCCGGGCGATCCAGGCGCTCAAGCCCGTCGTGGCCGCGCTGCGGATGACGCCCGTGGTCGAGGCGGTCACCATCCCGTTCGTCTTCAAGCTCATCGAGGACGGGCGGCTGCGCGCCGACGACCTCCTGAACGGCGCCGCCGACGCGATGCTCGCCGAGCTCGCCCGGCTCGCCGAGGCCGGCCGCAGGCTGCGCGCCGAGGCCGCCGCGGTCTGAGCGCGGCCTGATCGTCGCCTCGACCGGCGGATCCGGCCGTGAGGAAGCGGCCGGCGCGGCCGGGGACGCCGCGCGTTCGGGGGCACGGCCTCGGCCGTGCGGCCGGATCCGCGAACGGGCGGGCGCGACGCCGTACGGCCCGCCCGGGCCGCGCTACGGGGAGAGCTCGCCGTACCTTTCACGATCTTTCAGGGGGGCGTCCGTGGGCCGTCGCCGGGTGGCGGCCACATACCGGAAACTCCGGCATTCCCTTTCCTCCGGGTGCCGCGCACAATGTGCGGATGACGATGCGATCAACCAACTGGGCGGGCAACGTCGTCTTCCGGGCGAGCGAGCTGCACCGGCCGGCATCGATCGACGAGCTGCGCCGGGTGGTGGCGCGCAGCCCCAAGGTCCGGGTGCTGGGCAGCGGGCACTCCTTCAACGAGATCACCGACACCGACGGCACGCTGGTCTCACTCGACGCGCTGCCGCCCGAGGTGGAGATCGACGGCGCCACCGGCACCGCGCGGATCTCCGCCGGGCTGCGGTACGGCGAGCTGAGCCGCCGCCTGCACGCGGCGGGCCACGCGCTCGCCAACCTCGCCTCCCTGCCGCACATCTGCGTCGCGGGCGCGTGCGCCACCGGCACCCACGGCTCGGGGGACGGCAACGGCGGGCTCGCCACCTCGGTCACCGCGGTCGAGCTCGTCACCGGCGAGGGCGATCTGGTCACGCTGAGCCGGGACGCCGACCCCGACCGCTTCCCCGGCGCGGTCGTCTCGCTGGGCGCGCTCGGCGTGGTGGTCGCCATGACCCTCCGCCTGGTGCCCGCGTTCGAGGTACGGCAGCGGGTCTACGAGAACCTCCCGGCCGAGGCCCTCGCCGGCCACTTCGACGAGATCATGGCCTCCGGCTACAGCGTGAGCCTGTTCACCGACTGGCGCGGTGACCGCATCAGCCAGGTCTGGGTCAAGGAGCGCGTCGACGCGTCATCGGGTGCCCCGGGTGACGAGCGGGAGCCGGTGGTGGCCGCGCTCGGCGCCACCCCCGCCGACGGGCCGCGCCACCCGGTGCCGGGTATGCCCGCCGTCAACTGCACCGAGCAGCTCGGCGTCCCCGGCCCCTGGTTCGAGCGCCTGCCGCACTTCCGGCCCGAGTTCACCCCGAGCAGCGGCGACGAGCTCCAGGCCGAGTACCTGCTGCCGCGGCGGCACGCGGTCGCGGCCTTCCAGGCCCTCGCCGGCATCGCCGACCGCATCGCCCCGGTGCTGCACATCTCCGAGATCCGCACCGTCGCCGCCGACGACCTGTGGCTGAGCCCGTTCCACGGCCGCGACACCGTGGCGTTCCACTTCACGTGGAAGCGGGACGAGGCCGCGGTGCTCGACGTGCTGGGCCTGATGGAGGACGTGCTCGCCCCGTTCGAGCCACGCCCGCACTGGGGCAAGCTCTTCACCATCCCGCCGAAGGTGCTGCACTCCCGCTACGACCGCATGGCCGATTTCCGCGCGCTCGCCCGCGAGCTCGACCCCGCCGGAAAGTTCGCCAACGCGTTCGTTGCGCGTCATGTCCTCGAGATCGAGTGATGTATGTGAACTGATATCACACTCTATATTGCGGTTATAATGCCCTCAATTCGTTACCTGGTCGTTCTCGTCCGTCGTCTTCGTGTGGCTTGGATGGCCGCAGATCCGACGAGATCGGTACGGAGGGCATGTGGAGCCGGAGCCGTTGCTGCCGAGTGATCCGCGGGAGATCGGAGGCTACCGCGTCGTCGGCCGCCTCGGGAACGGCGGCATGGGCGTGGTGTACGCGGCCGTGGACACCTCCGGACGGCGCGTGGCGGTGAAGCTCGTGCACGACCATCTCGCGGTCGACCTCGAGTTCCGCCGCCGGTTCAGCCGGGAGGTCCGGGTGCTTCGGGAGGTCGAGGGCGCGTGCCTGGCACGGGTGCTCGACTCCGACCCCGGCGCCGAGCGGCCGTGGCTCGCCACCGAGTTCATCCCCGGTCTCACGCTCGAGCAGCACGTGCTCCGGCACGGGCCGCTCACCGGCGACCCGCTGTACGGCCTCGCCGCCGGGCTCGCCGAGGCGCTGATGGCGATGCACGCGGCCGGGGTGGTGCACCGCGACCTCAAGCCGTCGAACGTCATCCTCTCTCCGGAGGGGCCGCGGGTGATCGACTTCGGCATCGCGAAGGTCGTGGACGGCACCTCGGTCACCCACACCGGCACGCTGATCGGCTCGCCCGGCTGGATCAGCCCGGAGGAGTACGGCGACGGCCCGGTCGGCACCGCGGCCGACGTGTACGGCTGGGGCCTGCTCGTGCTCTACGCGGCGAGCGGGGAGCCGCCCTACGGGACCGGGCGGCCGGAGGTGCTGGCCGTACGGGTGCTCAAGGACCGGCCCGACCTGGAGCCGGTTCCGGAGGACCTGCGCGACCTGGTGCGGCGGGCGATCGCCAAGGACCCGGCCGAGCGGCCGCTCGCCGCCGACCTGCTCGCCGGCGTCGTGGAGTGCCGCCGCGACGCGTGGGACGAGGCGGAGAACGGCGGCGAGCGGCCGGGGGAGGACGACGCGGCCTCCGCCGTCACCGCGCTCCTGCTCCAGCGCACCTGGGTGCTGCCGCCGGAGGAGGCCCCCGACCGGCCCGGCGCCGGCACGCCGTCTCCCGGGGCCGAGCGATCCGCGGACGGCGAGGCGGACGCGCCGGAGCACACGCCGGACGCCGCGGGGGAGGCCTCGCCGGACGCGCGGGAGGGCACCGAGCAGGCCAGGGACGCCGAGAAGGAGGTGCCGAAGGACACGGCGGAGGCGGGCACGCCCGCGGCGACCGATGCGGGCACGGGCGAGCCCGCGGCGACCGGGCCCGCCGCTGCCGAGCGCCCCGGCGCCGAGGGCTCCGCCGGTAAGGCGCAGGACGGGGACACGGGCGAATCCGCCACGAAGGTCGGACCGCCCGGCGGTGTGGCGGCCCGCCGGCCCGAGTCGGCCGTTCCGCCGACCGTGCCGGTGGGAACCGTGCCCGCCCAGGCCGGCGCCGCGCGGTCCCGCGGCTCGTGGCTGCACGCGTACGTGGTCACCGTCGCGGCGATCACCGTTATCGCGGTCACCGCGATCATCGTGGGCGGGATGACGGAACGTTCCACCCCTGCGGCCGACCCGGCGATCGTCCCGCACGCCGCGCCCACCGGTCCCGCGTCCGCCACCGCGGCCACCGGCGGCGCATCGACCGCCCCGGCGGCGCCGACGAGCACCCCCAGCGTGACGGCGAGCGCCACCGCGCAGGAGAAGCCCAAGCAGCGCAAGAAGCGCCGCCCCGCCGGAACGCGTGTCTCGTTCCGCGGCATCACCTTCACCCTGCCCAAGGGGTGGCGCATGGTCCGCATGCGCCGTGACCTCGCCTGCATCGAGTCGCCCGGCGCTCGGGACAGCGACCGCATCTTCGACGGGGAGTGCCGGGTGAGCGCCATGGCCGTGGCGACCGGCTCGGGGGCGAACGAGTGGCCGGGTAACGTGATCGACGACAAGGAGTGGGGCTGGTACTTCCTCGGCAACGTCGCCATGCCGTGCCTGCGCGACGGCCGGGTCTGGGCGGACGGCCGGACCTACGTCACCGCCCCGTACGCGTCGCTGACCGAGTTCAGCCTGCGGCGGATGGCGGACGGCAGGCGCGCCGCGTACCGGGAGTGGTCGGTGACCTGCGCGGACTTCGGCTACTCCATGATGAAGATCTGGCACCTGCCGAAGTCGAAGGTCTCCCTCTACGTGCTGAGCGCGCTCGACGAGGACCTCGACGACCTTGACCGGATCGCCGCCTCGGCCAACCTGCTCGGCTACAGGTACGCCGCGCCGGTGTGACGGCCGACGCGGTCAGTTCGTCCGGGTGTTGGGGAGGTGGTCGCCCAGGTAGCCGATCCAGATCCTGCCCGTGGGCCCGGCGGAGTCGTCGTGGAAGTACATGCGCGGCGCCGGGTACCCGACGGGACGCAGCTTGATGTGCGCCTCCATGAGGATGCGCCCGCTCGGGTCCACCTCCTCGGGGACGCGGAAGGTGCGCGCGCTGCTGAACTTGGCCCGGCTGGTCACCGACTGCGACTCACGCATCGCGATCATCCGGGCGGGGATGGTGAACCGGTCGTCACAGCCCTCGTTGCACCAGTCGAAGAACCCGCCGGAGAACTCGCCCGACGACCGGGCCTTGGCGTAGTCGTTGAGCGCGAGCAACGCCGACCAGGCCCGCGCCGCCCACACCCGGCTCCACTGCGGATGCAGCACGTCGAGCTGCCCGGCCTCCTCGGCCACCCCGTCACACAGGCGCACATGCTGCAGGCGCTCCTTCGCCGCCACCAGCACCGCGGCGATGCTGTCCGGCTCGAAGGCGTCCTCCTCGTCCCCGCGGCCGTACTCGGGACGGCCCGCGTCGACGAGCCTGCGTTCGAGGTAGCGGATGCGGGCCTTGAGCCTGCTGACGGTGTGGATCGTCTCGGAGTGCTCGGCGAGCAGGCGGTCGTGCTCCTCCTGCAGCCGTTTCAGGCGTTCGGCGAGCGAGCCCTGCCCGTCCTGCGGTCTCGCCTGGGCGTCGGCACCGGACAGCCGGGCGGCGAGCAGCTCGCGGATACCGGCGAGGTGGATGGCGAGGGTCTCCACCTGACGGGCGGCCCGTGCGCCCTCGTGGGCGGCGAGGGAGAGGGCCGTCTCCAGCTCGGGGCGGAGTTCCTTGACGACGTGCTCGGCCACGGCCTCGGCGAGGCCGGGTACGGCACCCGCGGCGGCGTCGGCCGGGTCGGCCGGCGGCTCGGTGTCCGTGGTCGCGGACGCGTCGGCGGCCGGCTGCGGTTCGGCGCCCGAGCCGTCGTCGTCCGCGGCCGGCTCGGGTTCCTGCCGCCGCGTCTCGGCGGCCGCCCGGACCACCTCCATCATGCGCCGGCGCAGGTCCAGCTTCGCCGGGTCGAGGTCGGGCCCGCGCGCGGCGGCCGCCTCGGCGAGCCGCCGGGGCTCGGCGCGGCCGAGGAGCAGGTTGTGCACCACGGGCAGCGTGCGCGCCACGTCGTCCGGCAGCTCCCGCCACAGCGTCTGCCCGATGACGCCGTCGACGAGCTGCTGCAGGGCCTGATCGCCCTGGCTGCGCAGCCGCTGGCCGCTCATCACCCGGTGCCGGCCGGCGGTGCGCCGGTCGGCCGGGTCGAATCCGGCCGCGTAGGTGCGCACGCCACCGCCGTACACGCGCAGATCGTCGGCCACCATCCTGTTGAACAGGTTCTGCGCGCGCAGGTCGGCGAACCGCGCGACGATCGCCACCCCGGCCGTCGCCTCGAATATGCGGGCCGCCCAGTGCCGGGACGCGTTCGCGTTCTTCGAGTCGATCGAGACGACCACGACCGGCACCCGGCGGTTCTGCTCGGTGAGCGTCTGGAGGAACCGCGGCACCTCCTGCTCGTCCACCGTCACCGGGCCGCCCTCCAGGTGCACCGCGCCGTCGGTGATCCGCGCGGTGTCGAGGTAGGCGGGGAGGAAGCCGGGCGCGTTGGCGGTCACGTGCTCGGGGCCGCCGACCTGCTCGACGTCCACCACCACCCAGCCGGTCATGTCGTCGACGGTCTCGGTGTAGGTGACCGTGGTCCGCAGCGTGCCGCCGTCGCACGGCTCCTCCAGGGTGAACCGGCCGGAATCGTGGCGGCGCTCCACGCGCAGCCGCGCGCCGTCCGCCTCCTGTTCGTCCCGCGGCAGCCCGGCGTTGATCGGCTCGAAGCCCTTGCGGGTCACCCAGTCCGAGAAGGTACGGCGCAGCCGGATCGAGAGCGGGGGTCGCGCGTCCCGCAGTACGGCCCGATAAAGCCTCGTCGTGCCCGCCGCCATCGTCGCATCACGCCCGCGTGTGCCCGGAGGCCATCACCCCGCCGGTACGTGCCCGGGAGCGGACCGCGGCGTGTCCGCCGTCCCCGCCCGTGCCCGGGAACGTCGCCGGAAGGGCGGTGACCTGGCCAGAATCGGGGGAGTAATCCGGGCTCATACCGCTATGCAACGACGTGCTCCTAAACCGGGGGTTGGGCGGTTCTTGCGCTAGATGCGTGATGATAGTGGCTCTCAATCCGTCGATGGCAGTGATGAAACCTGATCGGCGGTAGTGTCACCATAAATCCGACCGGTGGTTGCGTGGCGTCGTAAAGGGCTGGGGCTGTGCTCGCGTTCCGCCGTGTGTATGACCGATGCCTCGTAGCCCTCATGAGCCGGCCGTGCCGATCGACGTCGGCCGCAGGATGACCGCACCCTTGGACAGGAGGCGGCCGTCGAGTGGCTGTGGCTCGCGGACACGCGGGTCAGGGCCGCAACGCGGGCCAGGCCTGCACGGGCATCGGCTCGGCCGTCGACCGGGCACGCCGTACCGTACCGACGCCGGGCGCGGCCTGGGCGGCACGCGCGGCAGTAGCGGGGTAGGGCGGCTCGGCCGCGTCGAGCCGGGCCCGCCGGTGCCCGGCTGTCACCGTCGTGGTCTCGACGAACGGGTGGTCCGGGGCGGGCGGCGGTTGTCCTCCGCCACGTGATCGTTCATCGTGGCACGAGGAGGCCCACGCGGCGTGCCCGTCGCCTCGGCCCGTTTCGCGCGCCTTCACGCATGGGAACGCGGTGGGTCGGCGGTCGGCCGTGCCCGGCCGGCGCGGCATCTGAGGAGGAGGCCCACGTGGTGAACCGCACCGATCAGATCGGCGAGGCAGTCGGATCGGCCGCGCGCATCCGCGCCGGGATCGTGGCGTTCGCCTGCGGGGACGCG
>ERZ777003.1557-NODE-1557-length-33110-cov-59.437211_pt1 | contig 33110 bp, 38 predicted proteins | sample MGYA00374956_ERZ777003 | MGnify/ENA primary metagenome ERZ777003 (study PRJEB29302, sample SAMN06268252) | bioreactor metagenome | isolation source: Joint BioEnergy Institute, California, USA | place: USA:Joint BioEnergy Institute, California, USA | collected... | reverse complement strand
TAACCTCACCCCCTTTCAGCGCCTTGCCTAAGCGCTCGCCGAGCTGCTCGGTTTGTTCGGAACCGGTGGATATGGTTTGCCACGTCACGACGGTACTCATATGCCCCGTATAGTACCGCGGAAATAACAACTAGGGCAAGTACGCCGGGGTGTAATGGCGCACTGGATGTGGCCGCAATCGCGGCAGCGTCTTCGATACCATCCGTCGATCCTGCACCATTCGACTGGCTAGTGGTGCCAGATTTGGTAGCTGCCGCAGTGGTAGCACCACTCTTTTTGGTCGTCGATTTCGACTTAACAGCCGGTGTACTGACAACATTGACGGCGTTTGGCGTCGGCTTGGTCGTCCATTGCCAGATGCCGCCGGCAAACACCCATGCCTGGCCATCCTTGGCAGAGCCGTACGGCTCACTAACCACCAGTGTCCGACCGAGCGGATCGAGCAATGCCACCTGACCACCGCTGTTCGACAGCGCCAGCCGGGTCTGGGCCGAAAAGAACGCCAAAAATGCCTTGGGCGGTAGCTTGGTGCCGGCAGGGATGGTGTAGCGACGCTTGGTCGTCAGCCCAACCTCCAAAATATAGCCACTCAGATCAAAATACACTTCGTTCGGATTATACACCTCGATGAACTCGTCGTCTTTGTCGGTCTGCGGCGATGCCGGGTTAGGCAAGATCTCGCTCAAGGATGGCGGCCTAAGCCCAGCATTGCCAACAGGGATGGTTGGCTGCGGTGTTGACGGTTCCGGCTCGGAAACTTCTGGCGGCTCCTCGATGTACGGTGGCTCTGCAGGATCAACGGGCGTAGACGGCTCCTCCTCTGGTTCTGTCGGCTCAATAAGCTGGCAGTTCGGGTCTATCACGATGCCCGCATGCTCTGGCGGCTCAGCCACTCCGGCTGATTGCTTGGCCGGGAGTATGTTCGGTTCGCCCGGTGTCGCTTCTGTAGCTGTTGCCGATGCAGCCAGCGCAACAAAATCATCGGCGTTAACATCAGTATCAACATACCCGCCGCCTTCGGCTGGATACCGGGCAACTACCTGCTTGCCGCTCGGCAGCACAACTGCTGCGCCCTCGTAAAACTTTGCCGATCCCCAGCCCACCATATCTTCTGAGTACAGCTGGCAGGCGGCAGCGTCAAACAAGCTAAGAAGCCGGAGCGTGCCGTTGTCCGCCATCGCAAAGTTGTACGTTATGTCCGCTGTAATGGCCGTAGCGTAGCTCTCGTGTGCTATAACCAGGTAACCATTGGCTGGTATTATAACTGGCACTTCCGGGGTGCCGAGTGAGATTACCTTTCCGGGCGTGTCAAGCTTGGCATTCTCGGTTGCAGAGATGTACCACAGCTGCCAACCAATAAGCTCAATGTCCTCTTGGGTGGTGTTGTATAGCTCAATAAATTCCTTGCTGGCATTGCCGCTTCCCAGCCCGGTTTGTACTTCGGTAATGATTACTGGCGGCAACTGCCCGGGTTCGGACAGAACTTCCGCACGGACAGCCAGAGGTGCCAACGCTACTGCGAACGACGCGAGGATACTTACTGCAATACGGCTGGAAGTCGCTTTCACGCCATGATAGTACTCAAGGTTGCCCCAGGCTGCAACAACAAAATGCAGTTTTTAATCTGTGTTTAATCAGATTGCGGCAAGTGTAAGATGTTAGCTTGCGGCCGTGCGAGCACTCGAAACAAACATAAAAATAGATGGATATTGTGCGATTGTACACCGCACACCAGTTTCTTCTGTCCTCGTCCCTAGGTTATACTAAGCTTATGCTATTGCTAAGTGGAATGATTACCAACCGCCCGGTCATGAGTCTGCGGACCGGCACCCAAGTAGGTACGGCGCTGACGCCCATCATCAACCCGAACAACCTCAAGATTGAGGGTTTTTGGTGCAAGGCCGACCGACGCAAACAGCTTATTCTGGTGAGCCAGGATATCCGCGATTCGCTGCCCCAGGGCTTTGTGGTAAACGACGCCGACGCGCTTACCGAACCGGGCGAGCTGGTGCGGCTGGCGCCGATTATACAGATCAACTTTCAGTTGCTTGGCAAGGTCGTTGAGACGACGAGCGGGGAAAAATTGGGAAAAGTGAACGACTACGCCACCGACATCGACAGCATGTTTATCAAAAAACTGTACGTAACCCAGCCGATCTACAAAAATTTCAGCGGCGGCAACTTGGGCGTCGACCGCACACAAATCGTCGAAATTACCGATAAAAAAATCGTCATAAGCGACATCGACGCCAAAGTTCCGGCCAGCGCACACGCGGTGGCGTAGACGCTCAGCTTAGCGGTCATTCTGCGCGGGATCAACGGGGATTTCCGGATAGTCTTGCATGAGGGCGATCTGTCCGGCGTGAACCCACAACTCTTTCAGTACCCCATCGTCGGCCGCTTCTTGCAAGAGGTCTTGGGCGATCAACTCCCGCTCCCAACGGCCCGGCAGGGCATGGCTCTTCGACAATACATCAGCCGCGAGCCTGCTGTAGCCCAGATTAATGACGCCGCCTTCGTAGCACACATGCAAACTTTCGCCCATAACGAACGATGGTACTCCGTATCGCACCGCCGGACCGTGAATTAGTCTACAGCTCTTCGTCGAGCACGGATTTGATATCGTCGTAGCGAAAGCCCTGGCGGGCAAGGTATGCCATGAGTTTTTGCTCGTCAGGATATCGATGTCGCTTCTTTTGGACGAGCTCCCTGAGTGTCGCGCGCTCGTCGGTCTCATCTTCGGTCAAAACTTGGTCGATGACGTCGCCTGGCACGTGTTTTTGCAGCAGTTCCTGCCGCAGACGCTGCTTGCTGGTACTTTTGAGTGCGCGGCGACTGGATACCCACGCGCGGGCAAAGTCCAGATCGCTGAGCAGCCCAGCCTCCTTGAGCCGCCGGATGATTTCATTGGCCGCGTCCTTATCAACTTCTTTGCGCTGCAGGTACGTCTCGATTTCCCATTCGCTGCGCGCCCGCATTGCTACATAGCGAAGCGCGTCGTAGTACGCTTTGTCCATTCCGGCATCTTTTTTGAGCTTCTTAAGCTCAGCCGGCGTTAACTCCTGGCCTACGGCCAGCCCACTGGCAAGCAAGCCGGACTCGCTCAGCGAAAACGCATACTTGCCGTCAACAAAGATCGAGTATCGGTCAGTGCGTTTGACCTGTTGTGTAATTGCGGTTATCTTCATGGCATGTTCAGCAGGTAAGGCGCGGCGTAGCGCAAACCCTCGGCCATCTTGTCGGGTTCCCGCGCCGCCAGTTCGGCCAACTCCTCTTTGGTAAACCAGCGCACCTTGCTCACCTCTGCGCGCCCGAGGCGAGTCGGTAGCGCGTCCAGTTTAATTTCGAAAATTTTTGCGAAACGGCGAGCCTGGACGCCGCCCCACAGCGGATCATCGGCATAATGGTGCGCGATCTCTTTTAGCTCAGCGTCGTGAACGCCCAGCTCTTCGGCCAGTTCCAGTGCAGCCGCCTGCTCGTAGGTACGGCCGCCGTCAACATGCCCGGCAGCCGACACATCCCAGCAGCCCGGGTACAATCGCATGTGCTGCGAACGTTTTTGCAGCAAAATCCGGCCGGCCGAGTCTCTTGCGACCACGAATACAACCCGGTAAATAAGGCCCTTGGCGCGCGCATCAGCAAGCGCTGCCTCGCCAACAACTTCGTCGTTCTCGTTTACGATCACGACAGGCGGATACTCTGTAACCGACTGCGTATCTGGCGCGCTCACGCTACCGTAAACTCCACGAATTCACTTTCCGGGATGCAGAGCACCGGGGTGCCGGGCGCTTCGGAGAGCGCCTGCTGCTCCAGCGAGTCCCAATCCTCATCGGTGTAATTGTTGTAGTTCGACCGCCAGTGCGGAATGCTTGTAGCTTTTACCCAGCCAAGGCCGCGGTTATACGTCTTCTTATCCAGATAAATGAAACCTTCACACATGAAGTTGGCACCTGCACTAGAACCGGCAATCATTTTCCCGTCCCACAACGCAGCAATGTTGCCGTGTTTACGCAGCCTGGCGGCAAGCGTGTCGGTGCTGCCGCCCGGAATGTAAATAATGTCAGACCAAGCCGAGATCTCAGCAAAATTCTCATCGGTCATGGTTTGACATTCAACATGCCGCCCACCCTTAAACTTATCAAACATGTTCATATTTACGGCGCGCGTTTCTTCCCAGTCGCTTTCGGGCTGTGCAAAAATGCAAAATGCCAATTTTACCTCTTTGGGATAATAACGGAACAGGGTATCGACAAACCTTTTGCCGCCATCCTCGCCAAACCATGGCCGGCCACCCATCAAAATTAATCGCTTCATATTGCTATTTTACTTTACTTTCTCCACACGCGTTTTTTATTTTTTCTTCCTTGTCTCGGAAGGGTTGTTCGAGGTGTTCATATGATGCCGCCCCTGCGCAGTACTTGTTCCATGGCGGGCAGGGCCGTCATTTTGCTTAAAATACCTAAATGTCCCCCGTTTGGGATAGTTGTAAACGTACCGTCCAATGCCTGGCAGAGCTGTTTTGCGTCATCTATGTCGCAGTATGGGTCGTCGCTGCCGTGGATAAAGTAAAATCTGTCCGCCTTTTGCTTGATCACTTCCGGCTTGTACTCTGGCAGGAACAGATTATCGAATTGGCCGGGAATATACCACGACGCCGACTTAACCAGCTTTTCGTTGAGAAAGGCGCCAACCAGGGCAACAGCTCTAGCGTGCGGGAACCAGTCGCTCATCAGCAAGTTCAAGATGGTTGTTGCGCCGGATGAGTAGCCGACGATCACGTTGTCTGCAAAGTCCCAACCGGATTCGCGCAGAAACTTGTCGTATTTATCTTTGTCTGGATACATATTGTCCGGCAAGATCGGCATGAAGACTTCGTAGCTGGCGCCCTCAAACAATTGCTTAGCCCACGGTAGCCAATGGTCGGTGAGCTTATTGCCGGTGCCGTGCAAAATGGTGGCGCGTTTGGTCATGCTTACAATTTTACTCTGCCGCGGCGGCCTCGCGGACTTTTTGGGCGATCTCGTTCAGTAGTTTGGGGTTTTCCTGCAGGTAGGTTTTGGCGGCTTCACGGCCCTGGCCGATCTTTTCGCCGTTGTACGCAAACCACGCGCCGGACTTTTCGACGATGCCGCGGGCGCTGGCGAGGTCGAGCACGTCGCCGGCCTTGCTGATGCCTTCGTTGTACATGATGTCGAACTCGGCTTCGCGGAACGGCGGCGCGATCTTGTTCTTGACCACTTTTACGCGCGTGCGGTTGCCGATGACATTCTCGCCCTGCTTGATTTGGCCGGTCCGGCGGATGTCCATGCGCACGCTGGCGTAGAACTTGAGCGCGTTGCCGCCGGTGGTCGTCTCGGGGTTGCCAAACATCACGCCGATCTTCATGCGGATCTGGTTGATGAAGATCACGGTGGCTTTACTGCGATTAGTAACGGCTGTGAGCTTGCGGAGCGCCTGGCTCATCAGGCGGGCCTGTAGTCCTGGCAGGGCGTCGCCCATGTCGCCCTCAATCTCGGCACGCGGCACCAGCGCAGCCACGGAGTCAACAACGATGATATCTACTGCATTTGAGCGCACCAATGTCTCCACAATCTCCAGCGCCTGCTCACCGTTATCGGGCTGGGAAAGGAGCAAGTTGTCGACATCTACGCCGATGCGTCGGGCGTACGCTGGGTCGAGCGCGTGCTCGGCGTCAATGAACGCTGCGGTGCCGCCAGCCTTTTGCACCTCGGCAATGGCGTGGAGCGTGAGCGTCGTTTTACCCGACGACTCTGGCCCGTAAATCTCAATAATTCGCCCTTTCGGCAAACCGCCGCCGAGCGCCAGGTCCAGCGAAAGACTGCCGGTTGAGGTGGTCTCTACCTTTTCGGCATAGCCCTCGCCGAGTTTCATAATCGAGCCTTTGCCAAACTGCTTCTCGATCTGCTCCAGCGCCATACTCAGCGCCTTGGACTTACCGTCATCAGTGCCAGCTGCCGCTTTTGCTTCGGCCTCTTTGGCTGCCTTGTCGTTTGTCTTGTCTTTCGCCATACAACCCTCCAATCTAACAGCGTCTCTCAGACTTTCGCTTATAGTATAACAGTTTTGCCGTAGGGGCAATGTCAGCAATTTCTCCAGGTCAAAAATACACAGCGCTTATGTTTTTCGTTATATAATGAAACGTAAATGGACGCGAAGAATTCCTTGATGGGGAAACTGCTCGGCAATGCTGACAAGTTCACCGACAAGCAGGTGGCAGAGACACTGGAAATGCTTGTCGAGCATGGCGTGCGGCGCAATGCAACCGATATCCACATCGAGCCGCATGAACGTTTTGTGCTGGTGCGCTACCGGATTGACGGCGTGCTCCGCGGCGTGCACAAGTTGCCCCGGGCGTCGCTCGGACCGCTGCTTGCCCAACTCAAGACACTCGCCGGACTTCACGTCCAGGACACACAAATGCCGCAGGAAGGCGACTATACGGTAAAGCTCAAGGACGGCACCGTTGACGTACACCTGTCGACCATGCCGGTATACGGCGGCGAAAAAGCCGTACTACACCTTAGCCAAGAGCGCGGCAACCCGAAAGACCTTGCCGAACTTGGATTCTGGGGCGACGGGCTCAAGGCACTCAGAAATGTTCTAACAAGCCCGCACGGCCTGGTGGTAGTGACCGGTCCACGCCACAGCGGCGTTGCCGCCACGCTCTTTAGCCTGCTCAAGGATGTCAACAGCCCGCTGCTCAATGTAACCACTATCGAACGCGGCGTGAAGTATCGGATGGCCGGGGTCAACCACACATACTTGGCTGGCGGCATGACCGTATTCGAAGGACTTGAGGCAGCACTTAAACAAGATGCGAACATCATCCTGATCGACAACCTGTCTGACGGCCAGACCACCAACCTGGCTGTCCAGGCTGCAGCCACCGGCCACCTGGTGCTCGCAGGCCTGCGCGCTCCGAGCGGCGCGGCGGCGCTTTTACACCTTCGTCACGGCGGCGCGGAGCCGTATCTGCTTGCAACATCTTTGCGCGCCTGTGTGGGGCAACGGCTGGTGCGCCGACTGTGTCCGGACTGCCGCGAACGTTATCCAGTCCAAGAAGACGAATTGGAAATGATCGAGGATTTCTTCGGCCTACAAAGTACAAGTGCTCGACGGCGGCTGCACGAGCTGGAACAAACCGCGTCGCCCGTTATTTTCGGTGATGTACGCCAGCTCAACAGTACACCCGAGCAGATTACGCATCTGTGGCGCGCCAGCGAGTACGGCTGTGATACTTGCGACCGCACCGGCTACACCGGCCGGACAGCCATTGCGGAAGTGCTTGCCAACACCGATAATCTGCACAAAACCCTGCTCAGCAAAGAACCGTTGTCGGTCAACACCATCCAGGCTGCGGCTACAAAGGACGGTTTTGTCCCCATGGCCATGGACGGGCTGGTCAAAGCGCTCCGCGGCCACACTACAGTCGCCGAGGTCATGCGTGCCATGTCGGTGTGAGGTATAATACATACGTATGAAAAACTCGTCGCGAACTCGTGGTGTTACCATCATTGAGCTCATGGTCGTGGTCGTCATCCTGTTCATTCTCGCTGCGCTGGTGGCGCTGACGGCCAGCGGTGTGCAGGCCAAGAACCGCAACGCCGACCGACAGGCCGACATCGACGCGCTCCGCAGCCAGCTCGAAAGCTACTACGCAGCAACCGACACCTATCCAACGCTCGCCAACGTGAACGACAGCGCCTGGCGCGCCAAAAACCTGCCCAAACTCAAAGACGGCGCCATCGACGACCCCAGCTGGAAGCCCGACAACGCAGACTGCACCGTTAATGGCCGTCCCACTTTGGCCACCAGCCCTACTGTTAACTGCTACAGTTACCAGGTAACGTCAGCTGATGGCTCGGCCTGCGACAACGACAAGACGCCGTGTGTACACTACACACTTACGGCCATGCTGGAAGGTGGCGAGAAATACGTCAAATCCAGTCTGAATTAGCAATTAAATCCTTGACGTCTGATGAACGGCCGAAAGGCCGTTCTTTGTTTATAACAGACTGGCCTGGTCGGCTTTCTGTTGCGGCGTGCGCTTGAGGTGCTCGTAGGCCCTAGGTGTGACCTTGCGGCCGCGGGGCGTGCGCTCCAAAAGCCCAATCTGCATGAGGTACGGCTCGTAGAAATCTTCGATTGTAGAGCGTTCCTCGGCAGTCAGTGCAGCCAGCGTTTCCACACCAACCGGCCCACCCTGGTAGTTGTCTATGATGGCTGAAAGAAGCATGCGGTCGGCCGGATCAAGCCCGAGTTCGTCAATCTCCAAAAGCTCCAGTGCCTGGCGACTGATTTCGGTGTCAATAATCCCGTCACCGTTCACGTCAGCAAAGTCGCGCACGCGCTTAAGCAGGCGGTTGGCAATGCGCGGCGTCAGGCGCGAGCGCTTGGACAGCTCGTGTGCTGCCTCGGGATGGATTTTGACATTCAGAATACCTGCGGCACGCTCGATAATCTGCCGGATTTCCTCTGGCTTATAGAATTCCAAACGGTGGATCATGCCAAAGCGGTCACGGAGCGGCGCGGCCAGGTTGCCGGTGCGGGTTGTGGCGCCAATGAGCGTAAATTTCGGTAAATCTAGCCTCAAGGATCGCGCGCTCGGCCCCTTGCCGAGCATAATATCGAGCTTGAAGTCCTCCATCGCCGAGTACAGCACCTCTTCGACTGTGCGGTGGAGGCGATGGATCTCGTCGATAAACAAAATGTCGCCGTCCTGCAGGTTAGTAAGCAGGCTGGCCAGATCGCCGGCGCGCTCGATGGCCGGACCGCTTGTCACGCGGATCTGCGCACCCATTTCATTGGCCACCACTGTCGCCAGCGTGGTTTTACCAAGTCCAGGCGGCCCATACAGCAGCACGTGATCAAGCGGCTCGCCCCGCTTCTTCGCCGCCTCAATCGCAAGCCTCAGGTTCTGCTTGATCCGCTCCTGTCCGATGTAACTCGAAAAATCCTGCGGCCGAAGGCTATTCTCCAGCTCCCGCTCCTGCTGGTCATCGTCATTGATACTGGTGCTGACAATCCGCTCAACCGCCATACGTAATCTTCCGTTCCGGCCATTCGTGTTTTGGCAGCAAATCCCTGAGCAGCATTGTCTCGTCCTCTCCCAAAACAACCTCTATATCCAGGCCATCCTTGCACACTTGCTTCATAAACTCCCGACAGACACCGCATGGCGGCAGGACGTACAAATCTTTGGCTGGATTATTATTCCAAACAGCGACAATCTTTTTGACCGTATACTGTTTATCGGCAATCATCTGCATGATAGCCGCACGCTCCGCGCAGATCCCCAAAGTAGCCCCAGGGTCAACGCATACGCCGACATAGATATCCCCTTTATCCGTTACCAAAGCGGCTGCCACATCACCCATCCAGCGGCCATTGACCTGCCACGGGTTGAGGCATTCGGCTGCTTTATCTATCAATTCTCTGTTGGAGATCATTTCGCACCCCTTTTACTTAACTCCTGGCCTTCAGGGCCTGCTTAATGCGGTCTTCGAGCGGGAGGTCTTTGGAGATGGAAGACAGTGCAGCGGCGGCGTCGGCGGGGGTGTAGCCGAGGGCGACGAGGGCTTCGACGGCTTCGTCCTTAAGGAGCTGCGCGTCGGATTGCAGGATGCCGGTGGTAGACAGATCAACGCCCACCAGGCCGACCTTGTCCTTTAGCTCCACGACTATACGCTCGGCCACGCGTTTGCCTACGCCGCTGGCCTTCTGGATGGATTTGACGTCGCCGCTGGCGATGGCCACGCGCACGTCACTGGCCGCGCCGGTGTTTAGTACACTCAGCGCCATCTTTGGCCCAACACCGTTTACGCCAAGCAACAACTCAAACAACTGCTTAGTATCTGGGCTCGTAAACCCATACAGGTCATACGCGTTTTCGCGGATATGCTCGTACACATACACTTTGGCTTTGTCGCCGGTGTTCAGCTTACCATAGTCTTCGTTGGTCACCAGCAAGCCATAGCCGACGCCGTGCACATCGAGCACTACCATGTCCACGGTCTTTTCGGCCACTACCCCTGTCAGTGTTGCTATCATCTTCTTAAGTATAGCCTACTCTGGCGCATTAAGAGTATAATGCAGTTCGTGGATAAGATTTACTGTGCAAACTGCGGAGAGTTGGCTGCAGAGAACTCCAACTACTGCTGGAAGTGCGGCGCGCCGCTGCACGGAAGCGAGGCCGCGGTTTACCGCGCCCAGGGACCGGTGCTCGATCCGCCAACCCAGCCGTCGCCCGAGGCGCTCAAAACGCAAGCCGACCCGGCAGTAATCAAAAAGACCGTACCAAGAAGCCATTTGGATCCGGCGGTAATATGGCTGTTCTTCCTCAACTACATCGGCAAGACATTCCTGCTGGTACCGCCGCTAGCAATCGGTGCCTACTTCCAGCCGATCATCGGAGTCGGTTTTGCATTCTATCTGCTCATTAACTATCTGATTGCTGTTCTTGTGTACAACCACTTTTACTTTTCGATTGAGGAAGACAAGCTACTGATAGAATATGGCATTATTCACAAACGTCATGTCACCGTGCCGTTCCGTCAGGTACAGAACGTCAATATCATCAGCACGCTCATCGACCGCATCTTGGGTATTGCCCGGCTGGAGGTAGAAAGCGCCGGAAGTTCGCAAACGTACAAACGCGAGATCGTGGGCGGCACCCGCTCCAAAGCCGAAGGCTTCCTGCCAGGACTGAGCATGAAGCGCGCCCGCGAATATCACGACCTAATCCTGCAGAAGGCCCGCCACGCACGCAAAGAAGATTAATGCCGGCCATCAAGAGTTTGCCGAAAGCGGCTCTTTGGCACGCTGAAAAGATACAGCGCGCTGACGACTGACATAATGGCCATGACGGTAAACAGCGTATCAAAACTGAAGGCCGACACGATGGCAGCACCCGCCACCGAGCCAAACGCGGTGACAAAGTACGCCATAGCTTCCCAGGCAGCCCAGCCCTGGGCTTCTCTATTTTTGTCGAGATTTGCCGAGTAGAGCGCGTCAAAGGCCGGCTCGGCAAATGCGCGCACCAGCCCCAGTCCGGCCTGCACGGCCGCCAAATACCATATGCTGGTAATCGTCGTAAACAAAAGAAAACCCAGGGCTGTGAGGGCATAGCACGCCACGATCAGCTGTTTTTTGTCGCGCAAGCCGTCGGCATACTTGCCTCCTGCAAGCGATGCCACGCCTGCGCCGAACGCCAGCGCCGAGGCCGTAATGCCGGCGTCCAGAATGTCGCCACCAACCTCTGCCACAAATACCGCGTAAATCGGCACCAGCATGGCCTCGGCCGCCAGCAGCAGGGCATCAGCCACCAGCAGTGTTTTAAGTGCCGGATTTTTGTATGCGCCGAGCAGTAATAAACGATGCAGCATATACACCCATTATGCCACAGGACGGCCTGCCGTTACTTGGGCAGCACGTCATACACCGCCCGAGCCAGTGACAGGACTGCCAGATGCCCCAGTCGGTCTGCTTTGGGTCCGTGCAACTCCGGGCCCGTACTGACAAGCACGCGCTCCCGCGGCACCAGCAGCCCCACTTCCTCGTCGAATTGCATGGGGGCGACGGCCACCTGCACAGCCGACGCCTTGACGGTCGCATGGCCGGAGAGCGTCACGACCGCATACGGCCACTCGTCGCTAGCCGTTTCACCATCCAGAGGACCGGTCGCGCCATGCAGCAGTATCCACGACAACTCGCCTTGCCTGCTGACGCCGGTCTCAATCGCCTCAACGTACTGCATGCACCGGAGATAGACATCCACCGTGGTGCCGTCGAACGGGTGGTCCACGCATTCCCGCATTAATACATCCAGCGGTGCAATGTCCAACGACTCAGGATAAAGCAGTGGCTGCCGCCTCCCGTGCGCCCAGTGATGAATTGCAATCCACTCCTGCAGCACATCCAGGATGGCCGTATGATCCCCATCTGGCACTTCCGCTGCAATCTCCACGCCGCCCCTTGTCATGGCTGCCATACCCCAAACCGTACTGCACGGCTTGAAGACAGGGCAGTAAACTTTTTTATAGCTTTCCGACCTGAACCTGATGGGTGAGGGCGGCAGCAAGCGCGTCGGCGGCGTCGTCAGGCTTTGGGACTTCTTTGAGTTTAAGCAGCACGCGCACCATTTCCTGCATCTGTTTTTTGTCGGCTTTGCCGTAGCCGGTGATGGCCTGCTTGATCTGCAGCGGGGTGTATTCAAAAATTTCGAGCTGGTTGAGGCGGGCAGCCAACAGCACCACGCCGCGGGCCTGGCTGACAGTCATGGCCGTGGTGACGTTACGGAGAAAAAACAACTTCTCAACCGCCATAACCTGCGGTTTGGTCGCGACAATAATGTCCGTCAGTTCCTGGAAAATCGTCTCCAGCCGCACGGCGTCGTCTTCCTTCACCGGCGTGCGGATCACCCCCGCGTCGACCAACTGCGTCTTGCCACCGCTGACGTCAATCACCCCAAATCCCAAAATCCCCGTGCCAGGGTCGATGCCGATGATTCTCATTGCGACATTTTAATTAATTCGAGAATCTTGGCATGCACCGCCTGATTGGCGGATATGACAAAACCATCTGCAAACTTATCACTTCGGCGCGGACCACCGTTGATGTCAGTAGCCACGCCCCCAGCTTCAGCAACAATCAGCGCAACAGCAGCATAGTCCCATGGCGCTCCATAGCCAAATACTGCACTAGCCAAATCCCCGGTAGCAACCCGCACAGCAGCGTAAATCGCAGAATAGTAGCAGAACACTTTTGCACCCTGTTCTTGCGCCAAGTCACTGCAGATGCCAGCGCGGAACAGACTTTTCTCGCCCCGAACTGTGCCCTGAATTATTGAAACGTAGGTATTGTTCAGCTCAGTGGCGCTCGATGTGCGCAGTAAATTACCGTTCCTGAATGCACCGCCCCCTCGTACCGCACTGTAGAGCTCATCAAGCTGCGGATCGTAGACCACGCCAATGATGGCCTGCCCATCCCTTCCGTCCACCAGCGCAAGCGAAAACGTGCTTATCGGAATCCCTAGGCTAAATGGCATCGTGCCATCAATCGGATCTACGACCCAAATCAACTGCGCGTTCTCATTGCGACTTGCTTCCTCGCCGATAACTCCATGCTCTGGAAAACGTTCTTTAACTCGCTCAATTACCAAGCTGTTAATTTCCGTGTCGGCAATCGTGAGGGGAGTATTATCTTCCTTAAGCTCAGTACCAATGTCGCCGGCACGAAAATAGCGGCGCATTATATCACCAGCTTCACGAGCTAAGTTTTCTGCAAATTCCAGCTCCTTTGAGTAGTCCATACTGCTATTGTAGCAGCGATTCGTCGATGTCGAAGTTGACGTGGGTGTTGGTTACTTCGTCGATGTCGTCGAGGGCGTCCATGAGGCGCATGATTTTGCCGGCAGTGTCTTTGTCCGTTACCGGAACGGTATTGTTTGGTACGTAGGTGAGCTCGGCTTCGATGATTTCTACGCCGGCTTCGCGGAGCGCGTCGCGAACTTTAGCCAGTTCGGTCGGCTCGGTGTAGACTACCGATTCTTCGCCTTCTTCCTGGACGTCGTCGGCGCCGGCGTCCAGCGCCTGCATCAGCAAGTCGTCGCCCTTGCCCTTTACGCGGATCATGCCCTTGCGTTCAAACTGGAACGCCACAGCACCTTTTTCGGCCAGGTTGCCGCCGTGCTTGCTGAAAGCCAGGCGCACCTCCGGGTAGGTGCGGTTGACGTTGTCGGTAGCAACTTCCACCAAAATAGCGACGCCGCCCGGGCCGTAGCCCTCGTACAGCATCTCTTGCAACTGCGCGGCGTTTTTGTCGGCCACGCGCTGGATGGCACGCTCGATGTTGGCCATGGGCATATTTACCGCTTTGGCCTTTTCGATAATCATCGCCAGGGCCGGATTGGTAGCCGGATCGGTACCGCCGCGTGCCGCCACAGCAATCTGGTTGCCGAGCTTGGTAAACACCGCGCCGCGCTTGGCGTCCGCCACTGCCTTTTGGCGCTTAATCTGCGCCCACTTGGAATGTCCTGCCATTTATTTTTTGCTCCTCGATCTTCCCTGTTATTATAGCACTTTTCCGAACTTTACTCCAGAGGATGAGGCACACAAAACCGATTACCGCATACGACACCAGCATGTAGCTAAGCGGGAAGTTAATATCTTCGATGTACGCGTTTGGCACGCGACTTAGGAGATTGGCCATGTCGAGCATGAACGTCATTACCACGCTGCCTGGCCAGGCAATCCAGCCGGCAATGGCAGGCACGAGCATGCCAGCAAGACCGGCAAACAAACCAAAGAGCATGGCGAACGGAATGAGCGGCACGACGAGCAAATTCGCAGGCAGGCTGACGAGCGACATCTCGCCAAAGATAAACAGGATGTAGGGCAGGACGAGGATGCTCGCACAGGCGCTTTCGATGAGTATACCAAGCAGCATATGCGGCTCGCGGTCGCCGAGGATACGCTTAGTAATAAGCGGCGCCAGCACCAGCACGCCAAAGAAGGCCAAAAACGACAGCCACCAGCTGACACTGCTCCACAGGTAAATCGGGTTGGCAATAATCGTAACAGTCGCCGCAACAAGCAGCAACACCAGCGGCCGGATGTTACGCCCGTAGTACCACGCGCCAATGCCAATGAGGCTGATGATCGCCGCCCGCACAATAGGCGGCGCCGCATCAGTCACCAATAGGAATAGGCCAATGAGGGCAAGACAGGCTGCGGTAGCCTGGAATTTCGACCGCTTGGCGAGCAGCCGCCGGCAAGCCAACACAATGATCGTAAGGTTATAACCGCTCACTGCGATGATGTGTGTGAGGCCGACATGCCGCAGCTGCTCGTTTGTTTCCTCTGGCAGCGTGTTACGCTGGCCAATAAGCAGACCCAACGCAAACGATGCCAACGGTTCCGGCAGTGCTGACTGCATGCCAGCCGCAAACTTCCGCCGCAAATCATTCAACCAAAACGAATCGCGCTTTAGCACTTTTAGCTCAGCAAAGCTAATGCGCCCAATGTCATTGCCGAGCGCCGGATACAACTTGCCCGTCACCTGCACAATGTCACCCTTATAAATCGCCGGCTCGCCAAAACCGCGAATGGTTAAACTTCCAACTAATGACGTCTGCGCTGGCGCAACCACCTGCACCTTATCCAGCGAAAACTCCAGCTGGTAGCGCTCGCCATACACCGCTTCTTCCATCGCCCTACCGACAATCACCACCTTTTGTCCGTGCAGCGATTCGTGTACCGCCAGGCGATCCATATACTCGCTCCCGCGCCACCAGCCTATGCCAAAGCAAAGGAATGTAAGGAACAAAACAGTTACCGCGTTATGCCCTCTTAGGCTAATAATCACAAATGGTACGAGCAACCACAGCCAGCGGAAATCATCGAGCTGCAGCACACGCGCATACACCACGCCGCCGCACACAGCCAGGCAACAGATAATAATTAACACCCACCGCCGCACGCGGTACTCTAAAAACCTCCCCAGCACAAGCCGGATTGTACTGGACTACTCTTAACTAATCCTTAACTCGTTAAAAATACGATAGCACCAGGACCAAACAACGTTCGAGAATGAGGTATGAACAAAATACTCTCAGCCAGCATTCTCATTGGTATACTGCTTGCCACACTGCTTGGCGGGCTGGCACTCGTTTTGCAAAGCCTGAGAGGTATTAGTCTGTCACTTCGGTTAAAAATTCAGGGCGAACAGAAGCGCTAACATACAAGCGAATACTTGTCAAATGTGGTATAATCATAAGTGCTAAGAGCAGTAATCCTGCTCGGTCTTTTTTGAGTGTTTCATCGCTTCGTTTCACGCTTCCGACCCTCTTTCTGCTTCACCAGAAGATTGTGAGGCACGTTTTTAAGATGTTTCGACCTTGAAAGCAGCCCTTTTACAACAAAAGCAAAGGAGGTTCAAGATGAGAGTAGCCATCGTTGCCGGCCCCTACATCCCGATACCTCCCGAGAAATACGGAGGGACTGAGCTCATAATCTACCATTTGATCCGGGGGCTCAAAGAACAGGGGCACGAGCCAATCCTGTTGGGTTCAGGAGATTCAAGAGTAGATTGCGAAATCATACCCATCGTCGACAAGGCTGTCTTCTTCCCAACGCACAAAAAAGATATACCAGCCTTTGAAAAGGAAGTAGGAAGGATCAACCGGTTTGCCGAAAAGAAGCTGCGCGAGCTATTGCCACGCATCGACATCATCCACTCGCACGGCTTTGACCTGGTGAACTTCCAAGACTTCCCTAACCTGACCACCATACACGGCCAAATTGATTTTAGAACGCTTTCGTATTACCTGGCGCGCAAGAACCTATACTACGCCTCCATCTCGCGCAACCAGCAGGGCGCACTCCCAGACCTGCAATACGTCGGCGTGGTGTACAACGGCGAAGACCCGAGCGAATTCCCCATCGTCACCGAGCCGCAAGATTACGTCTGCTTCCTGGGCCGCTTCGACCGCGAGAAAAACCCGCACCTTGCCATCCAGCTCGCCATTAATCTTGGCATCAAGATCAAAATTGCCGGCAAAATTGATCACCAAGGCGAGGGCTACTTCGACGAAGAAATTAAACCGTATCTGAACCATCCGCTCGTCGAGTACCTTGGTGAGCTCGGCTTTAAGGAGAAAGTTGAGCTGCTGAGCAAGGCAAAGTGCAACCTGCACCCCACCGGCTTCCGCGAGCCGTTTGGCCTGACCGTGCTCGAAGCAGCCTACTGCGGCACGCCAACGTTAGCCATCGCCCGCGGCTCCATGCCGGAACTCATCGAAGAAGGCCGCACCGGCATGCTTGTCGAAGACTTCGTGGAAGGCTATCACCAAATCCGCGAATGCTTCGAAATGGACCGCCAGTACATCGCGCAGCGCGCCCGCCTGCTCTTCAACTACAAGACCATGACCAAGCAGTACCTGCACGCTTACGCGCGCGTCATCAAGATCTTCAACACCCGCAAAGAACAGGACGAACTCATCCACAACCTGGCACAAGAAACACGCTCCGGCCTGCAATCAATCTGGCAGGAAAAACAACTGAATCATCCCTCAACAGAGCAATAGCAAGAGGTCCAGTGGGATTATAGCTTCGCGCCGGTTTGTCTTTAATTCTCAAGGAACGGCAAATCGGGCTCTGCATATATTTGCTGCCACCAGTGGGATGGCGCTCCAGCTTTGCTTCCGCTTCTCCGCAAAAGTTGTCCTCGGAGCAAGCTCCTGCGGGCAACTTTGCTCCACCGCACCCACGACTACGGTATTTTGCTAAAGCAAAATCCCTGTCGTGGGTTTGAATACTCAACTGAACAACCCAAACAAAAAGCCCCAGCTTTGCTGAGGCATTTTGTTTGGAGGGCCCAGTGGGATTCGAACCCACGACACGCGGCTTAAAAGGCCGCTGCTCTAACCAGCTGAGCTATGGGCCCCTAATGAGACAAACCTACGGTTTTTCTCATCGCGCGGGACGGCCGAATGAATCGTCCGTTCCGGCTGCTCTTTTCCCTTTCAGGAATCGGGCGAATAACAGAGTACATTATCCCTGTTTTAAGGCAAAAAGTCAATCTGTAGCTAGTGTTTGCCGTGCTTCTCCTGGGCGCGGAAGTTGCGGCGTTGAGTCCAGAGAAAGAAGAGGCTGACGAGCGCGCCAGCGCCGATCACCAGCGCCTCGGCGTTAGACAAAATGCGCCATACATCCTGCGTCATCAGGTTGAATGCCAGGCTGCGCGGCAGCATCGGCACGGCCAATAGCACCAGGAGGATGCTGGACGCCGCAGCCGGAAAGATATTGAGGAATACCCGCATCCTGCCTTGCACACTAAAGGCCATGATGACGGCTGTGAGCACGGTCGGCACCAATAGTAGCAACAGTTCTATGGTGGTCTGGCTGAGCGAATTAGTCGTGGGGCTGAAGGAATTGACGATCAGGTCGGCGTCGCCCGCCACATGGTCCACCAGCACCGCACCCAGACACACGCTCAAAAACACCATTGCGGCATTAACCCGCAGGATCAGGAAAAGCAAGACGGGTATGGCGAGGGCTGCGAGTAGGATAACATCATACGACATCGTACCTTAATCATACCATTAGCGGTTTACAGCCAGTAAACACTATTAATCTTCATCATCGCCATAAGCCGATGTTGCCTCCCCTTGCTGCTTGCTACATGCTACTAACCACTGTCCTTACGCGCCGATGCGGTCCTTGCGATTGCGCAGCTTGGCGTTTTGTTCGACGTACTCGATGATTTTCTCCGCTATGTTGTATTTGGTGAGCAGCTCGGGCGTCTTAAGGCTGCCGGACGAGTTAACCTCGAGCACCAGCGGGCCGCGCGAGGAGCGCATCATGTCGACAGCGCAAACGGGCAGACCCATTGCCTTGGCGGCCTTAATGGCCGTCTTTTCTTCTTCGGCAGACAGCTTGGTCGGCTTGCCCACACCGCCCTGATGGGTGTTGGAGCGGAAATCGTCGTCCAGGCTCTGCCGGATAAAGCCGCAGACAACGCGGTTACCGACGACAATCGCCCGCACGTCAATACCGGCCGACTCCTTCACAAACTCCTGCACAAGGAACGTCACGCCTTCCACATAGAAGGCCTGCATTACCGCCTTGGCCGCCTTGGGCGTTTCGGCCAGTACCACACCGTTGCCGTGCGTGCCGCGCGCCACCTTGACAATCAGCGGGGCGCCGCCGGCCAGCTCGATAACTTTCTCGAAGTCGGCAGTTTCGCGGGCAAACACTGTCTTGGGAATGCCCACGCCGGCGCGGGCCAATATCTGGTAGGCGCGAAGCTTGTTGCGCGAACGCTCAATCGCAATCGATTTGGCGGTGGTGTAAACATTGCGCATCTCAAACTGGCGCACCACCGCGCACCCATATTTGGTGTAGCTCTGGGCAATGCGCGGAATAATGGCGTCAAAGTCGTCCAGCACCTTCCCCTTATAGTACACCACCGGATTGCCACGTTCGATGGTCATGTAACATTTGGCGTAGTTGATGATCTTCACATCGTGGCCGCGCTTAATGGCCTCTTCTTTGAGCCGTTTGGTGGTGTAGTTGGCACTACCTTTCGACAGAATCGCTATCTTCATATCGGCCCTCCTCTTCATCCTTAGGGAAGTCGATGCCGTACTTCTGTTTAAGCTCTACCCGGTTAAGGCAGGATGCGGCCGGATCAATCAAGAATCTATTGTTTAATAACTTGCGTCCCAAAAGGATTGGATAAATTTTCTTGGAACGATCAGCTAATGAAAAACGAGCGGTAAACACTTTTGGTCCCAGCTTCACTCTCATTTTGACCTCGTAGCGGTCCTCGCGGTGACCAAAGGAGTTTTCGACCCAAACCTTGCTAAACTCCTTAGTTTCAACTCGGTGCTTCATCGCACCACAGACCGGGTGACCGCCCAACAAGTCAAATGACAATACGCCCGTCTTTTCATCAAGATGAATGTTCGAAGCGTGCACGGCGGACCGGTAGGCACCGGTGTCGGTTTTGGCCGGCACATCCTCGAGCCCCTCAAAATCTACGAACGTCATGGACTCCGAACGCCCGATAACAACTTTATGATAATCAGCTCTTGCCATATCCTATGTATTTGATCTTGTTAAACTCTGTTAAAATACCACGTATACTATCAAAAGCCAAGACTTCATCTATGCAAAGAATACTTATCGTCGGAAAAAGCTTCAGCGGACTTACTAACTTCCTGAAGGAATCCGGCTATGATTACATTGTACTAAAAGATATACAAAGCTCTAAACATCCCGAAAAAAAATATAAGCGCCGCGTACTGTGTGACTTTTCGTCGAAAGAAACAGTGATAGAAACGGTCGCGAAGATCAAAGATCAGGTTGATGGCGTCATTGCCACTTACGAGAACTACATACTTCCTGCAGCATGGGTCGCCGAGTATCTGGGCAAGCCCGGCCTGCCGGTTACTGCTGCCGAAGCCTGCACCGACAAATGGCTGATGCGCCAGCGGTTCGCGGCCGCGCCCGAAAAAATCAGCCCGGATTTTGCGCTTATCACAAACGAGGATGAGCTGCGTCGGTTCGCCGAACAGCACACCTTCCCGCTTATCATCAAGCCGGCCAACCTCATGAAGAGCCTGCTGGTCACCAAAAACCACAATCTTGACGAGCTGTTGGCAAACTACCGCCGGACTATGGAGCAAATCGACGCTGTATATAAGAAATACGCACCCAACCGGCAGCCTCAGCTGTTGGTAGAAGAATTCCTCGAAGGTTCTGTCCACTCTGTAGATGCGTTTGTGGATGCCGACGGCAAGCCGTACGTACTGGAGCAGGTCGTTGACTACCAGACAGGGTACGACATAGGCTTTGACGACAACTTCCACTACAGCCGGATTCTCCCCTCCAAACTGTCGCCGGAAGATCAGGCCGCCCTGCGGCACTGCGCAGCAGTTGGCATCCAGACACTGGGCATGAAAAACAGCCCGGCGCATGTAGAGATCATCATGACGAAAGACGGACCACGAATTGTCGAGATCGGCGCGCGCAACGGCGGCTACCGCGAGCGCATGCACCGACTTGCCAACGGCATAGACATAACCGGCAATGCCCTTAAACTCGTGCTGGGCCAAACTCCCGAAATTACGGCCAGGCGCAATGAACCTGTAGCTGTTTTGGAGCTCTTCCCGAAAACGCCCGGCAACTTCGCCGGTATCGCGCACGAAGAGGAGCTACGCCAATTGCCCTCCTTAACGTACCTAAGCATCAAAAAGAAGCCCGGCGAATATGTCGGCAAGTCATCGGACGGCTTCAAGATGTGCGCCGTCGTTATACTGCATCACGCTGATAGTGAACAATTCCATCGCGATCTCACTTTTGTAAATGAGCACGTTCGGGTTGTGACCGAGTAGTTAGACTGCGGTGCTACACAGGATAAAGCCGGTAGTGGGCTGCAATTTGACTGTCGACAAGTCGTTTTACGAGTTGAATCTGCCGCGGGTCGTCAAACGAATCGTACTGTGTTAGGCCGGGGCGGTTATTAACCTCGATCACCACCGGATTGAGATCGCCGGGCGTGTGGGAACTTTTCGGCATGGTATCCACAAAATAGTCTATGCCGCAAACTGGAAGGCGCAGTTCTTTTGCGATTTTTTCCGAATTCTCGCGCAGGAACTGCGGAATGTCATCATCCAAATTCACTCTAGTGCCACCAACACCGACGTTGGAGATGCCGACTACTTGCACCGATTCGCCGGCTGCCGGTACCCGGCTTAATTCATCTCGCGAGAGATAGCGTTCTACATAGGCAAAATCAATTTTATTAAAGATACTGCTGTAGTTGGTGCCGCTTCGCTCCGGGCGCTGGTTTTCCAAATGAATGAGCTCCTCGACCGTGTGCTCGCCATCTCCGACAACACTTGCCGGTACACGGGTCATAGCACTTGCGTATTTGCCGTCAACACAGACGATTCGGATGTCTATGCCCTGCAGCTGTTTTTGGAGAATGAACCCCTCGCACGAACTCATGCCGGCGATGGTATTTCCGGCTTCGACAACCTGCTCAAGCGTTGTTATCCCCATAAAAACGCCGTGCCCGTGCGCGCCGTCGATAGGCTTTGCCACAGTCGTCCCATGCTCAGCAATAAAATCACGGATCGCATTGCCGCTCGCCTCCATGTCCGCAAATTCGACATACAGTTCCGGCGGCACCTGTATACCCAAGGCGTGAATAATGGCGTTCGTTACTTGTTTGTTGCTTGCGATAATTCGACCAGAGATAAAACTCATCGATTCATCTATAACACTGTAGATTCGCATAGGAATAGGGTGATCGGGCAATGTCACCTCGAATAAACTCTTAGCGGACAAGAAGCCCTTCACCGAATAACCGCGGTCCAGCAGCTCTTTGGCGATCATTCGCGCAGATATCTTTAAATTGGGCAAATCACTATAAGACAGTTCATGCATGCTTGCATAATACCATACCAATAGCGGCTGCGCGGCCAGCCCCCAGTTGGAGTTCGGCACCAGACAAGCTATTTGCCGGCTTAAAGCGGCGGTACCGGATGGCTAGCGCAATTGCTCGTCCAGAAATTCCTGCAGCACTCGCATTTTCTCTGTTACGAATTTTCCGGTGCTGAGTTGTGGCATGTTGTTTACCTCGAGAAGATAAAATTTGCCGGTGTCGCGATGCACTATCATGTCTACGCCCGTCACTTCGCGGCGAGCCAGGCGCGCCATCTTCACGGCATCTTCCAGCATTGCCTGATCTACTTCGCTGGCGTCAACTAACGTAGCAACCCCACCTTGCGACGTATTGTTAATGTGTGACCCCGTCGGTGACTGCCTATGCATAACCAAGCGCACCCTGTCACCCATAACGATTAGCCTGTAGTCGCCATTATTAGGAACAAAGCTCTGCATAATAAAAGAAACACCTGGCCGCTGCTGCTCCTTTAGAATACTTTCAAGCTCATGCTGTGTATGTACTAAATAGTTGTCCCTGCCGCGGGCGGCGATCGTCGACTTGACAATAAGAGGATAGCCGATCGGATTTTCGCGCATATACTGCAGGCTAAGAAAATTATCCAAAGAGCACACAAAAGGCACGCAACTAACCCCATGCATGGCAGCCAAGACGCACTGGCTCAATTTGGTTCGCGACCGCGTACGGCAAACTTCACTGTTGAAGACAGGTATATTATGCGCCTCTGCATAAACCGCGACAGACATGGCGGTATCTTCCAGCTCTTTGGTTGTAAACCACCCCAGAAGGAATATGGCGTCGAACTGCGATATATCTTGCCTTAATTTCGTGCTTACAACCTTTAGCCTTTGGCCATCAAAGGCAAAGACTAAATCTTCAAAATCACAGGCACTGTAGCACGCGCCATTGGCGACGCTTTCTATGGCACGGGCCATGGAGGCTGCAGTATCATAATCCGGCCTCGTCTCCCTGCGGCCTATAAAAAGCACATTTTTTGTCTGCATCATTTCTGTAACCTATTGCCATAGAATACCACAAGATCTAACTGAGTAAATATTGTTATGTATACAAAGATATGTTATAATATAAGATATGCGAATTGTTGCTGTTGGTGGCGGCGATAAAACAGCTGCCATAAGAGCCGCCCTGCAAGATACAGAAAACACGCGGACCCTTATAATTCCATCTGCGTGCTCAACTGAGAGATCTTACAACACAAAAGTTCCTAAAATCGTAAAATTCTTCCGCGATTTAGGCATAGCGTGCACCGTACTACACGAACTCCAAGAAACCCCCTCTCAGACCAAAATCGCCGAAGAGTTCGGACAGGCCGGACTTTTGTATGTTATTGGCGGCCACACACCCACCCTGCTGTCAAGGCTTACCGAGCATAGTACGGGTCAGGCTATTATTCAGGCCGTCGTCCATGACAACAAGATAATCGCGGGCGTGAGCGCCGGGGCGCTTGCGCCATTTCAGGTCATTCACTCTAATCCCTCCAAAAAGCCAGGGGAAGAACGATGGGATTTCGTATACCTAGATGGCCTTTCAATGCTCGGCGCGGTGGCTACAGCGCACGCCAACCAGCATGATCAAACTCCTGCCGGCCCACGACCCGACACCAGGATGGAGCATCTACTTGCCAACTTCCCGGCTGACCGTGTGTCTACGGGGATAGCGCTCGATAATCATGCAGCGCTAATCGTAAATGGAGACAACAGTTTCGTTGTCCTTTCGGAAGAAGGCGAGCGATCGGGAGCCAATGTGCATGTATTGGCATCAGAAGGCGACAGGATAATTGCAACTCCTGTAGAGGATAGCACTCACATTACGGCCGTTATAAACGACATAACGCCGGGCCGCTAGACCCACCAGCCCTTTTTGCCCGATTCTTTTTTGAATTGTTCGAGTAGCTCTTTTTGCTTTCGGGTGAGCTTGGTGGGCGTATCGACGATGATGGTGACGATGTGGGCGCCGCGGCCGTTGCCGCGGAGGTGGGGGACGCCGTGGCCGGAGAGCTTAAAGTCGGTGCCGCTTTGGGTGCCGGGTGGAACTTTCATGCGGACGATGCCGTCGACGGTTTCGACATCAACTTCGGTGCCGAGGGCGGCGTCAACCATATCAACGTGTTCTTCACTCAAAATCAGGTCGCCTTCGCGCGTGAACTTCTTGTGGGCTTTGACGCGCAGGTGCACGTACAGATCACCCTTGGACCCGTTGACGATGGCTTCGCCGCGGTCGCGCAGGCGGATAGTGGCGCCGTCGTCCACGCCAGCCGGGATTTTGATGGTCAGCTCCTGCCGCTTGTGGCGCGTGCCTTTACCATGACAGACCGTACAGGCCTTTTCCGGCACCTTGCCGCTGCCTTTACACGTCGGGCACACTGCAGCCTGCTGGATGTTGCCAAAGATGGTGCGCATGACATTGACGACCTGGCCGGAACCTTTGCACGAGCTACAGGTTTTGAGTTCGTACCCTGGCTCGACGGTCTTGCCGCCGCAGTGGTCACACGTGTCTTCCAGGTCGATCTTGATGTCGCGCTCGGTGCCGAACACGGCTTCTTCAAAGCCGATTTCTATCTCTACTTCAACATCGCGGCCACGGTCCGGCTGGCGCCGTCGGCTGGGACCGGTGCCAAAGAAACTGCTAAAGATGTCGCCAAGGTCGCCAAAGTCAAAGCTGATGTTCTCTGCACCAAACCCGCCAAAGCCGCCGCCAAACGGATTGCCGCTGGCGCCGCCGCCCACGCCGGCATGACCGAACTGGTCGTAGCGCTGGCGCTTTTGCGGGTCGCGGAGCACCTCGTAGGCTTCGTTGATTTCCTTAAACTTCTCTTCGTCACCGCCCTCTTTGTCCGGGTGGTACTGCACGGCCAAGCGCCGGTACGCCTTCTTAATTTCGTCCGGAGAGGCGTCCCTGCTTACTCCCAATATTTCGTAATAATCGCGCTTTGCCATGTTCTCCTTTTCTTAGGTTATTACCACTGACGGGGTGGCGAGCATGCTGTTGAGCAGCGCCAGCGCCCGCTGCTCGTCGCCAGACGTTTGCCCGCGGGTTAACGCAAACACCTCGTTGATTTGGTTGTCCAGCCATAAAACAACCAACTCGAACGCATCAGCACGGCCCTGGTCACGTTGTAACCATACCACACATTTGGGATTGGCGTAGCCAAAACGAAGAATTTCCTTGCGCGTCTGCTCATCTGTGTAGGCGCTGCGGAAATTTTCATTCCAAATCTTTTGCGCCAAGCCAAACGCCTGATCGCTCACCACCGTGCGCACCAGCACGTTCAGCTTATCGCTCGTGGTTCCGCTGCTTTTGCCAATGCCAAACATATAGTCTATTGTAGCTTACTGCTCCCTGCGGCGCCGTGTTTTGCAGGGAGCAGGGTTTAAATAGCTACTTCTCGTCGACGACCTCGCCCTCTACTGGGCCGTCCTTGTCATCCTTCTTCTTGTCGTCAGTTTTGGCGTCGTCGTCTTTCTTTTCTGCCTTGCTGGCGGCCTCGTACATCTTGGCGCCGATAGGCATAAGCTTGTCGTTCAGCGCCTTGAGGGCACTCTCCAGTTTGTCCTTGTCTTCAACCTCGACAGAGCCTTTGGCCTCTTTGATGGCTTCATCCAGGGTCTTGATGTCTTCCTCGGACAGCTTGTCTTTGTTGTCGTTCTTGAGCTTCTCGGCCTGGTAGATAGCGTTCTCCAGCATGTTGCGGGCTTCGGCAACTTCGCGGCGCTTTTTGTCCTCTTCGGCGTGCGACTCGGCCTCTTTGGCCATGCGCTCAACCTCTGTTTTGTCGAGGTTGCCGCTGCCGGTAATGGTAATGGACTGCTCCTTGCCAGTACCCTTGTCCTTAGCGGTGACGTTTAAGATACCGTTGGCGTCGATGTTAAAGGTAACTTCGATCTGCGGCACGCCGCGGGGCGCCGGGGGAATGCCGTCCAGGATGAAGCGGCCGAGAGACTTGTTGTCAGCAGCCATGGCGCGCTCGCCCTGGAGCACGTGGATTTCTACCTGCGGCTGGTTGTCGGAAGCAGTGCTGAATACCTCGCTCTTAGAGGTCGGGATGGTGGTGTTGCGCTCGATCAGCTTGGTCATGACACCGCCCATAGTCTCGATACCAAGGCTCAAAGGTGTTACGTCAAGCAGCAGCACATCCTTGACCTCGCCCTGCAGCACGCCGCCCTGGATGGCAGCGCCAACGGCCACAACCTCGTCCGGATTCACACCCTTCATCGGCTCCTTGCCGAAGATTTCCTTTACCTTGGCCTGTACGGCCGGCATACGGGTCATACCACCAACCAACACCACGGCGTCGATGTCGGAAGCGGAGAAACCAGCGTCCTTGAGCGCCTTCTCGCACGGCTCAACAGTACGGTCAATCAGGTCGGCGACCAGGCTTTCCAGCTTGGCACGGGTCAGCTTGTGTTCGAAGTGCTTGGGGCCTTCCGCGTCGGCCGTCAGGAACGGCAAGTTGATGTCTACCTCTTGCGCGGTGGACAGCTCGATCTTGGCCTTTTCGGCCTCATCGCGCAGACGCTGCATAGCAGCCTTGTCTTCAGTCAGGTCAATGCCGTGCTCTTTCTTGAACTCCTCAACAAAGTAGTTGACGAGTGCGCGGTCGAAGTCGGCGCCACCCAGGTGGGTGTCACCGTTGGTACTCTTTACCTCGAACACGCCGTCACCCAGCTCAAGGATAGAAATGTCGAACGTACCGCCGCCCAGGTCGTAGACAGCAATCTTCTCTTCTTTGTCGCCCTTATCCAGGCCGTAGGCCAGCGCGGCAGCGGTCGGCTCGTTAATGATGCGCTTAACCTCAAGGCCGGCAATCTTACCAGCGTCCTTGGTTGCCTGGCGTTGGCTGTCGTCGAAGTACGCCGGAACGGTGATGACAGCTTCGGTGACCGGCTGGCCCAAAAAAGCCTCGGCGTCAGCCTTGAGCTTGCCAAGCACCATGGCGCTGATTTCCTCGGGGCTGTACTCCTTATCGCCCATCTTGACCTTGACGCCGTTGCCGCTCTTGACGATTTCGTAGCCCATGAGCTTGAGGTCGCGCTGAACTTCCTCGTCCTCCCAGCGGCGGCCGATCAGGCGCTTTACCTCGTAAATGGTGTTCTTGGGGTTGGTCACCTGCTGGCGGCGGGCAATCTTGCCCACCAGGCGCTCGCCCTTTTTGTTGACAGCCACGACGCTTGGCGTGGTACGGTCGCCTTCACTGTTGGCGATAATCTCGGCCTTGCCGGACTGCATAACAGCCATCGCCGAGTTAGTAGTTCCAAGGTCAATACCAATGATTTTTCCCATGGTTGGAGTTCCTTTCTTGCTTTTCTGGCAGATAGTCTCTTAGAGTGCTAAAAACAATTGTAGCATAAAAAATTAGCACTCGAGTGTCAAGAGTGCTAAAAATGCCCGATGCGGTGCCGGATGAGCGGTCAGTTTACGCCACCATCTCTTGACATCACGTCAAAGGTATGTAGTATCATAACATTCTATCTATGTCCTCCCCAGAAGTATACCTAAACCCCGAATCCCACCAAATACCCGTTTACGTTACCGAGGCACTCTACGAGGCTCTAGGAAACGCCGGCGTGGCGACTATCACCGTCTTGCCTGGCCACATAGAAGCAATACGCAAGAACGTTACCGCCATCCGCAGGGGCAACACCATATTAGCCGAACACCCCTTGCCCAATCTTACAGAAACGGCGCTTGTACTACGCGCTCATCACTGGATCGGCCAGGACGCTTACGTCAATGCTGCAAACAGGCACGCCACCTACAGGCGGCTGTCGCATGTGGCAGGCACCCCAAGCGCCAAGACCAACGGCGAACAACTTGTGAACCACCTCCAGCAATCCGGGCAGTCCGCCGTCGAAATTTCCATGTCATCATTCAACCCGAACAAGATGGCCGAAGCTCTCGGAACAGCCTATCTGGAATACCCCTTTTATCCAAAACACAGGAGTTGGTTTAGGAACCTTATCAGTGATGCAGATTTCTGGATCTCGGACGAGGATTATATGCACGTGCAGGAGGCCAGCAGATCCTACACGCCGTTCTTTATAGCGTACAGAAAGTTAGGCCGTTGACATTCTACTGGTTTTTGACGCGAACCATCGCAGGGCGGAGGACCTCATCGCCGAGGGTGTAGCCAGATTGTAGTTCCTCGCTGACGATCTCGTGCTCGCCGTCGCCTTCTTCCATGCTCACTGCATCGTGCAGATGGGGATTGAACAGCTCTCCGACGGTCTTAATCCGCTGGACGCCCAGCTTCTCGAGCGTTTGCTCGAACTGTCTGACGATCGCCTGGATACCTTTGACGTAGTCATTTTGCTCCAGATCTTTCGGCACGTGCTTTAGGGCGCGCTCAAAATTGTCGATGATCGGCAGCAGGTCACGCACCACGCCGGCTTTGGCCATGGTCTGCATACTTGCGATTTGCTCCTCGTAGCGGCGGCGCAGGTTGATAGCATCGGCCCGTTCGCGTTTGAGCGCCTCGGTCAGTTCGTCTATCTGCTGTTGCAGGCCAGCCACAGCATCCTGCTGCTGCTTACTCCCCTTGCCTTTAGCGGCGTGGTCGTCCTGTTTTTTCATAACACCTCCTCAAGTGCCCTGCCGGCGCGTTCAACCAGATACATCACGTCACGATAGTTCTGGCGGGTCGGGCCAAGGACGCCGATGTAGCTGCGGTCGGAGTACGGACTGTTAAAACGGCTGATGATAAGCGAGCATCCGGCGCTGCGGCCGATAGGATTCTCGCGGCCAATGTAGACACTAAGCGTTTGATTCGGCGCTGCCTCACGCAGCCATGGTTCCAGGTTGTCGAGCAGCGACGCCACCTGCCGGACCTGGGCGAGATGGATAAACTCCGGCTGACCAAACAGGTTGGACAGACCACTCATGTACAGCTGATTGCCGATGGTAGCAAGGCCGAGGTTGTGCGTCAACTCGACGAGCGTGTCTACGGCATTGCGGATGGTGCGCTCCGGCAGACCGGCAGCCTGTACGCGGGCCAGCAGGGCGCGTTCGGCACGGCGCTCCGGCCTGAGCAGTTCTTTTTCTTCGGCCAGGCTGTTAACATACAGGCGATAGCCCTTATCTGTTGGCACACGCCCGGCACTGGTATGCGGCTGCATGATGTAGCCCATGCGCTCCAACTCCGCCATCTCGGCGCGAATGGTAGCACTACTTACACCAAACACCTTCGCTAACAGCTGCGAACCTACAGGACTCGCAACTTCGGCATACTGTTCGATAATAGCGAATAAAATCTGCCGCTGCCTCTCAGTCATATTGCCTATATCATAAAACGCTAGCACTCAAGCGTCAAGAGTGCTAGCCAGAGGCATAAACCGCCTGCTCAATTCAGCACAACGTTACTCTAGCGTCTTCAGGTACTCTTCTGTATCTTTCCAGAGACGTTTGGCAACCTCGCGGGCAGCCCGCTCGTCCACGTTGTGATGGTCGCCCTCAGTCAGCATCTTTTCGAGTAGTTTCACCGTGTCTTCTTTTTCGACATTCACAACAAAGGTAAAGCGGTCGTCGTCGAGTGTCTTATCGAAGATCTTAATAGCCGTTTCCATGCGGTTGCGCAGCTCTTCTTTGCTCACCGGTGTGCGGCCGTGGATGCGACGCAGCCATTCCTCAAGGCTCGGCGGCACCAGGCAGATAATCCAGGCGTCAGGCTTTAGTTTGGCGATGTTGAGCGCGCCAAGAATCTCGACGTCGGCAACGGCGACCTTGCCCTGGTCGCGTGCTTTTCTAATCTCGCGGATGCTGGTGCCTGACACTTGCTGGTTGTGGATAATCTCGGCCTCTACGAACAAGCCGGCGCGGATATCCTCCAGCATCTCATCTTCGGTCCGGAAATAATATTCGCGCCCGTTTTGTTCCCAGACGCCATTATTCTGGCGGGGCGGGCGCGTCGTGTCCGATACCAAGAAATAGTACCGGCCAGTTTTGACAAGTTCATTAATGAGCGTATTTCGGCCAGTGGACGTCGGACCTACCAATAGCACGAGGGGCGTTTCGGCCAACACCTTCCGGCCTTCCTCGCTAACCTGATAATCTCTGAGAGCCGCCTCAAACTCAGCGCGTTTAGTTAAACGCGGAGCAGTCCCGACTGGCTGCGTGAGCGCCGGTTGATCCATGGGCGAATTATATCGGATGTTCGTCTGTTTTTCCAGTCCAAATCGGGTATTATGTAAGGAGTTATCTAAAAAATCAGGGGGCAAAAGCAGGCACCGGACTTTAATCCTCCCGATCAAAACGGGAACATGCGCAAATTGAAGGATTACGCTGGCAAATGGCTGGTGCTGTACTTTTACCCGGAGGATGACACGCCGGGCTGCACCACCCGGGCCTGCAACTTCCGCGACGCGCGCGAGGTGATTGCCGAGTTAGGCAACGCCGAGGTGGTAGGTATTAGCAAAGATTCGGTAGCAAGCCACAAAAAGTTTGCAACAAATACGGGCTCAACTTTACGCTGCTAAGCGACAAGGGTCAGGAAGTCATGAAGGCATATGACTCATGGGGGCGGCCATTGCGCCAACGGAACACTTTTATCATCAATCCCAAGGGTGAGATCGTCAAATCTACCGCGATGTCAAGCCTGTCACCCATGCAGCCGAAATCATCAACAACCTTAAATCATTACAAAACACTAGATCATCTTAATGAGCCAACTCAGCCCAAGACTTGGCGTGCATACCTATAACCACCTGCATACACTGCGCGGGATACATTCTCAATGATGTATCAAAATCATGAATAACGACAGGGCCATCCATGCCTAACTTCGATGCATAGAGAGGAGGTTGTACACCGTCCGCGGAAACGCGCACCAAATAATGATGCTCACGCGGCACGTCGACACCATTAGCATCCACCAGTATGGTTTTAATGACGCCTCCAGTGGGCAGGGCGGATTCGACAACCTGTCTATCGGCTGGGATTGTAAAACGTTGAGCGAACATTTTTGTCACCAGAGCCAAGCCGTTCTCCCCATGAAACATCTGCTCGTCATGTGAATTACCGGTCAGACAGGCGAGCGCAAACACCCCACAATCATGCCTAAGTCGTTCACGGCTCCTAAGTGTACTGTTAAATCTCTGCATCATCTTAAGCACTCCAACAGAAAACTGCCGAAGGACGCCATCAACCACAACAGTTAAGGCGTCAGTAGCTGCATCAATCTCCCCTTCTGGCTGCGAGGGAACAAAAAAGAGCCGTATCCTGTCGCCTGGTCGGTGGATAACCTCACGACCAACAATTTGCATAACCTCTATATATTATAACATATAAATTAAATAGATACAACTTCTGTATCCTTCTGCTCCTCTCCACAATAGATATGCCTAATCTCTTCTCAGCATTACCGTAAACGCTTCTGCGGGGATTTCGACTTTGCCAAACTTCTTCATGCGCTTTTTGCCTTTGGCCTGCTTGGCGAGGAGTTTTTTCTTGCGCGAGACGTCACCGCCGTACAGGGCGCCGGTGACGTCTTTACGGTAAGCCGAGATGTCTTCGCGGGCGATGAATTTGCCGCCGATGGCCGCTTGGAGCGACACGGCGAACTGCTGGCGTGGGATGACTTCTTTGAGCTTCTCTACGACTTCGCGGCCGACGCGCTGCGCTTCGGTGCGGTGGACCATAATGCTTAACGAATCAACTTTTTGGCCGGCGACGTAGAAGTCCAGGCGCACCAGGTCTTCGGCGCGGTAGTCAGCAAGCTCGTAGTTGAACGAGCCGTAGCCGCTAGTGATACTCTTGAGCAGGTCGTAGAAATCGGTGAGCAGGTTAGCGAGCGGTGCCTCAAAGGTGATGAGCGCGCGCTCGTCGATGTAGCTGATGTTTTTGTAATTGCCGCGCTTTTGGCTGATGAGCTGGATGAGCGGGCCAACGTATTCCTTTGGCGCGACGATCTCGCCCTTAATCCACGGCTCGCGGATTTCTTTGATTTTGGACACATCAGGCAGTTCGGCGGCACTTCTGATGTCGATCTCTTCGCCGTTCATCAGCGTCACCTGGTAGTCGGTAGAGGGGTTGGTGACAACAAGGTCGAGGTTATACTCGCGCTCCAGCCGCTCGCGCACAATGTCCATGTGAAGGAGCCCCAGGAAGCCAATTCGCACGCCAAAACCGAGCACCGGCGAATTTTCAGGCGTAAAGTGGAGCGCCGAATCGCTAAGGCTCAGTTTTTCGACTGCGTCTTTGAGGTCCTGATATTGCTCGCTCGACTCCGGGAAGAAGCCAGCATACACGAACGGCTTGACGTCCTGGTAGCCGGGCAGAGGTTCTGCTGCCGGATTTGCAGCCAGCGTAACAGTGTCACCCACTTTTGCCTCGCGCGTACTCTTGAGGTTGGTGACGATGTAGCCGATCTGGCCGGTTTCGATGGCGTCAAGCGGCGTCATGTCGGGCGTTAGCGCCCCGACCTCAAGCGCCAGGCCCTGGCCGCCGGTGGCCATCATCTGGATTTGGTCACCCTTGCTGATACGGCCGTCCACGGCGCGAACGTACAAAATTACGCCGCGGTAATCATCATAATAGCTGTCAAAGATCAGCGCGCGGGTCGCTTCCTCTGCCTTGCCCTTTGGTGGCGGAATGTCGGTGATAATCCGCTCCAACACTGCGTCCACGCCTTGCCCCGTCTTGGCGCTGATTTGCAGGATATCCTCGTATTTACAGCCGAGCAGGCTGACAATCTCTGCCCCCACCCGCTCCACATCAGCCGCCGGCAGGTCGATCTTATTCATAACCGGAATAATGGTAAGGTCGGCGGCGATAGCCAGATACACGTTGGCCAGCGTCTGCGCCTGCATGCCCTGGGTGGCGTCGACCACCAGAATGGCGCCCTCGCACGCCTCCAGGCTGCGCGACACTTCGTAGTTAAAGTCCACGTGCCCCGGCGTGTCGATGAGGTTGAGATCGTACCCCTTATAGCGCATGCGCACGGGTTTAAGCTTAATGGTAATACCGCGCTCGCGCTCCAGCTCCATGCGGTCGAGCAGCTGCTCCTTCATCTGGCGCTTCTCGACCGTACCGGTCATTTCAAGCAACCGGTCAGCCAGCGTAGACTTGCCGTGATCCACGTGAGCGATAATGCAGAAGTTACGGAT
>ERZ777003.1554-NODE-1554-length-33128-cov-11.742963_pt1 | contig 33128 bp, 27 predicted proteins | sample MGYA00374956_ERZ777003 | MGnify/ENA primary metagenome ERZ777003 (study PRJEB29302, sample SAMN06268252) | bioreactor metagenome | isolation source: Joint BioEnergy Institute, California, USA | place: USA:Joint BioEnergy Institute, California, USA | collected... | reverse complement strand
CAAACAACAAAAACACCTTCCCGCCTAACGCATGAGTCTGATAGATTGCAGGCTGGGAGGCGCTAACCGCATGCAGACACTTCAACTGGTCGACTGGCTGGTCGTGGCGGGATATTTCGGGATGCTCATCGGCGTGGTGTGGTGGGCATCGCGGCGGCAGGACACGACAGCCGACTACTTCCTTGCGGGGCGGAACATCGGATTCTTCGTGATCGGCGCGTCGCTGTTTGCGTCGAACATCGGCTCGGAGCATGTCGTCGGCCTGGCCGGCCAGGGGGCGACGACCGGCATGGCGATGGCCCATTACGAGCTGCACGCCTGGATCATGGTGCTGCTGGCGTGGGTGTTTGTGCCCTTCTACTACCGCACGGGCGTCTACACCGTGCCGGAGTTCCTCGAGAAGCGCTTCAGCCCAAAGGTGCGGATGGTGCTGAGCGTCGTCTCGCTGCTGGCGTATGTGCTGACGAAGGTTTCGGTGACGGTCTACGCGGGCGCGAAGGTCTTCGAGACGCTCCTGCCGCAGACCTTCGGCTCGCCGGAAAACGCCTTCTGGATTGGTGCGATCGCAACCGTCATTCTCACGGGCATTTACACGATCTTTGGCGGGCTGCGAGCGGTGCTCTACACCGACACCGCCCAGGCGATCATCCTGCTGGTGGGGTCGTTCTGCATCACGGGGATCGGCCTGTCGATGCTGGGCGGATGGGAAGAGCTGCGTCTGACGGTTGCGGCGCAGGCCGAGCGGTTTGAGCTGTGGCGGCCGATCGACGATCCGGAGTTCCCGTGGCTGGGCATTTTGATCGGCTCTCCCATCGTCGGGATCTGGTACTGGTGTACGGATCAGTACATCGTCCAGAGGACGTTGGCAGCCAAGGACTTGCGCAACGCCCGGCGCGGGGCGCTGTGGGGCGGCGTGCTGAAGGTTACGCCCGTGCTGATCTTCATCATCCCCGGCCTGATCGGCTATGCGCTGCATCAGCGGGGGCTGATGGAGCTGCCGACGAAGTCGGTCTCTCAGCAGACGATGGCAACGATCGACTCGACGGACATCCCGGTCCAGACCGAAGACCGCCCTACCGGCCAGCCGACCAACGGCGGTCAGCGGATCATCGACGGCGATCGCGTGTTTGCGTCGCTGGTGACGGGCCTCCTGCCGCCGGGACTGCGCGGCTTGGTCGTCGCGGGCCTGCTGGCGGCATTGATGAGCTCGCTTAGTTCACTGTTTAACTCATCCGCATCTCTTTTTACTGTCGATATTTACGAACGACTCCGCCCCGGGATGCCCGAGGGGCATTTGGTGACCGTCGGCCGGATTGCGACGACGGTGGTCGTCGGTCTGGGCCTGCTGTGGATTCCGGTGATGTCGCAGATCAGCGAGCTGGGGCTGTACCACTACCTGCAGAGCGTCCAGCAGTACCTGGCTCCGCCGATCACGTGCGTCTTCCTGCTGGGCTTGTTCTGGCGCCGGATGAACGCGACGGGGGCGATGACCGCCCTGCTGCTGGGGTTCGTGCTGGGCGTAGGCAAGCTCGCGCTGCAGGCCGTCTTCGGCAAGGGCAAGCTCGAGGACCCCACCTTCCTGGCGACCCTCGCCGATTTCAATTTCCTGTACTTCTCCAGCGTGCTGTTCGTCATCTGCGTGGTGACGATGATCATCGTCTCGCTGATGACCGCGCCCCCCGATCCCCAGCACGTGCAGGGCACGACCTACGCCAGCCTGACAGCCGAAGACCGGGCTGAAATCCGGGCCTCGTGGAATGCGTGGGATATTGTGTTGACCTGCATGGTGCTGGGGTTGGTCATTGGGATGTATGTGTACTTCTCGCTCTGGCTGGGGTGATGAGGAAAGCGACGGAGTGACGAAGGGAGAGGCGAAGCGACTGAGAGATGAAGTGCGCGGCTTCAGCGAGTCAGGCGTCCTTGCCCCCTCCTTGACCACCCCCGTCCCGGCCCGTACGATGCTGCCTTCCGGGAATTAGCCCCCGGACGTCGTCGAGAGGTCCAGCGCGAGCTGGAAAGGTAGACAGACATCAGCCGACCAGTCGTAACCCCCGTCAAAAACAGGGATTTACGTCGTCTGAGCTTATCCCTTCAATCGGCCAGATCGCCATGTGGGCGGTCGGTGGGCCGTTCCTCCTCGACACGATTGCCTTTACCCGGTGGTGTAACGGTAGCACAGCAGGTTTTGGTCCTGCTTGTCCAGGTTCGAATCCTGGCCGGGTAGTGAAATTGGTCAGTCGCTTGTTGTCAGATGCAGGGCAGCAGGCAGTAACTGGCAACCAGTAACTGGCTACTGCGTTCGCATGAGCACAACCGCCATCATCCTCGCAGCCGGCAAGTCGACGCGAATGAAATCGCGCCGGCCCAAGCCGCTTCACGAAGTGTGCGGCCGCCCCATGCTCCAGTATGTCCTGGATGCCTGCTACGAAGCCGGCTGCGACCGCGTGCTGGTCGTCATCGGCCACGGCAAGGACGAGATCACTGCCAGCTTCGCCCACGACAAGCGGATCACCTGGATCGAGCAGACCGAACAGCTCGGCACCGGCCATGCCGCCCGCATGTGCGAGGAGCACATCCGCAAGCATGGCGGCGATGTCTTCATCCTCGCCGGCGACGGCCCGCTGATCCGCGGCGAAGTCCTGCGGACGCTCCTGACGGCTCATCGCGAGGAAAAGGCCGCCGCTTCCATGGCCACCGCCGTCCTCGACAACCCCTACGGCTACGGCCGCATTGTCCGCGACGACAACGGCGACTTCGTCGAGATTGTCGAGGAATCCGACGCCACCGACGCCCAGCGAGCGATCCGCGAGGTCTTCCCCAGCTATTACTGCTTCCGGTCCGAAGCCCTGCTCTACGCCCTGTCCCGGCTGACCAACGACAACAAGAAGGGTGAGTATTACCTGACCGACACCTACGCCATTCTCCGCCGCGCCGGCAAGAAGGTCGTGGCTGTGCAGGCCGTCACGGCTGAGGATGTGCTGTCGGTCAACACACGCCAGCAGCAGGCTGAGGTCGATCTCATCATGCAGGATCGCATCCACCGCGCCCTGCGCGAGGCCGGCGTCACGATCGTCGACAGCGACACCGCCTACATCGAAGCCGGCGTCAGCATCGGCCCGGATACGGTCATCCAGCCGTTTACCTTCATCGGACGAGACAGCCAGATCGGCGCCGGCTGTGTCATCGGCCCCTTTGCCGCCGTGCCCAGGCAAAGCATCGTGCCCGAGGGGACGGTCATCTCCGGATCGATCCCCCCGATCGGCAACGGAGCCGCCATCGCCTGAAAACGCCCTGAACCACGATCGAGAGAACCGCCATGCAGGCAGATGCAGACAAAGTCAAAATCTTCACCGGCCGTGCCAACCCGGCACTGGCGCAACGTATTTGCGATTATCTGCAGCTTCCTCTCGGTCGCGGACGCACCGAGCTGTTCCCCGACGGCGAACTGATCGTGCGCGTCGATGAAGACGTCCGCGGACGCGACTGCTTCATCATCCAGTCGACCAGCCATCCGGTGAACGCCCACCTCATGGAGCTGTTCATCTGGATCGACACACTCAAGCGCGCAAGCGCCAGCCGCGTGACGGCGGTGATCCCCTACTTCGGCTATGCCCGCCAGGACCAGAAGCACGCCGGCCGCACGCCGATCACCGCCAAGCTCGTCGCCAATCTGATCGAGCGTGCCGGCGCCCATCGGGTCGTCGCGGTCGACCTGCATGCCGGGCAGGTGCAGGGGTATTTCGACATCCCCGTCGATCATCTGACGGCTGCCCCGGTGCTCAGCAAGTGGTTTGAGTCGCTGAACCTGAGCAACCGCGTGTTCGTCTCGCCCGACGTCGGCAACGTCAAGCGGGCACAGGTCTACGCCGAGATGCTCAACGGCGAGCTGTGCTTCATCGACAAGCGGCGCCGCACCGGTTCGACGATCGAATCGCGCCACGTCGTCGGCGATGTCGCCGGCAAGAACGTGCTCATGGTCGACGACATGATCACGACGGCTGGCACCGTGACCGAAGCCTGCAAGATCCTCAAGCAGCACGGCGTGCTGGACATCTATATGGCGGCGACGCACGCGGTCTTCGCGCCGCCGGCGATGGAGCGTCTGGCGGCCTGTCCGTTTGCCAAGCTGGCGATCACCGACACGATCCCGCTGGGCAACCGGGCGGACGCGATCGCCGATCGCCTCGAGGTGCTGAGCGTCGCGGAGCTGATCGGTGAAGCCATCCACCGCATCCACCACAACGAGTCGGTCAGCGCCCTGTTCAAACGCGAAAACGCTCACAAGTAACCGTCTACTGACAACGAATCACTGACATCAGGCAATTCAGGAGTAACGCAATATGGCAAAGACAGCAGAGATCCAGGCTAAGCCTCGACAGCAACTCGGCACCCGCGCCAATCGGCGCCTGCGCGCCACGGGCGCGCTGCCGGGCGTGATTTACGGCCACAAGCAGGACGTGATCCCGATCACCCTGCCGGCCAAGGAAATGACCCAGCATCTGGAGCGCGGCACGCATCTGTTCAACCTGAACCTTGACGGCCGCAACGAGACGGTGCTGATCAAGGAAGTGCAGTACGATCACCTCGGCAAGGAGCTGATCCATGTCGACTTCGCGCGCGTCGACCTGACCGAGCGCGTCAAGGTGAGCGTGCCGCTGGAGCTCAAGGGCGAAAGCATCGGCCAGAAGGAAGGCGGCGTCCTCCAGCAGATCATCGGCGAGCTGGAAATCGAGTGCCTCGTCACCGAGATGCCGGACGTGATCCGTCACGACATCTCCGATCTGCCGATGGATGGCGAGGTTCGCATCAGCGACCTGAAGCTCCCGGCGGGTATCCGCGTGCTGCAGGACCCGTCGCTGATCGTCTGCTCGGTCCATGCCGTCCGCGAGGAAGAGGCGGAGCCTGCTGCTGAGGCCGCTGCCGCCGAGCCGGAAGTCATCGGCCGCAAGAAGGAAGAGGAAGGCGAGGAGGCCCCGGCCGACCAGAAGAAGGCCGAAGCCAAGAAGTAATACGCTTCCCGGCGGCAGGCGACAGGCAGCCTGGACCGTCCGGCTGATGCGTGCCTGTCGTCCGCGGGAGACTGCAGGATATGAAAATTGTCGTCGGACTGGGCAATCCCGGCCGCCAGTATGCCGCCACGCGTCACAACATCGGGTACGATGTCATCGACGCCCTGTCGGTCCGCCTGGGGTGGACCACCGGCCCTGGCGAGTTCGATCGCCTCGCCCGGACGAAGTTCGACGGCCTGGTCATGGACGGTACGACGGCTCGCGGCAGCAAGCTGCTGCTGCTCAAGCCGACGACCTTCATGAACCTCAGCGGACGGGCGGTTCGGGCGGCGATGGATTTCTATCAGGTCGCCGCGTCCGACGTCCTGATCGTGCTGGATGACCTGGCACTGCCGTGCGGCAGGCTTCGCCTGCGGGCTGGCGGTTCCAGCGGAGGCCACAACGGCCTGAACGACATCCAGCGGGTGCTGGGCACCGACCAGTACCCCCGGCTGCGGATCGGGATCGATCCCCCGCCGCCGAACGTGCCCGGAAAGGCGTATGTCCTCGGGCGTTTTTCGCCCGAGCAGAGACAACTGATCGACCCAGCCATCGCCCGCGCGTGCGACGCGATTGTGACCTGGGTCGAACAAGGCATTGAACCGGCGATGAACCAGTTCAATCGGAATGAATAGAGTGTTGTTCGTTGCCCGTGATCCGTTGTAAGTGAGAACTGACAACGGATTACGAGCAATCGGCAACGGATCCGTAACCACTAGCGGCCGTCGAAACGGCCAGAACCCATGCTAGGAGCATGACACACATGGCAGAGACAAAAGTGAATCAGTATGAGGCAATGTTTCTTCTTCCGTCGTCGGCCGACGTCGAGGGCGCGCTGAACCTCGTCCGTTCGATCGTCGAGCGGCACGGTGGTGAGATCCTCGTGCTCAAGAAGTGGGATGAGCGCCGCCTGGCCTACGAGATCAAGAAGAACAAGCGCGGGCTGTATGTCCTGTGCTATTATCGTGGGCCGGGGTCCTCCGTTGCGGCGATCGAGCGCGATGTCAACCTGAGCGTCGATTTCCTGCGCGTGCTCATCACCCGGGCGGACCATCTCAGCAAGGAAGAGATGGAGGCTGTCGAGCCCCAGCCCGTCGAGCGTGAACGCCCGCGCGACGAGCGCCCCGCTCGCGAGGACCGCCCCGACCGCCCCGCTCGCGCCCGACGCGAAGAACAGCCAGCCGAGCAGTCGGCTGAATAAGGAGCCTTCCCATGGCCAGTTACAACCGAGTCGTGCTTCTGGGAAATCTCACGCGCGACCCACAACTTCGGTATCTGCCCAACCAGACCCCCGTGGTCGAGTTCGGCCTGGCGATGAACCGCCGGTTTACCGCCTCCAACGGCGAGCAGCGCGAGGAAGTCACCTTCGTCGACTGCGCCGCCTTCGGCAAATCCGCGGAAACCATCAACCAGTACTGCCAGAAGGGCAAAGCCATCCTCATTGAGGGCCGCCTCAAGTACGACCAGTGGGAAGACAAACAGGGCGGTGGCAAGCGTTCCAAGCTCAGCGTCGTCGTCGAGAGCTTCCAGTTCGTCGGCAGCCGCGATGGCGGTGGCGGTGGCGGCGGCGGGGACTATCAGCAGCGGCCGCAGCGCCAGCAGGCTCCGCAGGAGCCCGCCCCCTTCGGCGACGAACCGCAGTTCCGCGAGGATGATATTCCGTTCTAGCCCGTCGTTCGTCGCCGGTTGGGCGTTGCGCGACAACGACTATCGGCTGCGGACAATGGACAACTGACAACCACAACAAGGATTAAGAACCATGGCAACCGTCAAACTGCTACTCCGCGAGTCCATCCGCAACGTCGGCAAGGTCGGCGATGTGGTGGAGGTCTCTCCGGGCTTCGCCCGTAATTACCTGCTGCCCAAGAACCTGGCCGTCGAGCCGACGCCGGGCAACATCAAAAAGGTCGAAGAGCGCCGCAAGGAGATCGAACGCCTCGAGCGCGAGCGCCGCGAGCAGCAGGAGGCCCTCATCCGCCAGCTCGAGGGCGTCGAAGTCACCCTCGAACGCCGCGCCAACGAGCAGGGCCACCTGTTCGGCTCGGTCACCGCGACCGACATCGCCCGCGCCCTGCAGCAGCAGGGTTTCAACATCGAGCCGGACGACATCTACCTCGACGGCCGCCTCGACCGTATCGAGCGGTACACCGTCCGCGTCCAGTTCGACGAAGACCTCAAGGCCGAGATCAAGGTCTGGGTCGCGCCCGACCCCGACTCCAAGGCCGCCATGGACGCCTATGCCGCCGCCCAGAAGCAGCAGGAAGGCGCCCAGGCTGAGTAATGATCCTGGTCACGCAGACGCAGCACACGGGCCCGGGGGCACACGCCCCGGGCCCTTCTCTTTGCGCATCACCCCGTGTACTGGCTCCGCTGGCAGGAATCGCCATCGGAGGGTTCCATCTCTCGACAACCCCCGTTGGATAGCATGTGCATATCCTGTCCCCCCACCCCGCCGTCCGGCCCGCGATGTTCAACAGCCATTAGACTCCGTTGACCTCGCCCGCATTGCGAGTCCATCCGTCAGCGTTTAGCATCAGGCCCCACGATGTTGTTTTTCCGGTGGCGCCGGAACGGAGTCCTGCCATGAGCCAGTTGATCGAAGGTACGCTCGCGGCCCAGTTCGACCGCCTGCCCCCCGCCTCCATCGAAGCCGAGATGTGTCTCCTGGCGTCGATGATGTTGGATAAGGACGTCATCGGCCAAGTCGTGCAGATCGTCGATCGCGACGCCTTCTACCAGGCGGACCATCAGATCCTCTGGGACATCATCGTCAAGCTCTATGAGCAGAACCGCCCCATCGACGCCGTCATCGTCTGTGAAGAGCTGAAGAAGCGGCAACTGCTGGAAGAGATCGGCGGCACGGCCTACCTCGGGCAGATCCTCAACACCGTCCCCTCCGCCGCCCACGGCGCGCACTATGCCCAGATCGTCCGAGAAAAGGCCCTGCTGCGCCAGTTGATCTCCGCGTCCAACGACATCCTCCGCGACGCCTACGCCCCCCACGAGCAGGCCGACCTCGTGCTGGATAAGGCCGAGAAAAAGATCTTCGACATCGCCCAGAAGAAGGTCGGCAGCGCGATGGTCCCGCTGGAAACCGTCCTCCACGAGGTTTTCGAGATGATCGAAAACCGCGGCCAGCGCGGCCTGGAGACGATGTTCACCGAGCTGGACGATATGCTCAACGGCCTGCAGAAAGGCGAGATGATCATCATCGCCGCCCGCCCCTCGATGGGTAAGACGGCCTTCGCGATGAACATCGTCGAGGCCCTGGCAGCCGATCAGCGGCTGCCGGTGGCCGTCTTCTCCCTGGAAATGAGCAAGCAGCAGCTCGCTCAGCGTATGCTCTGCAGCCGCGGCGACATCGACTCTCACAAGCTGCGCAAGGGCATGCTCCAGGCTCACGAATACCAGAAGCTGGCCAACGTCGTCGGCGAACTGGCCAAGGCCCCCATCTGGGTCGACGACTCCCCCGGCCTCACCCCCCTTGAGCTGCGCGCCAAAGCCCGCCGCCTCAAGCTCCAGCACGACATCAAGTGCATCATGATCGACTACCTGCAGCTCATGGACAATCCGGGTCCGGAAAGCCGTCAGCAGCAGATCAGCGAAATCTCCCGCGGCATCAAAGCCGTCGCTCGCGAGCTGGAAATCCCCGTCATCGCCCTCTCGCAGCTCAACCGTGCCAGCGAGGGCCGCGACGGCCACCGCCCGCGCATGTCCGACCTCCGTGAATCGGGCAGCATCGAGCAGGACGCTGACGTCATCATGCTCCTGCACCGCGAGGACTACTACCGCATGTCCGAGCCCGACTTCGTGCCCGACAACATCGCCGAAGTCATCGTCGCCAAGCAGCGAAACGGCCCGACCGGCACGGTCAAGCTCACCTTCGACAGCAAGTGCACCCGGTTCCGCAATCTCGCGGCACATATCGACCCGTTCTAGGGTTGGTGTTTTGTGTTGGGTGTATCGATGTTTGGAGAGGATGCGCGGGGGCTGATGCGCTGTGCATCTGGATGACTCGCCGTTGCCGCAATTCGCTATAATGCCGCCATGGCCTCATCTCGACTTCGCTTCGCCGGTGGAAGTGTGCTTGGGCTGGGCGTGGTGCTCGTTGCACTGCGCGTGGTTGCGGGCATACAGGCATCTGAGGCGGCATTGCCGATGGTCGCCTCGGCCGGCCTGATCCTCCTGCTGAGCGTCGGCTTGGGCATGCTCCTGCTCGGCCTGGCCAGCCAGGACGCCCCAGCCCGCGAATCGAGCTCGGGCGATGCGTCGCTCCTGGCCCATCTGGACGAAGCCATCGCCGAGATCCGCGACGAGATGGCCCTGCTGCGCAGCGATCTGGCAGCCGAGCTGGCCAGGCGCGATGAGAACCCCGCGCCGCCGCCCGAGTCGGCAGGCGCACATCCAGCCGTCGATCCCAACGCCCTGGCTGAGATCCGCCGCCTGCTCGAGGAGATCCGCCACCTCGCCCTGCTCGATGAAGCTCAGCGTAAGGAACACCTGCGCCGCTACCGCCAGCAGCACAAGCTCAACACCCTTCGCCGCGCCCAGACGGCCATCGCCCATGCCGACTGGGCTCGCGCCCAGTCGCTGCTGGACCATCTGCGGCCGGAGTTTGGCGACGATGCCGATTTCCTGCAGGTGCAGGACGAGCTGCGCATCGCGCGATCGGCTGTCGAACAGGAAACATTCCAACGCATCAGTGCGCAGGTCGAAGACCTCATGGCAATTTCCAACTGGGATGAGGCCCTTTCGATGGCGCAGCACTTTGCCAGCAACTATCCCGACCATGCCGAGGGCCAGGCGCTGCTCGCCCGCGTCACCCGTGAGCGGGATCTGTTCCGCGAGAACACGGCTGAGCGCCTGTATCAGGAGATCAAGCAGCACATTGAGCATCGCGAATGGACGCGCGCCGCAGCCGAAGCCGATCGGCTGCTCGAGAAGTTCCCCGACCATCGCCGCGCCGCGAAAATCCGCGACCAGATCGACGTCATCCACGAGAATGCCGAAATCCAGCAGCGGCAGGAGCAGGAAAAGCGCATCGAAGAGCTGATCCGTGCCCGCCGTCTCTCCGAAGCCATCGAGCTGGCGGAGGATCTGATCGAGCGCTACCCCGGCTCGCCGCAGGCACAGACACTCGAGCAGATGCTCCCCAAACTGCGCGAACGCGCCATCCGCGAAGAAATCGGCACCTGACCGGCGTTCTTCTGTCTTCTCTCTTCCGACTTCTGTCTTCTACCCCACCCCCATGCCCCAACTGCTGACCGAACTGTGCTCGATCCCCACTGCTCCATTCGCCGAAGACTGCGTTGTCGCGTATGTCGAGCAATTCGTGAAGGCGCGCCGCCGGCTGCGCCTGACGCGAGATGAGTGGGGAAACCTGCTGATCGAGCTGAAAGGCCGCAGCCGCGGGCCGCGGTGGGTTTTCGCGGCGCACATGGATCATCCCGGGTTTGTCGCGAAGCGTATGCGCGATGATCACACGGTCGAAGCCGATTTCCGCGGCGGCGTGCTGATGGACTACGTTCGCAGAGCCAAAGTTCGGTTTTTCGACGGCGATCGCGAGATCACCGGCACGGTCATCGAGGCGACCTCAGCCGACAGGCAGCGTCCGAGCTATCCGGACAAGGCCGTCGTCCGCGTGCGCGGGCTGGTCACGCCCGGTTCGCCGGGCATGTTCGACCAGGGCACGGGCCGCATCCGCGGCAAGCGGTTCTACTCGCGTGTCTGCGACAATCTCGCCGGCGCAGCCGCGGCTTTGACGATGCTCGATGAGCTGCATCGCCGCCCGCCGCGGGCGACGGTGGCTGTGCTTCTGACGCGCGGCGAGGAGGATGGGTTTGTCGGCGCCATCGCCGCGGCCACCCAGCCGCGCCTCTTGCGAAAGACCGATCGGCTGATCGTCATCGAATGCTCAGCCGAGCAGCCTTACGCAAAGCAGGCCGACGGCTGCATCATCCGCGTCGGCGACCGAACCAGCATCTTCAACTCCGACCTCTCCTACTTCATCACCGCGCAGGCCCAGGCGCTGGCGAAGAAGGACCAATCCTTCAAGTACCAGCGGGCCCTCATGCCCGGCGGCACGTGCGAAGCGACGGTCTACGATGTCTTCGGCTTCGCCGCAGCCAGCATCTGCGTCCCCCTGGGCAACTACCACAACATGGACCGCACGAAACAGAAGATCGGCCCCGAGTATGTCCACCTGGACGACTGGCAGAACATGGTCCGCCTCTTTACCGGGATCGCCCGCACAGCCCACACCTGGCAACCCGGCCACCAGCTCCTCAAAACCCGGCTCATGAAGCGATTCGACGCCAGGAAACGCCTGCTCTAGACGCCATTTTTCCCACGTTTTCGCCGTGTTTCCGGGCCGCTGTGGTTCGACAGGCCGATCACTGGCAGGCCGATCCATTTGCCACTATCCTTTCTCGCCTATGACCGCAAAGCAGCGAGCCGCCGAAGCCGCGATGGACTACGTCCACGACGGCATGATCATCGGCCTGGGTACCGGATCGACAGCCGATTTCTTCCTCCGCGCGCTGGCCGCTGCGCTGCGGACGGGCCGCCTGCGCGACATCCGCGGCGTCCCGACCTCCCGCCAGTCCGAGGATCGCGCCAATGAACTGGGCATCCCCCTGATCGAGCCTACCCCCGGCGCCATGCCCGATGTCACCATCGACGGAGCCGACGAGATCGACCCGCAGCTCAACCTCATCAAGGGCCTTGGCGGTGCGCTGCTCCGCGAAAAGATCGTGGCCCAGGGCTCGAAGCGGCTCATCATCATCGCCGACGCCAGCAAGCGCGTGGACAAGCTCGGCAGCAAGGCTCCCCTGCCCGTCGAGGTCGTGAAGTTCGGCCATGATCTGCAGGCTGACTTTCTCCAGCGCCTCGGCTGCGAGCCGACCCTCCGCCGCGGCGCTGATGGCAACCCCTTCGTGACAGACAACGGCAATTACATCTACGACTGCCGCTTCCCCACCATCCCCGACCCGGCAGCCATCGAAAAGGCCCTCTCCACCCGCGCCGGCATCGTTGAGTCGGGCCTCTTCATCGGTATTGCCAGCATCGCACTGATCGCGGACGACCAGAAGGTCGAAACACTCCGCCGCTGATCGCCCGGCTCATCCACGAGTCGACACGAACAAGCTGCGATGCGAACGCACGCTGATCATTCGTGTCCATTCGTGACTATTCGTGGATTCTCAGCCAGCGGCGGCACGCAATAGCGTGCCCTACGTTGCCACTGTGGCGCGGGCGAGATGCCAGCGCCACATGCGCAGCCATCAAGCATCTGTGTCCATCCGTGCCCCATCTGTGGCTGATCGATCACATCCGGCGGACGACCAGCGCGCTGTTCTTGCTGCCGAAGGCGATGCAGTTGCACAGGGCGATTTCGACGTTCGCCTGGCGAGCCGTGTTGGGGATGTAGTCGAGATCGCACTGTGGGTCGGGCTGATCGAGATTGATCGTGGGATGCAGCCATCCCTGGCGCATGCACAGGACCGTTGCCGCCAGGCCGGCTGCGCCGCAGGCGCCCTGCGGATGGCCAATCATGGACTTGGTCGCGCTCATCGGAATGCGATTCGCCCGCGCGCCAAAGCATCGCCGGATCGCCGCCGTCTCCAGCCGATCGTTCAGCTCCGTGCTGGTCCCGTGCAGATTGACATAGCCGATCTCGTCGCGGGCAACGCCCGCATCGCGCATCGCCAGCTCCATCGCGCGCACCGGCTCGACCGTGTCCGGCGCGATCTGCACGCGATGATACGCATCGCACGTTGACGCATACCCGGCCAACTCGGCCAGGATGGTCGCCCCGCGCGCAAGGGCATGTTCGCGCTCCTCGAGCACAAACATCCACGCCCCTTCGCCCAACACGAATCCATCGCGATCCCGGCTGAACGGGCGTGAGGATTGTCGCGGATCGTCCCAGTATCGCGTCGAGATGACACGCATCTTCTCGAAGGCCGTCAGGATGCCCGGCGCGATCGGGGCATCGGCTCCACCAGCCAGCATGACTGGCACGACGCCGCTGCGGATCAGCAGCATTGCATAGCCGGTGGCGTCCGTGCTGCTCGTGCAGCCGGTGCTGATCACGTGCGACGGTCCGCGCAGATGCAGCGCGATCGACAGCTCGGATGACAAATTGCCGTGCGTGCCGGCTGTGATGGAGTAGAGCGACCCCTTCCCCTCACGGAAAAACGTCTCGTACTGCTGCTCGACAAACGCCAGCCCGCCGCCGCCCGTGCCGAGGGCGACGCCGATCTGCCGCTGGGCGTCCAGATCGCCTTCGTCGATGTGCAGATCGGCCTGTTGCAGGGCCTCGCGCGCGGCTGCGAGCGCCATTGGGACCATGCGAGGGACACGGCGCGCCTCGGCTGGGTCCAGGACGCTTTCCGGGTCGAACGCGTCGACGGCGGCGACGGCATTGGTCTTCAGCGGGGTGCCGTCAAACGGCTCAAGCCGCTTGATGCCGCTGCGGCCTTCCACGCAGGCGCTGGCGAACCGCTCGGCGCCGATGCCGTTGGGGCTGACCACGCCGATGCCGGTAAGGACGACCCGCCTGGGATGAGGTGTAGCCAAGCAAGCTCCTGTTTGCCGCGCCGATCATAGGATGGCCGTCCCAAGGCTGACCACGTGCAAAGCGCCTTCGGCATCGGCTTTGCGAGGGCGCAATCGGTCAACCGACGCCCAAGCCCACTCCCCAAACCAAAAGGAGCCGCCATGCGACCACTGACGCACTTTCTCGCCGCTGCAATGTGCCTCGGGTTCACGCTGCCCGCCCAGGCGCAGCAGCTTGTCGTGACCGATGCCCAGCGCATCCAGGAAGCCGAGCTGGCCACCGTCATGGGCGGCCCAGCCGACGGCAAGCGGGCTGATCGGCTCCAGGTGCATGCCCTGTTCTACAACGCCATGCCGACCGTCGTGACGGTCTCGAAAGAGGGCCGCATCTTCCTGGCTTTCCCGCGGTGGGAAGATCCTGTCGGTGCGACGGTGGCTGAGATTCGCGGCAATGAGCTGGTCCCCTTCCCCGATGCCCAGACCAACCCGTTTCACCCCGATCAGCCGAGGATGTTCAACCCATCGGAGCATCTGGTGTCCGTCCAGAGCGTCGTGGTCGATGCCGTCAATCGGCTGTGGATTCTCGACACCGGCAGCATCGACATGAAGCCGCCCATCGAAGGCGGCCCGAAGCTGTGGGCCTATGACCTGGCGACGGGCGAGCGCATCAAGGCGATCGCGTTCGATAAGGGCAATGTCATTCGCAGGAACACCTATCTCAACGACGTCCGCATCGACAACAATCGCGGGGCTGAGGGGATGGCCTTCATCACCGACAGCGGCGAAGGCGGGATCATTGTGGTGGATCTAGCCACGGGCGAGGCATGGCGGAAGCTCGACAATCACGAGTCGACCCGCGCCAACCCGGCTGTCAAGCTGCAAGCCGATGCGCGGCTGATCAAGCTGCGGCCGGAGAACTCGCCCTTCACCGAGTCGCTTGCGATCCACGCTGACGGCATCGCCCTGTCGCCCGACGGCGGTACACTCTACTACACGCCGCTGACCAGCCGGACCGTCTACGCGGTGCCCACGGAGTTTCTGGCCGACAAGAACTCCAACGACCGCGCCATCAACGATGCCGTCCGCGTCGTGGCTGAGAAAGCCTCAGCCAATGACGGCATCGTCTGCGACGCGCAGGGCCGCATCTATACAACGGACTTCGAAGACAACTGCATTCGCCGCATCGTTCCTTCTCGCGCCGAAGCCGACCCCGCCGGCCCGCGCATGGCCGGGGCGCGCAGCGATAGCAATGTCGAGGTGCTGTTCCAGGATGAACGGTTGCTGTGGCCGGACAGTGTCTGGATTCACGACGGCCACCTGTACATCGTGAGCAATCAGCTCAACCGCCAGGCGAAGTTCCATAACGGTGAAGACAAGCGTCAACAGCCGTATGTCCTGTTCCGCTATCCGCTGGCGGATGGACGCTGAAACGCGGCCATGCCACGCCGCAACGCCATTGGGGGCGCGCGTGGGGCACGCTATTGCATGCCGCGCGGTGGCTGCATGATGACAACCCACCGCGCCGCGATTCCGGCAGGCAATAGCCTGCCCTACTCCCCTTTCGTCGCTGCGGGACAATAAACAACCCGACCGCGCCATCGGCGCGGTCGGGCCACCCACTGACTATTGTTGTACGCGACCGGCTTAGCCGGCTTTGGCGGAGTAGTACGGATACGCCGCCCGCTCGACGGCTGGATGCGGAATCGTCGGGGCATCCGCACGCGGATGAGCCGCGTCGTAGGCTTCCTTCATCCGCTGGGTCGTCAGGTGCGTGTAGATCTGTGTCGTGCTGAGGCTCTGGTGGCCGAGCAGCTCCTGAACGCTGCGGAGGTCCGCGCCGTTGTTCAGCAGATGCGTGGCGAAGCTGTGACGCAGCGTGTGCGGGCTGATCCCCGGATCCAAGCCGGCGGCGACCAGGTACTTGTCGAGCTTGCGGCGGACCGAGCGCGTGCTCAGCGGCTCGCCATGCTTGTTCAGGAAGACGCGCTCCGCGTGGCGCGACTGGCTCATGCGCGGGTCCACCTGGCGCATCTCGAAGTAGCGCTGCAGGGCCTTGATCGCCTGCGAGCCGATGGGCGTGAGGCGATCCTTGCGGCCCTTGCCGCGGACGCGCAGCACGCCCTCCTGCAGATCCAGGTCGCCCATCTCCAGTTCCACCAGCTCGCTGACGCGGATCCCGGAGCTGTAGAGTACCTCGAGCATCGCGCGATCGCGGGCTGAGAGCACATCGCTGTCGCCGGGCGCTTCGAGCAGGCGCTGGACCTGTTCGAGGTCCAGACAGCGCGGCAGGCGCTTCTCCTGCTTGGGCGTGCGGATCGACGCCAGCGGGCTGGCCGACAGCATGCCGCGGCGGATGAGGAACTTGTAGAAGCTGCGCAGCGTCGCCAGCTTCCGGGCGGTGGTGCTCTTGGTGTAGTTCTGGGCGTAGAGGTACGCCAGGAACTCGCGGACCGTCAGCGATTCGACCTTGAGGGCGCGCTGATCGATCTCCTCGGGCGGAACCGTGCCGGGCGGGACGTTGGCGTGCGCCTGTCCGATCTCGCCGGCAAGGAATTGTGCAAACTGCACCAGGTCGGCGCCGTAGCTGCGGACGGTGTAGTCGCTGAAGTGCTTCTCAAGCTTCAGGTAGTCGAGGAACTGCCTGATGAGGGGCGTAAACTTCTTGTCCCCAGCGGCTTGAGCGGGCTGTTCGATTGGTGCGGCAACGTTCGTCGCGGTATTCATAGGACCGGCTTTGCTGGCGCAAGAGGCATCCTGTGTACTTGCCACTCGGCCGGCGTTCCGGTGGCCCACGTGTGAGGTGCTCCGCACTTCACAGGCGGGAGACTCCGCATCCCGCTCAGGATGACCGGCTGTGAAACTGAGCCGATCATCGCGAGGCCACCGCCGCTGCAGTCCTGCGTCGCGGGTGTGATAACCGCGACGGCAACGGGCGATAACCTCACGCTGCTTTCTTCGGCAAATAGGCCTTCAATTCTTTGGCCAAATGCTGACCAAGCTGATGTGACAGCACCGCCGCATCAAACCAGTCGAAATTGACGTCGCGCCGATGCACCATGTCGATCAGCGCATCGAGGACCGACGACTCCTGGCCGGGCTCGTAACGGAAGCAGAAATGGTGCTGACCCTTGACGAGACTGAGCGTTCTCATGCCCTGCATAAACTCTCCCGCGCCGCTTTGCCCTGCCGCGCGTGCCCGTTACAACAACCCCCTGCTCAACTCCGGCGAACCGCACAGCCCGCAGCAGCGGCCTTTTACACTCAGCCTCTGCCCGCCTGCTTTTTCAGCAGGTCGCGGATCAACTCGTGGTACACGAACCCGCAATAGCGGTCCATGTTCACGTAATACTCTTTCAGACCCAGCGGCCCGGCGGGCTCGTAGCGCCCGCGTGCGTAGGCCTCCAGGGCTGTTCGGACCGACCCGTTGGCGGCGTCATAGATGCCGACCGCCTGCACAAACTCGACCTGCACAGGCATCGGCTGGTCGATCGCCGGCGCCGCGCTGCGTGCCAGCTCGCGTGGGCTGACGGTCGTCTGCCGCACCGGACGAGCCTGTGGTCCGAACAGTTGCAACGCCGCCCCAAGCTTGGGCGGGTTGAACGGATCGTAGATCGTCACCGATGGAATCAGCAGCGCATCAGCGCCCAGCACATCGCAGACGATCGCAGCCTGTTCCTGCGACTGCACGCTGTCGATGCCGAGGGCGACGTAGACCTCGACGACCCGGTTGACCGGGATCACCGTCAGGCCGCGCACCTGTTGGAGCTGCTGGTAGACCAGATCCGCCTGCAAGAGCGGATCGATCGACTGCTCTCCACTGAGGTTGACAGCGGGCGCCACCGCCCAGACCTGCCCCTCGGCGCCGCGGAGGCGGATCGTCGCCTCGGTTCCGTACGGCGGCTGCTTCTCCACACAGCCGCTGAGAACGGCTGCCAGCACAAGCAGCATCACGTTTGCAAGTCGCTTCATCCGTGAAGCTCCAGTTGGTTGTGCGTCTACTCCGTAGCCGCGATCTGCGACGGCGTGGGCTCATCGACCCGGACCGACCAGATGCACTCCTTGCCGCTGCGGTCACTGATGAAGTAGACCCGATTATCTACTGACCATGCCGGCATCAGGTTCGAGCCGTTTCCGTCGGTCAGGCGCCGCCGGCCGGTGCCGTCGGCCTTGATGATCCAGACATCCTGCTGCCCGGATGGTTTGCCGCGCGTCGTCTTGGCCGGCTCGACGATGGTGCAGAATGCCAATCCCTTGCCATCGGGGCTCCAGCTCGGCTTGACGATGGCGGCATTGGTGCTGACAGCGATCTCGGTCAACTGGCGTGCCTCGCCGTCGACCAGGTCCAGCGTCCACAGGCTGAACCACCGGCTGCCTCGCTGCCGCGCCCGCTGGAACGCGATGCGGTTATGCGTCTTGTCCGGCGACCAGCTCGGGAACAGCCCATAGCCGATCATCCGCGTCTCGAGCGTGCGCGTATCGACGATCCACAGCTCCCACTGGTCGCTGCGGCCGCCCATACGGGCGAAGCAGATCATCGAGCCGTCGGGGCTCCACGTCGGCTGAAGATCCTGCATCGGGCCGCTGGTCATTTGCACAAGATTGCGGCCATCCGTGTCCATCACGTAGATGTCCCACGACCCTGCCCGATTGGACGCGAACGCGATGCGCTTGCCGTCATGGCTGAACGCCGGGTTCACGTTGTCAGCCTGGTCGTTGGTCAACTGGATGACGCTGTGGCCGTCGGTCCGCTGGAGGTAGATTTCCGGATGGACGTTGTGTCGTGTGCTGGAGAAGGCCATCCACTTGCCGGTCGGATCGATGGCGACGTCGGCATCGTAGCCTTCGGTGACGAAGGTGTGCTGCTGGAGGTTGACCGGACCGGCGGGCTCGGTGGCGAAGCGCGTGTTCGCGCCTTCGAACTCACCGAAGATATTGACCGGGACAGCCTTCAGGGCGTCATCCGGCAGTGCGGCGGCGGGCGCGTTGGCCTGGGCCTCCGCCGGCGGCTGGGGGGCTGCCACAGCCGGTTGAGGTTTGTTCCATGAGATCTCGGCCGACACCCTGCCACATCCGGCAGCGGCGGCCACGACAAGGAACGCCCCCCCGGCCACGACCCAGCTCACGATTCGCTTTCGATTGTGCGCCATGTTGCATCAACTCCCGTCCGGCGGCGGACAGACCGCGACACTATGGGCGCTATCGGCTGATTAATCGGCAGATTTGAGGCGGCTTAACATTCCAAAGAGCTTTGGAAGTTATCGGACGATTTGCCCCCCCAGCCGCAGATTTTCCCCGCATCCCCCGCAAGAAACGAAATCGCCGGCCCGCAACCGGACCGGCGATGGCCGTCGTTCAGATAATCTCACCCCTGGGCGGTCTGACCGCCGGGGAGCGGCTCGTGGGGCCGGATTACCCGCCCTCACCCGTCGCATCGGACGCAAACACCTGCGGCACGTGGTGCACGCGCCATTCCCCATCGACCGTGCGGTATTCGACCGTATCGCTCACGGGCTCGTTCATCGACGGGTAGTGGAAATGCAACTGCCCGACGCCCCGTTTTCCGCTGCCGTATTCCTCGATGATGACGCGCGACCCCGACGTAATCCGCTGGAGCTCGCCCAGCCGGGCGTGCGTGCGGACCTGGATCACGCGGTCATGGAACTGCTGCGGCGGCCAGCGGTTCTGGAAATCCGGTGTAAACAGCTCGTACAGCTCCTGCCACTGCTGATTGATCAGCCGCTCGTTGATTTGCGCAACCAGCGCCTCGATGCGACGCTGCTCCTCGGCTGCGGTGATGCGGGCTGAAATTTCGCGCGTGCCGACCAGCGCCCCAAACGCCACCCCCAGCACGATCCCCGTCCACGCCAGCCCCCGGCCGGTTTGCGTACCGTTGCTGTTGCGGATCTGCCGCAGGGCGAACAACGCCAGGATCACCGCCGCGATCGGGATGACCAGCAGCGGCCAGCCCATCAGCACCAGGACGCTCAGCAGCCCCAGGACCACCGCCGTGACGGCCAGCGGATTAATCGCGACGTACTCCTGCGAGGCAAGCCCCGCCGTCGTCGACATGCGATACAACCCCTTCAGCGGATCGTCGCCATTACCCGACGCTCCGGCTGATCCCACCGGCGGCACGGTCGATGCTTCGTGCTGGTCACTCATAGGCTCGTCAATCGTTCAAGTTCGGAAGCGATCCGGTCCGATGACTTCCAGGAGTTACCGGTCCTAATGTGAACTCTCGAAGGTAAGCCTGTCATGGACAAACGTCAACTGATCGACGAGATCCGCAAGATCAACCCGACTGCCGGCGAGCAGTTCCTCAAGCAATTCGACGCCAACGCCCTCCAGCAGTACCTGGATCACCTGAACTCCGCCCGCCAGCGGCGGATCCATATCAGCGGCTGGGTCCGTCAGCGGCGCCGCGTCCGCCTTGCGTCGTAACTTCCCCCCGCCTGAGCCGTTCAGTACGCCCTCACCAGGATCGCCCCCGGATACGCCAAGAGCACGATGTCTTCGTGGCGCATCCCCATGCGCGCCCGCCGCTCAGCCGCCCATTGGCACATTCCGACGCCATGGCCATGGCCGTGGCCCTCGATGAAACGGATCATTTCGCCGTCGGTCAGGGGTTTCACAAATGAGCTGGGTAGACGCGTGCTGTCGTCGGGCGCATCGGTGTTGACGGCATGACGCAACTCCTCGCTGCGCAGCATGTAGCGAACGCCGCGGTCATCCGTCAGGTAGAACCGCACCGGCCGCCCCCAGCGATTCGGCTCGCTGTCGATTCGCACCAGCTTGCCCATGCGGACGACCGGATGCTGTCGCCGCTCGCCCCAAAGGCGGATTCGCCGCGTCAGCTCATCACGGGGGATGACGACCGGACCCCAATTGAACTTCGGGGCGCTGCTGCACAGGCCCTGGTCGACCTGGTCGGTGAGCGGTTCGATCCAGCGGTCGCCGAAGGCATCGGCTGCGCTTTGGCTGATTCCGCCGCAGGTGCTGCTGAAATAGGCTTTGAAGATCCGCTCATGGCCGCGCGGGCCGTAGGCCAGCACGATCCCGGCGGTGTCGTCGACGGCTGTCTGGCTCTTGCGAGTCTCAGCCGCGATCCCGCCGTAGACCTGGCTTCGCTGGTCGTCAAACAGGTCGAAATGATCGGAGATTGAAGCCGTCCTGGCTTCGTAGAGGGCATACGTCCGGGCGACGATCGCCTGGGCGCGGTAGGTCTCGATGTCCCAGTGGCTGTACAGTTCCTTGGAAACGACGCTCTTGAGATAGCCGTCGATGTCGACGTCATTGACGACGTCGAACCGCCCCCCGCCCCGCGGCACCAGCCGATACCGGCCGCGGTAGGCCTTGTCATTGATGCTGACCGTGCCGTCGTACGCCGGGATGATCGCAAGCTCCCCCTGGCCGGCATCGACGTTGCCGATCTTCCACGTGTCATTGACCAGCGCGATGCGAACCCGCGTGCCCGAACTGACGTTCAGCCGCCGCTGGACCTGGTCCGACGACGCCATCACGACAGGCGGATGCGTCGCCGTGAGCGTGACATGATCCACGCCCTCCAGCAGCCGCACGCGCACCAGCGGCACCGCCCCATCCAGCCGCGGCTGGGACAGATCACTCGAACACCCCGCCGGCACCGCCAGCAACAGCAGCAGTAACCCCAGAACGCAAGTTCGAAAAATCATCGGCATCCGTGCCTCAGCGATAAGCCCAACCCGAAGTATACCGCCCCCACCCCGCCACCGCACGCCATCCCGCATGAAGCACCGCCGCCCGGCCAAGCATGGTCTGGTGACTTGCCCGAATGCGTGGCCGTATTCGTCATTTGCCCGATGGGTTCGAACCGGGGCCTATCTGCATGAGCGGTGCTGCGGTTGCAACAATCGCCCGCCTGAAGTCATCGATTTCGATTGGGCAATCGGCTTGGGATGAAACGGTCCGCCTGGGCGGACCGAACTCCCCAAATCCGCATTCCGCAATCCGCAATTCCAAGTCCTCAGCGCCTCCGTGGTTCATCCCCCGCGCCCGATCCGCCGAAGGAACTCCGCCTCGTCGATGACCTCGATCCCCAGCTCTTTAGCCTTATCGAGCTTGCTGCCAGCCGCTTCGCCTGCGACCACGAAGCTCGTTTTCTTGCTCACCGAGCCAGCCGCCTTGCCGCCGTGCTGGCGGATCAGGTCCTCGATCTCATCCCGCTTGAGCGTCGGCAAGGTGCCCGTGACGACGATCGTCATCCCCGCGAGCTTCTGCTCGCCCGCCTGGCGGCGCTCGAACTTCGGATCGACCCCTACCGCCTGCAGCGCCTCGACCGCCTCCAGGCCGGCTTTGTTGTGGAAGAAATCATGCACCGAATCGGCAATCACGTCGCCGATCTCGTGAATCGACGACAGCTCCTGCACCGTCGCGGCTTTGAGCGCATCCAGCGAGCCGAAATGCTCGGCCAGAACGGCTGCAACGCGGTTGCCGACATGGCGAATCCCCAGCCCCGCCAGCAGCCGATCCAGCCCCTGGCTGCGGCTCTTTTCGATCGCATCGATCACGTTCTGCGCCGACTTGTCGCCCATCCGCTCAAGCTGAAGCAGATCCTCCTTCTTCAGCTTGTAGAAATCGGCAAACGTCTTCACCAGCCCGCGATCCACAAGCTGATCAATCAGCGCCTCACCCAGATTCTCGATATCCATCTGCCCCCGCCCGCAGAACCACAGCAGCCGCTCCTTCACCTGTGCCTGGCAGGCGGGATTGACGCAGCGGATGTACGGCGTATCCACTTCTTTTTCGACTTTCGCACCGCATGAGGGGCAGTGCGTCGGCTGCTCGACGGGCTTGGCGTCCTTCGGGCGCTTCTCCTTCACCGTCTCGACCAGATACGGAATCACCTCGCCCGACCGCTCGATGATGACGGTGTCGCCAATATGCAGATCCAGCCGGCGGATCTGATCGATGTTGTGCAGCGACACGTGCGTCACCGTCACGCCGCCGACGAAGACCGGCTCGAGATCGCCGACAGGCGTGAGGTTGCCCCCTTTGCCGACCTGCCAGCGGACGGCCTTCAGGACTGTCGGCTGCTGCTCGGACTCATACTTGTAGGCGATGATCCATCGCGGCGACTTGCTGGTAAAGCCGAGCGTCTCACGCTGGCGCAGCGAATCGACCTTCAGCACGACGCCGTCGGTCTGGTATGCCTGGGTTGCGCGCGTGTGCTCAAATTCAGCGATGATCTTCAGCGCCTCATCGATGCTGTCGATCCGCCACAGATGCTCGGGAATCGGCAGACCCAGGCGGTTGATGAGCTGCAGCGTCTCCCAATAGCTGTTCAGCTCGACCCCCTCCACCTGTCCCAGACCATGCGCAACAAAGCGCAGCCGCCGCTGGGCGACAATGCGCGAATCCAGCAGCTTGAGCGTGCCGGCTGTGAAATTGCGCGGATTGACGTACGTCTGCTCGCCAGCCTTCTCGCGCTCGCGATTGAGCCGCTGGAAATCCTCATTGTTCATGAAGATCTCGCCGCGCACTTCCAGCACAGGCGGGATCGAAATGCCCTGATTCTCGCGCAAGCGCAGCGGCACCGAGCCGATCGTCTTCACATTGGCGGTGATATCATCCCCGCGCCGGCCGTCGCCACGCGTGGCTGCCAGCACCAGCAAGCCGTTCTCATACCGCAGGCTGACGGCAACACCGTCCACCTTCGGTTCGAGCACATACTGGTACGGCTGGCCGTCCAGGCCGCGGCGCACGCGGTCGTCAAACGCGCGCAGCTCGGCTTCGTTGTAGGTGTTGTCGATGCTCATCATCCGCACGGCGTGTTCGACCGTGCGGAAGCCTTCGATCGGCTCCCCGCCGACGCGCTGCGACGGGGAGTCTGGCGTGATGAGTTCCGGATGCTGCTGCTCGAGCGCGATCAGCTCGTGCATCAGGCGATCGTACTCCTGGTCGGAGATCTCCGGCTGGGCAAGGACGTAGTAGAGATAGTCGTGGCGATGCAGCTCGCGTCGAAGCTGCTCGATGCGTTTGGCTGGCGATTCTGACATGAGCGCAGATTGTAGCCGCCCGGCCTCACCGGGAAACTGCTACAGCGCCGCCGAATCCAGCGAGTTTTCGAGGTTGATGCCGCACTCGAGCTTCTCGCGCCCCGCCCATCGGCCGGAACGCGGATCTTCGCCGATCTGCACCGGTCGTGTGCACGACAGCGGGTTGCAGCCGATCGACGGATACCCCTGGTCCACCAGCGGGTGATACGGCAGATCGTGCTCCTTCAGATACTCGTGCATCTGCTTGGTGCTCCACGACAGCAGCGGCGAGATCGCGTAGCAGCCATATCGCCGGGACCATTCGATGAAGCGCTTCTCGCGCCGGGTTTCGGCTTGCGAGCGGCGGATTCCCCGCAGCCACGCCGCCGGCTGAAGCTCACGCATCGCCCGCTCGAACGGTTCGTTCTTGTTGACGGCGCAGCAGGCATCGACATCCTTGCGCCAGGTGGGGTTTTCCTCCCCGGCTTTGTGAAGCCATGCGATCGGGTCCTGCCGCGTGCGGTAGACCCACACGTTCAGGTTCAGCCGCAGCCGAAGCTGCTCCATGAACGCGTATGTCTCGGGGAACAGATAGCCTGTATCCACGAAAATGACGCGGATATCCGGCTGATACTGCGTCGCCATATGCAGCAGGACTGCCGACTCGGCTCCGAAGCTGGACGACATGACCAGGCCATCGCCAAACTGCGCAACAGCCCACTGGATGATCTGCTGCGGTGTTTGCGCCGACAGCAGCTCCTCCACCGTCTCGAGGTCGATCTGTGCAGGGGTTGCGAGCGTCATCGACATTTCCGGTAGAATAGCTAGGCATTTGAGAAAAATCCAGCGGCTTTCGCAAATGGTTGCCCGACAAAGACTTCTGAATCGACAGGCGGTACGCCGATAAAACGACCGGACACCAACGGCGGGAATTCCCATGTCCAACAAGCCCCAATCCCCCATCACGCCAGCCGGGAATGCGATCGTCGAACCCGGCCCGCGCCCGCCGTGGATCTGCGTGGGTCTGCCCGATCAGGTGGAGTGGACGCGCCTGCGCCTGCCGATCCCGCGGTTGGATCCGCGCCTCGCCAGCCTGCGTCTGATCCACCTGACCGACCTTCACATGCGCCGGGCATGGTGCCGCGGCTACGACCGCCTGATCGAGCGGATCAATGCAGCCAATGCCGATCTACTGCTGTTCACCGGGGACTTCGTCGAGGACAAGCGCGACTACCGCCCCGCCTGGCCGATGGTGCGGCGCCTGGTCGAGCCCCTTCGTGCCCGCCTGGGCCGCTTTGCGGTCTTGGGCAACCATGACAGCGACATGCTGGTTACGCTCCTTCAGGAGCTGGGCATCGCCGTGATCGAGCACCAGCGGATTCGGCTGAGCCCGGCATCCCATACTCCCGCCGCGCCGGCTGATGCCTCAGCTCCAGCCATCGAGCTGATCGGCCTGCCCGGCATCGAGCGGGCCGATCTCGACCATGAGTTCCTCGCCAGCCTGCCGCCGCGCCCCGATGGGAGCGTCCGGATCGCGCTGGCTCACTTCCCCGATCTGTTCGAACAGATCGCCGCGGCCCCGCCGGACATCTTCCTGGCTGGCCACACGCATGGCGGCCAGATCTGCCTCCCCGGCGGCTGGCCCCCGCTGACCCACGCCCCCGGCCCGCGCCGCTACGCCACCGGCATCCACCGGCGTGGCAACTGCTGGTACATCGTCAACCGCGGCTTGGGCGCGGGGAAAATCCCTGTGCGCATCTTCTGCCCGCCGCAGGTGATTGAGATCGAGTTGGTGCCGGGGGGTGAGTAACGACAAGCGCGAAGGGCAAAGATCCCAGAGAACGGTCGAGCTCTTTGTGATGCGAAGCGCCAAGTTCCAACCAACAAGTTCCAAGGAAGTTCCAAGTTTCAAGAGAAGAAAGCGCCAAACGCGGGCGCCTGTAGGCGGCGCCTGCGTGAAGGGGCACATGGCAATTTGCCCCGGCTCTCGCAGACAGGTCGATCAACATGGCGCGATCTGCGCTCCCCAGGGCGGATTGCCGTCCGCCCCTACACCTGCGTGGTGCGAGCGATCAGCCAATGCCACTTCCTGCGCGCCAACCTTGGAGCTTTCTCCTTTTGAAGCTTGGAACTTCCTCGGATCTTAGTGGTTGGACCTTGGAACTTCCGGGCCCCCACAGGGACATCACTGCCCCTGCTCCGCCGGCTGATCGACCAGCTCCACAACCGCCAGCCGCGTGCGGCCATTGGCACCGAGGTAGACGATGTGAATGCTGCCGTCGGCTGCCAGATGCTGCGCCTGCGTTGACTGGATAGCGGTCGTGCCCAGGCGGCGGCCCGTGCCGGTGTGGATCAGGTCGCGGCCGTAGAGCAGCGCGGCTTCGCCGTTGCCGAGCAGGCTGAAGACCGGGCCCTCGCCCGTCTCGCCGCGCGGGGGCAATGTTCCAGCCGGGAACAGCAGCGGCTTGGACTCCCGGCCACCGGGGATTGCCCAACTAACCAGCAGACCATTGCCGTCCTGCTCAAAATAGGCGGCCAGCGAACGGCCATCGGCGGAGAACGCCAGCCCCGTCGGCTCGACGCCCCACCGCGGATCCAGCAACCGGATCGGCAGTACGCGCGTCGGGCGCACGTTCGGCAGGCTGAACAGCACCGCCGCAGGCCCCTCGCGCGTCCGGGCAGCCACGGCAAATGACCGCCCATCCGGCGACACCGCGAAGTTGCGGTGCAGCGTCTGCACGCCCTCCAATACCGCGCCGGCGCCGCGGCGGTTTTGCCGCAGATCCACCAGCTCCAGCCCCCAGGCCCCCTGCTGCTCCCATGCAACGGCTACCAGTCCATCCGACAGGAAGCCCAGCAACGACGGCGAGCCCAGCGATGCGTTCAACTCGACCAATTCGCCCACACGCTGCTCGCCGAACAGCCAGACCTGGATCGACAGCGTCGGCCAGCTCACGATCCGCGCCAGGCGCTGGCCGTCCGGGCTGATGGCGTACTGCTCGCCCATCTGCGGATCGGGTCGGAACTGCACCTCGCCGGCCTTGGTCCAATCGCTCGTGCGCCAGCGTTCGATGCGATCGCCGTCGTCGCCGGCATGGCGGATGACGGCGATGTAGTCATCGCCAACCAGCGGATAGAGCACGCGACTAAAGCCCGGCTCGACGGGCGGGTGGTCGATCCTGACGAACTCGGACGGGCTGGGCGTATCGCCCCGCGGCGGCTGGGTGCTCGACTGGCCGCTGCGGACATCCTCGCCGGCGTCGGGCTGGTGGGTCGATTCATTCACGACATCGAAGATCGAGGGCATCTGCGCGGCGACGGCGTCTGTCGGACCTGCCGGCTGGGGTGTCGAAGCGGTTGCGTTCGGATCGCCATGGTCGCTGGGCGCGGGGGTGAGTGTCGGCGGTGCCGGGGAGACGGGCTCAGCCGTGGTCTGCTCTTGCGGGGGGATGCCATCGCCCGGCACATCGGCGGGCGCGTTGGGCGGCAGCTCCGCCGTCGGGGCGTCCTCGGGGACGGGGGATGCCGCATCGTCCGGCGAGATCGCCAGCGGCGGCAGCGTCACCGGTGCCGGCTCCTCCGGCGGCGGCGACGGCTCCCACGGCAATCCGGGCATGATCGGGCTCGCGGCGAACTCGTGCGAGGTGTGCGAGCCTTCGGTCACCGCGAAGACTGTCAGATTGATCCCCGCCACCAGCCCCGACGCCACCAGCACCGAGATCACAAATCCAATGCCGCCATACACCAGCGGCTCGGGGCCGCGGTCCAGGCGCAGGCGGAACAGCAGCCACACCGCCGTCAGCGAAAGCGCCAGCCCCGCCAGGCAGCCCAACAGCAGGCTGGCGATGTTCAACCCCGCCAGCCACAGCATGTACGCCACCGCGTACGCGGCGCTGAAGACGCTGAACGTCTTCCATGCCGGCGACCAGGGCATGTGGCTGCCGTGCTTCCGCACACCCTGCTTCACGCTGAAGAACGTCAGCGGGAAGACGATGATCGCATACAGCCCCAGCACCATCGCCAGCCGGACCAGTGGAATCCACGATCGGCCCAGGTCGTCCTGTGCGAAAGTCTGTGTCACGATCAGCAGCAACGACAACGCCAGCATCAGCGGCGGCAGGAAGCGATCGACATGTCGGCTGTAGGGATAGTCAAACGGCTGGGCGGAACGAACGGCCTCAGCCGCGGAGATCGGCTCACCGTCGCCGGCGCCGCGGAGAATCGCATCGATGTCGTCACTGTCGGACAGCGACGGTTCGGACGGCTGATGGTCCTGGTCAATGTTCAGCTCGGGGACGCCGACAGGCACAGCCGCTACGGTAAATACGGAATGGCATCGCTTGCACCGCACACGCTTGCCCACCAGCGTGTCCGGCGCTGCATAGCGGAAACCGCATTGTTCGCATTGCACCGTAACCGGCATTCGGCCTCTCCAGATCGATGAGGTATTGCAGTCGGCTTCAGGAAGGCATGGCCCTTCGGCCCGCAATACTGATTGTAACGCATGGGCAGTCAACAGTCTGCAACTCAGTTGCGAACATGCGCAATGCACGCGCGGTGATGCAGGGACACATGGCCATGTGCCCCGTTTTCGCCCCCATCTGCCAGCCAAGTCGCCCCTCCAACCAGCCGATATGTATGCAGACACCGACACAGCAGGAGGCAACCGCGTTGGAAGGCATCCGAATCGGAGAATTATTGGTCGAACAGGGGGTCCTCGATGAACGGCAGGTTCGTCATATTCTGCGCGTCCAGAAGGCGACAGGCCGACCGTTTGGGGATCTGGCTGAGCGTCTGTTCGGCGTCAATCCCCGCGTGATCGAGGATGCCTGGGTCGAGCAGTACATCCGCATCAGCGGCGTCGTCGATCTCGAGCAGCAGCAGATCGATGAGGAGTGCCTTCGCCGCCTGAACCGCCGCCAGGCTTGGCAGTTCTACCTCCTGCCGCTGCATCGCGAGGATGACGAGCTGCACATGGCGACCAGCCCCACCCACCTGGTCCGCGCCGTCAACTTCGTCACACACAGCATCGACGAGCCGGTCTTCCTCCGCATCGCCGAACGCCACCAGCTCCGCGACTTCCTCATGCGCCACTACCCCGTCCCCGACTATATCGCGCAGTATGCGGAGAAGTTGAGGAAGTGATCGGGGTCAGGGGGACTGAGAGACTGAGAGACGAAGCGGGGGCGACGCGACGAAGCGACGAAGCGACGAAGCGACGAAGGGACGAAGCGAAGAACGAACCGCGCAGCATCGCCACTGCCTACTGCGACTGCCTACTGCCACGGCCAACCGCCAACTCCCCACCGCAGACCGCAGACCGCAGAACGCAGGCTGCTCCCGCCGCCTGCCGCCTGCCGCCCGCCGCCTGCCGAAACAAACACAGCCCCGGAGACACATCTCCGGGGCTGCGGTGTTTTCCTTTGTTGCTGATGGTGATCAGTTCGTCACCTGCGTGCTCAGCAGCGGGAACGACTGCTCCTCACGCTCGCGGGTGATGATGATCGTCGGCTTGACCAGGATCAGCAGGATCTGGTCGTCCTTGGCCATCGAGCGGTTGGTGAACAGGCGCTTGATGAACGGCACCTTGCTCAGCCCGGGCACGCCCTTCTCACGCTCAACCTCACCCGCCAGCGTCTGACCGCCCAGCAGCAGCGTGCCGCCGTCCGGAACGGTCACATACGTCTGGACCGTGGTGATCGTCAGGTCCGGCAGCTGCACCTGAGCGCCGGGCACGCCGGCCACGCCGTCGTCTCCGTCGCCACCTTCCGCGGCGGTCTGGAACTGGAACGTCGTGAAGCTGTTGAACGACGTCAGCACCGGACGCAGGTCCATGTCGACGTACTTGCGATCGGGGCTAACCGCCGCACGCACGTAGAAGATGATACCCGTGTCCAACGGCTCGATCGTCGGGTTGAACAGACCCACGCTGCCGACGACCGGTTCGAGGTCAGCCACGTAGTACTGCCGGCGGACCACGACCAGCACGGCTTCCTGGCCGTTGTAGAGCGTCACGCGCGGGGCGTTGACGGTCGCCGAGTTGACCTGCGCCTGCGTGGCGCGGATCAGGAAGTCGGCCTGGAAGTCATCGAGGAACGTGCCGGTGATCTGCAGCGACGGGTTGCCGACCAAGCCGCCCAGCGTGCCCGGAACGGGCGTCTGCGGAGCACGCGTGAAGTCGGACGTATCCTGATCAACGCCGATGCCGCCCGGGAAGTTGCTGCCGACGTCATTGAACTGGAAGTCCAGGTCAATGCCGACGTCCTCCAGGTAGTTGCGCGACACCGTCAGGAAGCGGGCCTCGATCGCGATCTGCACGCCGCGGGCCTGCCGCAACTGCGTGAGGATCTCGTTGATCGTGGCATGGTTCTTGGGCGTCTGCACGACCACCAGCACGCCCGAGCGAGGCCGCTCGGTGATGGTGCCGCGGGCGTCGATGTTGTTGACCTGCCAGGAGTTCTCCGGCACCGAGGCCATCAGCAGGTCAATGATCGCCTGCACGTCCTCGGCACGCTGCTCCTCAATGTCCTCATCATCGTCGTCGTCTTCGCCGAACAGGCCGCCACCATCGTTGCCGCCGAAGCCGCCGAAGCCGCCGCCGCCACCACTGAACCCACCGCCTGAGCGGCTGCTGCCGCTGGTGTTGCTACCGCCAAGGATCTGGGTGTCCGGACGGTCAACCGCGCGCGGGGTCAGCAGCAGGTCGTTCAGGTCATAGGTACGCGGGATGTAGACGGCGTTCTGCTCGAGGTCTTCGGTCGTCGAGATCGTGATCACGCCATCCTCGACGGCGTAGTCCAGCGACACGCGCGGCACGGGCACGCTGCCGGCATCCTGCAGGATAACCTGCAGCGCCTTGCTCAGACGCACGTCACGCAGACGAGCCGTCACGGGCGTGCTCTTGTCGATCATCGAAGCCTGCAGAGCACCCCAGTTGACGTAGATGTTGGCACCGGTCAGGTCACGCAGGAACTCGATGGCGTCCTCGAGGCTGACGCGATCGAAACGCACCTCGGGGAGCTTGCGATCCAGCAGAGCCTGCGTGGCGACGTCTTCCGGCGACAGGGCCTGCTCTTCAGCGACCAGGCGGTCGCGGGAGCGGCTCAGTTCCGGCCAGTTGTCCGGATAGCGGAAGATGTCGTCATACGGAATCAGCTTTTCCTGCGACTGGTTGAGCTGAAGCTCGAACTGATCGAGGAACTGGTCGCGATAGCGCGACTGGGTCTGGATGATGACCTGATCCTGAACCAGCGGCAGGACCGAGCTGGCATACTCGTTGTACGGATCGAGCTGCAGAACCTGCTGCAGGACGCTGGCAGCCTGACGGTAATCGCGGCGATCGATCAGACGCTTGGCGTCGGTGATCAGCTCGCGGATCGTCTGCTCACGCTGCTGGGCGGCCAGCCGCTGCTGCTGTTGCTGCTGCTCCAGCGCTTCGCGACGGCGAGCCTCGGCTTCGTCAGCCGCGGCCTGGGCACGCATGCGGTCCAGACCCGCCTGCGAGTTGGCGATGATCTGGGCGGCTTCGCGGGCGCGATCCGGCGGCAGGAGCGTACGAGCCGAGTCGAGGGCGACGCGGGCCCGATCGATCTCCTGCTGGGCGGTCACATAGTCGCCACGCTGAGCCGACTCGGTGGCTGCGTCAATGTGCGTGCCGAAACGCACATTGAACTCGTCGATGGCGATCAGGATTTCGCGTTCGCGCTGATCCAGCGGGCTGGTGGGCGTGCCGGTCACGAGGGCCAGCATCTGGGCGCGGCCCTGGGCGGCGGCTTCGTTGCCGGGCTGGAGCTCCAGCGCCTGGGTGTACAGTTCGAGAGCCCGCTGGTAATCGCGGCCGGCTTCAGCACGGCGGGCCTGCTCGACCAGAGCCTGAGCCTGGAGGGCGGCTTCCTGCTGGCGGACGCGCTCGAGCTGAGCGGTCGTTTCGAGCGCCCGCTCGGCATTGGGGTCAGGACGGATGGCCAGGGTATCCGACGGCGGCGCGGTCGGCGTCGTCACCGTTGCCTGCGCCGAGGCCTGAGTCTGAGCCTGGGCCTGGGCGACGGCCTCAGCCTCTGCGGCGAGGCGGGCATCGATGCGGCTGATGTACTTGGCGGGCGAGTCCTCAAACAGGCCGGCGCGATAGCCGTATTCCTGAGCCCGGACGAAGTTGGCGCGGGCGGTTTCGAGATCGCCGGCACGATAGGCGGCCTTGCCGTCGTTGTAGGCCTGCTTGGCGATGGCGGCCCGCTCCTGGCGGGTCAGCTCGGGAGCCCCGCCGGCATCGACGACTTCGCCTTCGGCGGTGGCTTGCGGCTGGGCGACGACGACATCGGTGCCCTGCTCGGTCTGGACGACGGCTTCGCCGGGGACCTGGGTGCCAGCCTCGGGCTGAACGACGACTTCAGCGGGCTGCTCAACCGGGGTCTCCGCCGGCTGGGCCTGAGCGACGCGACGATCGATGTCCTTCAGGTAGTCCTGCGGGCTGCGCTTGAACAGCGGAGCGCGATAGTTGGCGTCGCGAAGCTGCTGGAATTTGGCACGGGCCTCTTCGAAGCGGCCGGCATTGAAGTCTTCGACGGCGCTGTTGTAGGTGGCCTGGAGGTTGCTGCGCTCGGTGCCGATCTGGGTCTGAGCGACGGCGATCTTTTCGTTGGCCTTCTGGCGGGTGGCGTTGTCGGCGAAGCGGTTGCGAGCGGCGTTACGGTAATGCTCGATGGCCTGCTGAGCATTGCCGGCTTCGAGGGCCTGCTCGCCGAGTTCGAACTGGGCCCGGGCTTCCTGGCGCTGGCGGGCAGCCTGCTCGGCGCTGGAGAGCGTGTCGTTCAGGCGCTTCTTCTCGGCATCGGTGAGATTGTTGGGATCGACCGCGCGGAGGAGGGCGAGGGCCTCTTCGTATTGGTCAGCCTGGTGGAGGCGAATGCCCTGGGCGAGCTTGTCGGCATCGGACAGTTCCTGGTCGGCTGCCGGGATGGCGACCACGTCGGCCTGAGCGAACAGGTCAGCCGGGAGGGCGACTTCCTGGATCTGCTGGGCCGGCGCCGGGACCGGGTCAAACCAGAGCATCGGAACGGTCATCGCCACAGCCAGTGCGAGTGCGGCCTTGCGGCGGCGCTGCGGGCTGGCGGGTCGATGCAGGGACACTTCGCGCGGACAATTGGTTGTCGAACTCATGGAGATGGTTGCGTGAGTAACGGACCCGATGCGGTTGAAGAACACGATGTTCCTCCTTTTACGCGGAAGCGCGCTTCCGCTTGAAGGTAACGACGAGCCAGCTCGTCTTGTCCACCGGCGTACGCGCCACCGCACGCCGATGCCACTTCGCCGCGGCGGGTCACGCCCTGCCGTCGGACTGCGTCACATACCCGCGGTACGCACGCACCACCTGGCGATCAGCCAGGCGCTCCCACCGGCCGCTGCGGGAGGCAGCGACGAGTCGACAACGGTGGCGAGCGGCAGATGGCGAATGCATGGGCGGGAATACCGGTCTGTTGTCAATCCCTGATGTTCAATCCACGAAACCCGA
>ERZ777003.1553-NODE-1553-length-33157-cov-6.434989_pt1 | contig 33157 bp, 26 predicted proteins | sample MGYA00374956_ERZ777003 | MGnify/ENA primary metagenome ERZ777003 (study PRJEB29302, sample SAMN06268252) | bioreactor metagenome | isolation source: Joint BioEnergy Institute, California, USA | place: USA:Joint BioEnergy Institute, California, USA | collected... | reverse complement strand
GCGCGGGGCGGAGGTGCTGGCGCTCTCCTTCGCGGCGACCGCGGCGGTGCCGGCTGCGGCGGCAGAGCGCGTGGTGGTGGTCGGCAATCCGGTGCGCCCGGCACTCGCCGCCCTGGCCGGCCAGCCCTATCCGGCACCGACGGACGGCGCGGCGGCCTTGCGCCTGTTGGTGCTTGGCGGCAGCCAGGGCGCGCGCGTTTTCGCCGATGTGGTGCCCGAGGCGGTCGCGGCGCTGCCGGAGGAGCTGCGCGCGCGCCTGCTCGTGACGCAGCAATGCCGCGCCGAGGATCTGGCGCGGGTGCGCGAGGCCTATGCCCGCGCCGGCGTGCCGGCCGACCTCGCGACCTTCTTTCCCGATGTTGCCGGCCGGCTCGCGACGGCGCATCTGGTGATCGCGCGCGCCGGCGCCTCGACCGTCGCCGAGCTCGCCTGCGCCGGGCGGCCCTCCCTGCTGGTGCCGCTGCCGCACGCGATCGACGACCACCAGAGCGCCAACGCCCGCGCGCTCGCCGATGTGGGCGCCGCGGTGGTGATGGCGCAGCCGGACTTCACCCCCGCCACGCTGAGCCAGCGCCTCGCCGCCTGGCTCGGCGATCCCGCCGCGCTCTCCGCCGCCGCTTCAGCCGCTGCCTCGCTCGCGCAGCCGCAGGCGGCGCGGCGACTCGCCGATCTTGTCCTCTCCCTCGTCGCGCAGCGCGGGTCCGCGCCTGCCCTGCCGGAGTTCCGCTGACATGCGCGCCCTTCCGCTCTCCATCGGCCCCATCCACTTCGTCGGCATCGGCGGCATCGGCATGTCCGGCATTGCCGAGGTGCTGCACAACCTCGGCTACCAGGTGCAGGGCAGCGACATCTCCGAGAACTACAACGTCGAGCGGCTGCGCGCGGCCGGCGTGCCGATCGCCATCGGCCACGACGCGGCCAATCTCGGCGCGGCGCAAGTGGTGGTGACCTCGACCGCGGTGCGGCGCGACAACCCGGAGGTCGCGGCGGCGCGCGCGCGGCTGATCCCCGTGGTGCGCCGGGCGGAGATGCTGGCCGAGCTGATGCGCCTGAAATGGTCCATCGCCATCGGCGGCACGCACGGCAAGACGACGACGACGAGCCTGGTCGCCGCGGTGCTGGAGGCCGCGCGGCTCGACCCCACCGTCATCAACGGCGGCATCGTCAACGCCTACGGGACCAATACGCGCCTCGGCGCCGGCGACTGGATGGTGGTGGAGGCGGACGAGAGCGACGGCTCCTTCCTCAAGCTCCCCGCCGTGGTCGCGGTGGTGACGAACATGGACCCCGAGCACCTCGACCACTGGGGCACGGCCGAGGCAATGAAGGAGGGCTACGCCCAGTTCGTCGGCAACATCCCCTTCTACGGCTTCGCGGTGCTCTGCATGGATCACCCGGAGGTGCAGGCGATGATCCCGCGCCTCTCCGACCGGCGCATCGTCACCTACGGCTTCTCGCCGCAGGCCGACGTGCGGGCGGAGCGGGTGATCACCGACCGCATGGGCGCGACCTTCGAGGTGACGGTGACGGACCGCGCCGCGGGCCGGAGCCGCACGCTCAAGCCCTTCCGCCTGCCCATGCTCGGCCAGCACAACGTGCAGAACGCGCTCGCCGCCATCGCCGTCGGCATCGAGATGGACGTGGACGAGCAGACCATCCGCACCGCGCTCGCCGGCTTCAAGGGCGTGAAGCGGCGCTTCACCCGCGTCGGTGAGGCCGGCGGCATCACCGTGATCGACGACTACGGCCACCACCCGGTGGAGATCGCGGCGGTGCTGAAGGCGGCGCGCCAGGCGGGCGCGCGCGACGTGATCGCGGTGGTCCAGCCGCACCGCTACTCGCGGCTGCACTCGCTGTTCGACGAGTTCTGCCAGTGCATGAACGACGCCGGCACGGTGATCGTGGCCGATGTCTATGCGGCCGGCGAGCTGCCCATTCCCGGCGTGGACAAGGACGCGCTGGTCGAGGGCCTGCGCGCGCACGGCCACCGCAGCGTCGTGCCGCTGCCGGCCCCCGAGAGCCTCGCCGAGATGATCCACGCCATCGCCCGGCCCGGCGACTACGTGGTCTGCCTCGGCGCGGGCAACATCACCCAGTGGGCGCACGCGCTGCCGGAGCAGCTCGCCGCGTTGCAGGCGAAGACACCGAATCTGCGCCGCCTCGCCGCGGCCGGGGGGACGAAGTGACGGCGGCGATGCTCGCCATGCCGGCCGCGACCCTGCCGCCACTGCGCGGACGGGTGCAGGCGGGCGCGCCGCTGGCGCCGACCACCTGGTTCCGCGTCGGCGGCCCGGCGGAGTGGCTGGTGCGGCCCGCCGACCTCGACGACCTGCTGCTGCTGCTGCGCGACCTGCCGGACGCGGTGCCGCTGACCGTGATCGGCGCTGCCTCGAACCTAATCCTGCGCGACGGCGGCGTGCCGGGCGTGGTGGTGCGCCTCGCGCCGCGCGGCTTCGGCACGGTCGCCGTGGAGGACGGCGGCATCGTCGCCGGCGCGGCGGCGCTGGACGCGACGGCCGCGGAGTACGCCGCGGCCGCGGGCCTCGCCGGGCTCGAATTCCTCTGCGGCATCCCGGGCACGATCGGCGGCGCGGTGGCGATGAACGCCGGCGCCTACGGGACCGAGGTGAAGGACGTGCTGGACTGGGCCGAGGTCGCGACGCCTGACGGCCTGCTGCGCCTCACCGCCGATGAGCTGCGCTTCGCCTACCGCCGCACCGAAGGGCTGCCGCCGCGCGGCGTGGTCGTCCGCGCCCGCCTGCGCGCCGCCCCCGGCGAGCCCGCCGCCATCGCCGCGCGCATGGCGGAAATCCGCGCCGCGCGCGAAGCCACCCAGCCCGTGCGTGCCCGCACCGGCGGCTCCACCTTCAAGAACCCGTCCGGCACCGCCGCGAAGGCGTGGGAGCTGATCGACGCCGCCGGCTGCCGCGGCCTGCGACGCGGCGGCGCGCAGGTCAGCGAGAAGCACTGCAACTTCCTGATCAACACCGGCGGCGCCACCGCCGCCGACCTCGAGGGCCTCGGCGAGGAGGTGCGCGCGCGCGTCCGCGCCGCCTCCGGCGTGGATCTCGAATGGGAAATCCGTCGTATCGGAGTGCCCTCCGCATGAAGCGCGTCGCGGTCCTGTACGGCGGTATCTCGGCCGAGCGCGAGGTCTCGCTCGCAAGCGGCACGCAGTGCATCGCGGCTCTGCGCGAGGCCGGCTACGAGGTCACGCCAATTGAGGTCGGCGAGGACCTCGCCGCGGTGATCCAGGCGCTGACCCAGCCGCGCCCCGATGTGGTGTTCAACGCGCTGCACGGCCGCTTCGGCGAGGATGGCTGCATCCAGGGCGTGCTCGACTGGCTCGGCATCCCCTACACGCATTCCGGCGTGCGCGCCTCCGCCCTCGCGATGGACAAGGTGGCGGCAAAGGCGGTGTTCGCAGCGGCCGGGCTGCCGGTCGCTCCCTCGCGCCTGGTCACGCGCGAGGAGCTGGAGGCCGAGGACCCGCTGCCGCTCCCCTATGTGGTGAAGCCGGTGAACGAGGGCTCCTCCGTCGGCGTCGAGATCCTGCGCGGGGGCGACAACCGCCGGGCGCAGATCGCCCGCTCCTGGCGCTACGGCCCGCGGATCCTCGCCGAGCGCTACATCCCGGGCCGCGAGCTGACCGTCGCCGTGATGGGCGACCGTCCGCTCGCGGTGACGGAAATCGCGACCGCCAACACCTTCTACGACTACGAGGCGAAATACGCCGAGGGCGGCAGCCGGCACGCCATCCCTGCCCCCGTCCACCCCGAGGCCGCGGCGCGGGCGATGGACATCGCGCTGCGCGCCCACCAGGCGCTCGGCTGCCGCGGCGTCTCCCGCGCCGATCTGCGCTACGACGACACGCAGGGCGAGCCGGGCGAGCTGTTCCTGCTCGAGGTCAACACCCAGCCCGGCATGACGCCCACCTCGCTGGTGCCCGAGCAGGCGGCGCATGTCGGCATCCCCTTCCCCGCGCTCTGCGCCTGGATGGTCGAGAATGCACGTCATGGCCCGTGACGCGCTGACCGCACCCCGGCGGGAGCCGGCAGCACGACGCGGCGCCTCCGCCGCGCCGCGGCGGAAGCAGGCCGACCGGCCGAGCCGCCTGCGCCTCTGGCTGCGCCGCCGCCGCGCGCTGCTGCGCCCCGCCGGGCTCGGCCTGCTCGCCCTCGGCGCGCTCTCGGCCGTGGCGCTGACGCTCTACGCCCTCGACCCCGCCGGGCGCGTCGCGCGGCTCGCCGAGAGCGTCGCGGAGCTCGGCACGCGCATGGGCTGGCGCGTGCAGGCCGTGATCCTCGACGGGCGCGAGCACACGCCGATCGAGATGATCCGTGCCGCGCTCGGCGTCAGCCGCGGCGATTCGATCCTCGGCTTCTCGCCCGCGGGGGCGAAGGAGCGGCTGGAGACCCTCGCCTGGGTCGAGCGCGCCCATGTCGAGCGCCACCTGCCCGACACGATCGTGGTGCGGCTCGAGGAGCGCCGGCCCTTCGCCATCTGGCAGCATTCCGGCCAGTTCGCGGTGATCGACCGCGCCGGCCATGTGGTCGCGACCGAGAAATTCGACCAGTTCGGCCCGCTGCCGCTCGTGGTCGGCGCCGGGGCGGAGCGCGCCGCGGCGGCCCTGCTCGACCGGCTGCGCGAGCAGCCCGACCTCGCCCAGCGCCTGCAGGCCGCGATCCGCGTCGGCGATCGCCGCTGGAACCTGAAGCTCTACAACGGCACCGAGGTCCTGCTGCCCGAGGGCTTCGAGGCGGAGGCGATCGAGCGACTCGGCGAGCTGCACCGCCAGCACGGCCTGCTGGACCGCCCCGTGGCTGCGATTGACCTGCGCCTGCCCGACCGGCTGATCGTGCGCCGGAATCCCGGGCCGCCGGAGGCGCCGGCCGCCAACACCCAGCGTGGAGGGCGGAGCCAACGCGGATGAACCACCTCGCCCGCCTCCCCGCCCCCGTCGAGCCGCCGCCGGTTGGCCGCAGGCGCCGAGGCGCACGCAACGGCACCTTCGGCGTGCTCGACATCGGCTCGACGAAGGTGGTCTGCCTGATCGCCCGCGTCGAATCCGATGGCGAGCCGCGCGTGCTCGGCTTCGGCTGGCAGCGCGGCCGCGGCGTCAAGAACGGCAACGTGGTGGACCTCGAGGAGGCGGAGCGCGCCATCCGCGCCGCTGTCGGCCAGGCGGAGGAGATGGCCGACACGCAGCTCCGCGGCGCCATCGTCAACCTCTCCTGCGGCCAGCCGGACAGCCGCCCGCTGCACATCCAGTGGCCGATCGCCGGCCGCGCCGTGACCGAGGCCGACCTCCGCGCGATCCTCAACGAGGGCCGCCGCCGCATCGAGGAGGACGGGCGCGAGACCGTGCACGCGGTGACGCTCGGCTTCATCGTGGACGCGACGCCCGGCGTGGACGACCCGCGCGGGATGGTGTGCGAGACGCTGGCCGCGCGCCTGCACCTGGTGGACGCGGCGCAGGCCAGCTTGCGCAACCTCGGCGCCTGCCTGCTGCGCTGCGACCTGGAGATCGAGGAGCTGGTCTCCGCCCCCTTGGCCTCCGGCCTTGCCACGCTGGTCGAGGACGAGCGCCAGCTCGGCACGGTGCTCGTGGACATGGGCGGCGGCACCACCTCGATCGCCGTCTTCGCGGAGGGGCACCTGGTGCACACCGCGCAGATCCCGGTCGGCGGGGTTCACGTCACCAACGACCTCGCCAGCATCCTCTCCACCCCCGTCGCCCACGCGGAGCGGATGAAGACGCTGCACGGCAGCGTCCACGCCACCTCGGACGACGAGCGGGAATACCTGCCCGTGCCGCTGCTCGGCGAGGACGAGCACCACATCGCCCGCGTGCCGCGCGCCATGGTCGTCGGCATCATCCGTCCGCGGCTCGAGGAGACGCTGGAGCTGGTGCGCGACCGGATCGACGCGGCCGGGCTCGGGCGCGAATTCGGCAAGCGCGTGGTGCTCACGGGCGGCGCCTCGCAGCTCGTCGGCGTGCGCGAGCTCGCCGCGGAGATCCTCGGCCGCCAGGTGCGGCTCGGCCGCCCGCGCAGCGTGCGCGGCCTGCCGGAGGCCGCCTCCGGCCCGGGCTTCGCCACCGCCATCGGCCTGCTCGCCTGGGGCGCCGGCGAGGGCCGCCCCGTGCTCGACATCGCCCCCGGCCCCGACCGCCCGCAGGGCATGTTCCGCCGCCTCGTCAACTGGCTTCGGGAGCGCGTCTGAGGATGCCATGAGCGACGACGACGCACCCCCTACCGCCGCCTGCCCCCGCAACGCGAACCTCCCGCCGTACGGGACCGACGCCGACAGGAAGGACCACGCCGCATGACCCTGACGCTCACCCTGCCGCAGAACCACTACACCGACTTCAGCCCGCGCATCACCGTCATCGGCGTGGGCGGCGGCGGTACGAACGCGGTCAACAACATGATCGCGATGGGCCTCGACGGCGTCGAATTCCTGGTGTGCAACACCGACGCCCAGTCGCTGCAGAACTCGCGCGCGGAGCGCCGCGTGCAGCTCGGCCCGCACCTGACGCAGGGCCTCGGCGCCGGCGCCAAGCCGGAGATCGGCCGCGCCGCCGCGGAGGAGGCGACGGAGGAGCTGGCGCGCCACCTCGAAGGCGCGCACATGGTCTTCGTCACCGCCGGCATGGGCGGCGGCACGGGCACCGGCGCGGCGCCGGTGATCGCGCGCATGGCGCGCGAGCGCGGCATCCTGACCGTCGGCGTCGTCACCAAGCCCTTCGACTTCGAGGGCCCGAAGCGCAGGCGCGCGGCCGAACAGGGAATCGAGGAGCTGCAGCAGGTCGTGGACACGCTGATCGTGATCCCGAACCAGAACCTGTTCAGGCTCGCGAACGAGCGCACGACCTTCGCCGAGGCCTTCAAGATGGCCGACACGGTCCTCTACATGGGCGTGCGCGGCGTGACCGACCTGATGGTCAACCCCGGCGTGGTGAACCTCGACTTCGCCGACATCCGCACGGTGATGGCGGAGATGGGCAAGGCGATGATGGGCACCGGCGAGGCCGAGGGCGAGGAGCGCGCGGTGAAGGCCGCCGAGGCCGCGATCAGCAACCCGCTGCTCGAGGACACCTCGATGCGCGGCGCCCGCGGCGTGCTGATCAACATCACCGGCGGCCTCGACATGACGCTGTTCGAGGTGGACGAGGCGGCGAACCGCATCCGCAAGGAGGTGGACGAGGAGGCGAACATCATCTTCGGCTCCTCGATCGACGAGTCGCTGAACGGCCGCATCCGGGTCAGCGTCGTCGCCACCGGGATCGACGCCTTCGAGGCGCGCGAGGCGGAGCGGCCGCGTCTGGTCGCGGTCGGCGGCGGCGCCGCGGTGGAGGCGACGGCGTCCGCGGGTGGGACGGCGCAGGCCACCGCCGCGGCGGCACCGGGGCAGCCGGTGGCCGTGGCGGGGGCCGGCCCGCACGGCGGCGGCACAGGGGCGCATGGCACGGCGGCGGGGATGCCGACCGCCGGGCCAGGCACGCTGCCCTTCATCCGCCGTGCCGCGCAGCAGGCCGTGGTCGGTGGCGGCGGCGAGGCCGTTCAGGGCGCCCGGGCGCCGGGCGCGGCGGCACCGCTCATGCAGCCGATGGCTGCTTCCTCCGTGACCTCCGGCGCCGCGACGGCGGAGCCCCCGGTGATGCTCGGCGGGGGCGAGGCGCAGACGGCGGGCCTCCCCGGTTTCGGCGGTGCGGCGGCCGCGCCCCTGCCGCGCCAGGCGGCGCCGATGCCGGGGGGCGCCACGGCGCCGACGGGACCCGGCGGGGGCAGCACCAGCCCGCTGCGTGACATCTTCCGCCGCGTCACCGGTGGCGCCACCGGGCTGATGCGGCGCAACATCGCGGAGCTCGGCTCCCTCGGGGCGCAGGGCGCCGCCGCCACGCCGATGCCGTCGCGCCCGGCGCGCATCGAGCCAGACCTCCGCGGCGTCACTCCCGCTGCTGCGCCGCAGGGTGGCCCTGCCGATTTCGGCACCGCCGCTGCCGCCGCGCCGCAGATGGCACCTCCGGCGCAGGCCCTGCCGCAGGCTCAGCCGCAGCCGCCGGAGATGGGCATGGAGATCCCGGCCTTCCTGCGGCGTCAGAGCAACTGATGCACTCAGGGGCGTGCCTCATTCCTGCCGCATTGTGCGACGCAGCAATTCAGGAATAACAACGGCTTACAGCGTAATATAACGAAACAAGGCTTGAATGGCGCCCCAGGGGAAGCGGTGCGAGCTTTCCCTGGGGCGTCGCGCTTCTGGGGGGATGCGCGCCGCCCGGCCGTCGCGGGACGGCGGCCCGATCGGGCCACCGGAACGAGACGGAGCGGGATCTGTCGGGCCTGGTGTCGAGCCGGGCCCCGCATCGGCAGCGCGTAGGACAGGGGTGCGCATGGACGGTTTTCTGATGGTCGGGGCGGGACAGGCGGCAGCGGATGCCCGGCGGAGGACGCTCAAGACCTCCATCGGCTGCGTCGGCGTTGGCCTGCACACCGGCCGCCGCGTCCGCCTCACCCTGCACCCGGCCGCCGCGGGCAGCGGCATCCGCTTCCGCCGCGCCGATCTCGGCGGCGTCGAGATCCCCGCGCGCTTCGACCGGGTCGTGGACACCCGGCTGTGCACCGCGCTTGGTTCGGCCGACGTGCCGGAGGCGCGAGTCGGCACGATCGAGCACCTGATGGCCGCCTTCGTCGCCTGCGGCATTGACGACGCCGTGGTCGAGCTGGACGGGCCGGAGGTGCCGATCCTCGACGGCTCGGCCGCGCCCTTCATCTTCCTGCTCGACTGCGCCGGCAGCGTCGCCAGCGGCCTGCCGCGCGGCATGGTCGAGGTGCTGCGCCCGGTGCGGGTCGAGGACGCGAGCGGCGCCTGGGCGGAGCTGCGCCCGAACCCCGAGAACGGCTGCGACGCCGCGCTGGAGATCGACTTCCCGAACACCGCGATCGGCCGGCAGTCGCTGGCGCTGCGCCTCTCGCCGCGCGCCGTGCGGGACACGCTGGCGACGGCCCGCACCTTCACCCTGGCCGAGGATGTCGCGCGCCTGCGCGCCGCCGGCCTGGCGCAGGGCGGCTCCCTGGCGAATGCCGTGGTGGTGGACGGGCCGCTGGTGCTGAACCCGGGCGGGCTGCGCTGCCCGGATGAGTTCGTGCGCCACAAGCTGCTCGACCTGGTGGGCGACCTGGCGCTGGCGGGGCTGCCGATCCGCGGCCGTTTCGCCGGGCACCGCTCCGGCCACGCGCTGAACAACCGCCTGCTGCATGCCCTCTTCGCGGAGGCCGGCGCCTGCCGCGTGGTGGGCGGTCTGGAGCCGCTCGTCACCGGCCCGGCCGCGGCGGCCGAGAACGGCGCCGCCATCGCCCGGCTGCCTGCCGCGGCGGCCCCCGCCGTCGCCGGAGCCGCCCGCCCGCCGGCTAGGCCCGGTGCCGGCCAAGCCCTCCCCCGCCGGTGCCGGGACCGGTCGCCGATCGGGCCAGTGGGATGGATTTGGCGCGCCGCCCTCGCCTCGTGGTATAGGGCGGCGGCACCGAGCAACGCCGGAAGACGCCGCCGCACCGATGACCCCGCCCGCCCCACGCAACGACCGCCCCCGCCGCCGCCGCGCCGCCACGGTGCCGCTGCTTCCGCTGCTCGTCCTGGCCAGCCTCGCCGTCACCGGCTGCGCGCGCCAATGGGACGGGTCGTCCGGCAGCCTCAGCCCCTCGCGCGAGCAGCGCTACGCCGACGTGGCACCGGAGACGCTCTACGCCGCCGGCATGCAGGAGCTGCGCGCGCGCCGCTTCCGCCAGGCGGTCGAGATCTTCGATGCCATCGAGCGCGAGCACCCCTACTCGACCTGGGCGACCAACGCCAAGCTGATGTCCGCCTACGCCGAGTACATGCAGAACCGCTACACCGAGGCAATCGGCGCGCTCGACCGCTTCATCCAGCTGCACCCGGCGCATCGCGACGTCGCCTACGCCTACTACCTGCGCGCGCTGTGCCAGTACGAGCAGATCAACGACGCGCAGCGCGACCAGCGCCAGACCGAGGTCGCCATGGCCGCGCTGCAGGAAGTGGTGAACCGCTTCCCCGAAACGGCCTACGCCCGCGACGCGCGGCTCAAGATGGACCTCGCGCGCGACCACCTGGCCGGGCGTGAGATGCATGTCGGCCGCTTCTACCAGCGCCAGGGCCTCTACGCGGCGGCGATCGGCCGCTTCCGCAAGGTGGTGGACGACTACCAGACGACCAACCACGTGCCGGAGGCGCTGCACCGCCTGACCGAGATCTACCTCACGCTCGGCCTGACGGACGAGGCGCGCCGCACCGCCGCCGTGCTGGGGCATAACTACCCCGGCAGCCCCTGGTACCAGGACAGCTACGCCCTGCTGGTCGCCGGCGCGCCACGCTCCCCGGACGAGCAGCCCGGCATCCTCGGGCGCGTCTGGGACAACACCCTCGGCAGGCTCCTCTAGGGGCGCCACCGCCGGCAAATGCTCGCCTCGCTCGCGATCCGCGACGTGGTGCTGATCGAGCGGCTGGACCTGTCCTTCGGCCCGGGCCTCACCGTGCTAACGGGGGAGACCGGCGCGGGCAAGTCCATCCTGCTCGACAGCCTCGGACTCGCGCTCGGCGCGCGGGCGGAGGCCGGCATGGTGCGGGCCGGGCAGGCGCAGGCGGTGGTCGCCGCGGGCTTCCACCCGCCCGAGGGGCACCCCGTCTTCGCCATACTGCGCGAGCAGGGCATCGAGCCGCTAGAGAAGGACGAGCTGGTGCTGCGCCGCGTGGTGCAGGCCGACGGCCGTTCCCGCGCCTTCATCAACGACGAGCCGGTCAGCGTCGCCCTGCTGCGGCGCATCGGCGCGACGCTCGTCGAGGTGCAGGGGCAGCACGAACAGGTAGGCCTCGCCGATCCGGCGACGCATGCCGGGCTGCTCGACGCCTTCGGCGGGCTCGAGCCGCGCCGCGCCGCGGTGGCCGAGGCCTGGCGCGCCTGGCGCGAGGCGGAGCGCCGGCTGGCCGAGGCGCGCGAGGCAATCGCCGCGGCGCAGCGTGACGAGGAATGGCTGCGCCACGCCGTCGCGGAGCTCTCCGAACTCGCCCCCACCGAGGGCGAGGAGGAGGAACTGGCCAGGGAGCGCCAGCGGCTGCAACAGGGCGAGCGACGCAGCGAGGCGATCGCCGCCGCGCTCGCCGAATTGCAGCCGCGCGACCGGCGCTCCCCCTCCCCCGCGCGCGCCCTGCGCGAGGCCGCACGCGCCCTGGAACGCCTGCCCCCGCCCAACGAGGAGGCGCAGCCGGCGCTGGCCGCCCTCGCCGCCGCGCAGGACGCGGTGGCGGAGGCGGAGGCGCTGCTCGAACGCCTGCTCGCCGAGGGCGGCCCCGATCCACGGCGCCTCGAACAGGTCGAGGAGCGCCTCTTCGCCCTGCGTGCCGCCGCACGCAAGCACTCGGTCGCGGTGGTGGAGCTGCCGGCGCTGCTCGCCTCGCTGAAGGAGAGGCTGGTGGCGCTCGACGCCGGCACCGACCGCGTCGCCGCGCTGGAGGCGGCGGCGAAGGAGGCGCGCGCCGCCTACCTCGCCGCCGGGACCGCGCTGACCGAGGCCCGCCGCACCGCCGCCGCGCGGCTGGAGAAGGCGGTGGCGAAGGAGCTGCCGCCGCTGAAGCTCGACCGCGCGCGGCTGGCGATCGAGGTCGCGCCGCGCGAGGAGTCCGGCTGGAGCGCGGACGGCATGGACCGCGTGGCCTTCCTGGTCGCGACCAATCCGGGCCAGGCGCCGGGTCCCCTGCAGAAGATCGCCTCCGGCGGCGAGCTGTCGCGCCTGATGCTGGCGCTGAAGGTGGTGCTCGCCCGCGGCTCGCCGGTGCCGACGCTGATCTTCGACGAGGTGGATTCCGGCATCGGCGGCGCCACCGCCGCCGCGGTCGGCGAGCGCCTGGCGCGCGTCGCCGAGCGGCTGCAGGTCCTCGTGGTGACCCACTCGCCGCAGGTCGCGGCGCGCGGCGACCGCCATTTCCGCGTCGCCAAGACGGTGCGCGGCGAGCGCGCCGCGACGCTGGTGCAGCCCCTCGACGACGGGCCGGCGCGGCGCGAGGAGATCGCCCGCATGCTGGCCGGTGAGCGCGTGACCGATGCAGCGCGTGCCGCCGCCGACAGCCTGCTGACGAGGCCCGCGTGAGCGCCGTGCGCGTCCGCGCCGGGCGGCCGGGCGACGAGCCCGCGGTCGCGGCGCTCGCCGCCGCGCTGAACGCGGAGGAGGAGAACGAGCGCACCGATCTGTTCACGCCCGGGACTGTCGCGCGAGACTTCCTGGGCGACCGCCCCGCCGGCCTTCTGCTGGTCGCCGAGGCGCCCGACGGCACCCTGATCGGCTACGCCACCGCCCACATGACCTACGAGACGAACTATGCCGAGCGCGGCCTCTACATCGGCGACCTCTACGTGGCCCCCGCGCATCGCCGCCGCGGCGTCGGCCGGGCGCTGATGGCGGCGGCGGCGGCGGCCGGGCGGGAGCGCGGCGCCGCGCATCTCTGGTGGACCGCGCGGCCGGCAAACGCGGAGGCCCGCGCCTTCTACCGCCGCCTCGGCGGCCACGGCGAGCCGGTCCTCGCCTTCGCCTGCACCGAGGACCACTTCCGGCGCTTGGCCGCGGAGGCCTCCGCGCCATGAACGCGGACTCGCTGCGCGCACGTCCCGTCGAGGCGCTGACGGAGGAGGAGGCCGCCGAGGAGCTCGCCGCGCTCGCGCGCGAGATCGCGCACCACGACCACGCCTACTACGTGCTCGACGCCCCGGAGATCACGGACGCCGAGTACGATGCGCTGGTCCGCCGCAACGCCGCGATCGAGGCGCGCTTCCCGGAACTGGTGCGGGAGGACAGCCCCTCGCGCCGCCCGGGCGGCGAGCCGGCGGAGCAGTTCGGCAAGGTGCGCCACGGCGTGCCGATGCTCAGCCTCGACAACGTCTTCAATGCCGCGGACTTCGAGGATTTCTGCGCGCGCATCCGCCGCTTCCTCGGCCTGCCCGCCGACGAGCGCCTCTGCTTCGTCGCCGAGCCGAAGATCGACGGCCTCTCGGTCAACCTCGTCTACGAGGAGGGCCGCTTCGTGCGCGGCGCGACGCGGGGCGACGGCACGGAGGGCGAGGACGTCACCGCGAACCTCCGGACCCTGCGCGACCTGCCGCAGCGGATGAAGGGCAGCGGCCATCCGGCGCGGATCGAGATCCGCGGCGAGGTGTTCATGGAGAAGGCGGAATTCCTTGCCTTCAACGCGCAGCAGGCGGAGCGCGTGGCGGCCGGCGCGAAGGGCGTGCGCGTCTTCGCCAACCCGCGCAACGCCGCGGCCGGGTCGCTGCGCCAGCTCGACCCGCGGATCACGGCGCAGCGGCCGCTGAAATTCTTCGCCTACGGCATGGGCGCGGCGAGCGAACGGCCGGCGGAGACGCACTGGAGCTATCTCGAGCGCCTGCGCGACTGGGGCTTCCCGGTCAACCCGCTCTCCCGCCGCATCGAGGACGAGCGTGAGGCGGAGGCGTTCCAGCGCGAGATGGCGGATCGGCGCGCCTCGCTCCCCTACGACATCGACGGCGTGGTGTACAAGCTGGACCGGCTGGACTGGCAGGACCGCCTCGGCTTCGTCGGCCGCGCGCCGCGCTGGGCGATCGCGTGGAAGTTCCCGGCCGAGCAGGCGACGACGAAGCTGCTGCGCATCGAGATCCAGGTCGGCCGCACCGGGGCGCTGACCCCGCGCGCGGTGATGGAGCCGGTGAATGTCGGCGGCGTGATCGTGCAGCACGCCAGCCTGCACAACGAGGACGAGATCGCGCGCAAGGACGTGCGCGTCGGCGACACGGTCATCCTCCAGCGCGCCGGCGACGTGATCCCGCAGATCGTCGGCGTGGTCCTGGAGAAGCGGCCGAAGGACGCCAAGCCCTTCGTCTTCCCCGACCGCTGCCCCGCCTGCGGCAGCCACGCCGTGCGGCCCGAGGGCGAGGTGGTGCGCCGCTGCACCGGCGGCCTCACCTGCCCGGCTCAGGCCGTCGAGCGGCTGATCCACTTCTGCAGCCGCAACGCGATGGACATCGAGGGCCTTGGCGCGGAGAACATCCAGAAGCTCTACGACGAGGGCCTGGTGCGGAGCCCCGCCGACATCTTCCGCCTCGCCCGCCACGCCGACCGCATGCGGAGCTGGGAGGGCTGGGGCGCGAAGACGAAGAAGGGCGCGGAGGCGAAGAAGGTCGCCAACCTGCTCGCCGCCATCGAGGCACGGCGGCGCGTGCCGCTGGAGCGCTTCATCTTCGCCCTCGGCATCCGCCGCATCGGCGAGGCGAACGCGAAGCTGCTCGCCCGCCACTACCATTCCTTCGCGAACTGGCGCGCGCGCATGATCGAGGCGACGAAGAAAGGATCGGAGGCGCGCGAGGAACTGGAGGGCATCCAGGGCATCGGCCCCGCGATCGCGGCGGAGCTCGAGGCGTTCTTCTCCGAGCCGCGCAACCTCGAAGCGCTGGACGATCTCGCGCGCGAGGTGACGCCGGAGGACGCGCCGGCCTATGGCGACGGCGATTCGCCGGTGGCCGGCAAGACGATCGTCTTCACCGGCACGCTGGAGACGATGACGCGCGACGAGGCGGAGCACCTGGCCGAACGGCTCGGCGCGAAGGTGACGAAGAGCGTGTCGAAACGGACCGATTTCGTCGTCGTCGGCGCCGACGCCGGCAGCAAGGCGAAGAAGGCGGCGGAACTCGGCGTGCGGACGCTGAGCGAGGAGGAATGGCGGAAGATGGCGGGGCTGGCCTGACCGCTACCCATCATCTTCTCTGATATCAGGGTTCAGCACTATTCGTTTTCCTGAAGGCGGTGGATCGCGCACCCTGTCCCCATGCCGCTCGATCCGCATCTCTTCGTCGCCTACCTCGCCGCCGCCTGGGTGCTGATCCTCATCCCGGGGCCGGATACGATGTTCGTGCTCGGCCAGACGCTCGCCGGCGGACGGCGACGCGGCTGGATGGCGACGGCCGGGATCGTCAGCGGTGCGGGCATGCACATCCTCGCCACAGTCACCGGCCTCGCGGCGCTGCTCGCCGCCGCGCCGGGGGTGTTCGAGGCAGTGCGCCTCGCCGGCGCGGCCTATCTCGCCTGGCTCGGCATCGGCGCGCTGCGCGCGGCCTGGCGCGGCGAGGGCGGCGGCGCGATGCGGCCGGCGGCGCCGGCGCGGCGGGCCTTCCTGCAGGGGATGCTGACCAACCTGCTCAATCCCAAGGTGGCGCTGTTCTACCTCGCCTTCCTGCCGCAATTCGTGGCGCCTGACCGGGCGCCGGCCTGGGTGCAGATGCTGCTGCTCGGCCCACTGCTGCCGCTGATGGCCCTGCCCTTCTTCGCCCTGGTGATCGAGACGGCGGACCGCGCCGCCTCGCGCCTCGCACGCGCGGGTTCGGGCGCGGCGGGGCGCTGGCTGAATGCCGTGGCGGGGACGATCTTCCTCGGCCTCGCCGCAGTGCCGCTCGCCGCGGGCAGCGGCGGCGTCACGCGTCAGATGTAGGCGAATTCCTCCTCCGGCGGCGTGACGCGCATCGCCCGCTCGGCGATGTCCGCCACCGTCGTGCCGACCGGCTTCACCCCGGCCCGCTCGCACGCCCCGCACAACTCGTCGAGCATCACCCGGAAGCGCTGGCACACCGGGTCGGCCGGGTCGCGGTACTCGAACATGTTGTGCGAGATCGCGTTCAGCACCGGCACCGCCGGCGCGCGCTTCGTCACCTGTGCGAGGATGTTCTCCGCGATCGAGCGATAGCTGACCCCGTACTGCCCGGGCCAGTCGGTGTCCGGCCGGAAGTCGGCCGGCATGCGGCGGCCGTTCGGCGCCGTCAGGATCTGCGAGAAGTCCGCCGAGAGCGGCATGTTGCCGAAGGGCAGGTCGCCGGCGATCTGCCGGAAGGTCGCGTGTGCCCGGTGCGGATCGGGCTCGCAGCCGGACCAGACGGAGCGCGTCTCCCGGTACACCCGCTCCGGCGCCGAGACCGAGCCGCCGCGGAAGCCGAGCGCCGCCAGCACGCGGAAGCTCGAATCGTTGGCCGAGAAGGTGCCGGGACGGAAGTAGAGCGGCGGCCGCCCCATCGCCTCGTGGAACAGCGCCGAGGCCTCGGCGAGCAGCGCCGTCGCCTCCGTCTCGGACAGGTCGCCGAAATGCGCGCGGTAGCGCTCGCCCTTGTAGCGCCAGAAGGAATACTTCCACGGGTGCATGTGCAGCCCGATGCAGTGCCCCTCGCGCTCGAGCGCCTTGAACATGTCGGCCTGCGCCAGGATCGTCTCCGGGTGGACGAAGAAGGTGCAGGGAAAGCCGTAGGACTTCGCGATCTCGGCATAGCCGAGTACCGCGCGCTCCCCCATCGCCCAGTCGCGCGGGCCGGTGGCCTTGGGGTGGCTGGTCGCCGTGCTCGGCTCGCAGTCCATGGTGATGACGACGCTGATCTCGCGCATCGCGGCTCGTTCCTCCCCTTCAGGTCCCGATCGGCGCGCAGGCCGCGCGCAACCATTCCGCCGTCGCCGGGTCGAGCAGCGGAGCGACCTCCTCCGCGACACGCGCGTGGTAGGCATCGAGCCAGGCGCGCTCGTCGGCCGTGAGCAGGCGCGGCTCGATCAGGCGGCGGTCGAAGGGCGCCAGGGTCAGCGTCTCGAACTCCAGGAAGGGCTTCGCCGCGCCGGCGATCTCCGCCGGCCGCACCAGCAGCAGGTTCTCGAGACGGATCCCGTACTCGCCGGGCGCGTAGAAACCGGGCTCGTCGGACAGGATCATCCCCTCGCGCAGCGGCACGGGCCTCGCGGCACGGCTGAACGCGGCCGGCCCCTCATGCACGGAGAGGTAGCTGCCGACGCCATGGCCAGTGCCGTGGTCGTAGTCCAGCCCGGCATCCCACAGCGCGCGGCGCGCGATGGCGTCGAGGTGCGGGCCGGCGACGCCCTGCGGGAAGCGCAGCGTGGCGAGCGCGATGTGGCCCTTCAGCACGCGCGTCGCCCGCTCGCGCAGCAGGTCCGGCGGCACGCCGGGGCCGGTCCAGAGCGTGCGGGTCACGTCGGTCGTGCCGTCGGGGTACTGCGCGCCGGAGTCGATCAGGTAGCACTCGTTCGGGCGGATCGGCCGGTTGCTCTCCGGCGTGACGCGGTAGTGGACGATCGCGCCATGCTCGCCGGCGCCGGAGATGGCGGGGAAGCTCTCGCCGCGGAACTCGGGCGCCTCGGCGCGGAACGCCTCCAGCCGGGCGGCGGCGGACATCTCCGTCTCGCCGCCGCGCGGCGCGGCCTCGGCGAACCAGGCGAGGAAGCGCGCCAGCGCCACCGCGTCCCGCAGATGGGCGGCGCGCGCGCCGGCCTGCTCGACGGCGTTCTTGCAGGCGCGCGGCAGGCGGCAGGGATCCTCGCCGGCGCGCACCTCCGCTCCGGCGGCGCGCAGGCGGTGCGCGAACCAGGCGGGCGTCGCATCGGCATCCACGCGCACGCGCCGTCCGCCGAGCGCGTCCAGTGCAGCGGGCAGTTCGGCGCGCGGCCGAACCGCGACGTCGTTGCCGAGCCAGGCGCGCGCCGCCGCATCCACCCGCGCGGGGTCGAGGAACAGGTCCACCGCCCCGTCCTCGCGCAGCAGCGCGAAGGAGAGCGGCAGCGGCGTGAAGGGGACGTCCGCCCCGCGGATATTCAGCAGCCAGGCGATCGAGGCCGGGTCGCTGAGAACGCAGGCCGCCTCCCCTGCCTCGCGCAGCGCCGCCGCCGCGATCTCGCGCTTCTCGCTCGAAGGCGCGCCGGCATAGGCCAGCGGGTGCGGCACCACCGGGCTCGCCGGCGGGGCGGGGCGGTCGGTCCAGACGGTGTCCACCGGGTTGGGGTCGAGCGGCACCAGGGTCACGCTCGCCCCCTCGAAGCGCGCGAGCTGCGGCTCCGGGTGCAGCCAGGGGTCGTAGCCGATGCGGCGGCCGGCGGCGTGGCGCTTCAGCCAGTCCTGCGGGGGATCTTCGATGAGGTGGTGCCGCTCCCAGAGCGCGGGATCGGTCTGCTGGGCGGCCTGAAGGGTGTAGCGCCCGTCGGTGAAGAGCGCGGCCCGGTCGGCGAGCACCACGGCCAGCCCGGCGCTGCCGGTGAAGCCGGTGAGCCAGGCAAGGCGCTCGGCCGAGGCGGGGACGTATTCGCCGAGATGCTCATCGGCGCGGGGGACGAGGAACCCATCCACCCCCGCAGCGGCGAGGGCGGCACGCAAGGCGGCGAGGCGGGCGGCGGGGGTCTGGGGGCTACCCATCATCGCCCCGGAATCTGGCAATAGTCAGGCGATTTTCGCATGTTTTTGCTCCTACCCATGCCTCCGACGCATACCAAAACTGTTGTTTCAAGGCATCATCTGTGGCCCAGGCGCACCATATTGCGGTGCAGCAAACACCTCGTGACCCAGTGCAGCGCCATCTCGCCGGGCCCCGAGGACCTCAAAGCGCCCAACGATACAAGGAGGCTACAGATGGCATACCGACTCACCAACAACGAGGGCCACAGCTCTCCCTCCGGCACGGGGTTGGTACGCCGGGGCCTTTCCCGCCTGGCCGCAGTTGCCGCCGCCTTGGGCAGGACGCTGGCCGAGTATCCGGCCCGCCGGCGCGCCTATGACGAGCTCCGGGCGATGACCGACCGTGAGCTCGCCGACATCGGCCTGACCCGTTACGACGTCAACCGGGTCTTCGACCCCGACTTTCTGGCGGACAAGACCGTCATTGCCCGAGGCACGCCCGTGCTCCGCACGATCGCCGGTGGGGCGGTCGGGCGTCGGCAGAGCGCACCAGCCGCTCGTACCACGGCGCCGGAGCTCACCAAGCAGGCCGCCTGACGCGCCGACCCCTCGCTGCGTCGCCGTTCCTCCGCCCACCCGCCGCCCGCGGTGGGCGGGCGGGACGGAGCCGTGACGGCGAAGGCATGGCAGGCATTGCGGGTTGCGGACTGCGGTCCGCGCGGCAGGCCACCTGAACGGCTGCGCGGCGAAGCGCGCCCCGCCCCCGAGGCCGCTCACCTCCGGCCCCTTCCCCGATCCGTCCCGTGGGCCTAGCGTCAACGCGACGAAACATCCCGTTCGGGGAGCGCAAGGGGAGGAACCATGCGCCTCGGCCTGTTCATGATGCCGCTGCACCCGCCGGAGCGGCCGATGCACGAGACGCTGGCGGAGGACACGGAGAAGTCGCTCCTCGCCGACCGGCTCGGCTTCGACGAGCTCTGGGTCGGCGAGCACTTCTCCGCCAGCTCCGAGCCGATCCCCTCGCCGCTGATGTTCATGGCGGCGCTGGCGCCGCGCACGAAGCGCCTCACCTTCGCCACCGGCGTGATCAACCTGCCGAACCACCACCCGGCGATCGTCGCGGCGGAGGTGGCGCAGTTCGACCACATGACCGGCGGGCGGTTCATCCTGGGCATTGGCCCGGGTGGCCTCGCCTCGGACTTCGAGCTGTTCGCCTGCACCGACCCGATCGCGCGTGGGAAACGCATGGTCGAGGCGATCGACATCATCCAGCGCATCTGGGCCCAGGGCCGCCCGCCCTACGACATCGCCGGGCCGACCTGGAGCGCCCGCATCGTGGAAGCGGTGATGCCGGAGTTCGGCGTCGGCACCATGCCGGTGCCGTTCCAGCGCCCGCACCCGCCGATCGCGATCACCGCGCGCAGCGTGGACAGCTTCGGCGTGAAGATGGCGGCGCAGCGCGGCTGGGGCGTGGTGTCGGCGAACTTCGTCACCACCCGCGTCGTGGCTGGCCACTGGAACACGCTGCAGAAGGCGCTGGCGGAGAACGGCAAGCAGGCGAGCGGCGCGGACTGGCGCGTGGCGCGCAATCTCTGCATCGCCGCGACCGAGGAGGAGGCGCGCGCGCGCGTCTTCGACGCGGCCGGGTCGAACCGCTACTACTTCCACTACCTCAGCACCCTGGCGCGGCGCGCCGGCCAGCTCGCCACGCTGAAGCCGAGCGCGGAGACGCCGGACGAGGCGGTGACGCTGGAGCAGATCATCGCCGACTGCGTGATCTGGGGCTCGCCGCAGACCGTGCTCGAAAAGCTCGTGGCGTTCCGCGAGCAGGTCGGGCCGTTCGGCCACCTGCTGATGGCGGGCCTCGACTGGTCCGGGCCGAACGCAGCCTGGGAGCAGGAGACCATGCGCCGCCTCGCCGAGGAGGTGATGCCGCGCTTCCGCCAGCACGTCGCCGCGACGGAGGGCAAGCAGCGCGCGGCGGAGTAGCCCTCAGCCGGCGCCGCCGCTCCTGCGCAGCACCAGCGTCGTCCACGGCCCGACATCGAGCCGCTCGGCCAGCCGCAGTCCCTGGCGCTGGTGCGCCGCCAGCACCCAGCGCGCCTGGGTCCCGAGCAGCCCGGCGAGGATCGCCGTGCCGCCGGGCGCGAGATGCGCGGCAAGGTCCTTCGCCATCGCGCAGAGCGGCCGGGCGAGGATGTTCGCGAAGACGAGGTCGTAGGGCGCGCCCGCGCGCACGGTGCGGTGCCGCCAGCCATCGGCGAGGGTGGCGCGGACCAGGGTGGCGACGCCGTTGAGCCGCGCATTGTCGGCAGCGACGCGCACGCTCCAGGGCTCGATGTCGGTCGCGAGCACCGGGCGCCGCAGGCGCTTCGCCACCGCGATGGCGAGAATGCCGGAGCCGGTGCCGAGGTCGAGAATCCGCCGCGGGCGGTACTGCTGCTTTGCCAGGCGCTCGAAGGCGAGCAGGCATCCGCGGGTGGAGGCGTGCTCCCCGCTGCCGAAGGCCAGGCCGGCGTCCAGGCGCAGCACGATGCGGCCATAGGTCCGCGGGTCCGGCAGATGCGTCGGGCGGACAAGGAAGCGGTCGCCGATCGGCTGTTCCGGGAAGCTCTCCGCGCTGCGGGCGAGCCAGCCCTCCGCCTCGATCGGCTCCACCGAAAGCGCCGGCGACTCGATGCCTGCGACGGCGGCGGCGAGCGCCAGCGCGGTGTCGAGCGCGTCCTCCCCTGCTCCCGCCTCGCGCACGCCCTCGACGCGCCAGGTGTCGCTCGCCTCGTCGCGGATGTAGGCGACGGTGGCGCAGACGGTCTGCAAGGCTGCCTCGAAGGCCGGCACCGCCGCTTCGGGGAGGCCGTCGATCGAGACCAGCTCCAGCGGCTCGGCGCGGCGCCGCGAGAGCGGTGCAGGGTGCGGTCCGTCCGGGCGCATCACGCCTTCTCCACGAAGCGGTCGAGGACGCGCTTGGTACCGGCCTTCTCGAATTCGATGTCGAGCCGGTCGTCCTCCACCGCGAGGACGCGTCCATAGCCGAATTTCTGATGGAACACGCGCTGGCCGACGGCGATGCGCTCCCTGCGCGCCGGGCGTTCGGCGATTTCCCAGGAGCCTGTCTCGTAGATCCGCGGCGTGGGCGCCACGCGCCGCGCGGCGAGGCCGAAGGGGCTCGCGAAGACGCTCGGGGCGCCCATCGCCGCGCGGTGGCGCTCCATGGCCACGCCGCCTTCCTTCTCGACATGATCGTCGGGCAGCTCGTCAATGAAGCGGCTGGGGATGGAGGCGGTCCAGTTGCCGTAGACGCGCCGGTTCGCCACGTGGCTCACTACCGCGATCTTGCGCGCGCGCGTCAGGCCGACATAGGCGAGGCGCCGCTCCTCCTCCAGCGCCTTCTCCCCGCCCTCGTCGAGCGAGCGCTGGGAGGGGAACAGCCCCTCTTCCCAGCCGGGGAGGAAGACCATGTCGAATTCCAGCCCCTTCGCCGCGTGCAGCGTCATCAGCGAGACGCGCTCGCCCTCCGCCGCCTCGTCGTTCTCCATCACCAGCGCGACGTGGTCGAGGAAGCCGGCGAGGGACTCGAACTCGCCGAGGGCGCGCAGCAGCTCCTTGAGGTTCTCGAGCCGCCCGGGCGCCTCGGCGCTCTTGTCCTGCTTCCACATCTCCGTGTAGCCGCTCTCGTCGAGCATGGTCGCGACCGTCACGACATGGCCGTCGCGCGCGAGCTGCTCGCGCCAGCGGGCGAAGCCGCGCATCAGCTCGGCGAGCGCCTGGCGCGGCTTCGGGCGCAGGCCCTCCGGCGAGAGCGCCAGGCGCTCCGCGGCAGCGGCGAGGGAGCTCTTCTCGATGCGCGCCAGCTCGTGCAGCGCGCGGATCGCGCTGTCGCCGAGGCCGCGCTTCGGCACGTTGACGATGCGCTCGAAGGCGAGGTCGTCGGCCGGCTGGGCAAGGACGCGCATATAGGCCAGCGCGTCGCGGATCTCCTGCCGCTCGTAGAACTTGGCGCCGCCGACGACGCGGTAGGGAATGCCGAGGGTGATCAGCCGCTCCTCGAAGGCGCGGGTCTGGAAGCCGGCGCGCACCAGGATCGCGATCTCGGAAAGCGGATGCCCCTCGCGCTGCGCCGCCTCGATGCGCTCGCCGACCATCCGGGCCTCCTCCTCGGAGTCCCAGAGCGAGACGACCTGCACCTTCTCGCCATCCGCGTCGGCGCGGCCGGCGCGCAGCGTCTTGCCGAGCCGCCCGGTGTTGTGCGCGATCAGGCTGGAGGCGGCCGCCAGGATCGGATGGGTCGAGCGGTAGTTGCGCTCCAGCCGCACCACCGTCGCGTTCGGGAAGTCCTTCTCGAAGCGGAGGATGTTCTCGATCTCCGCGCCACGCCAGGAATAGATGGACTGGTCGTCGTCGCCGACGCAGCAGATGTTGCCGTGGCCCTGGGCGAGCAGCCGGAGCCAGAGGTACTGTACCAGGTTGGTGTCTTGGTACTCGTCCACCAGGATGTAGCGGAAGGTGCGGTGGTACTGCGCCAGCACCTCGGGCTGGGTGCGCAGGATCTCCGTCATGTGCAGCAGCAGGTCGCCGAAATCCGCGGCGTTCAGGTCGCGCAGGCGCTGCTGGTACTGGGCGTAGAGGCTGCGGGCACGGCCGTTGGCGTAGTCCGAGTCCTCGGAGGGCGTGATGCGCTCCGGCGTCAGGCCGCGATCCTTCCAGCGCTGCACCACGGCCATCATCCCCGGCGCGGGCCAGCGCTTCAGGTCCACGCCGGCGGCGTCCATCACCTGCTTGAGCAGGCGCATCTGGTCGTCGGTGTCGAGGATGGTGAAGTTGCTCTTGAGGCCCACATACTCCGCGTGCCGGCGCAGCATGCGCGCGCAGAGGGCGTGGAAGGTACCGAGCCACAGCCCCTCGATCTCGCGGCCGAGGATGGCGGAGACGCGCTCCTTCATCTCGCGTGCCGCCTTGTTGGTGAAGGTCACGGCCAGGACCTGGGAGGGCCAGGCGCGGCGGGTCATCAGCAGGTGCGCGAAGCGCGTCGTCAGCACGCGCGTCTTGCCGGTGCCGGCGCCCGCCAGCACCAGGACCGGACCGTCCAGCGTCTCCACCGCCACGCGCTGCTCCGGGTTGAGGCGCGCGAGATAGTCGGGCAGCCCCGGCGAGACGGCCTGGGGGGAGGCGGCGGGGGGCGGCGTGGTTGGCGCGGACACGAGGGGCGATATAGAACGGCACGCGAACTCCTCCAACCATCGCCGTCGCCGCTCATCGCCCATGATCCGCCGTTTCCTCGAATGGGCTGCCCGGCACGGCAGCGTGCTGCTGGCCCTCAGCGTCGTGGTCGGGTTTGCGGTCCCGCCCCTCGCCGCTGCGGCTCGCGCGCTGGTCACGCCGGTGGTGGCGGCGCTGCTGACGCTGGTGCTGCTGCGCATCGACTTCGCGCGGCTGGCCGCGCTGCTGCGGCGCCCCGTGCTGATCGCCTCGATGCTGGCCTGGATGATGCTCGCCGCGCCGGTGCTGGCGCATGGCCTGGCGCGACTCGCGGGCCTCGACGGGCCGCTCGGCGCGGGGGTGGTGGTGATCTCGGCCGGCTGCGCGATCACCGCCGCGCCGGCCTTCGCGCGGCTGGTCGGGCTGGACGCGGAGATCGCACTGGTGCTGGTGGTTCTCTCCACCCTGCTCGTGCCCTTCACCGCGCCGCCCCTGGCGCTTGGGCTGCTCGGGCTCGATCTCGCCATCCCGGTGGGGGCGCTGATGCTGCGCCTGGCCCTGGTGGTCGGACTGCCGCTGCTCGCCTCCCTGGCGATCCGCCGCTTGGCCGGGCCGGAGCGCCTGGAGTGCTGGGGCGCCGCCGTGGACGGCGCTGCGGTCCTGACGGTGTGCGTGTTCGGCGTCGCGGTGATGGACGGCGTCCAGACCCGGCTGCTGGCCGAGCCGCTCTGGGTCGCGGGCGGGCTGGCCCTCGCCTTCCTCGCGAATTTCGGGCTGAACCTCGTGACCGCCCTCGTCTTCGCGCCGCTTGGCCGGCACCTCGCCCTGTCCGCCGGGCTGGTCGCCGGCAACCGCAACTCCGCGCTCTATCTCGCAGTGCTCCCGGCGGCGACGGAGCCGGACATCCTGCTGTTCCTCGCGCTGTTCCAGGTTCCGCTGTTCCTCAATCCATTCCTGCTGCGGCCGGTCTATGATCGGCTCCGCGGCGGTGCCCCCGCCTGAGGGGACGGGCGATCACAGAAGGCATCCCGATGCGGCTCACCAATGCCGAGATGCAGCGGTTCCACGCGGAGGGCTGGCGGTTCTCGCCTGAGGAGGTCGCCGTCCTGCGCGAGGCGACGGTGACGAGGCTGGTGGAGGAAGACGGGACCATCGCGCCGACCGGCAACCCGGGCGAGATGCTGATGCTCCACGGCAACCTGGTGCACGGCTTGGCGCTGAACATCACGCCCTGTCGCGCAAGATCGTCTAGCTGACGCGGAAGCCGGCACGGCCCGAGTGGATCACGCATCGCGACTTCACGCCGATCACGCCGGTCGCCAACGACGCACTGTTGCGATGCGCGCAGCCACCGTCGAACGACGGCGACGGAGGAATAGTCCCCGGCTAAAGCAAGCCGGAAACCGTCACGTCGCCCGCGGCAGCGCCTCGTGCAGCGCCACGCCGATCGGCACCATCGCGGGGATGATCTGGCGGGTGAAGGTCTCCAGTACCGCGAGCGTCGCGGCGCGATGCGCCTCCGGGAAGGGCGCGGGTGGGCGGCCGAGCGCCGGCAGCAGCTCCGCCGCCGTCACCTCTGCCACGGCGCAGGCGGCGTCGCGGGCGCGCGCTACCGTGCCGTCCGCGAAGAGCAGCGCAAGCGCCGCCCGCAGCGGCGGCAACACCGCCGGCCAGAGCGCGAGGTGCAGGTAGAGGCTCGGGACCACGCCGCCGGCCTCCGCGCCATGCAGCGCAGCCAGGGCCCGGACCTCGGCGGCAACCGCAGGCGGCAGCGCATCGAGGCGTGGGATCGGCGGCAACGGCGCAGGGGCTGGGCCCTGCCGCGCAGGCACCGCTACTGCCGCCACGGGGCCGCCGCCCGCCTCGCCCGCCAGATGGCGCCGCAGCGTGGTCAGCAGCAGCAGATTCATGGCGTTGCCGCGGTTGTACGCCTCGACCAGCGCGCGGACCTCGCGCCCGGGATCGTCCAGCGCCAGCGCCGCCGCGAGCCGTGCGCCGAGCCCTTGCGCGCGCACCGCCTCAACCATTCGCGCCCGCCCCGCCTCTAGCGCGGGCGCGGAGGCGCAGCCGCGAATCGCCCCCCACACCCAGGGCAGGACGCCAGGACGGGTGGCAAGGTGCCGGTAGATCAGGTTGACCAGCGGAATGCCGATCGCGGCGCGCAGCCCGGCGTAGATCTCGGCGATCCCGCCCGTCGCCTCGGCCTCGCGGATCTCGGGCAGCGCCGCCACGGCGCACCGCGCCCTGCGGGGCCTACCCGCCGCCGCCCGGCGATGGCGCGGCGGACGCCTCGGCCCGCACCGGCCGTGCCCCGAGCAGATGCGCGATCGCGTAGGTCAGATCGGCCCGGTTCAGGGTGTAGAAGTGGAACTCGTCCACCCCGTTCGCCTGCAACAGCCGCACCTGCTCGGCCGCGACCACGGCCGCGACCATGCGCCGCGTCTCCGGATCCTCTTCCAGCCCCTCGAACAGCCGCGGCATCCAGGCCGGGATGGAGGCGCCGCACATCGCGCTGAACTTCCGCACCTGCGCGAAATTCGACACCGGCAGGATGCCCGGCACCACCGGCACCGTGATCCCCGCCGCCAGGCAGCGGTCGAGGAAGCGCAGATAAATGTCGGTGTCGAAGAAGTACTGCGTGATCGCCCGTGTCGCCCCGGCGTCGATCTTGCGCTTCAGGTTGTCGAGATCCTGCTCGGGCGACAGCGCCGCCGGATGGGTCTCCGGATAGGCGGCGACCGAGATCTCGAAGGGCGCGACGCGCGCGAGCCCTGCCACGAGATCCACGGCGTAGGCATAGCCCTCCGGATGCGGCTCGTAGCGGGTCTGGCCGGCGGGCGGATCGCCCCGCAGCGCGACGATGTGCCGAACCCCGGCCTCCCAGTAGCGCCGCGCCACCGCGTCCACCTCGGCGCGCGAGGCGCCGACGCAGGTCAGGTGCGCCGCCGGCGTCAGAGTCGTCTCGCGCAGGATGCGCACGACCGTCGCGTGGGTGCGCTCCTGCGTCGAGCCGCCGGCGCCGTAGGTGACCGAGACGAAGCGCGGGGCCAGCGGCTCCAGGCGGCGGATCGCGGCCCAGAGCTGCTGCTCCAGCGCCTCGGTGCGCGGCGGGAAGAATTCGAAGGACAGGCGTGGCGCGGCCTCGGCCGGCGCCGGCAGGCCGGCGAAGCGCGGGCCGGTGAGCCAGCGTTGCAGCGTCCCGGCAGCGGAACGGCCGCCCTGCGCGGCCTCGGAAGGGGGAATGTCCATGCCAGCGGCATCTCCCGCGATTCGCCCCCCGGATGCAAGCTCCGGCGGGCCCGGGCGGTGGGGCTGGAGGGCGCGCCGGAGCGGCCCCCGGCTCCCGCAGCGCAACAATTGGTTGCATCCGGCAGCGGAAAAGGGTGTTAGGGCACCCGCATGGTCGCGTGAGCGTGATGCCGCCCTGCCGAGCCCCGCCGGAGCGCCACCGCCTCCGCCCGTGTCACGGAACCGTTCCATAGGACACACCCTGCCGAATCGGCCGTACAGGATGGAACTCGTCACCACACCGCAACCAAGCGCGACACCGCCGGGCCGACGAAGCTTGCGGCGCATTGGCTGCCCTGCCGTGGTGCCGGTGCATGGCCCGGCTGGCGCCCGCTGCTCCCTCAGCCTGCCGCTGGCACGCGGGAGGGCAGCGGCGCGTGACTTCCGCGGTCTCCCGGCCGCGGGCAGGGACGCGCCGCGCGGCGGTCTGCGGCGCGCCGCGGCCACCTGCGTGCCGTCCGGGATCAACTGCACGCGGAGGACCGCCGACCCGTTCGACCTTGCGCCGCCAGCGATCGGCGTGCCCGAGCAGATGGAGGCGTTCGGCCGGACGCTCGCGGCCCAAGGCGCCGGAGTGGGGACCCGCCCCCTCGTTCCGCTACTCCATTCGAGCAACCCGCGTGACCTTGCCGGGTTCGTGGTGGACGCGGCAGTGAAGCCGCTGACCTGGCCAGATCGGGGCGCGACGGCGGAGGGCCTCCTGGGCGCGGCGCGGGACGCCGCCGCGGCGGCGGATGCGCGGGGTGATCCCCCGGCACGGCGGACGGGATCCGGCGCCCCTCGCCCGGCCCCCGCCCGGCGATTCGCCCCGCGAGCCGTCCCCGGCGGGCAGCCGGGATCGAGAACCGGGTCGGTGATGGCGCCGCGCCGCCGCGCACCGGCGTGGTCGGCGCGGGCCCGACCCACCGGTCGCAGGCCTGCTGACCCGCGCCGGCCCACTCATCGCTGCTTCGCACCACCGCAGGAGGAGAAACGAGACGATGATGCCGGGAGAGGCTCCCGCCCGATCCGCCACCGCCGCCCGACCCACCCCCCGCCGCACCCTTCTCCTGGCTGCCGGCGCGGCGGGCGGCGCGGCTCTGCTCGCCTCCGTCCTGCCGCCGCCGCACGGTGCGCACGCCCAGGCGATCGACAGCGGCCAAGCCGCCGCGTTCATCCGGCAGACCGGTGACCAGCTCGTCGCCGCGATCAACGATCCGCGCCTCAACCTCGCCCAGCGCCGCCAGCGGGTGGCGGAGATCCTCCGCAACGCCGTGGACATCGAGGGGGTGGGCCGGTTCATCCTCGGCCGCTACGTGCGCCAGGCGAGCCCTGAGGAACTGGCCGAATACTTCCGGCTGTTCGAGCAGGTGATCATCCGGAACCTCTCCTCCCGCTTCGGCGAGTACCAGGGCGTCCGCTTCACGCTCGGCCGCAGCCAGCAGCGCGCCGGGGACGATGTGCTGGTCACCACGATCATCGAGCGGCCGAGGAGCGAGCCCTTCACCCTCGACTGGCGGGTCAGCGAGGTGGGCGGCCAGCCGAAGATCGTGGACGTGATCGCCGAGGGGACCTCGCTGCGGCTGACCACGCGCAGCGAGTATTCGGCGGTGATCCAGCGCAATGGCGGCAACGTCTCGGCGCTGCTCACGGCCATGCGCAACCAGATCCAGCAGCTCGCGGCGCGCGAGGGGAGCGGCGGCGGACGTTAGCGACGCGTGGCGCGCCCAGCCCCGGCGTTGGGGCCGGGCCGCTCAGAGCACGAAGTCGGACGCGTCCAGGGCCACGAGTCCCATGATCTGGATGCGGAATTCCGGCGCCGTGCTGCCGCTGATGTTGCCGTCCACGAAGGTGTTGCCGTTCGACTGGTAGACGCGGATCTGGCCGGTTCCGGTGAAGGCGCCGGCCTGGAAGGTGAAGGCCTGGTCCCCGTCGGCCAGCGGATTCGCGTCGATCGCCGAGAGGTCGATCCGGTCCACGCCCTTGACGAAGTCAAGGATGCGGTCGCGGCCCGCCACGGCGACGGTCGAGTCCGCCGCGGAGGGGAAGACGAAGACGTCTGCTCCCGCCCCGCCGACCAGCGTGTCCGCCCCGGCACCGCCGATCAGCGTGTCGTTGCCGCCGCCACCGACGAGGCGGTCGTTCCCGCCGCCGCCCGACAGGCTGTCGGCGCCGCCAAGGCCGAAAAGCCGGTTGGCGTCGGCCGAGCCAGTCAGCACGTCGTTCCGGGTGCTGCCACGCAGCCATTCGAAGCCGGTGAACGCGTCGCCCTGCGCGAAGCCGCCGGACGCCTCGCCGGTGCCCAGATTCACGATGACCCTGGCGGTGGAGTCGGAGTAGTCGAGCAGGTCGATCCCCGCACCGCCGTCCAGCACGTCGGCCCCGGCGCCGCCGCGGATCGTGTCGTCCCCCGCACCGCCGAAGATCTCGTCCGCCTCGCTGCCGCCGTCGAGCAGGTCTGCCCCCGCGCCGCCGATCAGCGTGTCGGCACCCTGCCCTCCGAAGACGACGCCGAAGGTCACGCCCGCCGCGCCGTCGAAGAGGTCCTGGCCGCCGCCAAGGGCGATGTCGCCAATGATCGTCCCCCCGTTCACCAGCGTGTCGTCCGCTCCGGCGAGCATGACGGCAGGCCCGGTGCTGGCGCTCGTCTCGATCCGGCCGGTGTTGACGAAGTGGTTGGTCGTGCCCTGCGCGCCCGCGTCCACCACGAGCGCGTAGCCCTTGCCGGTGATCGTGCCCGAGTTCGTCAGGTCGTTGCCGGAGGCCGTGAAGCGGAGCGCCACGCCTCCGTCCGTCCCGAGGCTGCTGATCGTGCCCGCGTTGGCGACATAGTTGCCGGTCCCGGCGATCATCATCCCGTAGCTGGTGCCCGTCGCGGTGCCGGCGATCAGCCCGTGATTCTCGATCGTGTTGCTGCCCACGCCCTGCAGGGTCACGCCGAAGCCCGAGCCGATGATCGAGCCGGTGTTGAGCAGGGTGTTGTAGCCCGCCCCGATATGCACGCCTGCCCCTGACAAGCCCCGGATCGCTCCGGCATTGGAGAGGCTGTTGGCGGCCTTGAACAAGACGATGCCGTCCAGGCCGGTGACCAGCCCGGCCTCGCCCACGATGATCTCATGGAGGCCGCTCTCCGCAGCGAGGTCCTGGTAGATGCCGGCGCCGCCCGCCGAGAACACCGTCCCATCGATCACCGTCCTCGAATACGAGAAGACCTCCACGGCGATCCCGCCCGTGCCGGTCGCGGCAAGGGTCACCCCCGGGGCGACGTAGAGGATGTCGTCATAGGCGAGGTCGTAGATGCGGGCGTTATTGGTGCCGACGATCTGGCTGGTGGCGAAGTACGTGCTCATGGGGGATTCCTCGTCGCAGGTGGCACCGGCCCACACGGAGTGGCCGCCCGGTCAATGGCATTGTACGGCGCGCGAAAGGAAATTATGTTTCGCGCCGACGCGATTCCGTTTCAGTCTTGGTGCGACTTTTTCGCCAAGATTTCGAATTGTTTCGATTTCGCCTCGCCGGCTGAGCGGCGGGCCCGAGGCCTGAACGGCGCGCTGGCCGACGGAGGGCGACAGGCTGCCCGGCACCATCGCCACGGTGCGAATTGCTCGCCTGATCCGCCTCCTGCTACGCCCGCCCCCACCCGCACGGACCCACCGGAGATCGCCCCATGCGTCTCGACGCCATCCCCATCGGCGAGGATCCCCCGAACGACGTCAATGTCGTCATCGAGGTCCCGATCGGCGGCGAACCCATCAAATACGAGATGAACAAGGAGGCGGGGACGCTCTTCGTGGACCGCTTCCTGCACACGCCCATGCGCTACCCGGGCAATTACGGGTTCATCCCGCACACCCTCTGCGAGGACGGCGACCCGATGGATGTGCTGGTCGCCAACACCCGCCCGATCGTGCCTGGCGCGGTGATGAACGTCCGCCCGGTCGGCGTGCTGAAGATGGAGGACGACGGCGGCACGGACGAGAAGATCATCGCCGTTCCCGTGACGCGGCTGACTCAGCGCTACGTCCACGTGCAGAACCACACCGACCTGCCGCGGATCACGCTCGACCAGATCCGGCACTTCTTCGAGCACTACAAGGACCTCGAGCCCGGAAAGTGGGTGAAGGTCCTGGGCTGGGGCGACGCCGCCGAGGCGCGGCGGCTGATCGCCGAAGCCATCGCGCGGGCCTCCGGCGCAGCGGGGAGCGGCGTGTCAGGATAGGCGTCATAGGCGTCGCCGGCCCGTCCACCCGCTCCTTGGGCACGATGCCGCGCCCGGCGACCGCCCACCCCGCCGCCCGCCCGGCGTTGCGCCCCTGCCGCACCTTGCTTATACGGGTCGACCGCCCGTTGGGGGCCGCCCAGGGGCGGGGCGCCCCTCCCCCGCCGTGCCCGCCCCACACGGATCACCGAGGGAGTACCCGGTCTTGCAGACCATCGCCCTGCTCCTGGTCATCGCGCTGGGAGCGCTGTCCATCGTCTATGGCTACCTGACCGTAAAGGACGTCCTGGCGCGCGACGCCGGCTCCGAACGGATGCAGGAAATCGCCCGCGCCATCCAGGAAGGCGCCTCGGCCTACCTCAAGCGCCAGTACACTACGATCGGCATCGTTGGCGTGGTGCTGTTCGTGGTCGTCTGGGTTCTGCTCGGCTTCCTGGTCGCACTTGGCTTCCTGATCGGCGCGGTGCTCTCGGGCACGGCCGGCTTCATTGGCATGAACGTCTCGGTCCGCGCCAATGTCCGCACCGCCCAGGCGGCGACGCAGTCGCTGGCTGGCGGGCTCGACGTCGCCTTCAAGTCGGGCGCGGTGACGGGCCTGCTGGTCGCCGGCCTCGCCCTGCTCGGCGTGGCGATCTACTTCTTCGTCCTCACCAAGCTGGCGGGCTACCCGGCGCACAGCCGCACGGTGATCGACGCGCTGGTGGCGCTCGGCTTCGGCGCCTCGCTGATCTCGATCTTCGCCCGTCTCGGCGGCGGCATCTTCACCAAGGGTGCCGATGTCGGCGGCGACATGGTCGGCAAGGTCGAGGCCGGCATCCCCGAGGACGACCCCCGCAACCCGGCGACCATCGCCGACAACGTGGGCGACAACGTCGGCGACTGCGCCGGCATGGCCGCCGACCTGTTCGAGACCTACGCGGTGACGATGGTCGCGACCATGGTGCTGGCCGCCATCGCCTTCGCCGACCCGGCGCTGATGTGGAGCGGCATGCTCTATCCGCTGGCGATCGGGGCGGCCTGCGTCGTGACCTCCATCGCCGGCACCTATTTCGTGAAGCTGCCGGCCAACAACTCCATCATGGGGGCCATGTACCGGGGCTTCATCGTCACCGGCCTGCTCTCGCTGGTGGCGCTGCTGGCGGTGACCTACCTCGTGTTTGGCTCCAGCGCGATCACCGCGGGCGGCACGAGCTTCGAGCCCTTCGCGCTGTTCCTCTGCGGCGTGGTGGGGCTGGCGGTGACCGGCCTGATCATCTGGGTGACGGAGTACTACACCGGCACCGACTACCGCCCGGTGCGGGCGATCGCCGAAGCCTCGCAGACCGGCCACGGCACCAACGTGATCCGCGGCCTCGCCGTCAGCATGGAGAGCACCGCCATCCCGGCGCTGATCGTCATCGCCGGCGTGCTTTGCGCCTACAACCTGGCCGGGCTCTACGGCATCGCCGTGGCGGTGACGACGATGCTGTCGCTCGCCGGCATGGTGGTCGCGCTCGACGCCTTCGGGCCGGTCACGGACAACGCCGGCGGCATCGCCGAGATGTCCGGCCTGCCGAAGGAGGTGCGCCACTCCACCGACGCGCTCGACGCGGTGGGCAACACGACCAAGGCGATCACCAAGGGCTATGCGATCGGCTCGGCGGGCCTCGGCGCGCTGGTGCTGTTCGCGGCCTACACGCAGGATCTCACCTACTTCGCCTCGAACCCCGACGCTCACCCGTACTTCCGCGACGTCGGGCCGATCACCTTCTCGCTCTCTGACCCCTACGTGGTGGTCGGGCTGCTGTTCGGCGGGCTGCTGCCCTACCTGTTCGGCGGCATCTCGATGACCGCGGTCGGCCGCGCGGCGCAGAGCGTGGTCGAGGAGGTGCGCCGGCAGTTCCGCGAGAAGCCGGGCATCATGCAGGGCACCGACCGGCCGGACTACGGCCGCGCGGTGGACATGCTGACCAAGGCGGCGATCCGCGAGATGATCGTCCCCAGCCTGCTGCCGGTGCTGGGGCCGATCGTGATGTTCCTGCTGGTGCTGTGGATCGCCGGCAAGGCGGCGGCCTTCTCCGCCCTCGGCGCGATGCTGCTCGGCGTGATCGTCACGGGCTTCTTCGTGGCGGTGAGCATGACCACGGGCGGCGGCGCCTGGGACAACGCGAAGAAGTACATCGAGGACGGCCACTTCGGCGGCAAGGGCTCCGAGGCCCACAAGGCCGCGGTGACCGGCGACACGGTCGG
>ERZ777003.1549-NODE-1549-length-33320-cov-5.796363_pt1 | contig 33320 bp, 30 predicted proteins | sample MGYA00374956_ERZ777003 | MGnify/ENA primary metagenome ERZ777003 (study PRJEB29302, sample SAMN06268252) | bioreactor metagenome | isolation source: Joint BioEnergy Institute, California, USA | place: USA:Joint BioEnergy Institute, California, USA | collected... | reverse complement strand
ATATCGAGATCTGGAACCTGGTGTTCATGCAGTACGACCGCGACGCCGAAGGTCGCCTTCATCCGTTGCCTCGCCCGTGCGTCGACACCGGCATGGGGCTCGAGCGCATCGCCGCCGTCCTGCAGGGCGTGCACTCGAACTATGAAACCGACACGTTCCGGGGCCTGATCGCGGCCGCCGCGCGTGAAGTGTCCAACCCCTCCAACCCCCGGCCCGACCTCAACGACAACTCGCTGAAGGTCATCGCCGACCACATCCGCGCCAGCACCTTCCTCATCCTCGACGGCGTCATTCCGGGCAACGAAGGACGTGGCTACGTTCTGCGACGTATTATCCGCCGCGCACTGCGCCATGGGTACAAGCTTGGCCAGACCCAGCCGTTCTTCCATCGGCTGGTGCCCGACCTGGCCGCCCAGATGGGCGATGCCTATCCCGAGCTGATGTCCGGCCAGGAACGTGCCATGCAGGTGCTACGCCAGGAGGAGGAACGCTTCGGCGAAACGCTGGAGCACGGCATGCGCATCCTCGAGGCGGCGCTGGGTGCACTCCCGGCCGACAGTGCCAGTCGGGTGCTGGATGGCGAAACGGCGTTTACCCTGTACGATACCTACGGTTTCCCGCTGGACCTCACCGCCGACATCTGCCGCGAACGCGACGTGCAGGTCGATGTTGCCGGCTTCGACGCCGCCATGGAGCGGCAGCGCTCCCAGGCTCGCGCCGCCGGCAAGTTCAAGATGGCGCAGGGCCTGTCCTACGACGGCGTCACCACCCAGTTTCTCGGCTACGAACACCTGGCGCACGAAGCACGCGTCGTGGCGCTCTATGCAGAGGGAACGTCGGTGCAGCAGCTCGAAGCCGGGCAGGAAAACGCCGTGGTGGTGCTCGACCGCACGCCCTTCTACGCGGAATCGGGCGGCCAGCATGGCGACAGCGGCATGCTCACCAGCGCCAGCGGCGCCCGCTTCATCGTAACCGACACGCAAAAGATTCAGGCCGAGGTCTTCGGTCATCACGGTACGCTGGCAGCCGGCACGCTGAAAGTGGGCGATGTGGTGCAGGCCGAGGTTGACGCACTGCGGCGCGAGCGTACCATGCGCAACCACTCTGCCACCCACCTGATGCACAAGGCCCTGCGCGAAGTTCTGGGGCCCCACGTGCAACAGAAGGGCTCGCTGGTGGACGACGAAAAGACGCGCTTCGACTTCTCGCACGACGCCCCGTTGACAGCCGAGCAGATTGCGCAGGTCGAGGCCATCGTCAATCGCGAGATCCTGCAGAACCGCGAAGTTCAGGCGCGCGTCATGAGCTACGACGAGGCCATCGCAGGCGGTGCCACAGCACTCTTCGGCGAGAAATATGGCGATGAGGTCCGGGTACTCGACATCGGGTTCTCACGTGAGCTCTGCGGTGGCACCCACGTACGCCGCACTGGCGATATCGGGCTGTTCAAGATCGTCTCCGAAGGCGGCGTTGCCGCAGGCGTGCGGCGGGTCGAGGCCGTCACCGGCGACAACGCGCTCAGCTGGGTCCAGAATACCCAGGCAATGCTGGCCGAAGCCGCGGCAGCGCTCAAGACCCAGCCTGCCGACGTACCAGCCCGCGTCCAGGCACTGCATGCGGAAATCCGGGCGCTCGAGAAGGAACTGGCCCAGGCGCGCGACAAACTGGCCGCCAGCGCAGGAGCGAACCTGGCAGGCCAGGCCGTGAAGCACGGTGAGGCGCGCGTGCTCATCACCCAGGTCGATGGCGCCGATGCCAAGGCACTGCGCGGCATGATCGACCAGCTCAAGGACCGCCTGGGCAGCGCGGTCGTTCTCCTTGCCAGCACCGCTGATGGCAAGGTGCAACTGGCGGCGGGCGTCACCAGGGATCTCGTCCAGCAGGTCAAGGCGGGTGAGCTGGTGAACGTGGCGGCACAGAAGGTCGGGGGCAAGGGTGGCGGCCGGCCCGACATGGCGATGGCCGGCGGCTCCGACCCTGCCGGCGTACCGGCAGCCCTCGATGCCGCCCGTCAGTGGGTTGCCGGGAAGCTGGCCAGCTGAGCCATCCTGCTGCGCCGGTGCGCCCATGGGCAAGCCGGCGCCCTTCCAGAGAACTTACGGCGCGCACGTACCGGCAAGGCATGCGTGCGCACCGGAAGCAACATAGCGTGTTCGTGTAACGCACTACAGGCCATTCCACATGAGTGCCGGCGAAGACCTCTCCTTTCAGGGCATCCCCGCCCAGGCTGACGTATCCATCGATACCAGCGGCCTGACCTGCCCCCTGCCCATTTTGCGCGCGAAGAAGGCGCTGGCCACCATGCAGAGCGGGCAGATACTCGAAGTGGTGGCGACCGACCCCAACTCCGTAAACGATTTCCAGGCGTTTTGCCGGCAGACGGGCAACACCCTGCTAAAGCAGGAACAGCGCGGAAAACAGTTCATGCACTACCTCAGAAGAAGGTAGTATGAATGTACGAAAGGTTCGCACGGCGCGCGGACATTTCGTCATAAGACGAACGGCGACAGTTGCCGACTACGGAGGCAAGACGCTATGGCACAGTACTTCTCTGTTCATCCCACCAACCCGCAAACCCGGCTTCTGCGGCAAGCCGCCGACCTCATCCGCGAAGGCGGCATCCTTGCTGTCCCAACCGACTCCAGCTATGCCTTCGTCGCGGCGCTGGACAACAAGGAAGGGGTGGACACGATCCGCCGCCTCCGCGGTATCGACGAAAAGCAGCACCTTGCGCTGCTCGTGCGCGATCTCTCCGAACTGGGGCAGCTCGCGCGTGTGGACAACGCCCAGTACCGTTTGCTGAAGCTGGGCACGCCCGGTCCGTTTACCTTCATCCTGGAAGCCACACGCGACGTGCCACGGCGCCTGGCCCACCCCTCGCGCAAGACGGTCGGCCTGCGCGTGCCGGAACACCCCGTCGTACTCGGGCTGCTGGCAGAAACCGGGCCGTTGATGTCCAGCACGCTCATCCCGGCAGGCGAAGACATCCCCCTGAACGATCCGGAAGAAATCTATCAGCGCTACAAGCATGCGCTGGCCGCCGTCATCGAAGCGGGCGGTTGTCCGAACGAACCCACGACCGTGGTCGACCTCACCGGTCCGGCTCCGGTAGTTACGCGCAACGGTCGGGGCGACCCCGCATCGCTGGGCATCGTCACCTGAAGCGGCGACCGCTACAATCGACGGATGGAATCCCTCATTCAAACCATCGCGGTCTACGCCATCCCGGTCATGTTCGCGATTACCCTGCACGAAGCCGCCCACGGCTATGTGGCCCGCATGTTCGGCGACAACACCGCCGCACTGGCGGGCCGGGTCACCCTCAACCCCATCCGACATATCGACCCCATCGGCACCATCCTGGTGCCGCTGGTCATCCTGTTCACCACCAAGCTGTTCGGTGGGCCCGGGCTCCTGTTTGGTTGGGCCAAGCCCGTCCCGGTCGACTTCGGCCGCCTGCGCCGCCCCAAGCGCGACATGCTGTGGGTCGCGGCGGCGGGCCCGGGCTCGAACCTGCTTCAGGCCATCCTGTGGGCCATCGCGCTGAAGCTCATGGTCGAAGCCCACGTGCAGGAAGCGTTCTTCATCGAGATGTGCATCGCGGGTGTGAACATCAACCTAGTGCTCATGGCGCTGAACCTGCTGCCGCTGCCGCCGCTCGACGGCGGGCGCATCGTATTCAGCCTGCTACCGCACCGCGCGGCCTATGCGTATTCACGACTCGAGCCTTACGGCATGCCGATCCTGATCGTGCTGCTGCTCACCGGCGCGCTCAGCGTCGTGCTGCTGCCGCTGCTCACGCTCGGCGCGCACATCATCCGATTTTTCCTGTGAACCTGCGCCCGGCACACAGGCGGCTGCAACGCCGGGGCAGCCGCCCGATGCGTTGCAGGCTTGCGCGCACGGCCGGACATGACACCATTCAAAAGGAGGAGACTGGCTGATGAAACGCGAGGATTTCGCATTCTTCCATCGGTTGCGCGTGCGCTGGGGCGAAGTCGACATGCAGAAGGTCGTGTTCATGGCCAACTACATGCTGTACTTCGACGTGGCCTTCACCGAATACTGGCGCCACACCGGGTTACCTACCCCGCAGCAGCAGGCCGAACAGGGCATCGAAATGTTCGTGCGCCACGCCAGCATTGATTTCCATGCATCGGCGGTCTTCGATGATGAACTCGACATCGGCATGCGCTGTGCCCGCCTGGGGCGCAGCAGCCTGGGCATGGCAGGCGGAATATTTCGTGGCGACGAGCTGTTGATCACGGGCGAACTGGTGTTCGTGTACGCCGACGTAGTAGCCCGCACCAGCGTTCCCCTGCCCGCGCCTTGGCGCGAGCGGATCATGTCCCTTGAACGCATTCCACCCACGACGAACTGAATGCGCGGCAGCCACGCGCGCGGTGGCCCAGCTTCCGTCCATGCCGTCATGCAGCGCGGTCGCGTGCATGAACAAACACCCGGTCCGCAAGGGGGCCTGAGTATAATCCCCGGATTGCTCTACGTTCGCGCCTCGTGCGCCCCTACACGTATCCGACATCATGCAGGAACGCTACATTCCTTCCCAGGTCGAAGCCGCAGCCCAGAAACACTGGGCGGAAACTGATGCGTATCGCGTCACGGAACATGCGCGTAAACCTGACGGCACCGAAAAGCCCAAGTTCTACGCCTGCTCCATGCTGCCCTACCCCAGCGGCAAGCTGCACATGGGGCACGTCCGCAACTACACCATCAACGACATGATGGCCCGGCACCTGCGCATGAAGGGATGGAACGTACTCATGCCCATGGGCTGGGACGCGTTCGGCATGCCTGCGGAGAACGCCGCCATCAAGTCTGGGGTGTCGCCCGCCGAATGGACATACTCCAACATCGCCTACATGAAGAAGCAGATGCAGGCGATGGGGCTGGCGATTGACTGGTCACGAGAAATCGCGGCATGTGATCCCGAATATTACAAGTGGAACCAGTGGCTGTTCCTGAAGATGCTCGAGAAGGGCATCGCCTACCGCAAGACCCAGATCGTGAACTGGGACCCGGTCGACCAGACCGTGCTGGCCAACGAACAGGTCATCGACGGTCGCGGCTGGCGTTCGGGAGCTCTGGTCGAGAAACGAGAGATCCCGGGTTACTACCTGCGCATCACGCAGTACGCCGAGGAGCTCCTGCACGCGGTCAAACACGAGCTCGACGGTTGGCCGGAACGCGTACGGCTCATGCAGGAGCACTGGATCGGCCGCAGCGAAGGCGTGCGTTTCGCCTTCACCCACGACATCCGCGACCAGAACGGTCAGCTCATCCAGGATGGCCGTCTTTACGTGTTCACCACGCGGGCCGATACGATCATGGGCGTGACGTTCTGCGCGGTCGCGCCGGAACATCCCCTGGCGCAGCATGCGGCGGCCTCGAACCCCGAGCTTGCTGCCTTCATCGAGCAGTGCCGCAAAGGCGGTGTGTCGGAGGCCGAGCTGGCTACCCGCGAGAAGGACGGCATGCCCACCGGGCTTGCCGTCACGCATCCTCTCACGGGCGAAGCCGTGCCCGTGTGGGTGGGCAACTACGTGCTCATGACCTACGGTGACGGCGCCGTCATGGCCGTGCCGGCACACGACGAACGCGATTTCGAGTTTGCCACCAAGTATGGTCTGCCCATCAAACAGGTCAACGAGATCGACGGCAAGCCGTTCTCGACCGACGGCTGGCAGGAGCACTACGCTGCGCGCCCTGGCGTCGACGCCCCCGGCCGCCTCATCAATTCCGGCCGATTCAACGGCATGAACTTCACGGAAGCCGTGGAGGCGATCGCTGCTGAACTGCGCGACATGGGCCTGGGCGAGAAACAGGTTACCTACCGCCTGCGCGACTGGGGCATTTCGCGCCAGCGTTACTGGGGCACCCCCATTCCCATCATCCACTGCGACGACTGCGGCCCCGTGCCGGTGCCTGAGGAAGACCTGCCGGTACTTCTGCCCGAGAACCTGGTTCCCGACGGTACCGGCAACCCGCTGGCGAAGTGCGAGTCTTTCCTCAAGTGCACGTGCCCGAAGTGCGGCAAGCCGGCACGCCGCGAAACCGACACCATGGACACCTTCGTCGATTCGTCGTGGTACTTCATGCGCTACACGTGCCCCGACAATCGCGAGGCCATGGTCGACAGCCGCAACGATTACTGGATGCCGATGGACCAGTACATCGGTGGCATCGAGCACGCGGTCCTGCACCTGCTGTATGCCCGCTTCTGGACCAAGGTCATGCGCGATCTGGGGCTGGTGAAGTTCGACGAACCCTTCAAGCGCCTTCTCTGCCAGGGCATGGTGCTCAACCACATCTATTCGCGGCGCACGCCCGCCGGCGGCATCGAGTACTTCGCACCCGATGAGGTCGAGAACGTTTACGACGCCAAGGGCACCATCATCGGGGCCCGCCTGAAGCGTGACGGCTCGCCGGTCGACTACGGCGGCATCGGCACGATGTCAAAATCCAAGAACAACGGAGTCGACCCGCAGACGATCATCGATGAGATGGGTGCCGATACCGCACGCCTGTTCATCATTTTCGCGAGCCCGCCCGAGCAGAACCTGGAGTGGTCCGACTCCACCCTGGAAGGCTCGCACCGCTTCCTGCGCCGGCTCTGGTCGGTTGCCCATGCCTGCCGCGACCGCCTGCAGCTGAAACCGCAGCCGGTCTCCTGGGACAATGCCTCGTCCCGGGCCAAGGAGCTGCGCCGCGACGTCCACACCGTGCTCAAGCAGGCCGATTACGACTACCAGCGCATGCAGTACAACACCGTGGTCTCGGCCGGCATGAAGCTGCTGAACTCGCTGGAAGACGCCGCCAAGGGCGAGCCCGCCGTCATGCTCGACGATGCGCTGGCCGAAGGCATGAGCATCCTGCTACGTCTGCTTTACCCGGTGGTGCCGCACATCACCTGGCAGCTGTGGCGCGACCTTGGCTATGCCGACACCTACGGCGACATCCTCGATGCCCCGTGGCCCGAGGTCGATGAAAGCGCCCTGGTGCTCGACGAGATCGAACTGGTGCTGCAGGTCAACGGCAAGGTGCGGGGGGCCGTGCGTGTTCCCAGCGCGGCCGCACGCGAAGCCATCGAGGCAGCGGCGACCGCACACGAAGCCGTTGCGCGCTTCCTCGAAGGGCGGCCCATCAAGCGCGTCATCGTGGTGCCCGGCAAACTCGTCAACGTGGTGGGTTGAGCGCCATGGTCAGCACCGCACGTCGCGCCCTGCTGGTGAGCCTGTGCGGTGCCACCCTGGCCGCGTGCGGGTTCAAGCTGCGTGGCCCGATCGAACTTCCCTTCTCCAGCCTGTACATCAACGTACCGCCCAATACCCGCTTTGGCGCGCAGCTGCGCCGCTACATCCAGGCAGCGTCGCCCAGTGTCCGCATCGTCGAGCGCCCTGGCGACGCTGAAGTCCAGCTGCAGATTCTCGATGTGGAGCGGGATCGTCGCGAGATTGCGCTGACCGCTCAGGGCCGCGTTCAGGAATACGAACTGACGCTGCGCCTGACCTTCCAGGTGATCGATGCACGGGGTGAGCTGGTGGTGCCGCCCACGACACTCACTGCGATGCGTTCGCTCCCTTACGACGACAATGTGGCACAGGCAAAAGAAGCTGAAGCCGAAATGCTCTACGAGAACATGCAGGCCGATCTGACCCAGCGCATCGTCAACCGGCTTGGCTCAACCGAAACACGCATCGCCACCGAAGAAGTCGTGCGCCAGGAACAGAACGGCAACCGCTAGCAACGGATCGTCACCATGGCCACGCGCACGCTCACGCCCGAGCAGCTTGCCTCGCACCTGAAACAAGCCAGGGAGCTTGCCCCTCTGTATGTCCTGGCGGGGGATGAACCCCTGCTGGTGATCGAGGCCGGCGACGGCATCCGTGCGGCGGCCCGCGCTGCAGGGTATACCGAACGCACTTCCCTGGTGATGGACGCCCGCAGCGACTGGAGCGCACTCACGGCCGGCACCAGCAGTGCTTCGCTGTTCGGCGAACGCCGCCTGCTCGAAGTACGCCTGCCCACGGGCAAGCCCGGCAAGACCGGTAGCGATGCGCTGATTCGCCTGGCCGAGGAGATCGGGCAGGTGCCGCAGGGCGACACGCTGGCGGTGGTGCAATTGCCACGCATCGATCGAGCCATGCGCGCCACGCCCTGGTTCACTGCCCTCACCCGCCACGGCGTGCTGGTCGACATTCCCACTATTGATCGCAGCCGCCTGCCGGCCTGGATCGGGACGCGTCTGGCGGCCCAGGGGCAGAGCACTGACAACGCCACCTTGCAATGGATCGCCGACCGGGTCGAGGGCAACCTGCTGGCGGCCCACCAGGAAATCATGAAGCTCAGCCTCATTTATCCGCCCGGGCCGCTGACCGCAGCCCAGGTGCAGGAGGCAGTGATGAACGTCGCGCGCTACAACGCGTTCAACCTGCGCGACGCCATCCTGGCAGGCGATGCTCGGCGCGTGGTACGCATGCTCGACGGTCTGCAGGCCGAAGGCGAAGCGCCACTCTTGGTATTATGGGCAATTACCCAGGCCTGGGGCCGTCATGCAGAACAGGCCAGCCCGGCTGCCGTTCGCCATGCCCATGACATTGATCGACTGATCAAGGGCCTGAAGGCCCCGGGCCGCCTGGACGTCTGGACCGAGCTCACCGGCCTTGCATTGAGCCTGACTCGCCGAACCGTTTCCCCCCGTGCATACCCATGACTGAACTGAATACTCTGCTGACCACTCTTGGACGACAGGCCAAGGCTGCGGCCCGCAAGATGGCCGCCGCCCCCGATGCCGCCAAGGCCGCTGCCTTGCGCACCATGGCCGAGCTGCTTGAAGGCTCGCGCGATGAGATCAAGGCCGAGAACGCACGCGACCTGGAAGCAGCGCGCGAACGGGGGTTGCCGTCCGCCATGGTCGACCGCCTGAACATTTCCGACAAGACCATCGACCTCATGGCGAAAGGGCTGCGGCAGATTGCCGACATGTCCGACCCGGTAGGCGAGATCATCAACGTCCGGCCGCGCCCGAACGGCATGCTGGTGGGTCAGATGCGCAGCCCCATTGGCGTCATCGGCATCATTTACGAGTCGCGTCCCAACGTCACCATCGATGCTGCCGCCCTGTGCCTGAAGTCGGGGAACGCCGCCATACTGCGTGGCGGCTCTGAGGCCCTGCACTCAAACATGGTGCTCAGCAAGATCGTGCGCCAGGGGCTCGAACGGGCCAATCTGCCCGCCGACGCAGTGCAGATCGTGCCCACCACCGACCGCGCCGCTGTCACCGGGCTGGCCACCCTGACCGAATACGTCGACGTCATCGTCCCGCGCGGCGGCAAGGGCCTGATCGCCGCGCTCGAGCGCGAGGCACGCGTGCCTCTCATCAAGCATCTCGATGGCAATTGCCACGTCTTCATCGACGAGCATGCCGACCTGAACAAGGCCCTCACCGTTGCGGTGAATGCCAAGACCTACCGTTATGGCATTTGCGGCACCATGGAAACCCTGCTCGTACATGCAGGCATTGCCGCCGATTTCCTGCCGCAATTCGCCGAACGCATGCGCGAGTTCAAGGTGGAGCTGCGCGGATGCGAACGCACGCGCGCGCTGGTGCCCGACGCCGTGGCGGCCACTGAAGAAGACTGGGCCACCGAATACCTGGCGCCCGTCCTCGCAGTTCGCGTGGTCGACACGCTCGACGAGGCCATCGACCACATCGAGCGTTGGGGCTCGCACCACACCGACTCCATCGTCACTGAACATCTCGGCAACGCCCGGCGCTTCCAGCGCGAGGTCGACTCCAGTTCGGTCATGGTGAACCTGCCTACCTGCTTTGCCGACGGGTTCGAATACGGCCTGGGCGCCGAGATCGGCATCTCCACCAACAAGTTGCATGCGCGTGGCCCGGTAGGACTTCAAGGCCTCACCACCCTCAAGTGGGTACTGGTGGGCGACGGACAGACGCGCGGCTAACCGACAGCCAGTTCACATGCTCTGGGTCAAGTCGCTGCACATCGTTTTTGTGGCATCGTGGTTTGCCGGCCTGTTCTATCTGCCGCGCATTTTCGTGAACCTTGCACAAACCCACGATGCCGGAGCCCGCACCGTGCTGCTTGGCATGGCACGCCGCCTTTACCGGTTTTCCACGATACTCGCGGTGCCCGCCCTCGCACTCGGCCTCTGGCTGTATCTTGGCTACGGCATAGGCCGGGGGCCGGGCAACGGGTGGATGCACGCCAAGCTGGCCGTTGTCGCGCTGGTCATCATCTATCACTTCAGCTGCCGGGTCATGCTGGGCCGGTTCGAGGCCGGCACGAATCGTCACGGCCACGTGTTCTACCGCTGGTACAACGAGATTCCCGTGCTGTTCCTGCTCGCTGCCACCATTCTGGTGGTGGTCAAGCCGTTCTGACCCGAGCGCCGTCCATTCAATGAAGGCAGAGGTGCCCCGACGTGGCCGACCCGTCAAATTCGAAGAAAACGCTTAGCCTGACCCAGCAGGGGCGCGACAGGGCAGCTCGGCCTTCCGTGCGCACCGGCCCGCGCGCCCGCGCCGCGGCGCGTGCCACTGCCGCCCCTGCACCCGCAGGACCGATCCGCACCGGGCCCCGGCCACGCACCGATACGCCGCCGCGTCCGCAGCGCGGTACACGCACGCAGCCGGACTTGCGACCGGTGGCTACCGCCGCAGGTGAAATGTTCGCAGTCTTCGCACCGTGCCCGCACGGGCTTGAACAGGCACTGGCCGATGAACTCACGAAGCTGGGTTTCACGCAGGTACGGCCCGGACGCTCCGGCTGCCATTTCGCTGCCGACTGGCGGGGCGTCATGCGGGCCAACCTGCACAGCCGACTGGCCACGCGCATACTCGTGCAGGTAGCCGAGGGCCAGGTAACTCATGAGGACGACCTGCTGGAACTGGCGCAAACCACGCCCTGGGAGCGCTGGTTCGGTGCGCGCCATACCCTGCGTGTGGACACATCGGCCATCCGCAGCCCCATGCGGAGTCTGCAGTACTGCACGCTGCGCACCAAGGATGGCATATGCGACCGCCTGCGTACCGTGGAAGGCGCGCGGCCCAATGTCGACACGGTGCGCCCCGACGCGCGCGTGCACCTGTTCCTGCACGAGACCACCGCCACCCTCTACCTCGACACCTCGGGCGAATCGCTGTTCAAGCGCGGCTGGCGGTTCGACAAGGGCGAGGCCCCGTTACGGGAAAATCTGGCGGCCGGCCTGCTGCGCCTGGCTGGCTGGGATGGGACCACCGACCTGATCGATCCGTTTTGCGGCAGTGGCACCATCGTCATCGAAGCCGCCTATCTCGCTCTGGGCGTGCCGCCCGGCATGGCGCGCCCGTTCGCTTTCGAGCGCCTGCGCGGGCACGATGCCGGCCAATGGGCTGCCCTGAAAGACGAGGCACGCGCGGGAGTAAAGTCCGGCCTCGACATCGCCCTGATCGGCAGCGACAGCAGCGCCGAAGCCATCGCTGCGGCACATCGCAACGCGCAACGTGCGGGGCTCGGCGAAGGGGTGATCGAGTTCGAGGTACGCGACGTACGTGACATCCGACCAACCGCACGCTCGGGGTTCATCATCACCAACCCGCCTTACGGGGCGCGCATGAGCTTTGGCGAACATGCTAAAGATACGGGCCAGCCCTGCGAGCAACCCGAGCCGTTGGCGGCCCCGGCCGACACGGAGACCGCCGCGCGTCTCTGGCGTGAATGGTCGCATACCTTGAAGGCGCATTTCGACGGCTGGCGCGTGTTCGTGATTTCCAGCGACCGAGACCTGCCGCAGCACCTGCGCCTGACCGCGCGGCGGCGCACCCCGGTGTACAACGGCGCCCTGGAGTGCCGATTCTTCGAATTCGAGGTGCGGGCGGGCAGCTACCGCCAGAAGATCTGAACCTTGCCCGGTACAGGTGCGGGCGCTGGCCACGTGCCGCGGGTACCGGGACGGGCCCGGCACCCGCGGGATACCGTGCAGGCTTACTTGAGCTTGAATCCGCCGGGAAGGCGCAGGCCGCCCAAGCCTTTCATGCCGCCCATAGCGCGCAGCATCTTGGCCATGCCGCCCTTGCGCATCTGCTTCATCATGCCCTGCATCTGCTCGAACTGGTTGAGCAGGCGGTTGACCTCCTGGACCGATACGCCCGACCCCGCGGCGATGCGCCGTTTACGGGAAGCCTTGATGATCTCGGGCTTGGCGCGTTCGGCGGGCGTCATGGAGTTGAGAATACCCAGCATGCGGTTGAGCTGTTTCTCGGCCTGACCGCCCTTGAGCTGGTTGGCCGCCGCTGCGAACTGCGCGGGCAGTTTCTCGAGCAGCGAGCCCATGTCGCCCAGCTTGCCGACCTGCATGAGCTGATCGCGGAAGTCGTTCAGGTCGAAGCGTGAACCTGCCTTGAGCTTGGCCGCCAGTTTCTGGGCGTCGTCGACGTCGATGGCCTTCTGCGCCTGCTCCACCAGGGACACGATGTCGCCCATGCCCAGAATGCGCTGGGCCATGCGTTCGGGGTGGAAGGGCTCGAGACCATGCAGTTTTTCCGATACCCCGACGAACTTGATGGGCTTGCCCGTGACATGGCGCACGGACAGGGCTGCCCCGCCCCGCGCGTCACCGTCAAGCTTGGTAAGGACGACGCCCGTGAGCGGCAGCGCATCGTTGAACGCCTTCGCCACGTTCACCGCATCCTGCCCTTGCATGGCATCGACCACGAAGAGCGTCTCGATGGGCCGCAGCACCTCGTGCAGCCGGCGGATCTCCTGCATCATCGCTTCGTCGATGCCCAGGCGCCCCGCCGTATCGACGATGAGCACGTCGTAGTGATAGCGGCGTGCATGATCGAGCGCATTGCGCGCGATTTCTTCGGGGGTCTGTGAAGTATTGGACGGCAGGAAATCGACGCCCGCCTGTGCCGCAACCGTTTGCAGCTGCTCGATGGCCGCCGGACGATAGACGTCGGCACTGACCACTAGCACCTTCTTGCGCCCGGTCTTGCGACCTTCATGCGTGTGGTTGCCTTCCGCCAGCCAGCGCGCCAGTTTCCCGGTGGTGGTGGTCTTGCCCGACCCCTGCAGGCCAGCCATGAGGATGACCGCCGGGGGCTGTTGCGCAAGCGAAAGCTCGGTGGCGTGCGGCCCGAGATCGCCCCCCATGAGCGCCGTGAGTTCCTTGTGCACCACGCCCACGAGCGCCTGGCCCGGCGTAAGGCTGCCGATGACCTCGGCGCCCAGCGCCTTCTCCTTGATGCGGGCGACGAAGTCGCGCACCACAGGCAGCGCCACGTCGGCTTCGAGCAGGGCCAGACGCACCTCACGCAGGATTTCCCGCGTGTTGGCTTCGGTGAGCCGAGCTTCGCCTCGCAACGTTTTGACAACGCGCGACAAACGGTTGGTTAGATTGTCTAGCATGAAAAGGAATCGCTTACACTGGTACCGTTATGGGAATTGTATTGCACACCCTGGCTGCCCTCGGATATGCGCTGCTGGCAGCACGCCCCTGGTACGCCCTCCTGCATACCGGTACGGTTGGCACCCATGCCTATGAACGCTACGCACTGCCTCTGGTACTGATACTACACGGAGCGGGCCTGTATTTCTCCATGCATGGCAGCCACGGCCTGTACCTGGGGCTGGGGCTGGCCATTTCCAGCACGCTCTGGCTGGGCATGCTGGTGTACTGGGTGGAAAGCCTGTTCGTCGAAGTCAGCATACTACGCCTGCTGCTCCTGCCCGTAGCCGCCGTAGCCGCCTTCGTTCCGGTCGTCCTGCCCGATCGCGTGCTGGTGGCCCATGCATCCAACCCCTGGATGATCGCGCACCTGGTGGTCTCGCTTGCTGCATACGGCATCATGACCGTGGCTGCCTTGCACGCCCTGCTGACGGCCGCCACCGACAGTCACTTGCACCGCCCCCAGGAAAGCACGCAGGGCAACGGCGTCTGGCGCGAGCTGATCGAACGGATGCCGCCCTTGCTGACGCTCGAGCATCTGCTGTTTCGGCTGATCTGGATTGGCTTCATCCTGCTGAGCCTGGCGGTGGTGTCGGGCTCGGGCATCTCGCTCTCGCTGGGCGGCAGCATTTTCCCGTTCGACCATAAAACCATCTTCACCCTGCTCGCCTGGCTCACCTTCGGCCTGCTGCTGGTCGGACGGCGCCTGCGGGGCTGGCGCGGGCGTGTCGCGGTACGATACACGCTTGCCGGTCTGGTGCTGCTTCTGCTCGCCTACATCGGCACGCGCTTCGTCATCGAATTCATACTGAAACGATGAGCAAGATACTGTTCTGGGCTGTCGTCATCGTACTGGCCCTGCTTGGCATGCGCCTCGCTGCGCGCCACGCCGTGCGCGACAAATCCGCCACACCACCGCCTGGGGCGCCCGGACGGCCCCGCCAGCAATCACCGGTGAGCATGGTGCAGTGCGCCCACTGCGGCGTGTACCTGCCGGACGCCGATGCCGTGCGCGCCGATGGACGGCACTGGTGCTGCCTGGAGCATGCGCGGCTGGGTGGGGTCAAATGAAACTCCGGCTCGACCGGCATGGCTGGCTGCATCCCGCCAACGGCGTTGCCCTGGTTCCATCGCCCCACATCGACGCCCGCCCGCCGGCCACCCGCATTTCCCTGCTCGTCATTCACAACATCAGCCTGCCACCCGGTGAGTTCGGTGGCCCGTGGGTAGAACAGCTCTTCACCGGAAACATCGACTACAGCGCGCATGCCTGGTTCGAGAACCTGCGCGGACTACGCGTCTGTGCCCATTTTTTCATCCGGCGCGATGGGTCGGTGGTGCAGTTTGCGCCCACCACCGCGCGCGCCTGGCACGCCGGCGTGTCGTCGTTCCGGGGCCGCGAACGATGCAACGACTACTCGATCGGGGTGGAACTGGAAGGCACTGACCACACCCCCTACACCGATTCGCAGTATGAAACGCTGGCCAAACTGACGCGCGTGCTGCGCATGCGCCACCCGCTCACGGCCGTGCGCGGGCACGAGCACATCGCGCCCGGACGCAAGAGCGACCCCGGCCCGGCGTTCGACTGGGCTCGCTATGCACGCGCAGCGGGCTGGCGCCCACGCCAGTGCCCGTAGCAGCATCCGGCGTCCAGAGGCCGGCTTGAAGTCACAAAACCGCTGCAAAACAACACCTTGCAGCGCCGCCAGGCGGCAAGCGCGCAACAACGCTACAATCTCGCTCCTTTCACCCGATGCATCGGCCTCGGCTGCGCGGCCTTACGGGTGCGGACCGCTTCCGCATTCCCGCAACCGGCCGTCGGGCGCCTCGCCAATCCTTTCTTCAACCTGGCTCTCATCGCGATTTCCCGCGCTTGCACGCGCCCCGGAACACCAGCCAAAGGCTTTACGCCCCCTGGTGAAAAGGCGCAATATAGCAAGACGCGATCGAGAAACACACCGGTTGAAAAACACTACAATTAGCGGGAGAATAGCTACGCTGCCACTAGCTATAGTGGTTGCACCATTCACAGGAGCCCACATGCATACCTCGACTAGCCCGGCCCAAACGAATCCGAGTTCGCTCCTTCAACAGCCATCGAACACCCAGCAAACCGGCACCGAATCGCCGTTCCAGAACTACAAGGTTGTGCGTCGGAACGGCTCCGTGGTCACGTTCCAGCCGTCGAAAATCGCCATCGCGATGACGAAGGCGTTCCTCGCCGTGCACGGCGGTCAGAGCGCCGCCTCAGCCCGCGTTCGGGAGCTGGTCGAAAACCTCACCCGCCAGGTCGTGGCGGCGTTGATGCGCCGTCAGCCCTCCGGGGGCACCTTCCACATCGAAGACATCCAGGACCAGGTCGAACTTGCCCTCATGCGCTCGGGCGAGCACGACGTGGCGCGCGCCTACGTGCTGTATCGCGAGAAACGCGCCCAGGAACGCGCGCAGGCACTGAAGGAGATGCAGGCACAGAACGACATGGGCCCCGTGCACATCGTGGATGGAGACCAGCGACTGCCGCTCGATCTCGGCCGCCTGCGTGACCTCATCATCTCGGCCGCCGAGGGGCTCGAGCACCTGGTCGATACCGATGCCATTCTCAAGGACACCGTGAAGAATCTCTACGACGGGGTGTCCATCGACGAGGTATTCAAATCGGCCATCCTGGCTGCGCGTGCGCTCATCGAGAAGGATCCGGCCTACAGCAAGGTCACTGCCCGCCTGCTGCTGCACACCATTCGCCGTGAAGTGCTGGGTGAAGAGGTCAGCCACAGCGACATGAGCCTGCGCTATGCCACGTATTTCCCGCAGTTCATCCGCATCGGCATCGAGAATGAACTGCTCGATCCCGAACTCGCCACCTTCGACCTCGACCGCCTGGCCCAGGCGCTGGACCACCAGCGCGACCTGCAGTTCAACTATCTGGGCCTGCAAACCCTCTACGATCGCTACTTCCTGCATGTGAAGCAGCGGCGCATCGAACTGCCCCAGATCTTCTTCATGCGCGTGGCCATGGGCCTGGCCCTGCGCGAAACCGAGCGCGAAGCGCGCGCCATCGAGTTCTATGAACTGCTGTCGCGCTTCGACTTCATGAGCTCGACGCCGACGCTGTTCAACTCGGGCACGCGCCATTCGCAGCTGTCCTCGTGCTATGTCACCACGGTGTCTGACAGTCTCGAAGGCATCTACGACGCCATCAAGGAAAACGCTTTGCTGGCGAAGTATGCTGGCGGTCTGGGCAACGACTGGACACCGGTACGCGCCCTGCACAGCCACATCAAGGGTACGAACGGCCAAAGCCAGGGCGTGGTGCCCTTCCTCAAGGTGGTGAACGACACCGCCGTCGCGGTCAACCAGGGCGGCAAGCGCAAGGGCGCGGTCTGCACCTATCTCGAAACCTGGCATCTCGACATCGAGGAATTCCTCGAGCTGCGCAAGAACACGGGTGACGAGCGCCGCCGTACTCACGACATGAACACGGCCAACTGGGTGCCCGACCTCTTCATGAAGCGCGTCATGGAAAACGGCGAGTGGACGCTGTTCTCGCCATCCGACACGCCCGATCTGCACGACAAGTACGGACGCGATTTCGAGCGCGCCTACCTCGAGTACGAAGAGAAGGTCGCCCGCGGCGAAATCAAGCTCTTCAAGAAGGTTTCGGCGGTGGCGCTGTGGCGCAAGATGCTGTCGATGCTGTTCGAGACCGGCCACCCCTGGATCACGTTCAAGGATCCGTGCAACATCCGCTCGCCGCAGCAGCACGTGGGCGTCGTGCACAGCTCGAACCTGTGCACCGAGATTACCCTCAACACCAGCGAAACCGAAATCGCGGTCTGCAACCTGGGGTCGGTCAACCTGGTGGCCCACCTGAAGCAGGGTCCGGACGGCCGCTACGAGCTCGACCATGAAAAGCTCAAGCGCACCATCAATACGGCCATGCGCATGCTCGACAACGTCATCGACATCAACTACTACGCGGTCGACAAGGCGCGCAACGCCAACCTGCGTCATCGCCCGGTCGGGCTGGGCATCATGGGCTTCCAGGATTGTCTGTACATGCTGCGCATTCCATACGCCTCGCGTGAAGCCGTCGAGTTTGCCGATCGCTCCATGGAGGCGGTGTGCTACTACGCCTACGATGCGTCGTGCACCCTGGCCGCCGAGCGCGGTGCGTACGAGTCGTTCAAGGGCTCGCTCTGGGATCGCGGCATCCTCCCCCTCGACTCCATCGAGCTGCTGCGCCAGGAGCGCGGCGAGCAATACCTCGAGGTCGACACCAGCAGCACTCTCGACTGGGACGGCCTGCGCCAGCGCATCAGGCAGCATGGCATGCGCAACTCCAACTGCGTGGCCATTGCGCCCACCGCAACCATTTCCAACATCGTCGGGGTGTCGGCCAGCATCGAGCCCACCTACCAGAACCTGTACGTGAAGTCGAACCTGTCGGGCGAGTTCACGGTGGTCAACGATTACCTCGTGCGCGATCTCAAGGAACGCGGGCTCTGGGACGAAGTCATGGTGGCCGATCTGAAGTATTTCGACGGCTCGCTTTCGCGCATCGATCGCATCCCGACTGATCTGCGCCAGCTCTATGCCACGGCGTTCGAGGTCGACCCCAGCTGGCTGATCGAATGCGCATCGCGCCGGCAGAAGTGGATCGACCAATCGCAATCACTGAACATCTACATCGCCTCGGCTTCCGGCCGGAAGCTCGACGAGACCTACAAATTCGCCTGGAAGCGCGGCCTGAAGACCACCTACTACCTGCGTGCCCTGGGCGCGACCAACGCGGAGAAATCCACCGGTCGCGGCGGGGAACTTACCGCGGTGCCCACCACGGGCGGGGAAATCGGCGCCAGCGCTGGCGGCAGCAGCCTGCCCACACCGGAAGTCGTGGGTGCGGTGTGCACCTTGCGGCCAGGCGATCCGGGTTTCGAAGAATGCGAGGCATGCCAGTAAACAGGCGACAAGGAATCCGACATGCTCAACTGGAACGACGAAGATTTTCTGCAGCCCCTGCAGCCGAAAGCACCGGCTGCACCGCTCGCGCCTGATACCGGATCACTGCCGGGCGCGGAACCGGCCATGCACGACCCGGGCACCGTCATCAGCGCGCCCGATGCCACCGCGCAACGCATCAGCGTGGCCGACAAGCGCATCATCAACGGCAAGACGGACGTCAACCAGCTGGTGCCGTTCAAGTACAAATGGGCCTGGGAAAAATACCTGGCCACCTGCGCCAACCACTGGATGCCGCAGGAAATCAACATGTCGCGCGACATCGCGCTGTGGAAGGATCCGAACGGCCTGACCGAAGACGAGCGCCGCATCGTGAAGCGCAACCTCGGCTTCTTCGTCACGGCTGACTCGCTGGCAGCCAACAACATCGTGCTGGGCACGTACCGGCACATTACGGCGCCCGAGTGCCGACAGTTCCTGCTGCGCCAGGCATTTGAAGAGGCCATCCATACCCATGCGTACCAGTACATCGTTGAAAGCCTCGACCTTGACGAGGGCGAGATCTTCAACGCGTACCACGAAATTCCGTCGATTCGCGCGAAAGACGAATTCCTGATCCCCTTCATCAACCTCATCGCCGATCCGAACTTCCGTACCGGCACGCCCGAGAACGACCAGAAGCTGCTGAAGTCGCTCATCGTATTTGCCTGCCTCATGGAAGGGCTGTTCTTCTATGTAGGCTTCACCCAGATCCTCGCGCTGGGCCGGCAGAACAAGATGACGGGGGCGGCAGAACAATACATGTACATTCTGCGCGACGAGTCGATGCACTGCAACTTCGGCATCGACCTCATCAATACCATCAAGCTCGAGAATCCGCATCTGTGGACCCCCGAATTCCGGGAAGAGATCCGCGAATTGTTCCGCACTGCGGTCGAACTGGAATACGCTTACGCCGAAGACACGATGCCGCGCGGCGTGCTGGGCCTGAACGCCCCCATGTTCAAGGCCTACCTGCGCTTCATTGCGAACCGGCGCTGCCACCAGATCGGCATTGAGCCTTTGTTTGGCCAGGAAGAGAACCCTTTCCCCTGGATGGCGGAAATGATCGACATCAAGAAAGAGCGCAACTTCTTCGAGACGCGTGTCATCGAATACCAGACCGGCGGCGCGTTGAGCTGGGACTGAATTGTGCTAGGCTTGAGCCGAATTTCTGGCCGCGTTCGGGGTTCGAGCGCACAACCGGTAGAATCGCACGGCGTTGTCGACGACAATGCCGTGTCACTTCATTTGGCGCATGCAAAACAAACAACCAGCTTCCCAGCCAGCCCCGGTAGCGGGAAAATGTAATGCCAGCCTCGCACTGCTCCGGCCACCGGCCGGGGTCGGAGCTTCTGCGCCCGGATGGCTGGGGCAGCGCGTCAGATGACTGCTAGTCCATTCACCGTCCGTGCAGGGTCCCTGCCAGCCGGCCGGCAGTGAATGCTCCATCTCGTGGTTTTGCCCGACGTGTTCGTGTTTGGAACCCTGGATCTTTAGGAGTTAACCATGGCAACAGCCAAGAAAGCATCAGCACAAAAAGCCGCCAAGAAAGCAACCAAGAAAGCCGCTGCCAAGAAAGCCACTGCCGCGGTTGAAACCGTAACTGCCACCGCGGCCAAGAAAGCCGTGGCCAAGAAGGCTGCCGTTACCAGGACGGCCGCCAAGAAAGCCGTGAAGAAAGTGGCTGCCAAGAGCGCGAGCACCAAGACCGCCACGAAGACCGCTGCAAAGAAGGCTGTCGCCAGGACCGCCGCCAAGACTGTCGCAAAGACGGCAACGCGTACCGCCGTGGCCAAGAAGGCTGTACGCAAGGAGCCCGCGGTGGCCGCGACCGCTGCGCCGGCAAAGACCACTCCGAATCCGATCGCGTCCTGGCCCTTTCCTACCGGCGAGCGTTCCTGACGCGGCACGTCAGGTCAAGCAAGTGGCTCGAACATAACGGCCAGGGAGAGCGTGTCATGCGCTTCACCCTGACCGTTGTGCCGCCTGCTGCCCGCCCTGCTTATGGTTCCGCCCGCGGGATCGCACATCCGGCACACGGCGCGCTCATGAGACAATAATCGCGCTGCCAGTGACCACCGGCCCTGAACCCACTCGGCCGTCCGGGTTTCCTCATTCAGACACTTGCATGATCGGCGAAATCATTCAGTTTCTCCTCAACATCCTTTTTACCCTGTTTGCTGCGGCCCTCATCCTGCGCTGCTGGTTTCAGTACGCCCGGGTCCATCCCTACCATCCGCTGGTGCAAGGCATCGCCCAGGTTACCAACTGGCTGGTGCATCCATTGCGTCGCATCATCCCCGGGTTCGCAGGCATCGACTGGGCCAGCCTCGTGGGCGCCTGGATCACCGCCGTCGTCTACCTGGTGCTGGTCAGTCTCATTGCCGGTTTCAATGTGGGTGCCATCATCCTGCCCGCGATCGGTGCCGGATTTTTCATGGTACTGAAGTGGGCGCTGAACCTCTTGTTCTGGATTGTTCTGATCCAGGCCATCATGTCCTGGGTAAGCCCCTACGCCCCCCTGATGGGCGTTCTGCAAAGCCTCACCAGTCCTTTCCTCGCGCCATTCCGGCGCGTGCTGCCCACCTTTGGCGGGCTGGATTTCTCACCGCTGGCACTGATCATCCTCACGCAGATCGCGCTCATGATCGTGACGCGCGCAAGCTTCAATTTGTTTGGTATTTAGCATCGCGCGACCGGCACCGGCAGCGCATCGTGCGCCAGGTGCCGGCCCGATCTGCGACGACGGGCGCGGACACTACCCTGCCCGGTACCCTCAGGCGAGGGTTACTCCGTACGTATCGTACAGCATGCGCCCGATCTGATCGCGCGAGGGTGCATGGTTCTGCGGCCCCAGGTGTGCAATCTTGATGGCGCCCATCACGCTGGCCAGGCGGCAGCAGTCAACCCAGCTCCAGCCGGATGTCAGGCCATAGAGCAGGCCCGCACGGTAGGCGTCACCGCACCCTGTGGGGTCCACCACGTCCGCTGCGGGAGTCGCAGGAATGGTGATCTCCTCACCACCGTGATACAGCACCGAGCCCTCGCCGCCATGCGTCACGATGACCGCCTGCTTTTCGCGGGCGATGTCGGCCATGCGCAGGCCGGTGCGCTGCTCGACCACGCGCGCTTCGTAGTCGTTCACGGTCAGTACGTCAGCGAGATTGATCATGCGCATCAGGTCGTTGCCATCGAACAGCGGCATCGCCTGACCCAGGTCGAAGATGAACGGTATCTTGCGCCGGTTGAGCCGTTCGGCATGCCGGAACATGCCCTCCTTCGAGTCGGGAGCGACGATGCCCCATACCCCGGGCGCATCGTCGAGATCGTTTTCGGCCGACATTTCCATGGCGCCCGGGTGAAAGGCCGTGATCTGGTTGTCGGCCAGGTCGTTGGTAATGAAGCACTGGGCGGTGTAGGAACCCGGCACCACGCGAATCCAGCGTGTGTCGATCCCCATTGCGCGAAATCGCGCCACGTAATCGTCTGCGTCCTCACCCACCGTGGCGACAGGAATCGGATTGCCACCCAGTAGCCTGAGGTTGTACGAGATATTGCCCGCACAACCGCCATATTCCTTGCGCATGCCAGGCACGAGGAAGGATACGCTGAGGGTATGCACCCGCTCGGGCAGGATGTGGTCCTTGAAATAGCCATTGAAGATCATGATGGTGTCAAAGGCCATCGAACCACAGACGATTACGGAAGACATGATGCGACTATCCGGTGAGGTTGAAGTTGGACACACCGCTGCCGGGTCCTGCCCGCCGCGCAGGCCGGAAGTCCGGCCCCACGGAGGACCGTCTCAGGGGAAGTACAGCTCCAGACGATACCCGGTGACGGGAATGTTGTTGAGTTTTTCAAGTTCCACCGCGATGGATTGCTCGCTGTTGGCGGGGAACGGACCCTCCAGCGCCGCGCCCGTCAGGTACTCCTCCGGCCTCAGCGCCTTGCGGACCACCACCACGTCGGAATGATCCGTCAGGTTCACCTCCAGCACGGGCCATGGTTGCGGATGAGGCGCACGGTTTCGCAATACCGCCTCGAGCACATAGCGTTCGCCCCGCCCGCGCGGTCCATCCACCGCCGGTTGCAGTGACGACCCCTCGATGCTGAGATAATCGATTGATCGGACATGACCCACGACACAGCCCAGAGCCTCGCACATGGCCACCAGCGCTGGTCGGAACGCCGGGGCGTACGTGGCGATGGGAGTGCGCCACCACACCACCAGCTGCACCAGCAGAAGCACCAGGCCCAGCATGATGCCGGCACGCCATACCAGCGTCATGAAGCGCGAGCGGCGCCGACCGGAACGATGGCGCGCCGAACGCCCCGAACGGGAACGCCCGCCGGCATCGGCGTCTTCCTGAATACCGTAGGCATAACGCTTGTCGCGATAGCGCGGATCGGTGTACCGCGCTTCCGCATACGGCTCGTGTTCGTACCGATGACGCGTGCGCCGCCGACGTTCGCGCGACGGCTCTGCATCGGGCACGGTACCCCCCACCCGGTGCGGCGGTCCATCGTCGCCTGTACGGGTGGCCGACAGGACTGCATCGTGGTCGCGCTCTGGAGCGATTCGATCTTCGTCAGCTTCCTGCCACGATGGTTCGTCCTCGATATCGATGGAACGCAGTGCCGGTTCGTGGGCCTCGTAACCGCCCAATCGGACCACGGGCTCGCGCGCGCCCACCTGCCCGATGCGCGGGTCAGCCCGCACCACGGGATCGTCATCTTCCACGGCATGCACGCGGCCAGATCCGACCGCGGGCTCTACCCGTCCAGGGCGCGCCACGTTGCCGGGCGCAGCAGGCTGGCGCGGCGAATGGGATCGATCGGTGGAGGCGGCAACCGCCTCGTCCTCGAGATGCTCCCATCCATTGAAAACCGTCTGGCAGACACCGCAACGGACGAGACCCTGGCGCAGCCGAAGCTGCTCATCCGCAACGCGGAACGCGGTGGTGCAAGCAGGGCAACGGAGTACCAGTGTGGTCATGCGGCCTTTTGCCCGTGCAAGCACACCCACCCCTCGTGCGCTTTCCACACCTCGAGCTTGAGATACGGGGCGTAAGCAGCCGCGACTTCATCAGCCTGCCGTTCCAGCACACCTGACAGTACCAGGTGACCTCCGGGCGCCACACGCTCGGCCAGCATGGGTGCGAGAACCTTGAGGGGATTGGACAGGATGTTCGCCACCACGACCTGATACGTGCCGGGCGGCAGTTCGTTGGGCAGGCAGGCCTGAACCAGGGCGTCGTTGGCCTCGGCATTCTCGATGGTGGAACGCACCGCCTGTGGATCGATGTCGACTCCGATGGTCGGTCCGGACCCCAGCTTGCGCGCGGCGATGGCCAGGATGCCCGAGCCGCAGCCGTAATCAAGCACCCTGGCCTGAGGCGGGAGGTTCTGCGCAAGCCAGTCGAGGCACAGGTGCGTCGTAGGGTGACTGCCGGTGCCGAAAGCCAGGCCGGGATCGAGCCGGATGATGACGTCCTCGGAGCCTGCTTCAGCGGGGACCTGGTGCCAGGACGGCACGATCCAGATACCGGAAACGTGAATGGGATCGAACTGCGACTGGGTAAGCCGCACCCAGTCTTCGTCGGGCACTTCGCGCAGACTCCACGCTGGCGCGACCGCGAGCGACAGCGCTGTACAGGCATCCTGGATGAGCGCGCCCGGGTCGGTGTCGTCGGCCAGCAAGGCCACGACACGGTTCCGGTTCCAGGCCGGCACTTCCGGCTCGAGGCCGGGCTCGCCATACAGGGGCTGCTCTTCCGGCTTGCCCAGGTCGGCGTCGCCCACCGTGACCGCCAGCGCACCCGCGTCGAGCAGGGCATCGGACCAGAGCTCCGCCTGCTCGCGCAAACAGTCGAAGACCAACTCACGCATGTGGAGCCCCCTGATCAGCTGGGCCGCTGGGCCAGTTTTTCTTCGAGGTAATGGATGGGCGTGCCCCCCTCGATGAAACGGGCATCCTGCAAGAGCTCGCGATGCAGCTGAACATTGGTGGTAATGCCCTCGATGACCATCTCGGACAGGGCCACGCGCATGCGCGCCAATGCCTGATCGCGCGTATCGCCGTAAGCGATGATCTTGGCGATCATCGAGTCGTAGTACGGCGGCACCACGTAGCCATTGTAGATATGCGAATCGACGCGCACCCCAAGGCCGCCAGGCGCATGCCAGTTCTCGATGCGTCCGGGTGATGGCGTGAAGCGGAAGGGGTCTTCGGCGTTGATCCGGCACTCGATGGCATGGCCACGCAGGTTGATGTCGCGCTGGCGCAGGTTGAATTTCTCGCCGGCAGCGATACGCAGCTGCTGCTGGATGAGATCGATGCCGGTGATCATTTCGGTAACCGGGTGTTCGACCTGAATCCGCGTGTTCATCTCGATGAAATAGAACTCGCCATTCTCGTACAGGAATTCGAACGTGCCCGCCCCCCGATAGCCGATCTTGCGGCATGCCTCCACGCAACGATCGCCGATGCGCTCGATAAGGCGCCGCGGGATGTGCGGTGCGGGCGCTTCCTCGATCAGCTTCTGGTGACGCCGCTGCATGGAGCAGTCGCGCTCACCCAGCCAGATGGCGTTGCGGCCACCGTCGGCGAGCACCTGGATCTCGATGTGGCGCGGATTCTCGAGGTATTTTTCGAGATAGACCTCGGAATTGCCAAAGGCGGAACCGGCCTCGCTGCGGGTCATGGCCACCGCGTTCAGCAGCGCACCTTCAGTGTGCACCACGCGCATGCCGCGCCCACCACCACCGCCGGCTGCCTTGATGATGACCGGATACCCGATCCTGCGTGCAATTTCGAGGATCTTCGCGGAATCTTCAGGCAGTGCGCCCTCGGATCCCGGCACCACGGGCAGGCCCGCTTCCACCATGGCACGCTTGGCGCTGACTTTGTCGCCCATCAGCCGGATGGTTTCCGGCCGGGGGCCGATGAAAACGAATCCGCTCTTCTCGACGCGTTCGGCGAAATCGGCGTTTTCGGCCAGGAACCCATAACCCGGGTGAATGGCTTCCGCGTCAGTGACCTCGGCCGCCGAAATGATGGCCGGCATGTTGAGATAGCTTTCCTGCGCAGGCGCCGGACCAATGCACACGGACTCGTCGGCCAGCCGTACGTACTTGGCATCGCGGTCGGCCTCGGAATGGACGACGACTGTCTTGATACCCAGTTCACGGCAAGCCCGCTGGATGCGCATCGCGATCTCGCCGCGGTTCGCGATCAGTACTTTTTCAAACATGGGTATCAACCGATGATGAACAGCGGCTCACCGTATTCCACCGGCTGCCCGTTTTCGACCAGGATGGCCTTGATGACGCCGGCGCGATCCGCTTCGATTTCGTTGAGCAATTTCATGGCCTCGATGATGCAGAGGGTCTGGCCCTCTTTCACTTCCTGCCCGACTTCCACGAACGGCGTCGCACCGGGGCTAGGCGCACGATAGAAGGTACCCACCATCGGCGCCTTCACGACATGGCCGGTTTCTTCCTGAGGCTTGGCCGGTTGTGTTTCGGCCGCCTGGGCCGCTGGGGACACCCCGGCGGACGCACCTGCGGGCATGGGAGCGGAGACGGTCTGTTGCCATCCGGCCGGAACGACATTGATGGGCGAAGGCGGGGGTGCGGGCGGCGTCTTGACGATGCGCACCTTTCCTTCACCTTCCGTGATTTCGAGTTCGGCGATACCTGATTCGGCGACCAGGTCGATAAGTGTCTTGAGTTTTCGGAGATCCATGGAGTGATTCCTTTCCGGTAACAGGCAGCCCGCACACGGCGACCTGCCTGCGGACAGCAGCTGCACCCGGTTACCGGGCAAGTCGCAATAGTAGCTTGGCGTCAGGTAGCGGGAATGTAGTCGATGGCATAACGCAGCGCAGCTTCATACCCGCTCACGCCCAGCCCGGCAATGACGCCCACAGCGAGATCCGACAGGTAGGAGTGCCGCCGGAACGGTTCGCGGCCATGCACGTTGGACAAATGCACTTCGATGAATGGCAGATTGACGGCAGCAAAGGCGTCGCGCAAGGCCACGCTGGTATGCGTGTAGGCAGCCGGGTTGATGACGATGAATTCAGTTCCATCAAGTCTCGCGGCCTGGACGCGCTCGACCAGCTCTCCTTCGTGATTGCTCTGGAAAAAGTCCACCCGAACGCCTTGCGTGCGTGCCAGCGATTCCAGCCGTTGGTTGATGTCGGTGAGCGTCAGGGACCCGTAAATCTGCGGTTCGCGTGTGCCGAGCAGATTGAGATTGGGACCGTGCACCACCAGGATGTTACGAGCCATGTTGTCGTGTTCAGGGATGAAACTTCGCGATTCTCACGCGAGAACGGCTCTTTTGTCTACCAGATGCGCAGCATTGTACCCGCCTCGCAGACATGCGCGCAGGAATCGCTGCGTTGGAGCCCTGGAACCGCATCATGCAACAATGGTTTTCAGCAGCGAGCGCAGTTCATCGAAGTTGATCTGACCCTCGATGCTGCGCGCGATGCGTTGTTGCGGGGTGATGACCAGCGTGAACGGCAGGCCGCCTGCCGTGTTGCCCAGCTGCTGCATGAGATCGAGCCCCGAAGCGCGGGCCTCGAGAATGAGGTAGGAAACGGGCACTTTTTGCAGGAACTCGGCGATTTTCTCGGGGCGATCGACCCCGACGCCGATGATGCGTACCGACGGGAACTCGTTCTGCAGCGCATCCAGGTCGGGCATTTCCCGCACGCATGGGGCGCACCAGGTAGCCCAGAAATTCACCACCAGCGGCTCGCCTCGCCACTGGTCGAACGCGTGCACCTGCCCGGTGAGGTCGGGCAGCCGCTGGCTGAACAGGACCTTGGCAGGCCCCGAGGCCGCAGCATCGTCGGTCGGCCTGCAACCGATCAGAAAGGCCGGAAGGGCTGCCATCGACAGACCAAGAAAGCGACGCCGTCTCATATGCCTGAGTTCGCCGATGAAAAACCGTTGAATTCCATGGGTTTGACGGCGAAAAGCCGTTGCGCGCCGCGTGGCCGCACCCTCACCGTCCTGCCTCGTCGTCTACTCATACGTCCGGAGCAGCCAGCAAACGCTCGACCGCGCGCAGATCGCCCCGGTCGGGACTGCCATCGGCGGAGGGACGCAATGCTCCTCGCAGGGCACGATGGTCGTAGATACTCAGCACCACGCTTTCTCCGCGCCAAGTGAAATAGATTGCCTCGACCATGCCGCGCCCGCGGAAGTCGGGCCGCTCCCCGACCTCATGGGCGATTCCGTGGTTCAGCAGAAAAATGCCGACATCCTTGGCGGAATCGGTGAAGCACTGCAGCACGATCTCGCTGTGCTCGCCCGCCGTACCGTTCCACACGGCACCAGTGAGGTATGGATCGAAATCGGCCAACCAGCGCATGAGCTCGACCGCGCGCTCGCGCAACTCGCGCAACCGCTGCGGCTGAGTGTCGCCCATGAACAGCTGCTGGTACTCCCGTACAGCGCTTTCGACCTGGGTATTGTCGGGAATGTAGTCCCCCCGGGGCAAGGGTCCGCTGCCAAGCAGCTGACGCACTGCCTTGCGCTTGGCCGTGCTGTAATCCATGCCATCCTCGGCGATGAGGCGGGCAGCCGCATGGGCTATTTCGTCGCGCAAATTTGGAGAAGTCATGCCGGTATTGTGCCACGAGCGTTACAGGCGCGCCCGCATGCACCACCGCCTGGGCGGCCCGCGCCCCCGGACACCGCCAGCAGCCGCAGCCTGGGCGCGCATCCGCACGGATGCACCGGAAGAATCGCTGCCGCGACAAAAGCCAGGCATTCTACAATGCAGGCATGCATCTACACATACTTGGCATCTGCGGCACGTTCATGGGCGGCCTCGCCCTCCTTGCCCGCGCGGCCGGCCACCGCGTCACCGGGTGCGACAGCGGCGTCTATCCACCCATGAGTACCCAGCTCGAGGAACAGGGCATCGGGCTGATCGAGGGGTACGAACCCGACCAGCTCGCGCTCGGTGCCGACCTGTACATCATCGGCAACGTGATCAAGCGCGGCAATCCCCTCATGGAAGCCATCCTCGACGCGGGGCTGCCCTTCACGTCCGGTCCTCAGTGGCTGGGCGAACACCTGCTGCCCGGCCACCACGTGCTGGCGGTAGCGGGTACGCATGGCAAGACAACCACCACGGCGCTGCTGGCGCACATACTGGACCATGCAGGGCTGCACCCCTCATTCCTGATCGGCGGAGTTCCACGCGACTTCGGCGTCTCGGCCCGGCTGGCTGCGAGCGTTTCCCGGCGGCCACCGTTCGTCATCGAAGCCGATGAATACGACACGGCATTCTTCGACAAGCGCTCCAAGTTCGTCCACTATCGCCCGCGCACAGCCATCCTGAACAACCTCGAGTTCGATCACGCCGACATCTTTCCCGACCTGGCGGCCATCGAAACGCAGTTCCACCATCTCGTGCGCACGGTGCCCCGCAGCGGTCGCATCGTGGTGCCCGCCGGCGATGAGGCACTTGCCCGGGTGCTGGAGCGTGGCTGCTGGTCGGAGGTCGTCGCCACCGGCGATCCACGCGGCCTGCATGCAGGAGAACCGGACCCTGACGGCAGTTTCACCGTGTTCGACGGCGACACCCCGCTGGGACGGGTGCGCTGGCAACATCCGGGTGCCCACAACCGGGCCAACGCGCTCGCTGCGATCGCCGCGGCCATGCATTATGGCGTCGAGGCCGCGGCGGCCATCGAGGCGCTGACCAGCTTCGAAGGCGTGCGGCGCCGCCTTGAGCTGAGGGGCACCGAGCAAGGCGTACGCGTCTACGATGACTTCGCCCATCACCCCACGGCGATTGCCACGACCATCGCCGGATTACGAGAGCGCGTCGGTCGGGAACGCATCCTCGCCGTCATCGAGCCCCGTTCGAACACCATGCGCATGGGGACGATGAGCGCCCGCCTGCCCGCTGCGCTGGCCGATGCCGACCTCACCTTCTGTTATGCGCCGCGCACCGGGCCCGGCGCGCTGCAATGGGATGCCGCTGCGGTGCTGGCCCCCTTGCGTGACCGCGCCTGCACCTGCGACGATCTTGACACGCTGATCGACGCGGTGGTCCGCGCTGCCCGTCCGGGCGACCATGTACTCGTGATGAGCAATGGCAGCTTCGGCGGCATCCATCAGCGGCTGCTCCAGGCCCTGGCCATGGGCGGGCCGGAAACAGACGAGTGACTGCCATGATTCTTTACCTGCACGGATTCCGCTCCTCGCCCGCCTCGTTCAAGGCGCGGCTGCTGGCGGCCGAACTGGAAAGGCGGGGGCTCGCGTCGCTGTGGCGCTGCCCCGAATTGCCGGCAAGCCCGCGCGCTGCGATCGAACTGGCCAGCGCCATCGCCCGTACGGTGCCGCCCGAAACGCTCACCATCATCGGTTCATCGCTCGGCGGCTATTACGCAACCTGGCTCGCGGAGCGGTTCGGCTGTCGCGCAGTACTGCTGAACCCCGCCGTGAACGCCGCCGACAAGCTGGCAGACCATGTGGGAGAACATCGTCACTATCATCGCGACGAGGCGTTCGTGTTCCTGCCCGAGTATGTCGACGAACTGCGCGCCATCCAGGTCGACTGCATCACGCGCCCGGAACGCTACTTCCTGCTTGCCGCCACGGGTGATGAACTGCTCGACTGGCGCGAAATGTGCGCTCACTATCCGGGCGCTCGCCATCTGGTCATCCAGGGCAGCGACCACGGCCTGAGCGACTTCGCCCGCTGGATGCCGCAAGTCCTGGCGTTTGCCGGCATCGACGCCACCGGCGCCACCCCGCACCAAGATCCCTGACGAGTTCCCATTCATGCATGTTCTGTACGACGATAGCGGCACCTTCAAGGCAGCCACCATACTGACGGAGTCGGACGCCAGCCTGCAGATCGAATCCGCAACCGGCCGGCGCATGAAGATCAAGAAGGCGAATGTCATCTTGCGCTTCGACCAGCCGGGCCCGACCGAAATGCTGGAACAGGCCCAGGCAGCCGCCGAGGATCTCGACATCGAGTTCCTCTGGGAGTGCGCGCCACAGGAAGAGTTCGACGTCGCCGAGTTTGCCGCCGAATATCATGGTCGCCCGCCCACCGCCGTCGAAATCTGCGCCATGCTGCTGCGGCTGCACGAAGCGCCGGTCTACTTTCACCGGCGGGGCAAGGGCCGCTTCCGCCCGGCACCGCCCGACATCCTCGCCGCCGCACTGGCGGCCATCGAGAAGAAGAAGCGCCAGGCCGAGCAGCAGGAGGCGTGGGCGCAGGCCATGCTGGAGGGCGAGCTGCCCGAACCCATCGCGCGCCAGGTCAATGTACTCGCGTTCCGGCCCGACAAGAACAGCATGGAATGGAAGGCGCTCGAGCTGGCCGCGGAACGCGCGCAAATGACGCCCGTGCGCCTGCTGCTCAAGCTGGGCGCCTGGCCGCATCCGCTTGCCTATCTGCGTGAGCGCTTCCTGCAGGAACACTTCCCGCGCGGGTTCGAACTGCCATGCGTAGACCTGCCGCCGCTGCCCAACGATCTTCCGCACGCCGATGTGGAAGCCTATTCGTTCGACGATACGACCACTATCGAAATCGACGATGCGCTGTCGGTAACGCAGATCGATGCCGATCACGTTCGGGTGGGCGTGCACATCGCCGCGCCCGCCCTGGCCGTCACGCGTAATTCCACGCTCGACGAAATCGCCCGTGGACGCATGTCGACGGTATACATGCCAGGCGACAAGATCCCGATGCAGCCAGGCAACCTGATCGAGGCATTTTCACTCGACGCAGGGCAACCGCGTCCGGCAATGTCCCTGTATGCCACGGTCAATCTCAGTACCGGTGAGCTGCTCGACACCGACTCCCGTCTCGAGATGATCACTGTGGCGGCGAACCTGCGCCTGCCTGAACTCGAGCCCCATGTCAGCGAAGCCGCCCTCGACGATGAATCGGCCGACCTGCCGTACGGCCATGTGCTGCGCCCCCTGTGGCGGGGTGCCAAGGCCCTGCTGCGAGTGCGGGAAACCATGCGCGGCCGGCCGGAAGTCAACAACCGGGTCGAGTTCAACTTCTACGTGGACGGCGACCCATGGGATCCCGACAATGCGCGCGTGCGCATCGTGCAGCGCCAGCGCGGCGCTCCACTGGACCGGCTGGTGGCCGAATACATGATCCTGGCCAATACCGAGTGGGGCCGCCTGCTGGCCGAACGCGGCATTCCCGCTCTGTATCGGTCGCAACAGGCCAATCGCACACGCATGACTACCCACGCGCTGCCGCATGAGGCCATTGGTGTGGCGCAGTATGCGTGGTGCACGTCGCCACTGCGGCGCTATGTCGATCTGGTGAACCAGCAGCAGCTGGTCGCCGTGGTGCGGCATGGTGTCTCGGCGCCGCTGGTAGCTCCCTACAAGCCCAAGGATGCCGACCTGTACGCCATCATCAGCGCATTCGAAGCCAAGTACACCGCCTACAGCAGTTTCCAGGACATGATGGAACGCTACTGGTGCCTGCGCTGGCTCAGGCAGGAGAACATCACGCGCTGCAACGCCGTGGTGGTACGCGACGACCTTGTACGCCTGGTGGATGCACCCTACTACACGCGAGTGGGTGGCCTGCCTGAACTGCCACGCGGTCATGTGGTCATGCTCGACATCCTGGGTATGGACGAGCTGGAGCAGTCCCTGGAGTGCCGCTATGTGGGTGATGGCACCATCGAGACCGCAGCGGTACCGCTTGCCATCGACAGCCCGCTGATCGGACCGGGACCTGGCGCTGACGTCACCGAAGTGGTCGACACCACGGCCAGCAACGAAACGCCCGCGAGCGCCGAGGACGAGGCCGACCCTGTCAGCTGACCCACCTCATTGCCGGACATTCAGCCGATGCCGCTTCGAATCACGCCGCACTCGTACCTGTATGTCGGACTGGCCATCTCGCTGTGCCTGCACGCCCTGGTGCTGGCATTGCGCTTCACCTCCCCGCCAGGCCCACCTCCACTTGCGTCGCGCCTGGAAATTGTCCTGATCAACGCCTACGACGTCGAGCGGCCGGTCGAGCCGGTTGCTCTGGCGCAGGCGGACATGGACGGCGGCGGCGATGCCGACGACGGCCTGGCCCGCTCGCCCCTGCCTCCGGCAATGGAAGCGGTGCAGCTTCCCGGTGCGGCTGACGCCGCCGCACCGGAGCAACCCGGAGATACGGCCCGGGAGCTGCTGACAAGGCCGGAATCCGACACCACTCTGGCAGAGGCCATGCGGCGCGCGCGTGCTGCGGAAACGGTGGCGCCGCCGTTCGATGCTGCAGCAGCCATTGCGGTGCTCACCCAGCAGTATGCCGCCCTGTCGCGCCGCGTCGAGGAATACAACCGGCGCCCACGACGCCATTACTTCGCGCCATCAACCTCGGCCTCGCCCTATGCCGAATACGTCGAGAACTGGCGCGAACGCATCGAAGACGTCGGCAACCGCCTCTACGGCGAGCTCGTCCCGCATGGCATGTATGGCACGCTACGGCTGACGGTATTCCTGCGCGCCGACGGGTCCGTCGAGAATCTTTCCTTCGATACTTTGTCCATCCATCCTGAACTCAATCGCGCTGCCCGCATCATCGTCGAACGGGCGGCGCCGTTTGCGCCGTTCCCCGAAGCGATCCGCCACGAAACCGACGTCATTGCCATCACCCGCACCTGGCACTTCGAGAATGACTCTATTGTTACGGAGCAGAATTGATGTCCCGGACCGACCGCTATGCCGTCATCGGCAACCCCATTGCGCACAGCCGCTCACCTCAGATCCACGCCCTGTTCGCGCACCAGACCCGGCAGCCACTACAGTACGACCGCATTCTGGCG